>Ga0268251_10000027_pt1 | contig 157183 bp, 154 predicted proteins | sample AgamicAsMae_FD_200527 | JGI IMG/M metagenome (GOLD analysis project Ga0268251, IMG submission 200527) | Agave microbial communities from Guanajuato, Mexico - As.Ma.e (v2) (version 2) | ecosystem: Host-associated > Plants > Phyllosphere > Phylloplane/Leaf | place: Guanajuato, Mexico... | reverse complement strand
ACCTGCTGTTTGAAGATCTGGCGCTGCCCAACCTGCGCAAGAATCAGCATCGGCAATTGACGGAGTATAAAACCCATCGTGCGGGCTACACCGCCAACGGCGTGCCGGCCAATATCAGCGTGGTACGCTCGCTGCAAAACTCGCTGGCGCGACGTACTGCCATGTCCGCCGGTAAACGCCGGGAGCTGCGTGAGCTGGAGGCGAATCTGGATGATATGGCCCGCAGCGAACCGGCACAGTTGCTGGAGGAGGAACGCCTGCGTAAGGAGATCGCCGAACTGCGGGCAAAAATAGATCGGGTGCCGTTTATCGACACCTTTGATTTACGCTTTAAGAACTACGAAAAACGCCCCGAGCCGTCGAGTCAGGCCGTCATGTTCTGCCTGATGGACGTTTCTGGCTCAATGGATCAAACCACCAAGGATATGGCGAAACGCTTTTATATCCTGCTGTATCTGTTCCTCAGCCGGACCTATAAAAATGTCGATGTGGTGTATATCCGTCACCATACCCAGGCCAAAGAGGTCGACGAGCATGAGTTTTTCTACTCTCAGGAAACCGGCGGCACCATTGTCTCCAGCGCCCTGAAGCTGATGGATGAGGTGGTGAAGGAGCGCTACGATCCTGCTCAATGGAATATCTACGCCGCTCAGGCGTCGGACGGCGATAACTGGGCTGATGACTCTCCGCTGTGCCACGAACTGCTGGCGAAAAAGATCCTGCCGGTGGTGCGCCACTACTGCTATATCGAAATCACCCGACGCGCTCATCAGACGCTGTGGCGGGAATATGAGCATCTACAGGCGACGTTCGAGAACTTCGCTATGCAGCATATTCGCGATCAGGAGGATATCTACCCGGTGTTCCGCGAACTGTTTCATAAGCAGGGCACCACCAGTAATAGCTGAGCATAAATCAGCCAGCGGTCAAACGGCGTTGGCTGATTTTTATTTCCCGGAGCTTAACGCAATATTCTTCAGACGCAATAACATAATCACGTTATCAGAATAATAATAAACAAATATTAAACGCATCAGGTTAACATATTAATCCGGTCACCATTTAGGATTCATTTATTTTTTCAGGCATATATTATTTAACGAACAATAAACGACATGGAAATTTAAAATGAAGAAAACCACCCTTGCATTATCCCTGGCGCTCTTATCTGCACATGCGCTGGCGGCGACACCTGGACCTGGCGGCTGCGTCAAGGTTGATGAAACACAGATCAAAAGTCTGTTCGATCGCTGGAATGATTCACTGCTAACCGGAGATGCACATAAGGTTGCCGATAATTATGTCAGCGATGCCGTACTGCTGCCGACCATTTCAAATCATGTGCGTCTGACCGATGCAGAGCGCGTTGATTATTTCGAACATTTCCTGGAAAAAAAACCATCAGGTAAAATTGACAGCCGTACTATTCGTCTGGGCTGTAACAAAGCAATTGATTCTGGTATCTATACTTTTACCTTCGCCGATAAATCAGCAGTAACCGCTCGCTATACTTTCACTTATACCTGGGATGGTAAAGCATGGAAAATATCATCCCATCACTCCTCAGCCATGCCAGAAGGCTAATATTAAACCAACGCCACAGTTATAGATAAGCTGTGGCTTTCAGAACGGCCCACTAATAATAAAAAATAAAGCGCGCGCATGACAGTTTAATGACGCAGAGATGGCGGTTTTTCGCGCGATGCGGGTCAACTTGTCACCCATGACGAAAATAACCTGCCGCCGGCGCAAAAAAGCCTGCTAACTCACGGGATTGCGCGTAAAGTAAGCAGGCTTACTATTCGGCAAGGATCTCCCACATGTTCGACACAACCCTGCTTATTTTACTGGGGCTGGCCGCACTCGGTTTTATCAGTCACAACACCACCGTCGCTGTTTCGGTCCTGGTGCTTATCATTATCCGCGTTACGCCGCTGAACCAGTTTTTCCCGTGGGTGGAAAAACAGGGTCTGACCATCGGGATAATTATTCTGACCATTGGCGTGCTGGCACCGGTCGCCAGCGGCACCCTTCCCGCCTCAACGTTGATTCACTCTTTTACTAACTGGAAATCGCTGGTGGCAATCGCCGTAGGGATTTTTGTTTCCTGGCTTGGCGGACGCGGCGTGACGCTGATGACCACACAACCTTCACTGGTAGCCGGTTTACTGGTCGGCACCGTGCTGGGCGTGGCGCTGTTCCGTGGGATACCGGTCGGGCCGCTGATTGCCGCCGGTATTCTGTCTCTGATGCTGGGAAAACAGTAATTAGCTGACGCTCTCAAGCCCCGCCAGATAGCGCCCTGGCGTCTGGCCCAACCCTTTTTTAAACATGGTAATAAAGGCCGTGGTCGAGTCGTAGCCCAGGGCCTGTGCCGTCTGCTGCACCGACTGTCCGGCAATCAGCATCTGTAGCGAGAGGATCAGCTGGAGCTGGTGCCGCCAGCGGCGAAAGCTCATCCCCGTTTCCCGCACGACTAAGCGGGCAAGATTGCGTTCGCTCATGGCAAATTCCTGCGCCCACTGGGCCAGCGTTTGCCAGCGGGCAGGCTCTGCGGCCATGGTGTCGACCATCTGGCGAATTTTGGGGTGACCGGAGACCGGAAGCTGTAGCTGCTGCTGCGCCGAACGCGGCAGCTCATCAAACAGCACCTGAACCAGTCGTGCGGTTGCCGCATTCTGACGCCGTTCAGACGAGCGCTCCGCCAGAGTCAGGATCAGCTCCCGTACCAGAGGCGAGATCTTCAGCGTACAGCAGTAGTCCGGCAGAGGAACGCTGTTAGGTTCAATAAACAGAAAGCAGAGCCGCGCGCTGGGGGTTGCCCGATTGCTGTGCGGCTGCAGCCCCGGAACCCAGACCGCATAGTGCGGCGGCACCATCCACAGAGCATTCTCCACCTCGCAGGTAATCGCGCCGTGCAGCGCCAGGATCAATTGCCCTTTGCGGTGCTGATGTCGGGGAATATACTGTTCGTCTTCCACGACCTGAATGTGAAAGGCGACGGCAGGGTCCTGCTCAAGGTCAGGATCGTAGCCGTCCAGTCCGAGTCCGTGCATTAACTTGTCCGATATTAGCGATAATCTGTCATTTTAGCTTGATTCAATTCGAGGGTAAAACCGCTATTGTGTCGCCACATTTTAGCTGAAGAGCAAACCATGACCGCCATCACCCCTTCTGCCGAACGCAAAGCCCTGTGGCTTATCGCTGGTATTTTGCTAATTGCCACAACATTGCGCGTCACCTTTACCGGTGCAGCACCGCTGCTTGATATGATTCGGGTGGATTACGGCCTGACCACCGCCAGGACGGGCCTGCTGACCACGCTTCCGCTACTGGCGTTTGGCCTGATTTCCCCGCTGGCCGCGAGCGTAGCCCGTCGGTTCGGCATGGAGCGCAGTCTGTTTGCCGCCATGCTGCTAATCTGCGCCGGTATCGCCATACGCTCCCTGCCTTCCCCGGCCCTGCTGTTTATCGGCACCGCCATTATTGGCTGCGGTATTGCCCTCGGAAATGTTCTGCTGCCGGGGCTGATTAAGCGCGACTTTGCCGGGCATATCGCACGGATGACCGGCGCTTACTCCCTGACGATGGGTGCCGCTGCCGCTGTTGGCTCTGCGCTTGTGGTCCCTCTGGCAACAGCGGGTGCAGGCTGGCAGGGTGCTCTGCTGGTCCTGATGGCCTTTCCGCTGTTGGCCTTACTGCTGTGGATACCGCAGCTGCGCCAGCACACCACCGCGCAGGTTACCAGTGCAAAGAGCCTGAAAAACCGTGGCATCTGGCGTTCGCTGCTGGCCTGGCAGGTCACCCTGTTTCTGGGCATCAACTCACTGATTTATTACGTTATTATTGGCTGGCTTCCGGCGATGCTGAGCGCCAACGGCTACGGCGAAGCCCAGGCTGGTTCACTGCATGGTTTATTACAGCTGGCCACGGCAGCGCCTGGGCTGCTGGTTCCGTTAATCCTTGCCCGTCTGCGTGACCAGCGCGGTATTGCCGTCCTGGTTGCCATGATGTGCGCCGTCAGCGCCGTTGGGTTGTGGCTGGTGCCGGAACAGGCGGTTCTGTGGACGCTGATATTTGGCTTTGGCTCGGGCGGCACGATGATCCTCGGGCTGACCTTTATTGGCCTGCGGGCCAGCAGCGCGCATATGGCAGCGGCGCTATCAGGGATGTCGCAATCGGTGGGATATTTGCTGGCGGCCTTTGGCCCGCCGGTGATGGGGAAAATTCACGATCTCAGCGGCAACTGGCACTGGCCGCTTATTGCCTGCGCGCTGCTGGCAACGGCAATGGCCGGGTTCGGCTTCTGCGCGGGACGGGAACAGGAAATCGGTACAGAGTGAAGACCCTGCGGGCGCTCAGACCCGCAGAGTATTGGTAAATCAGTCGCAGGCCGCGCGCAGCATCGCCTGCACCAGCGGCACCGGACGCCCCGCCAACGCACCGCGTTCATGCTGAAACAGCGTCGCCACAAAGAACGGGTGGTTAGTCAGTTCGACCGCCCGGATTTCACCTTCCGCATCCCAGCCGCTGACGCGCATATCGCTGTTTTCCAGCTCAAGCGCAAAGTCCGGCGCGATGCCGTAGTTGCAGTGATACCCCTCTTCGATCGTCTCCCGGCCATAGGCCCGGGCAATAAGGGTATTAGCCCGCAGCTCAATGGTGTCGGTTTTCTCCACCAGCGAACAGGTTAGCGGCGCAATCACCATCCGGCCAACGTGGTCAGTCTCGGCGTGAGCCGCATCGGTCCAGCCCAGCACATGGCGGGCATATTCGATAATAGCGTGCTGAAAACCACCGCAGGTGCCGAGGAATGGAATACCGTTCTCCCGCGCGTAGCGGATCGCAATAAAGGCACCGGCTGCATTCTGGTAGGGGCTGGCAGGAACGACCCAGATGGCGTCGTAGCCAATTAAGTCTTCCGCACTCGCAATTTCGCTGGTGGCCAGCCAGTCATAGTCGGCAACGCGCTCAAGCACAGCCGCAGCGTCATCAATCGCTAACGGAATAGCCTGATGTGCCAGCACGTCCGCGTTATAATCGCCAACTAAAGCAATACGTAATGTCTCTTTAACCGGAGTAATTTCCATTGGGGTATCCTTATGTCCAGGCAATTGTCGGACAGCATAAGGAACCTCACACTAGCGATCTGTCCGCGTCATGACAATACATTAATTTCAGTGGGCAGTTAAAAAGCACGTTGTACGCCCGATTACCATATTGTCAGCATAGCATCACTGATTTGATAGCGCCGAGATCCCATAACAGAGTGAAAATGAAAACAAAAATACTGGTCAGCGCCTGCCTGATGGGGCTTAACGTTCGCTATAACGGCAGCCACAAAGACCAGGTCCAGCACACGCTTTCCTGCTGGCAGGCGGAAGGTCGACTGGTGGTCCACTGCCCGGAGCTGGCGGCGGGTTTGCCGGTCCCTCGCCTGCCAGCAGAAATCGTCGGCGGTGAAGGGAGTGAAGTGATGGAGGAGCGGGCGAAAATTGTCGAAAGCGATGGCCGGGACGTCACCCCCCATTATCAGCTGGCCGCCTGGCTGGCGCTGGATGCCTCCCTAGCTTCGGGCTGCGAAGCGGCGCTGTTGACCGACGGCAGCCCCACCTGCGGCAGTCAGACCATCTACAATGGTCGTTTTCAGGGTGAGAAAAAAACCGGTGCTGGTGTGGCCGCCGCGCTGCTACGCCAGCAGGGTATTTTCCGCAGAGCAGATCGACGACCTGATTCTGTGGGTGAACGAAAAGGAGAAGGTGAATGATCCAGTGTAAACGCGTCTACGAAGCGCAGAACAAAGAGGATGGCTATCGGGTGCTGGTTGACCGTCTGTGGCCGCGGGGCGTAAAGAAAGAAGTGCTGCAGCCTGACGAGTGGTGCAAGCTGCTGGCCCCCTCCACTGAGTTGCGCAGGGCATATCACGGCGAAGTGATTGATTACGATAACTTCAGCAAAGCCTACAGGGCAGAGCTGGAGAAACAGCGTGATGAGGGCAAACGACTGGCAGCGCTTGCCGGGGAGAAAACCGTCACGCTGCTGTATGCGGCGAAAGACACCGGCCAGAACCATGCTCTGGTGCTGGCAAAATGGTTAGCTGAACTGTAGCGCGTCGAACTGTTCCGGCTGGGTATCCGGCATTAACGGCATCAGGTGTTCAGGGCGAACAAACGCAAAACCGTGCTGGCTACCCGGCGCACTCACATCCCCCGTGACCAGCCATAAGGCGCGTAGCGCGTCTCGCGGCATCTCGGTCATCACCCCGTTGACCGGGTTGATAAACCGCTCACCGGGGTTGTACAGCGCAAACAGCTCGACGGATTGACCAATATTGGCTCGTCCGGCTGCGGTACGTGCACCGATAATCATCGCCATGGCGCCTGGCGTTAGCTGAAACATACTTCTCTACCCGTGACGATACTGCGTTTTAAGATTAATCCTGGTAGGAAGTGTATCCTGGTTCAGCCCGCCCTGTCACTGCCCGCCGCGCGAATTATCCCGCCGATAAAGATCCCACTCATCGATGGTTTCACCGCCCGGCAGTTTACACTCGGTCCGCACGCCCTGCGGGCTCTGAACCGGGAAGCGTTCACCGTAACGCTGCAGACAGTAGACGGCTGCGGGATTTGCCATTCCGACCTGCGCAGGCAACGGTTTATGCTCAGGCTTTGATGAGCAGCCAACAATCAGCAGCGGTAAGGCCATCCATAAGACTTTCATCTGTTTCTCTCCTGTGTCATCTGAAAACATCATGATATCTCCATTTTAACTGCACATTGTCTCTGTAACCTAAACAACGTTCACGCATAAACATGAACATATCATTGCGTAATCATTGAGTTTTGCCCCGTATCCCTTTACGGGGCTTTTTTTCGTCTGCCTCCCAGGGTTAAGGGAAGATACAGGATGTATTAAATTTTCCACATTAATGGTTTGCTATCTGCAGGTCGTCGAAAATTTCAGCATGGTTTGCGCAGTTTTTGCTCTGCTCACGGGAGTAAACTGCGTAATGTCAGATATTATCCTCGCTCGTGTATCACAAATGCTGGCCACGGAGCAGACTCTGGAAGGCCTGGTGCGTCAGCTTCTGGAGATGCTGGAGCAGGTCACTGAAATGGAATCAACCTACCTGACAAAGGTTGATACCGAGGCCCGCCTGCAGCACATTCTGTACGCCCGCAACAGTAAAGAGATGGAGATACCGGAAGGCCTGTCGGTCCCCTGGGATAATACGCTGTGTAAACGGGCGATTGATGAAGAGTGCTTTTACAGCAGTCAGGTTGCAAATCGCTGGGGTGACTGTGACGCGGCACAGGATCTCGGTATTACCACCTTATCTGAGCACGCCCGTTCGCCTGGCCGACGGTTCCCTGTATGGCACGCCACCAGCACGGATGAGCATGAGGTTAGCCTGCGCGGCGAGCATGTTCTGCAACTGTTTGCGGGGCTGATTGAGCAGTATATTCAGCGCGAATCCCTGGTAACCCAGCTACGGGAAGCTAACGCGGCGCTGATCTCCCACTCCTATACCGACGCCCTGACCGGCCTGCCGAATCGCCGGTCGCTGTTTGAAAACATGCCGCCCCTCTTCTCGCTGGCACGCCATCTGAACCGCAGCGTGATCATTGCCTATATCGATCTTGATAACTTTAAGATCATTAACAACCACTATAGTTATCAGGCCGGCGACAGTTTTTTACAGCAGACAGGCCAGCGCCTGACCTCCCATCGGGGCAGCGACGACATTGTCGCCCGTCCTGGCGGAGATGAGTTTCTCCTGGCGGCACTCGGCGACAGCCTGGGCGATAAGACCTATTCTGAGCGGGTGTATATCCTGAAATACGGGCTGGATCGGTAAATACATGTTCTGTTGTACTGCATACATCTGACCCTATGCTCAATGGCCGATCAGACATTGTCGTGCGCCCTCACCGATTGCCGAATCACCAGGGCACCTTCGTGGCGGCTGCTGGTTGAATCCGACGTCTCTTGCAGGGGGGGCGAGTATTCGTCTTACGGCATCGCGAATAATCTCATCCATGGGGATACGAATTGTGGTCAGCGCAGGCGTTGATGATATCATCCAGCTCATCGACGCCGAGGTAATTGGGGTAGATCATTGCTTCACAGCGTAATTCCAGCAGCAGGTTGATGGCATTACGTTCATCCTGTGCACTGTGTTTTCCGTCTGCCAGCACCAGCTGTCGGCTGTGACCTCCACTGCAGGTCGCGGCCTGATAGATCATGCTGGAGAAGAAAGGTCCGTTATACAATCCGTTGGTAATCACCAATCCTATAGAGCGGGAGGCGTTGGTTGCCAGCTGTCGCGCCAGTAAATTTGGCCGGTAGCCTGTCTCCTCGATAGCCTTGAAAATCAGGGTCTTAACGTCATCACTGACAAAAACTTTGCCGTTAAGCGCCCGGGATACCGTCGCTTTCGAGACGCCTGCTTTCCACGCGACATCCAGTACCGCTAGCATACCGTTCCTCAGACAAACTTCGCTCATACAATACGCTGGCGACGTAATCCCTCCGGCCCGGCGCTGAAATTTCACCTTTATAATGCGTTGCCCTTCTCCACCAGCAGTGCAACGCTCTGCACCGCTGAGCCGATCCCGTTTTATCTGGCTTTGCCCTTCAGCTGTTTATTCCGGGTTTTAAGGAAAATGCCAAATACGGCGGCCATCTGGCCGATAACGGCGATGGTCTGATAGGCCTGGAAGGAGTCGTATCCCTGGGTATCGTAGTTGGCCATCACCACCGGTGTGATCCGCCAAAAATAACGAAGACCTGCCATACGCCGCCGATAACCACTACCGCCAATGCCGATGCGGTTTCAAACAGAAAATTGTAGCTTCCGGCAACGCCCATCGCCGCCCAGTTAGTCAGCGGCGCGATCAAAATCAAGGTCATGGGAACAATGACCAGGAAACAGATAAGCGGCGTAAAGAGCGCGCTGACCACATGAGGACGTGTAGACCGTTTCCGCCAGCAGGAAGAACAGGAAGTTGATGCTCTCATCACCGGGAATTTTCCCGGCCATCACCGCCCATTCGGGGTTTATCAGCGCACAGCAACAGAGCATGGCAATAAAAGGATTGCACTTTTAGTGTAATCGCTGATAACAGCCATGTTATTACCTTCTTATCATCGGACGTTTATTGTGTGCCCCATCGTTGAAACCGGTTTCATGTTAAGCTGGCACATTCACCATGCAACCGATTTCATGAAAATATGAGACACGAATCACTTTCAACGCTCTGAGTTATGTAAAATTTTCTATTGAGTTGCGAGGCAGGTCAGAGATGTGCGCCTTGCAGTCGAGGGGAGAAAACAGGATGATAAGCGCCTGCGATTAACCCTGCACCGGGACTTCCCGGTACATAACCCGACCGGTATTGCTATGAGAATTGGAATTCTCTTCCCTGTGGTGATTTTTATCGTCGCAGTTATCTTTCTGATATGGTTTTTTGTTGGCGGCTACGCGGCGCCTGGTGGCATGAAATGAGAAAAACCACGCTGATTATGCTCATCGTGGCCGTGGTGGTGGTTGCGGGAAGCGGACTGGGCTGGTGGTAACGGACTGCCTGGCCACTCAGGCGCCAGGCCCGTTTTTGCATTTTGAGCAGACATACCAGAGGGTCGATGCGAAACAGAGCACATAGCCAAACAGCTCCACACCCTCCTCCACCATATCCTTCACAATCCGGTTATACCCTTCCAGCATAATGCTGTGCCAGAGATGGTTCATGCCGAACAGTCGGGAGAATATCAATACGCACAGCAGGCCACTCAGCATCATGCCGTAGGCAGGGTGTCGCATAAACGCGGCCATCTGCGCCATGGCAACAGACGCTTTATTGACGCTGTATCCCGTCACGATCGCGGCAGCGACCAGCGCGAACCAGATCCATGCTCCGTGATGGAGTAAATCAAACAGAAAGTCCATTTCGCGAATTAACATGCACAAAAAGAACCCGGCAATCAGCGTCATCGCGCAGCGCCGTGAGGGGGTTCTGGCCTGCCAGAGATAGAGCCCGACAATAGTTGCCAGAATCACTTCCTGGGAAATTTCCGTTAAAGAGTTTTCTTTTATACCGTTATTTAACCAGCTGACATCAAGGTAGATTGCAAGAACAGCCAGAGCGGCGAGAAGAGTCAGTAAAAGCGTATAAATAATATGTTTAATAAAGAAAGACACAACAATAATAACCAGTAAAATCAAAAAATTATTATATCATTAGGATTGTTCCTGGCTTGACGATAAGTGCGTAATAGACTGTTTTATTTTTATGCTATTTTAAGTTCTCCGGGTGCATGATCGGATCGACCGGCAGCACAACGTCGGGCGCGTGCTCCGCGAACAGGAAATCAGCAGCATCAAGCTGTGAGGTTTCGAAATTATCCAGATACAGCAGTCCGACATCCGAATCCGCCCGTTCGCGCCCTTAAATGTCACATCAACACCATGAATGATTGACAGTCCATTGAGGGTACCGCGATTTTTCCGGGTAATGCTTAGCTGGCTGAAATCGGTGATTCCGGTCTGGTGGAGATCAATTTTGTCAACGCCGTGCCGAAACCCACGTAGCGCGTTCTGGTAATTCCTGACGCCGGGTTGAACGGCTATGAAGAAGATATCTGCTGCCGCATCGTCATGGTTGTAAACCGTTCCGCTGAGGGTGAAGGTCATCTTACCCTGAGCATCATTACAAGTACTACGCCCTTGCTCCCACCGCTGAGGATCACGGTTCCCGGGCATTCTTCTGGCAAAATGGGGAAAAGTTCACTGCATATATACGCTTTCGGGGCGATTAAAGGTGTCCTGAAACAGGAAATTTTCTGCATCCAGACCGTCAAGAGACTGGTTTTTCAGCAGGACGCGCTGCCCCTTGCCGGGGTCGAAACTAATATCACCCCCTGCTACGTAAGCCTGAGATCGGTATATTTTTTTGCCGCGACCCCAACCAGGTCAATGACATCTCCCCGTGCGGGCTCGAAATTAGTAATAATATCGCTGTCGCCTTCCCGTCGATGAACCACGAAGAAATCTTTGCCTGAACCGCCGCTCAGCTGGTTATTGCCCCGGCCACCATCAAGCAGAGCATCCGCCTGACCTGCGATAAGCGTATCGTTGCCATCGCCGGTAATTTCGGATACCTGACGGATGCCGAATAGCCAGGGTCGTACCGCCTATACTGGCAGCGCCAGTTAGCAAATTGACCGAAGTGTCCCCGCTGACTGCCGCAGTATTAAGGGTGTTACGCCCACCAGCCACACCATTGACCGTATCATCCAGCACCGCAAGGCTGACCTGTCCCGTATATTCATCAGTGTAAAACCAGGTGTTATCTGGAGAGTTATCGCGACCATACAGACGCCGGGACCAGCTGTTCAGAGTCACTGGCAAGCCAGATTCGGCATCAGTGACCTCCAGGGTCCAGTTTCCCCGCGAACATTCACCGATATGATGCGTCGACATAAAACTGTATTTAAATGCGCCCCCCCTGGGCACTCCCCTGCCGATCGAGCAGGATGCTTTCCGTCCACTCCGGCGAGATTAATTTAAGCGTCAGATCGCCAGGAAGCCAACCTCAGCATCAAAATCGATTTCAACATGTTCGACATTAAGCTCATCATTTATCGCCAAGGAAGAGGTCAGCGTAGCGCCCGCCGCCACGGATTGGCCAGACAGTTCGCGGGTTGCGCTGTGAACATGTTCATTCGCGGCCGTATTTTGCATCGTCCAGGATTCGGCCAAACGAACCGCAGCTCGCACATCGATCTCGCCAAAACCATAATCATGGCTGATGTTCATTCCACCACCATTCCAGTTGTGGCTGTGGTTGTCGCGCCATCCGGCCGCGGGATCGTTGATCTTATGCGCGGAAAGCGCGAGGATCTGCTGCACATCCCGATAACCAAGGTTTGGATTCGCTTCCAGCATCAGCGCTACCACGTGGCAAAGCTGGTGCCCTGCATGCTGCTATAGTCACTGCCGAAGGTTGAACCCCGATCGGTTTCCAGCATATGGCTGGTTGAAACGACATTGCTGCCCGGAGCGGAAACTAACAGGCTGGCGCCCGGATTGGAAAAAGGTGAAGCTGCAGGTTGCAACGTCGATAAATCACCGCAGGCGTTAATGGCGCCAACCTGCAGTGAAAAGCGGTTGTTATTGGTGAGCGAACCCTGCGCACTGCCGCCTTTCGCCCGCTGATTGCCACCGGCTATGAGGATAACCGTACCCAGTCTACCTCGCCCACCGCTGGCTGCATACTGTGCATTCATGCTCAGGGATGAGGCGGTATTAACTGCCCCGCCCTGCAAATTGCTGAGCGCAAAATCGTGACTGAATCCCCAGCTGTTATTGGCAATGTCAAAACCTGACATCTGCTCCAGCCCCACCATATCGGCCTCGTCATTAGCCAGACAGTAGCCGCCCATCGTAGCATTCCAGGCTACCCCCCACGCCGCCAATATCATTTTTTGCCGCGACCATCACGCCCGCCACCATCGTTGCATGGTTGGATACCCGCTGCGGCAGACTGTCATCGTTGTTCTGCGAAGCCAGCCAGGCCCTGTCGACATTTACGGCAAGATCGGGATGGGTAATATCAAAAATTTCAGACGCGGTGGCAAATTTTCCGCCCGGCTCAAACTGGCCGATACGCACACATTTACCGGTGAAATCCTGCCAGACCGGAAAAACATTGATCTCGCTGAGATACCATTGCTGAGCGACCAGAGGATCGCGAGGGACTTTAGGGGTCAGCAATGTCACGGTAGCGCGCATTGGCGCGCGCTCTCCGCTGTTCAGATCCATCACTGACGCCGAAGCCCCATCGGCGATGCCATATTTAAAGCTCATCAGCCCGCTGTAGCCCTTCTGCGGCGTAAACAGCACGTCGCCCGCTACGGTAAAGCTGGCCGTGCCGCCGGGGGCATCGCCAACGCTGACAATACGCAACTCGTCCTGGCTGCCTGGCGATCGGGTCGCCAGCGGATTTCCTGAGAGGAATGCAGACGTGAGAGAAAATGTTTACCGCGTAGAGGTTCTCGACTTAACCATTAGCGCCGGACCCGGTGCCTATATGCTCTCCGACTATGTCGAAGTGCTGTTTGCCATCGAGTTCACCACCGAGCACGCCATTTCGCTTTTCGGCAACCGTCCCTCACAGGATGTCAAAGTGATGACGGTTAACGGGGACAGCATGGCCACCACCGTCAACTCCGGCGATCGCCTGTTTGTGGATATCTCCATTCGTCATTGCCAGAGCGACGGGGTTTACGCCTTTGTGTACGGCAAAACCTTTCACGTTAAGCGTCTGCAAATGCAGGGCACCCGGCTCGCCGTCCTGTCGGACAACCCGGCGTATGAGAAGTGGTATATCGACGAAAAAAATCAGGACCAGCTTTATATCATGGGTAAGGCGCTGCTCCATGAGTCGGTAAAGTATAACCGTCTGCAGCCCCTGATAGCCTGCTATACCTTCTCTTCCAGAACGCGTTTAATCCACTCCATTTTTGCGGTCTGGCGGCGCATTTCCAGTAGTTGCAGTGCCTCAAAGGCTTCAATCCCGACCAGGCGCTGCTCTCCGAGTTTGTCCAGATCCGCTTTCAACAGTTCAATTTCATCTTATGTGATTGCTGGCCGCATGAGGGTTCTCCTGTCAGGTCTGGCTTATTAGCTTAGCAGTTCTGCTACGCCATAAAAAAAGGGAGCCAATGGCTCCCGCTTTACATTCCAGCAAATGCCGATTACATATTCTTAATGATCGCGTCGCCAAACTCTGAGCATTTCAGCAGTTTAGCGCCATCCATCAGACGTTCAAAGTCATAGGTTACGGTTTTGGCCGCAATTGCACCTTCGGTACCTTTAACGATCAGGTCTGCGGCTTCGAACCACTCCATATGCCGCAACATCATCTCAGCGGAAAGGATAATAGAACCCGGATTCACTTTGTCCTGGCCGGCATACTTAGGCGCAGTACCGTGGGTGGCTTCGAATAGCGCACACTGGTCGCCGATGTTCGCACCCGGTGCAATACCAATCCCGCCGACCTGGGCTGCCAGGGCGTCGGAGATATAGTCGCCGTTAAGATTCATACAGGCGATAACGTCGTATTCGGCCGGGCGCAGCAGGATCTGCTGCAGGAAGGCGTCGGCGATAACGTCTTTAACGATGATATCTTTACTGGTATTCGGGTTTTTGATTTTCATCCACGGGCCGCCGTCAATCAGCTCACCGCCGAACTCTTCACGCGCCAGCTGGTAACCCCAGTCTTTAAAGGCACCTTCGGTGAACTTCATAATGTTACCTTTGTGAACCAGCGTCACGGAGTCGCGTTCGTTGGTGATCGCGTACTCGATAGCCGCGCGGACCAGGCGCTTAGTGCCCTCTTCCGAGCACGGCTTGATGCCGATACCACAATGCTCAGGGAAGCGAATTTTCTTCACGCCCATCTCATCACGCAAGAATTTGATCACTTTTTCAGCTTCGGCGCTGTCAGCTTTCCACTCAATACCCGCATAGATGTCTTCAGAGTTTTCACGGAAGATAACCATATCGGTGAGTTCAGGCTGTTTTACCGGGCTTGGCGTGCCCTGGTAGTAACGTACAGGGCGCAGACAAATGTAGAGATCCAGCGCCTGACGCAGGGCCACGTTCAGGGAGCGGATACCACCACCGACCGGGGTGGTCAGCGGGCCTTTAATGGCTACACGGTAGTCACGGATCAGCTCGAGGGTTTCGGCTGGCAGCCAGACCTCCTGACCATAAACCTGCGTTGATTTCTCTCCGGTATAAATCTCCATCCAGGAAATCTTACGCTCACCTTTATAGGCTTTCTCGACAGCGGCATCGACCACTTTTAGCATCGCAGGCGTGACGTCCACACCGATACCATCACCTTCAATAAAGGGAATAATCGGGTTATTCGGAACGTTCAGCTTGCCATTTTGTAGGGTGATCTTTTTACCTTCCGCCGGAACAACTACTTTGCTTTCCATTCACCTCTCCTTCGAGCGCTTCTGGTTATAACTTACTTTGTTAATGATTTGTAATAAGTCGATTCATACTAACCGATTGTGGGACGCCATGAAAGGCGTTAGTTATTTGGTTATAATGCGGCAATTGCTAATTGCTGAAAATACCATGCGTAAAACTTCTTTTAGAAATCACCGCGTTGAGCGATTCAGCTCACGACAATCGACCAAATCGTCCGGGAAAATCCTGCCTGCACGGACGATCCTGTTCAATAAACCCTACGATGTGCTGCCGCAGTTCACCGATGAGTCGGGCCGCAGCACGCTGAAAGATTTTATCCCCGTGGCGGGCGTTTACGCCTCGGGTCGCCTCGATCGCGACAGCGAAGGGCTGCTGGTGCTGACCAACGACGGCAAGCTGCAGGCACAGCTGACCCAGCCGGGTAAACGCACCGGGAAGATTTACTATGTACAGGTCGAAGGTGACCCCACCGAGGAGGCGCTGGCAGATTTTCGCCGTGGTCTGCCCTTAAAAGATGGCCCCACCCTGCCCGCTGAAGTCGAGCGGGTTGATGAACCGGCCTGGCTGTGGCCGCGCACGCCGCCAGTCCGCGAGCGCAAGGCGATCCCCACCGCCTGGCTGAAGGTAACCCTCTATGAAGGTCGCAATCGCCAGCTGCGACGAATGACCGCGCATATTGGTTTCCCGACCCTGCGGCTTATTCGCTACGCCATGGGCGGCTACAGCCTCGAAGGGTTGGCTAACGGTGAGTGGCGCGAAATCGATCGCTGATACGCTAACAGGAGAGAGATATGTTTAAACCTCATGTAACGGTAGCCTGCGTGGTGCAGGCGCAGGGCAAGTTTCTGGTCGTGGAAGAAACAATTAACGGTAAAGTATTGTGGAATCAGCCCGCCGGGCATCTTGAAGCCGACGAAACGCTGATGCAGGCTGCCAGCCGCGAGCTGTGGGAAGAGACCGGGATCCGCGCCCGGCCTCAGCATTTTCTGCGGCTACATCACTGGGTGGCTCCGGACAATACGCCGTTCCTGCGCTTTTTATTTGTTATCGAACTTGACGAAACGTGCGCGACAGAGCCGCACGACAGCGATATTGACCGCTGCCTCTGGGTCAGTGCCGGGGACATCCTGAACGCCCCACATCTGCGTTCTCCGCTGGTGGCCGAGAGTATCCGCTGTTACCAACAGGACGCCCGCCATCCGCTCACGCTAATTGGCGCATTTAACTGGCCGTTTACAGGGGATGCCTGAGCGCTGCGCGCGTGTTAGAATATGCCGCTTTGATGTTCTCAGCTGTGAGTATTCTATGTCTTCAAGCCCGAAAAAAGTGATCGTCGGTATGTCCGGCGGTGTCGATTCTTCCGTTTCCGCTTACCTGTTGCAGCAACAGGGCTATAAGGTGGAAGGCCTGTTCATGAAGAACTGGGAAGAAGACGACGGCGAGGAATATTGCACCGCCGCGGCGGACCTCGCCGACGCGCAGGCGGTGTGCGATAAGCTGGGCATTGAACTGCACACCGTAAACTTTGCTGCCGAGTACTGGGATAACGTGTTCGAGCATTTCCTTGCCGAATACAAAGCAGGCCGCACGCCGAACCCGGATATCCTGTGCAATAAAGAGATCAAATTTAAAGCCTTCCTGGAATTTGCTGCTGAAGATCTTGGCGCTGACTATATCGCGACCGGCCACTATATCCGCCGGGCGGATGTCGACGGCAAAAGCCGTCTACTGCGCGGCCTCGACGGCAATAAGGATCAGAGCTACTTCCTCTATACGCTTGGTCACGAGCAAATTGCCCAAAGCCTGTTCCCGGTCGGCGAGCTGGAAAAGCCGCAGGTGCGTAAAATTGCTGAAGAGCTGGGTCTGGCAACCGCAAAGAAAAAAGACTCCACCGGCATCTGCTTTATCGGCGAGCGTAAGTTCCGTGAATTCCTCGGCCGCTACCTGCCCGCCCAGCCGGGCAAAATTGTCAGCGTTGACGGCGATGACGTTGGTGAACATCAGGGCCTGATGTATCACACCCTTGGCCAGCGCAAAGGCCTGGGCATCGGCGGCATCAAAGACGGCGGCGAATATCCGTGGTACGTGGTCGATAAAGACGTAGAAAACAATATTCTGGTGGTGGCTCAGGGTCACGAACACCCGCGTCTGATGTCGGTGGGCCTGATTGCCCAACAGCTGCACTGGGTCAATCATGAGCCGCTGCAGGGCCCCCTGTGCTGCACGGTGAAAACCCGCTACCGCCAAGCCGATATTTCCTGCGCCGTTACCATGCTGGATGAAGAACGCATTGAGGTTCGCTTTGACGAGCCGGTCGCCGCCGTTACGCCGGGCCAGTCCGCCGTATTTTACAGCGACGACGTCTGCCTGGGCGGCGGCATTATCGAGCAGCGCCTGCCCCTGCCGGTTTAATATACAGTAATCTGCCGCGCGTCGATGCTGTTCCGCGGTGGAACGACAAGGAGTTTGTGTGGCGAAGAATTACTATGACATCACCCTGGCGCTGGCCGGTATTTGCCAGTCAGCCCGTCTGGTGCAGCAGCTGGCGCATCAGGGCCACTGCGATAGCGATGCCCTGCATGTTTCACTGAATAGCGTTATCGACCAGAGTCCGGACTCTACCCTCGGCGTGTTCGGCAGCAGTGAAGCGAATCTTCGCCTCGGTCTGGAAACGCTGCTCGGCGTGATTAATACCAGCAGCCGTCAGGGACTGAATGCGGAGCTGATTCGCTACACGCTGAGCCTGATGGTGCTGGAGCGTAAACTCGCTTCAACAAAAGGCGCGATGGATAATCTGGGCAACAGCATTACCGGTCTCCATCGTCAGCTTGAACACTTTAATTTACAGTCCGACACGCTGCTGAGCGCGATGGCCGGTATTTATGTCGATGTAATAAGCCCGCTGGGCCCGCGTATTCAGGTGACCGGTTCGCCTTCTGTACTGCAAAGCCCGCAGGTGCAGGCGAAGGTTCGCGCGACGCTGCTGGCAGGTATCCGTGCGGCGGTCCTCTGGCATCAGGTCGGCGGTGGTCGCCTGCTACTTATGTTTTCCCGTAGTCGCCTGTCCACACAGGCAAAAAATATTCTCGCTTATTGTTAACCCCGGAGTCTTGACCTATGGAATTATCCTCACTGACCGCCGTTTCCCCTGTCGATGGACGCTACGGCGATAAAGTCAGCGCGCTGCGCGGGATTTTCAGCGAATACGGTTTGCTGAAATTCCGTGTCCAGGTTGAAGTTCGCTGGCTGCAAAAATTGGCCGCCCATGCAGCGATCAAGGAAGTTCCTGCTTTTGCTGAATACGCAAACGGTTACCTCGATAAAATCGTCGCTGACTTTACTGAAGAAGATGCCGTACGTATTAAGACCATCGAGCGCACCACTAACCACGACGTTAAAGCGGTTGAATATTTCCTGAAGGAAAAAGTTGTGGAGATCCCTGAGCTGCATGCAGTATCAGAGTTTATCCACTTTGCCTGCACCTCAGAGGACATCAACAACCTCTCCCATGCCCTGATGTTGAAAACCGCCCGTGACGAAGTGATTCTGCCTTACTGGCGTCAGGTTATTGATTCTGTTAAAGACCTGGCCGTTCAGTATCGCGACATTCCACTGCTCTCACGCACCCATGGTCAGCCGGCGACACCATCCACTATCGGCAAAGAGATGGCGAACGTGGCTTACCGTATGGAACGTCAGTATCGTCAACTGAACCAGATTGAAATTCTGGGCAAAATCAACGGTGCGGTCGGTAACTATAACGCCCATATCGTCGCCTATCCGGAAGTGGACTGGCACCAGTTCAGTGAGGAGTTTGTGACCTCTCTGGGCATTCAGTGGAACCCGTACACCACTCAGATCGAGCCGCACGATTATATTGCCGAGCTGTTTGACTGCATGGCGCGCTTTAACACCATCCTGATCGACTTTGACCGCGATGTGTGGGGCTATATCGCCCTCAACCACTTCAAGCAGAAGACTGTTGCCGGTGAGATTGGCTCTTCCACCATGCCGCACAAAGTGAACCCGATTGACTTCGAAAACTCAGAAGGCAATTTGGGCCTGGCTAACGCAGTATTCCAGCATCTGGCAAGCAAACTGCCGGTATCACGCTGGCAGCGTGACCTGACCGACTCTACCGTGCTGCGTAATCTGGGTGTTGGCGTTGGTTATGCTTTGATTGCTTATCAATCTACCCTTAAAGGCGTCAGCAAACTGGAAGTTAACCGCAGCCATCTTCTGGACGAACTGGACCATAACTGGGAAGTTCTGGCGGAGCCTATTCAGACGATTATGCGCCGCTACGGCATCGAAAAACCGTATGAAAAACTGAAAGAACTGACCCGTGGCAAACGCGTCAATGCGGAAGGGATGAAACAGTTTATCGATGGTCTTGCGTTACCGGAAGACGAGAAAACTCGCCTGAAAGCCATGACCCCGGCCAACTATATCGGCCGTGCTGTAGCGATGGTTGATGAGCTGAAGTAATCTTTTTAACCCCTTTCGTCCGGAAAGGGGTCTTTTTCCCTCATTTACTCTATGTTTATCACCATTAATTCATAATCAGCGTTAAACTCTTTAGCAACAATAAGTAAGGGGATAATAATCATGCGCGTACTCGTTGTAGAAGACAATGCACTTCTACGCCATCATTTGAAGGTACAATTGCAGGAACAGGGCCATCAGGTTGACGCGGCAGAAGATGCTAAAGAAGCCGATTATTACCTCAGTGAACATATTCCTGATATCGCCTTAGTCGATCTGGGGCTTCCTGATGAAGACGGCCTGTCGCTAATCCGCCGCTGGCGTAGCCACGATGTTTCCCTCCCCGTTCTGGTTCTGACGGCCCGTGAAAGCTGGCAGGATAAAGTTGAGGTGCTGAGTGCCGGCGCTGACGATTACGTCACTAAACCCTTCCATATTGAAGAAGTTGTCGCCCGTATGCAGGCGTTACTGCGCCGTAATAGCGGTCTGGCGTCACAGGTTATCTCTATTCCACCCTTCCTGGTGGATCTCTCTCGCCGCGAGTTCTCGATCAATGACGAGGCAATCAAACTGACTGCCTTTGAATACACCATTATGGAAACCCTGATCCGCAACAGCGGCAAAGTGGTCAGTAAAGATTCCCTGATGTTGCAGCTCTATCCTGACGCCGAACTGCGCGAAAGTCATACCATTGACGTTCTGATGGGCCGTCTGCGTAAGAAAATTCAGGCGCAGTACCCACAGGAAGTCATCAGTACCGTACGCGGTCAGGGCTATCTGTTCGAACTCCGCGGATGAAAATACTGCGTCGCCATTTGCAGCCCCTGTCACTGCGGGTACGTTTCCTGTTGGCCACCGCTGCGGTGATTCTGGTGTTATCCCTTGCCTACGGTATGGTTGCGCTGGTGGGCTACAGCGTCAGCTTTGATAAAACCACGTTCCGCCTGCTGCGTGGGGAAAGTAATCTTTTTTATACCCTAGCCAACTGGCAGGACAACCGCCTTTACGTTGAACTGCCGGAACACCTGAACCAGCAAAGCCCCAGCATTGCGCTGATCTACGACAAGCGTGGCCAGCTGCTATGGACGCAGCGTGATGTGCCCTCGCTGGTCAAACGCATTCGCCCCGAATGGCTGAAAACCAACGGTTTCCATGAAATTGAAGCCGATGTCGATGACACCAGCATGCTGTTACGCCACGATTCACAGTCACAGGAATCCCTGCAGGCGATCTGCGAATACGACAGCGATACGGCGCTGACCCACTCTGTTGCGATTAATGTCTATCCGGCAACGCAGCATATGCCACAGCTGACGATCGTGGTGATTGATACCATCCCTATCGAGCTAAAACGTTCCTATATGGTCTGGAACTGGTTTATATACGTACTTGCCGCCAACCTACTGCTGGTGCTTCCGCTGTTGTGGCTTGCCGCCTGGTGGAGCCTGAGACCTATCGAAGCGCTGGCAAAAGAAGTTCGCGAACTGGAAGAGCACAACCGCGAACTGCTGAACCCGGCAACCACGCGTGAGCTGACCAGCCTGGTGCGTAACCTTAACCGTCTGCTGAAAAGCGAACGCGACCGCTATCAAAAGTACCGCACCACCCTGACCGATCTGACCCACAGCCTGAAAACCCCGCTGGCGGTACTGCAGAGTACGCTGCGATCCCTGCGTGGAAATACACTTAGCGTTGCCGAAGCGGAGCCGGTGATGCTGGAGCAGATCAGCCGCATCTCCCAGCAAATCGGTTACTATCTCCACCGCGCCAGTATGCGCGGCGGCGGTGGCCTCACCAGCCGCGAACTTCATCCTGTGGCACCACAGCTCGACAGCCTGATTTCAGCCCTGAACAAGGTATACCAGCGTAAAGGTGTCAATATTACGCTCGATATTTCGCCGGAAATCAGCTTTGTCGGCGAACAGAATGACTTTATGGAAGTGTTGGGCAATATCCTCGATAACGCCTGCAAATACTGCCTGGAGTTCGTTGAAGTCACCGCGCGTCTGGGCGACGAGACGCTGCATATTATCGTCGATGATGATGGCCCCGGCATCCCGGACAGCAAGCGCCATATGGTATTCGATCGCGGGCAACGCATCGATACGCTGCGTCCAGGTCAGGGTGTCGGATTATCTGTTGCGCGGGAAATTGTCGAGCAGTATGAGGGACAAATCCTTACCGCAGATAGCCCACTCGGCGGTGCCCGTATGGAAGTCATTTTTGGTCGTCAGTATCCCGCCAGCAAAGAGAACGCAAAGCCTGGGCGATAATTCTGCCCAGGCACGTTATAATCCCAGTCAGACACCTGCCTGCGGACAAAAAACATGGATTATCATTTAACGCTTAACTGGCCCGACTTTATCGAACGCTACTGGCAGAAACGCCCGGTGGTGCTGAAGCGCGGCATCGCCAATTTTGTGGACCCTATCACCCCGGATGAACTGGCCGGGCTGGCGATGGAAGAGGAAGTCGACAGCCGCCTGGTCAGCCATCTCGACGGCAAGTGGCAGGTCAGCCACGGCCCCTTTGAAAGCTACGATCACCTTGGCGAAAGCAACTGGTCGCTGCTGGTACAGGCCGTCGATCACTGGCATCAACCCGCTGCCGCACTGATGCGCCCGTTCCGGATGCTGCCTGACTGGCGCATGGACGATCTGATGATCTCCTTCTCCGTGCCGGGCGGCGGCGTCGGCCCGCACCTCGATCAGTACGACGTCTTTATCATTCAGGGTACCGGCCGTCGTCGCTGGCGCGTCGGCGAAAAAATCCCGATGAAGCAACATTGCCCGCATCCGGATCTCCTTCAGGTCGATCCGTTTGAAGCGATTATCGACGAGGAGCTGGAGCCGGGCGACATTCTCTATATTCCGCCGGGATTTCCGCACGAAGGTTACTCTCTGGAGAATTCACTTAACTACTCCGTCGGTTTCCGCGCCCCTAACGGCCGTGAGCTGATCAGCGGTTTTGCCGACTACGTACTACAGCGCGAACTGGGCAGCTACCGCTACAGCGATCCGGACGTGCCATCCCGCGACCTGGCGGCAGACATTTTGCCGCAGGAAGTCGACGCCGTGCGCCAGATGATGCTGGATCTCATCGGCCAGCCTGAACATTTCCAGCAGTGGTTTGGCGAGTTTATCTCTCAGTCACGCCACGAACTGGACGTCGCACCGCCGGAGCCACCCTATCAGCCTGATGAGATTTATGATGCGCTGCAGCAGGGCGATAAGCTGGTACGCCTTGGTGGCCTGCGCGTGCTACGGATCGGTGACTATGTTTTCGTTAATGGTGAGAAGATAGACACGCCTCATCGTCCGGCACTGAACGCGCTTGCCGGCAATATGGTGCTGGATGCGGAACATTTCGGTGACGCGCTGGAAGACCCTTCCTTCCTCGCCATGCTGGCGGCGCTGGTGAACAGCGGCTACTGGTTCTATGAGGACTAAATAAACATGCCCGACGCGCACTGCGTGCCGGGCAATATTATCACTTTCAGGCTTGTTTCGCGGTGAGTTCAGCGATACGCACGATCGTCTGCACCGCTTTTTCCATCCCTTCCAGCGTCACAAATTCGTGTTTACCGTGGTAGTTATAGCCGCCGGTAAACAGATTTGGGCAAGGCAGCCCCATAAAGGAAAGCTGCGCACCATCCGTACCGCCACGAACAGGTTTCATATCCGGCTCGATATCGCAGTCGCGCATTGCCTGCTCGGCAATATCAACAATGTGGGGAAACGCCGCCACTTTTTCGCGCATGTTGTAGTAGCTGTCCTCGAAGATCAGCTCGATATAGCAATCCGGATGCAGTCCTTTCCCGACCTTTTTGGCGATCTCCATAATCTTGCGCTTGCGGGCCTCGAAGGACTTCCGCTCAAAATCACGAATGATATAGTGCATTTCCGCGCGATCGACGCTGCCCTTCATGCTGGTCAGATGGTAGAAGCCTTCATAGCCCGCGGTGTTTTCCGGGCTCTCTTCGACCGGAACCTCGGTATGAATACGTGCCGCCAGCGACAGCGCGTTAACCATCACGCCTTTGGCGGTGCCGGGATGAACGTTATTACCGACAATTTTGATGGTGACCGACGCGGCGTTAAAGTTCTCAAACTCAAGCTCTCCCACGCCACCGCCGTCAACGGTATAGGCCCACTTCGCATCAAAGGCCGCAACGTCGAAGTGCTTCGCGCCCTTGCCCACCTCTTCATCTGGCGTAAAGGCAACGCGAATATCGCCGTGCGGGATCTTTTTCTGCTTCATTACCGCCAGCGCGGTCATGATCTCCGCCACACCGGCTTTGTCATCCGCACCCAGCAGCGTTTTGCCATCGGTGGTGATCAATGTCTGCCCCAGCAGCTGGTGCAGGACCGGGAACATGACCGGCGAGAGGATTTCATCCCCCATGCCTAACGCAATATCACCGCCACGATAGTTTTCGACGATCTGCGGCTTAACGTTTTTCCCGCTGAAATCCGGTGAGGTATCGACGTGTGAGATAAAACCAATTGCCGGAACATCATGTGACACATTCGATGGCAGCGTTGCCATGACCGTCCCTTTGTCGCTCAGGGTGACATTGGCCAGTCCCATATCTTCAAGTTGCGATTTGAGCAACTGTAGCAGCTTCCACTGCCCTTCCGTGCTGGGTACCTGGCGCACGCCAGCTTTTGATTGTGTATCCAGAGACACGTACTCTAAAAAACGCTCAAGTAATTTATCCATAGTCACCCTCACTTTTCGTCGCAACATTATCAATAAGCAGGCAAACAGAAGTATTGCGTCAGGTCACTTTTCCCCCGGCAAATGAGAATTTTTCTCCCTTAATGCTTTTCTGAGGAAAATCGTGCATATCAACTGCACAATAACGCGACTTAACGTTCACTCCATACCCGACCCCCATTGGCGATCGCGGTAGGATGCCGTAGAATGCCTGCCCTTACTAAAAAGTCAGACCCTAAGGTGGTTAACGACAAACCCCGCAGCATTTCGGTTTCCGCTGCGTCTACATGGGACAGAGTAAAAATTGAATACACAATCGCGTTCGCGATCGCCGCTGGTTGAACTGACGGGGATCTGCAAAGGCTTTGATGGCAAAGAGGTCATCTCCGACCTTAATTTAACCATCAATCACGGTGAGTTCCTCACGCTGCTTGGCCCCTCCGGCTGCGGCAAAACCACAGTTCTGCGATTGATCGCCGGGCTTGAAAGCCTTGATAGCGGGCATATCGCGCTGGACCATCAGGATATTACCCGGGTTCCCGCAGAGCATCGTCATGTGAATACCGTTTTTCAAAGCTACGCGTTGTTTCCTCATATGACCGTTTTTGAAAACGTCGCCTTTGGTCTGCGAATGCAGAAAACCCCCGCCGCAGAGATTAGCCCACGCGTGCTGGATGCGCTACGTATGGTGCAGTTGGAAACCTTTGCCCAACGTAAACCGCATCAGCTATCCGGCGGCCAGCAGCAGCGCGTGGCCATCGCCCGTGCGGTGGTCAATAAACCGCGTCTGCTGCTGCTCGATGAATCACTCTCAGCCCTCGATTATAAGCTACGTAAGCAGATGCAGAATGAGCTGAAAGCGCTTCAGCGTAAGCTTGGCATCACCTTTGTCTTTGTCACCCACGATCAGGAAGAAGCCCTGACCATGTCCGACCGCATTGTAGTAATGCGCGACGGTAAGATTGAGCAGGACGGCACGCCGCGTGAGATCTACGAAGAGCCGAAAAATCTGTTTGTTGCCAGTTTTATTGGCGAAATTAACATCTTTGACGCAACGGTTATCCGGCGTATCGATGACACCCGCGTGCTGGCGAACGTCGAAGGTCGCGAGTGTCATATCTTCGTTAACTTCCCCGTAGCGCCAGGCCAGCGGCTGCATGTGATGCTGCGCCCGGAAGATCTACGCGTCGACGAAATTAACGAGGGCAGTGAGGTCGACGGCCTGATCGGCTATATCCGCGAGCGCAACTATAAGGGAATGACGCTTGAGTCAGTCGTCGAGCTGGAAAACGGCAAAATGGTGATGGTCAGCGAGTTCTTTAACGAGGACGACCCTGACTTTGACCACTCCCTTGACCAGAAGATGGCCGTTAACTGGGTCGAAAGCTGGGAGGTGGTGCTGCCTGATGAAGAACACAAGTAAATTCCAGAATCTGGTGATCGCCACCATCGTCGGCTGGCTTGTGTTGTTTGTCTTCCTGCCCAACCTGATGATCATTGGCACCAGCTTCCTGACCCGCGACAACGACAGCTTTGTTAAAATGGTCTTTACGCTGGATAACTACGCGCGGCTGCTCGACCCGCTCTATTTTCAGGTGCTGCTGCACTCGCTGAATATGGCGCTGATTGCGACCGTCGCCTGCCTGGCGCTCGGTTATCCGTTCGCCTGGTTCCTGGTGCGCCTGCCGCGTCGGGTGCGTCCGCTGCTGCTGTTCCTGCTGATTGTTCCCTTCTGGACCAACTCGCTTATCCGGATTTACGGGCTGAAAATTTTCCTCAGCACCAAAGGCTATATGAACGAGTTTCTGCTCTGGCTGGGGATTATCGACGCGCCGATCCGCATTATGTTTACCCCGGCGGCGGTAATTATCGGGCTAGTCTATATTCTGCTGCCCTTTATGGTGATGCCGCTCTATTCCAGTATCGAAAAGCTCGATAAATCGCTGCTGGAAGCGGCAAAGGATCTCGGAGCCAGCCGTCTGCAGACCTTTATTCACATTATCATTCCGCTGACGATGCCAGGCATTATCGCCGGTTGCCTGCTGGCGATGCTGCCGGCGATGGGCCTGTTCTATGTGTCGGACCTGATGGGTGGCGCGAAGAACCTGCTGATCGGCAACGTGATTAAGAGCCAGTTCCTCACTATTCGCGACTGGCCGTTTGGCGCGGCAACCAGTATTACGCTGACCGTAGTGATGGGGCTGATGCTGCTGGTCTACTGGCGCACCTCGCGGATGCTGAATAAAAAGGTGGAGCTCGAATGATCGGCCGACTGCTTCGCGGTGGTTTTATGACCGCCATTTACGCTTATCTCTATATTCCGATCATTATTCTGATCGTTAACTCGTTTAACAGTTCACGCTTTGGCATCAGCTGGCAGGGCTTTACCACCAAATGGTACAGCCTGTTGATGAACAACGATAGCCTGCTGCAGGCGGCGAAACACTCGCTGACAATGGCCATCTTTTCCGCCACCTTTGCTACCCTGATGGGTTCCCTGACGGCGGTCGCACTCTACCGCTACCGCTTTCGCGGTAAACCGTTCGTCAGCGGAATGCTATTTATAGTGATAATGTCGCCGGATATCGTGATGGCTATCTCCCTGCTGGTGCTGTTTATGTTGCTGGGTATCCGGCTCGGCTTCTGGTCGCTGCTGTTCTCCCATATCACCTTCTGCTTGCCTTTTGTAGTCGTCACTGTTTACTCGCGCCTGAAGGGCTTTGACGTGCGAATGCTGGAAGCGGCGAAGGACCTGGGCGCCAGTGAAATCACTATTCTGCGCAAAATCATTATGCCGCTGGCGATGCCCGCTGTGGCTGCAGGCTGGCTGCTAAGCTTTACCCTGTCGATGGATGACGTTGTTGTGTCCTCCTTTGTTACCGGACCGGGTTATGAAATTCTGCCGTTGAAGATCTATTCCATGGTGAAAGTCGGAGTATCACCTGAGGTGAATGCGCTGGCGACTATTCTGTTGGTTCTGTCGCTGGTGATGGTAATTGCCAGCCAGCTTATTGCACGTGATAAAACTCAGGGGACGGCAAAATGATAAAATGGTCACGCCACCTGCTTGCTGCAGGTGCTCTGGCACTGGGCATGAGCGCGGCTTACGCCGATGATAACAAAACGCTCTATTTCTATAACTGGACCGAGTATGTCCCGCCGGGACTACTGGAACAGTTCACCAAAGAGACCGGCATCAAGGTTATCTATTCAACCTACGAGTCGAATGAAACCCTGTACGCCAAGCTGAAGACTTACAAAGACGGTGCCTACGACCTGGTGGTACCCTCCACCTATTACGTGGATAAAATGCGTAAAGAGGGGATGATTCAGAAAATTGACAAGTCTTCCCTGAGCAACTTCCATAATCTCGACCCGGATATGCTCAATAAGCCGTTTGACCCCAATAATAACTACTCCATCCCTTATATATGGGGCGCAACGGCGATTGGCGTGAACAGCGACGAGATCGATCCGAAAACCGTCACCGGTTGGGCCGATCTATGGAAGCCGGAATATAAAAGCAGCCTGTTGCTAACCGATGATGCCCGTGAAGTGTTCCAGATTGCCCTGCGTAAGCTTGGCTACTCCGGCAACACCACCGATCCGAAAGAGATCGAGGCTGCTTACCACGAGCTGCAGAAGCTGATGCCTAACGTGGCGGCCTTTAACTCTGATAACCCGGCTAACCCGTATATAGAAGGCGAGGTAAATCTCGGCATGGTATGGAACGGTTCAGCGTGGGTTGCCCGTCAGGAAGGGACACCGCTGGAAATTGTCTGGCCGAAAGAAGGCGGAATTTTCTGGATGGATAGCCTGGCGATTCCGGCCAATGCAAAAAACAAAGATGCTGCGCTGCAGCTGATTAACTTCCTGCTGCGTCCTGAAGTGGCAAAGGAAGTCGCGGAAACTATCGGTTACCCGACGCCCAATATGGCAGCGCGGAATCTGCTCAGCCCGGACGTGGCGAACGACAAGTCGCTCTATCCGGATGCAGCAACCATCGGCAACGGTGAGTGGCAGAACGACGTGGGCGACACCAGTGCGCTCTACGAGAGCTACTATCAGAAACTGAAAGCGGGACGCTAAGTTAATTATCGTAGCCCTCTCCTGTCAGGAGGGCTACAGCTCCTTTAGCAGCCTGTTGATATACTCCGGCACAACTTCACTCGCCAGGCCGTAATGTTTCTCTTCAAATTCGCTGCCTACCTGGCTCGGCTCAAGATTGAGCTCGACCGTATGTGCGCCATGCAGTTTCGCCTCGTGGACAAAACCAGCGGCGGGATAGACATGTCCGGAGGTGCCAATCGCGATAAAGATATCGGCCATCTGCAGCGCCATATAGATATGATCCATATCCAGCGGCATCTCACCAAACCACACGACGTGTGGACGCAACGGCGCCGGGAACTGACAGCAATGGCATTTATCGTCCGCGGTCACCTCACCTTTCCAGTCAATAACCTGCCCGCTTTGGGTGCAGCGTACCTTCAGCAGTTCGCCATGCATATGTGTAACGTTCTGGCTTCCGGCTCGCTCGTGCAGGTTGTCGATATTTTGCGTCACCAGCATAAAACGATCGCCAAGCTCGGCTTCCAGCCGGGCCAGCGCCTGATGCGCCGCGTTGGGTTTTATTTCCGACTGCTGCAGTTGATGGCGGCGGGCGTTGTAAAACGACTGAACCAGCTCTGGGTTACGCGCAAAACCATCCGGTGTAGCCACATCCTCAACCCGGTGCTCTTCCCACAGGCCGTCAGCGGCACGAAAGGTACGGATACCTGATTCCGCTGATATCCCGGCTCCTGTCAGTACCAATACTCTAGGCTTTTCCATTTTTTCCGGCATCCTGTCTCTGAAAAAAATACGCTGACGCAGGCGGTCTCGTAACCGGCGCTTATTTCTGCGAAAACGACAAACCCGATGTAGACGACGCGACTGCATATCAGCCTCAGTTTACTCACTCGTAGATGAAGAAACGCTGCGCCACGCATACCACCGGCATCACCGTGACGCGCAGTCGCAATGCGGGGGACGCGGGCAGCCGGCAGCAAATGCTGCGCCAGACACTCAGATAGCCCGCTGGCCAGTCGGGAAAAATTCGACAGGCCACGCCCCTGAACAACAATATGCGGATCGAAGACAGTCAGTATCGACCCCATGCACACTGCCAGCAAATCCAGGTAACGCGCGACATGTGCGCGGGCATCTGGATCTCCGACCTCCCAGCGCGCAATAATCTCAGGCGCCTGTAAAGGTTCATGGTAGAAGTGATTGTAAAGCCATGCAAATCCGCGGCCGGAGAGATAATTCTCAATGCAGCCGTGCTTGCCGCAACCACAGCGGAGCAGAGGGAAATCAAACCCCAGCATGGTTAACGCATCAACCGGCAGGCGAATATGACCAAACTCACCGGTAATAGAAGCCCGACCGGTGAGAGATTTACCGTTCACCACAATCCCGCCACCGACGCCGGTGCCGAGGATCAGCCCCATTACCACCGGATACGCACGGAATTCATCGCCCCAGGCTTCGGAGAGCGTGAAGCAGTTGGCGTCGTTGTCCAGACGGATATCGCGATAAAGACACGCACGGAGGTCTGCACGCAGCGGTTTACCTGTCGCGGCCGGGACATTGGCCGTATAAAGCGTGCCATCGTCAGTTTCCGGTATGCCGGGGATCCCGATGCCCACCGTACCTTCACCGCCAAAACGGGCATCGGCCTGGGAAACCCGCCCACAGGCCGCATCCAGAAAATCGGCATAGCTGTCGCGAGGCGTGGCGATGCGCGTTTCCCACTGCAGGTTTCTTGCCGCATCATAGACGCCCAACGCTATCCTGGTGCCACCGATATCAAACCCGTAATGCATCGCCACTCCTTGTGTTGGTTTACTGTCCGCTCAGCACCCTCGCCGGGTCAATATTGCTGGCGCGTCTCGCCGGATACCAGCTTGCCAGCAAACTCAGCGCCAGCGCGGTAGCCAGTACGTAGACGACATCCATCCAGTGCAATTCTGACGGCAAAAAGTCGATAAAGTAAATATCGCCAGACAGAAACTGATGGCCAATCAGTCGTTCAATTCCCTCGATAATCGGCGTCAACTGCAGAGCGGCAACCACCCCGACCACCACGCCACACAGGCTACCCAGCAGACCGGCAAGCAAACCATACCATACGAAAATCGCACGGATCAGGCCATCTTTGGCCCCCAGCGTGCGTAATACCGCAATATCGCTGCTTTTCTCTTTTACCGCCATCACCAGGGTGGAGACGATATTAAAACAGGCAACGCCGATCACCAGTACCATCGCCAGATACATAATGGCGCGGATCATCTGAATATCACGGTACATGTAGCCATAGGTGCCAATCCAGCTCATGATGTGGACATAGCTGTTGGTCACTTCACCGGCATCACGCACCAGCGCATTGGCGTTAAAAACATCCTGAACCTTGATGGCAATCCCGGTCACGCTATCGCCCATGTCCAGATACTGGCGAGCGTCATCGATAGGGATCATGGCAAAGCTATGGTCCAGCTGGCCGCTGAGCTGCAAAATTCCGCTGACCTGAAGCCGGACGCGCTTAGGCTGTAACAGCTTGTTATCCGCATTAGCGTTAGGGATCATGATGGAGACCCAGTCGCCCTGCTTCACTTTCAGCGCGTCCGCAACGCCCTTACCGATGATAATCTGCTGTTCACCGCCTTTAAAACGGTCCCATGCGCCGTTCTGGACAAAATTCGGCAGCGTACTGAGACAGCGTTCCTGCTGTGGATCGACACCTTTAATCTGAATGGCGCGCAGGTTCGTCCCGCTCTCCATCAACCCGGTAAACTGAATATAGGGTGCCGCAGCCAGCACGCCAGGCACTTTTTCGATGTTGGTCAGCGCGGTGTTCCAGTTATTCCACGGCTGGTGGACCGGTTCAATCTCACCGTGCGGCACCACCGCAAGTATTCGGTTGTTGAGTTCACGCTCAAAACCGTTCATTGCGCTCAGGCCAACGATAAGCACCGCCACGCCCAGCGCTATACCCACTGTCGAAATCACTGAAATCAGCGACACCATACCGCTGCGCCGACGGCCGCGGCTAAAGCGCAGGCCAATCAATAGTGACAGAGGCGATGCCATTACTCGGCCCCCATCAGGGAGAGTTCGTTGCTCAGGCGCCCGTCGCGCATCTCCAGCTGGGTACGCATCCGTTTTGCCAGATGCAGATCGTGAGTCACCACCAGGAAGGCGGTGCCCTGAGAGGCATTGAGTTCGCCCAGCAGCTGGAAAATACTTTCCGCATTACGGGCATCAAGGTTGCCGGTCGGTTCATCCGCCATGACCAGGCGCGGATTGTTAACCAGCGCACGGGCAATCGCCACGCGCTGGCGTTCCCCCCCCGACAGCTCAGAGGGACGGTGGCCCGCGCGGTGTTCCAGCCCCACAGCGAGCAACATATCCATCGCCCTGCGGCGAATATCGGCCGGTTTCTGTCGGCCAATCAGCAGCGGCATCCCGACGTTTTCTTCGGCGTTAAAGTCCGGCAACAGATGGTGGAACTGATAAATAAAGCCCAGCTCACGATTACGCAGTTCCGCTTTCGCCGAGGAAGAGAGCTTGCTCATTGGCTGACCGTCAAAAATCACGTCGCCGCTGGTCGGCGAATCCAGGCCGCCCAGCAGATGCAGGAGCGTACTTTTACCGGAACCCGAGCTGCCGACGATCGCCATCATATCGCCCTGATTGAGGCTAAAACTGACGTTGTGCAGCACGTCGGTCTGCACGCTGCCTTCCTGATAGCGTTTGCACAGGTTGTCGCACTGCAACAGGATCTTATTCATAACGTAAAGCCTCAGCGGGTTGAGTGGCGGCAGCGCGCCAGGAAGGGTACAGCGTAGAAATAAGCGCAATCAGCATCGCCACCAGCGCAATCACGACAACCTGCAGCGGCTCAATGGCAACCGGCAGCGCCGCGCTATCAAGGAACGCCCCAATCATCGGCATCAGATTATTGAGCTGGCTGGCCAACAGTAAGCCAAGCAACGCCCCCAGCAACGCGCCAATAATCCCGGCGCTGGCGCCCTGCACCATAAACACGGCCATAATCTGCCGCGGTGTCAGCCCCTGGGTTTGCAAAATGGCGACTTCGCCCTGCTTCTCCATCACCATCAATCCCAGCGAGGTAATGATATTGAAGGCGGCAACCGCGACGATCAGACTGAGCAGCAGCCCCATCATGTTTTTTTCCATCTTCACGGCCTGGAAGAGTTCGCCTTTACGCTCGCGCCAGTCCTGCCATTTGGTGCCTTCCGGCAGCGTCTGCTGGCTAAGAACATCCACGCTCAGTGGCGCATCGAGCCATAAGCGCCAGCCGGTGATATTACCGGCCGGATAGCGCATCAGGCGTGAAGCATCCTGAATATTGACCAGCATCTGATAGCCATCCACTTCACTGCTGGCGGCAAAGGAGCCAATCACCGTAAAGAGACGCTGGCTGGGCAGACGACCCATCGGCGTAAACTGGCTGGCGGACGGGACCATGACGCGGATCTGGTCGCCGCGATCGACGCCCAGCTGTCCGGCGAGCTGTTCACCGAGAATAATATTGTACTTGCCCGCCTTAAGGTCGGTCTGTTTGACGTTCACCAGCCAGGGCGTCAGGGGATCTTTTTGCGCCGGATCGATACCGAGCATAACGCCGACCGAGACATTGTGGGCGCTTTGCAGCACCACATCACCCGTGGTCAGCGGCGCTACGCGGCTGACACCCTGTAATTTGACGTCGCTTGCCGGGAGCTGCTGTGGATTCAGCGAACCCTGCTCCGCGCTAAGGACCGCCTGCGGCATCAGGCCGAGGATATTATTTTGCAGTTCGCGCTCAAAACCGTTCATCACCGATAGCACGGTCACCAGCGCCATCACGCCAAGCGTAATGCCGATGGTCGAAAGCCAGGAGACAAAGCGACCGAAGCGGTCTGCAGCGCGCCCACGCATATAACGCAGGCCAATGAATAGTGCGACAGGTTGGTACATAACATCCGTCTGTTTGCTGATAGCAGGTCCCAGAGTATATAAGCGAAACCGGGGAGCGTAAATGAGGGAAACGGTAAGTTTTTTATCGCCCAGAAGATAAAAAAATCCTATAAATCAAATCAGTATTCTAATCCTTCCAGCAAAGAGTCTTATCAGTCGTTCACTACGTGCACAGTCCGCAGCACGCAACCTGACCTTAATCCGAAAAAATTCAGATACAGACTGTTACCTGTTTACGCCTGCCGCCCCCCTGTTCAGGATGACCTTTTGTTTATGGCAAACAGGTTTGAGATCATTATGAAACAAAAAGCCTTATGGATTAACCAGATTAAGGGGCTAAGTATCTGCCTCGTGGTGGTCTACCATTCGGTGATCACCTTCTACCCGCATCTGGACGCACTTCAGCATCCGTGGTCACAAATTCTGGCGAAATGCTGGATCTACTTCAATCTCTATCTTGCTCCCTTCCGGATGCCGGTCTTCTTCTTTATCTCCGGGTTGCTGATCCGCCGCTATATCGATGATGTCCCCTGGCAGGGCTGTGTGGATAAGCGGATCTGGTCTATCGTCTGGGTTCTGGCGCTGTGGGGACTGATTCAGTGGGGTGGCCTGACGCTGGTAAACCAGTGGCTGGCACCGGAACGGGATCTTAGCAACGCCTCTAACGCCGCCTATGCCGGCTCGTTTAGCGAGTTTCTGCAGGGGATGCTCACCGCCAGTACCAGCCTGTGGTATCTGTATGCAATGATCCTTTACTTCCCGTTCTGCAAAATGTTCAGCAACTGGAAAGCACCGCTGCTGGCGCTGCTGGCCGTACTCAGTATCGCGATTAACTTCCTGCCTACGCCCTGGTGGGGTATGAACAGCGTTCTGCGTAACGTTATCTTCTATGCGCTGGGCTCCTGGTATGGCGCATTCCTGCTGGACCAGATGAAAACGTTGCATTTTCGCCGCTACGCGCTGCCGCTGGTCGTGCTGATGTGTGTGTCGGTGCCGCTCTATTTCCTTGGCGTGCCACTGCTGATTTCGCTGGTCTCTATCTTTATGATCATGAAGCTGTTTTATACCTTCAGTAATATCGTTGCGCCGAAAGAAAAGGGTCTGCTGAATGTGGTGGGCACTAACACCATCGCTATCTACACCACCCACAGGATCCTGATTGAAGCCTTTAGTCTGGCGCTGCTGGCACAGCTTAACCAGGGTCTGCTATCGCAACCTGTCGAGCTGGCAATCTTGCTGGTTTATCCGTTTGCCAGCCTGGCTGTCTGTACCCTGTTTGGCCTGGCAATGCGCCGGGTTTCCGCCTTTATTTTCAGCGACGTGCTCTTTACGCCTCCCCGACCGCTGGTCACCGCGCCGACTGCCCGCTAACGCTGACGCCCCACATCCGTGGGGCGATTCGATTTGCTAATGACCGGCGATCAAGGATAATAAACAGCATTGAGTATCAATGGCCTGCCCCCATATTAACGGCACCAGACCTTCAGGGACCCCGACACAAGAATGCCCGAACACAATCGTTATTCACTGCCTGTAAAAGCAGGCGAGCAGCGTCTGCTTGGCGAGCTGACCGGTGCGGCCTGTGCCGTGGAAGTGGCTGAAATCGTCGAGCGCCACAGCGGACCACTGGTGCTTATCGCACCCGATATGCAAAACGCCCTGCGTCTGCATGACGAAATCAGCCAGTTTACCAACCGGATGGTGATCAACCTGGCGGACTGGGAAACGCTCCCCTACGACAGCTTCTCCCCGCACCAGGATATTATCTCTTCGCGTCTGTTGACCCTTTATCAGCTCCCCACCCTGCAGCGCGGCGTACTGATTGTCTCCGTCAACACCCTGATGCAGCGAGTATGCCCGCACAGCTATCTGCACGGCCATGCGCTGGTGATGAGAAAAGGCCAGCGTCTCTCCCGCGACGGTCTGCGCGAGCAGCTGGACAGCGCGGGCTATCGCCATGTTGACCAGGTGATGGAGCACGGTGAATACGCCACCCGCGGCGCGCTGCTGGATCTCTTCCCTATGGGGAGCGAACAGCCCTACCGCCTCGATTTCTTCGACGATGAAATTGACAGCCTGCGCCTGTTCGATACGGATACCCAGCGCACGCTGGAAGAGGTCGAGGCGATTAACCTGCTGCCCGCCCATGAATTCCCGACCGATAAAAACGCGATTGAGCTATTCCGCAGCCAGTGGCGCGATCGTTTTGAGGTCAAGCGCGATGCGGAGCATATCTATCAGCAGGTCAGCAAAGGCACGCTGCCCGCAGGGATTGAGTACTGGCAGCCGCTGTTCTTTAACGAGCCGCTAACGACGCTGTTCAGCTACTTCCCTGCCGGCACGCTTATTGTTAATACCGGCGATCTGGAAGCCAGCGCCGAGCGCTTCCAGAATGAAACACGCGCACGCTTCGAAAATCGCGGCGTCGACCCGATGCGTCCGTTGCTGCCGCCTGAACTGCTCTGGCTACGTGGCGATGAGCTGTTCGGCGAACTAAAAGCCTGGCCACGCGTCCAGCTAAGAACCGACCTGCTGGTCAAAAAAGCGGCCAACGTCAACCTGCAGTATCAGCGCCTGCCGAACCTGGCAGTCCAGGCGCAGCAGAAGACACCACTGGATAATCTGCGTTGCTTCCTGGAATCCTTTGATGGTGCGGTGGTGTTCTCCGTCGAAAGTGAAGGCCGTCGCGAAACGCTGGGCGAACTGCTGGCGCGTATTAAACTCTCCCCGACACGCATTCAACATCTTGATGACGCCGTTGACGGCGGTCGCTACCTGATCGCCGGTGCGGCTGAGCATGGCTTCATTGATATCCTGCGCAACCGGGCATTGATCTGCGAAAGCGATCTGCTTGGCGAGCGCGTGGCGCGACGCCGTCAGGACAGCCGTCGGACCATTAATCCCGATACGCTGGTCCGCAACCTGGCCGAGCTGCATATCGGCCAGCCGGTTGTGCACTTCGAACACGGCGTCGGGCGTTATGCCGGGATGACCACCCTTGAAGCGGGCGGTATCACGGGCGAATACCTGATGCTCACCTATGCCGGAGACGCAAAACTCTATGTTCCCGTCTCGTCTCTGCATCTGATTAGCCGCTATGCCGGTGGCGCTGAAGAAAATGCCCCGCTGCACAAGCTTGGCGGCGATGCCTGGACCCGCGCACGGCAGAAAGCCGCGGAAAAAGTCCGTGATGCAGCAGCGGAACTGCTCGATATCTATGCCCAGCGTGCAGCAAAACACGGCTTTGCGTTTAAACATGACCGCGACCAGTATCAGCTCTTCTGCGACGGCTTCCCCTTTGAAACCACGCCGGACCAGGCCCAGGCCATCAATGCGGTACTGAGTGATATGTGCCAGCCGCTGGCCATGGATCGGCTGGTGTGCGGTGACGTGGGCTTCGGTAAAACTGAAGTCGCCATGCGCGCCGCCTTCCTGGCAATCGAGAATAATAAGCAGGTCGCGGTGTTGGTACCCACCACTCTGCTCGCCCAGCAGCACTACGATAATTTCCGCGATCGCTTCGCCAACTGGCCAGTGCGTATCGAGATGCTTTCCCGTTTCCGCACGGCCAAAGAGCAGACGCAGATCCTCGAGCAGGCCGCTGAAGGAAAAATCGATATTCTGATCGGTACCCATAAGCTGCTGCAGAGCGACGTAAAGTGGAAAGATTTAGGTCTGCTGATTATCGATGAAGAGCACCGCTTTGGCGTGCGGCATAAAGAGCGGATCAAAGCCATGCGCGCCGACATGGATATTCTGACGCTGACCGCGACCCCCATCCCGCGTACGCTCAATATGGCGATGACCGGGATGCGCGATCTGTCGATTATCGCCACGCCACCGGCCCGCCGTCTGGCGGTGAAAACCTTTGTCCGCGAGTACGATAGCCTGGTGGTGCGCGAAGCCATGCTGCGTGAGATCCTGCGCGGCGGCCAGGTTTACTACCTCTATAACGATGTCGAAAATATCCAGAAAGCGGCGGACAGGCTGGCCGCACTGGTGCCGGAAGCACGTATCGCTATCGGCCACGGTCAGATGCGCGAACGCGAACTGGAGCAGGTGATGAATGACTTCCATCACCAGCGTTTCAATGTGCTGGTCTGTACCACCATTATTGAAACCGGAATCGATATCCCCACCGCCAACACCATTATTATCGAACGCGCTGACCATTTCGGTCTTGCACAGCTACACCAGCTACGCGGCCGCGTCGGGCGTTCACACCATCAGGCCTACGCCTGGCTACTGACGCCGCATCCAAAATCAATGACAACAGACGCGCAAAAACGTCTGGAGGCAATTGCCTCGCTGGAAGATCTCGGCGCGGGCTTCGCGCTGGCAACCCACGATCTGGAGATCCGCGGTGCCGGTGAACTGCTGGGTGAAGATCAGAGCGGCCAGATGGAAACCATCGGTTTCTCACTCTATATGGAGCTGCTGGAAAACGCCGTCGAGGCCTTAAAAGCCGGACGCGAACCTTCACTCGAAGACCTGATAAGCCAGCAAACGGAAGTCGAACTGCGGATGCCTTCCCTGCTGCCGGATGATTTTATTCCCGACGTTAATACCCGTCTCTCCTTCTATAAACGCATCGCCAGCGTCAGAGATGGCGGCGAGCTGGAGGAGCTAAAAGTGGAGCTGATCGACCGCTTTGGCCTGCTGCCGGACCCGGCACGTAACCTGCTGGATATTGCCCGACTGCGTCAGCAGGCGCAGAAGCTGGGGATCCGCAAGCTGGAAGGTAATGATAAAGGCGGCGTGATTGAGTTCGGAGAGAAAAATCACGTCAACCCAGGCTGGCTGATTGGTTTGCTGCAAAAACAGCCTCAGCACTTCCGTCTTGATGGCCCAACGCGGCTGAAATTCTTCCAGGATCTCGCCGAGCGCAAAACGCGTATGGAATGGGTGCGTCGCTTTATGCAGGAGCTGGAAGAAAACGCCCTCCCCTGATCCTCTCTACAGGCTGTCCGCATCGCTCTCGGCCAGCCTGTAATATTTACAAATCCTTTGCAATCCGCCTGGGTTTATCGACACAGGTCCTCGTCATAATTCTTATTTATTCTTAAAAACAATAACCAGATAACATTTATGGATATGAAGTGATGATTAAACACACGCGTTTTACTCGCTGGCTGGCACTGCTTGCTGTTGCTGCGACCGTCGCACTGGCGCTGCCCGCCCGCGCCAATACCTGGCCTTTACCCGCTAACGGCAGCAAGCTGGTGGGCGAAAACCGTTTTCATGTGGTGAAAAATGATGGCGGTTCGCTGGAGGCTATCGCTAAAGAGTACGGGGTGGGTTTTCTGGCCCTGCTGCAGGCCAATCCGGGAGTCGATCCCTATGTGCCACGCGCGGGTAGCGTTCTGACTATCCCGATCCAGACCCTGCTCCCCGACGCGCCGCGCGAAGGTATTGTGATTAACCTCGCGGAGTTGCGTCTCTACTATTATGCACCGGGTAAAAACACCGTCACCATCTACCCTATCGGTATCGGCCAGCTGGGGGGCGATACGCTGACGCCAACCATGGTGACCACCGTATCCGATAAACGCGCTAACCCGACCTGGACACCAACGGCCAATATCCGTGCCCGTTATAAAGCCCAGGGCATCGACCTGCCTGCGGTCGTCCCTGCTGGCCCGGAAAACCCGATGGGCCACCACGCGATTCGCCTGGCGGCTCACGGCGGTGTCTATCTGATCCACGGGACTAACGCCGATTTCGGTATCGGTATGCGCGTCAGCTCCGGCTGCATCCGCCTGCGCGATGATGATATCTCTGCGCTGTTTGCTGCGGTGTCGCCAGGCACAAAAGTAAATATTCTGAATACGCCAATTAAAGCCACCGTTGAGCCGGACGGTCGCCGTCTGGTCGAAGTCCACCAGCCCCTGTCAAAATCCATTGATGATGACCCACGGATTCTGCCGATCGTGCTCAATGCCGGGATGCAGAATTTTAAAGCCGCATCCGCCACGGATGCGGGCGTGATGGATTACGCCATCGAGCTGCGTTCCGGGATGCCGGTTGACGTCAGCGCTCATCTGCCGGCCAGCCAGCAAACGCTGTAAAGCTCGCCACGCCAGACAGCAAAAACACGCCAGCAGGCTGTTTTCTGGTGAACACCTCCGCGACGCTCGCCGCGTCATCAAGAGAGGTCACCCGAATGCTGAAATCCCGTCATGCTCAGCAGGAAGAGACCCTGCGCGCGTTTCTCGATAAACGTCAGGTGCTCGGTGAGATCCCGGCCAGCAAAAACACCGACGAACTGGCACAGTTCCTGAACTGTGTCCTGCACGGGATGTCGATCACCGCCCGTGAAGGGGCCAGCGACGACGCACTGATGCAAATTACTGCCACGACCCTGCGTCTGTGGCCCGAAATGCTGAAGAATTAAGTCAGCTGCATAAAAAAAGGCTTCCCAGCCTGAGCGAATGGGAAGCCAATATCACCTACTACTTTGTTTTACGCTTTTTTATTCAGAACCAGCTGTCCATTACTGTCCAGCGGAATCTGGGTACCGGGATCGTTATCCATACGGATTTTCCCCTGCTGCTCGCCGATTTTGTAGGTCACATCGTAGCCGAGCATTTTTTCTGATTTGTCATACACCGTTTTGCAACGCTGCTGCGTCGTTGTATAGGTATCCCCTTCCTGCATAGCGCCCTGAACCTGGTTACCGGCATAGCCGCCGCCCAGCGCACCCGCTACGGTCGCGAGATCTTTACCGCGTCCACCGCCGAACTGGTGACCAATTACGCCCCCGGCGACGGCGCCCAGCACGGAACCGGCAATACGATGTTCATCCTGTACCGGCCGACGATGGGTTACCGTCACATCACGGCACTCCTGACGCGGGGTTTTAATACTCTCTTTGATCGGCGTGGCTGAAACCACCTGCGCATACTGCGGACCACGCTCAAAGACATTTAAACTGGCGACGGCGGCCACGCCCAGTGCAGCGGCAACGCCAATACCAATACCTGCCAACATTGATTTATTCACAGGATTTTCTCCTTCGTTTGCTATTGTAACAATTCTGCAACTCGTCAAGCGATTTGCACATCGGAATAGCGCCTAAAACAGGGGAGAAATACGCTCAAAAGCGTTGATTCAGAAGACTCTGAAGCGGGAGGAGATGCCGGACAGCTAACCTGCCCGGCAGAAATATTTAGTGCAGTTTCAGACGTGGACGGATCACGCGGTTAATGCTGCCAACCAGCATCATCAGCCCGGTCTTAAAGTAACCGTGCAGCGCAATCTGGTGCATACGGTACAGAGAGATGTAGACGATACGCGCAATGCGTCCTTCTACCATCATTGAACCGCGCATCAGGTTACCCATCAGGCTGCCCACGGTGGAAAAGTTAGACAGGGACACCAGCGAGCCGTGGTCTTTGTAGACATAGGATTTCAGAGGATTGCCTTTGATCTGCGCGAGGATGTTGTGCTGCGCGCAAGAGGCCATCTGGTGCGCAGCCTGGGCACGCGGCGGCACAAACCCCCCTTCCGGACGCGCGCAGGAAGCGCAGTCGCCAATTGCAAAAATATCCGCGTCGCGCGAGGTCTGCAGCGTCGGCTTAACCACCAGCTGGTTGATACGGTTGGTTTCCAGGCCGCCAATATCCTTCATAAAGTCCGGCGCCTTGATCCCCGCCGCCCAGACCATCAGGTCAGCCTCAATATACTCGCCGTCTTTAGTGTGCAGACCACCTTCATCAGCGCTGGTCACCATCGTCTGGGTGAGAACGCGCACGCCCAGTTTGGTCAGCTCATGCTGCGCTGCGCCAGAGATACGCGGCGGCAGCGCAGGCAGAATACGCTCACCCGCTTCGACCAGCGTCACGTTCAGCGCTTCGTTAGTCAGACCTTTATAACCGTAGCTGTGCAGCTGTTTCACCGCGTTGTGCAGCTCAGCAGACAGCTCAACGCCGGTTGCCCCACCGCCAACGATGGCAATGTTCACCTTACCGTTCGTACCCAGATTGCTGGAGTATTTCAGGAACAGGTTAAGCATTTCCTGATGGAATCGACGCGCCTGATGCGGGTTATCCAGGAAGATGCAGTGCTCTTTCACACCTGGCGTGTTGAAGTCGTTGGACGTACTGCCCAGCGCCATTACCAGGGTGTCATAAGCCAGCTTACACTCCGGCACCAGCAGCTCGCCTTTTTCATCGCGTAGTTCAGCCAGGGTCAGAGTTTTGCCTTCACGGTTGATATCGACAACCGATCCCAGCTGGAACTCAAAACCGTGGTTGCGGGCATGGGCCAGATAGCTCAGCGCATCGACGCCTTCATCCAGCGAGCCGGTTGCCACTTCATGCAGCAGCGGTTTCCACAGGTGGCTATGGTTGCGGTCTACCAGCGTAATTTTGGCTTTTTTACCCCGGCCAAGCTTTTTACCCAGCTGAGTTGCCAGTTCCAGACCGCCAGCACCACCACCCACAATCACAATCTTTTTCAATGGCGTAGTCAACGTGACCCCCTAAATTATTAACCAATTGTTAATTAAAGGTTATTCAAATAGCTTTTAATTAACAACAGGTTAGCGATGTTAAAGTATCGCTACAGAGGGAGAGTAACACGAACGGTGCATTGGTCATACCAAAATTGATGTGCATCAAGTTTTGCCGCTGAAAAGATGAACAAGTGTAGCAGTCAGCCACGCCATAAACGGTAAAAAGAGGAGAAAAACGGCCCGTCAGAGAGATTGACGGGCCGGAGGAAAGCGGCTCAGCCGAGGGTTTTAAAGGCCCGGATACGCTGCAGATGCGGCGAGATATTTTTAAACTTGTGGGTCTGCTCTTCGTCCCAGATGATTTCGTAGAACTGGTGCAGTAACTCCGAGCTACGCTGACTGCTCAGGGCTTCATCCTGTCGGGAGAGAATGACCATACAACGGTCGCGATTCTTCTCACGGAAGTTGCTGACACACTTGGTGGCAATATCCTCATATTCTTCCGGTCGGTCTATCTTCCCTTCCATATTTTCATAGGGCCAGAGGTTCGGATTAAACATCACCTGCCGCATATCACAGAGAAAACCAATCCGCTCCGCCCAGTAACCACCCAGTCCAACTCCGCAGATCAGCGGGCGCTCGTCGGCGCTCAGCTGCAGCATCTTGTCGACCTCTTTCAGCAAATGCTGCATATCATGCTTCGGGTGTCGGGTGCTGTAGCTAATCAGACGCACATCCGGGTCGATAAACTGCAGCTGCAGTACCTTCTCGTGATTGCCTGGACTGTTAGAGTCAAAACCGTGTAAATAGATGATCATCGGATCCTCACTTCACATAACCGCCTGTTGCGGGAGGTTAATGCTCCGCTTTGATGTGCCTGCCAGCGCTCATGCAGCGCTTCCAGCCCGGCGGTTGCCGTCTTCCAGCGCGCGGAGTCCATTAACGCCTGACGAGTAAACGAACCTTTATGATACAAATTCGTAACATGTTTAGCTTTGATCGGCGACAGGTTATCCAGCACGCTTACTGCGCCTTTACGATTATTGCAGACCAGGATCATATCGCAACCCGCATCGAGAGATGCCTGTCCGCGCTCGGCGTAGCTGCCCATAATCGCCGCCCCTTCCATCGATAGATCGTCGGAGAAGATCACGCCGTGAAAGCCCAGCTCCTTGCGCAGCACCGTTTTTAGCCAGTATGGCGAGCCGCTGGCCGGACGCGGGTCGGCATCCTCATAGATAACGTGCGCCGGCATAATGGCATCCAGCTTTCCGGCATCGATAAGCTTTCTGAACACGTCCATGTCGCGGGCGCGGATCTCAGCCTGGGCGCGTGGGTCGCGAGGCGTCTCTTTATGAGAGTCGGCGGCAACCGCGCCGTGACCGGGGAAGTGTTTACCGGTGGTTTTCATTCCCGCACTGTGCATACCGTCGATAAAGCGGCTGGCGATGGTCAGCGCCTTCTGCGGATCCTCGTGATACGCGCGCTCACCGATCGCCGCGCTGATATACCCGATATCCAGCACCGGCGCAAAGCTGATATCAATATCCATGGCGATCATTTCACTGGCCATCAGCCAGCCCGCCTCTTCCGCCATCCGGCCGCCCTCCTCCATACCAAGCAAGGCAGCAAAGGACTGTGCGGCAGGCAGACGCGTGAAGCCTTCACGGAAACGCTGGACCCGCCCCCCTTCCTGATCGACAGCCACCACCAGCCGGTGGTGCGACGCGACGCGAATCTGCCGCACCAGCTCACGCAGTTGGGCAGGATCGTGGTAGTTGCGGGTGAACAGAATTAACCCGCCCACCAGCGGATGCGCCAGGATCTCGCGCTCTTCCGCATCCAGTTCATACCCTTCGACATCCAACATCACCGGACCCACAGATACCTCTCTTAGTCTTCGATTCGCCGCTGGCGCCATATCTCGTCCGCCAGCGTAATAAATTGTTGATCGCCGATTTGCTGCCAGCGACATTCATACCAGCCCGCCATCAGCATCAGCACCCAGGGGCGCCAGCGCGATACCTGCCGCCACAGTAGCGCAGGCTCAATCTGCACTTTACGGGCATAGGCCATCACCAGCCGGTAGCGGATATTAGAATCTTCGCACCATACCGCAGCCAGCTCGAGGGCGATATCACCATCACCGGCATATTCCCAGTCAATCAGGCGAATACCGTCCGTACCGTACACCAGATTACCCGCATGGATATCCATATGCAGCGGCGACAGCCTTAATGGCTGAGGCTCCCCCTGCGCAGCAAGCCGCTTTAATTCCCGCAGCCAGCCAAGCGAACGCCGACCCGGATCGCATGTCTGCCAGTACTGTTTCAGCAGTGGCAGAAGCAGCACCCGCCAGCCGAAGCGAGGCTGCCGGTGCAGCTCAGAGAGTACACAGGCCAGAGCATCAGCCTCAGGCAAACGGGTTTTCACAATGCCGGGAAGATAGTCCACCGCCATCCAGCCCGCAGCACAAAAACGTGCCGTGGCCGTCAGCGATTCAGGCAGGCGGCGCAGCGCACGATACTGACGCAGAAACTGAGCGTGCGACAGAGCCGACGCGCGTTGCTCACGCAGCACCAGCCGATGTTCGTCGCGGACGATCAAACAGCCGCCGCCGCTCAGGCCCTGAAGCGTCTGAGCGGCGGCGGGTTGATAACCGGGGAAGTAGCGCGCCAGCACCTCAGCGCGCGTGAGCTTACTGTTGCTGAACTGCACCTTTACCTGACCAGACTATTTCGCCGGTCTGAACCAGCATCAGCTGCAGCTGTAGGCTCGGCGCGTTGGCGCTGCCCGATGCGCTGGAATAGAGCACAAACTGTGCGCCGACGTTGCGGGCGATACCCATCGCCTTGCTGCGGCTACCGAGGCTATCCTGGGGAGACAGGCCCAGCTGCTGTTTAGCCAGCGCCAGCTGCTGAGCCGACACCAGGGTAAATATGCCGTTGTTGGCCAGCGCATTGCGCAGAACGTCGGTCGCTTCGGCGGTATTCAGGGAGCCATTGGTTCGGTTATTCACGCTGTCCACCAGCAGCGCACTGCCCGCAGTCGCACCGCTGGACTGCAGCATTTTGCCCATCATCGGCTGTACCGCACTGTTCCAGTCATAGTGACGTACGCGTGGCGCAGGCGTTTCATCCGGACGTTCAATCGGCCCAGGCTGCTGCGGGATAGTCGGCACGGAAGGTACGGTCGGTACCGGCTGTTGGGGTTCCGTCGGCTGCTCCGGCGTCGGAACCTGATCTACCGGTGCTGGCTGGTTATTATCCAGCACACAACCTGAAAGTAAAATCGCCAGCGCTGTGACCAGCCCATAGCGATGCAGAGTCTTCTTCAAGGTTCACCCCTTATAAATAGAGATACAGTCTGACCTTATGGGCCCCGAGGAAATTCGCGCTGCCGTAGACGGTCACCGACGACTTCGCCGGCACGGTCACGCTACGCGCGGCTTCAAGGGGGTGCATTTCCAGACCTCTGGCGTCATACCAGAAAAAACGATAGTGGACGATGACCGGTTCACTGCGCTCATTATAGAGTCGCGAAGAGGCCGAGGGCTGAATCTCCCCCGTATCCAGCTGCGGCTCCTGCGCGCTGATCCCTGCGGCCAGCACGTTCGATTCCATTACCAGCGGCTGCTTATCACTGACCGGTATCTCCGGATGCGAACCGCAGCCCGCCAGAATCAGAATAGCCAGCAGCGCGGCACAACGTCCCCGAATCATCTTATCTGTCCTTGTGGGCCAGCATCGGACCCAGGGCGTGACCGCCCACCAGATGCATATGGATATGGTAGACTTCCTGCCCGCCGTGGCGGTTACAGTTCATTATCAGGCGGTAGCCATCTTCGGCGATCCCTTCCTGCTGCGCAATTTTTGCTGCCACGGTCATCAGACGGCCCAGCGCCTGCTCATGTTCAGCCGTGACCTCGTTAACCGTCTGGATCAGAATATTCGGCACAATCAGAATATGGGTCGGGGCCTGCGGGGAAATATCGCGAAACGCGGTAACCAGCTCATCCTGATAAACGATATCCGCAGGGATTTCGCGGCGAATAATTTTACTGAAAATGGTTTCTTCGGCCATGACCTTTTCCTTATAGATAAATCCCGAACTGTTCCCACCCATCATAGCAGGACGCGCCGTACAGGCAGGATAGAATCCTGAGAGTATGATCGAGTTAGTCCTCTTCTTTCAACCTTATCCCTCTTTTTCTTTGCCGCCTCTGCACTTACCCACCGCGAACACGAAACTAAAAGAAAGTTCCATTAGCAGAGTAACAAATGTTTACAGTGATAACTCAAATGAGTATATTTCCCATTTGCATTTTCATGCGCAATATAAACTCGTTCCAGAAATTGTGCACGCCCAGCGGCATTGCACCGCAACACGGCACATATAGTTATTATAATCAAGGGGTTAAAATGTCTTTCACCGTTCACGCCAGGACCGGGCAACGCTTGCCTGTCACCGGACCATCACTGCTTGCAGCCTGTATAGCGATGGCGCTTATGCCATCTATTAGTTTTGCTGCACCTGCAACGGAAGATACAGTTATCGTGGACGGATCCACTCAATCTGATGCTGCCGTTGATGAAGCTCAGGATTACAGCGTTAAGACAACCACCGCCGGAACTAAAATGAAAATGGTTCAGCGCGATATTCCTCAGTCTGTTAGCATCGTCAGCGAACAGCGGATGGATGACCAGCAGCTACAAACCCTGGGTGACGTGATGGATAACACCCTGGGTATCAGCAAAAGCACCGCTGACTCAGATCGCAGTAGCTACTACTCTCGTGGATTCCAGATCGACAACTATATGATCGACGGGATTCCGACCTATTTTGAGTCTCGCTGGAATCTCGGTGATGCACTGTCAGATACTGCAATGTTTGAACGTGTTGAAGTCGTACGCGGTGCTAATGGATTGATGACCGGTACGGGTAACCCTTCTGCTTCGATTAATATGGTGCGTAAACACGCCACCAGCCGTGAATTCACAGGCAATCTTTCTGCGGAATATGGTAGCTGGAGCAAACATCGCTACGTTGCCGACTTGCAAAGTCCGTTGACTGAAGATGGCAATGTTCGTGCGCGCATCGTTGCGGGTTATCAGGACAACGATTCATGGCTTGACCGATATAATAAAAAGAGAACATTCTTCTCCGGTATTGTTGATGCGGATCTTGGGGATACAACTTCGCTCTCTGCGGGATACGAGTATCAGCGAATCGACCTGAACGGCCAGACCTGGGGCGGATTACCTCGTTTTAACAGCGATGGAAGCACGAATAGTTACGCTCGTAACCGCAGTACTGCACCGAATTGGGCCTATAACGATAAAGAGTTTAATAAATTCTTCGCTACCCTGACGCAGCGTTTTGCAGAAAACTGGCAGGCGACCCTTAATGCAACGCATACTGAGGCCAAATTTGACAGTAAAGCGATGTATATTGATGCGTACGTCGACAAAAGCACTGGGCAGTTGATTGGCCCTTATGCCAGTTATGGTCCGGGCTATGACTATGTAGGTGGTACTGGCTGGAATAGCGGCAAGCGCAAAGTAGACGCTGTCGATGCGTTCGCTGATGGCAGCTATGACTTGTTTGGTCGTCAGCACACCGTGATGTTTGGCGCAAGCTACAGCCGCCAGACGAACCGCTATACCAGCAGTTGGGCCAACATTTTCCCGGACCAGTTGGGAAGCTTCTATAACTATAAAGCTAATTTCCCGGAAACGGCATGGGCACCACAGTCACTTGCTCAGGATGACAAAACTTACATGAAATCGCTTTATGCAGCGACCCGTGTATCTCTGGCCGATCCTCTGCACCTTATCCTTGGCGCCCGCTACACTAACTGGCGTGTCGATACAATGGCTTACGGTATGGAGAAAAATCATACTACGCCATATGCCGGTCTGGTTTACGACATCAATGACAACTGGTCTGCCTACACCAGCTATACATCGATTTTCCAGCCGCAAAACTATCGTGACAGCTCAGGTCGCTATCTCTCTCCTGTTACCGGAAATAACTACGAAGCTGGCCTCAAATCTGACTGGATGAACAGCCGCCTGACCACCACGTTGTCCGTGTTCCGTATCGAGCAGGACAACGTAGGCCAGAGCACAGGCAAAATCATCCAGGGATCGACGGACACAGCCTATGTCGCCGTTGATGGTACAGTCAGCAAAGGTGTTGAGTTTGAGATCAATGGCGCACTGACCGACAACTGGCAGATGACATTCGGCGCAACGCGTTATGTTGCGGAAGACAATGAAGGTAAAGCCGTTAACTCCTATCTGCCACGCACAACAGTTAAACTGTTCACCAGTTACCGTCTGCCAGTTCTACCGGAGCTGACCGTGGGTGGTGGTGTTAACTGGCAAAATGGAATCTACAGCGACAACGACACGCCATTCGGAACGCTGCGGGCAGAACAAGGCAGCTACGCGTTAGTTGACCTCTTCAGCCGTTACCAGGTAACAAAGAACTTCTCTGTGCAGGGTAACATCAATAACCTGTTCGATAAGACTTACGATACTAACGTTGAAGGCTCGATTGTTTATGGCGAGCCACGCAATGTCAGCGTAACAGCCAGCTATCAATTCTGATAAGTGACTGACCTATAGAGGAGCCGCCAGGCTCCTCTTTTTTACCCATAAAAAAGGGAGCCATTCGGCTCCCTCAGTCTCCCCAGACTCTTTATTAATTGTTGCGGATGTACTCATCCATCTCTGTTTTCAGGTTATCGGATTTAGTACCGAAAATTGCCTGAACGCCGGAGCCTGCAACAACCACACCCGCCGCACCCAGTTTCTTCAGTCCAGCCTGATCCACTTTCGCCACGTCGGCTACGCTAACGCGCAGACGCGTAATACAGGCGTCAAGGTTGGTGATGTTCTCTTTACCACCGAAGGCAGAGACCAGAGCCGGGGCCATGTCGCTTGAACCGGAAGCCTTTGCGTCTTCGGTTGCATCTTCACGACCCGGAGTTTTCAGATCCAGTGCCTTAATCAGCACGCGGAAGATGGTGTAGTACACCGCCGCATAGCCAAGACCAACAATCGGGAACAGCCACAGTTTGCTGCCGTTGCCGCTGAGTACGATAAAGTCGATCAGGCCGTGAGAGAAGGAAGTACCGTCACGCATATCCAGCAGGATAGCAATCGGGAATGCCAGACCGGCCAGGATCGCATGGATGCCGTACAGGATCGGTGCCACGAACATAAAGGAGAACTCGATCGGCTCGGTAATACCAGTCAGGAACGATGTCAGCGCGGCGGAGATCATGATACCGCCCACTTTGGCGCGGTTTTCCGGTTTAGCGGAGTGCCAGATAGCGATAGCCGCTGCCGGCAGGCCGTACATTTTGAACAGGAAACCACCAGACAGCATACCCGCAGTCGGGTCGCCTGCCATATAGCGAGGAATATCGCCGTGGAAAACCTGGCCTGCGGCGTTGGTAAACTCACCGATCTGCATCTGGAAAGGAACGTTCCAGATATGGTGCAGACCAAACGGTACCAGGCTACGTTCTACGAAACCGTAGATACCGAAAGCCACAACCGGGTTCTGGTAAGCAGCCCACTGGGAGAAGGTCTGAATAGCGGAACCGATCGGCGGCCAGATAAAGGACAGCACAACGCCAAAGACAATCGCGGTCATACCGGAAATAATCGGTACAAAGCGTTTACCGGCGAAGAAGCCCAGATACTCAGGCAGCTTGATACGATAAAAGCGGTTGAACATATAGGCCGCAATAGAACCCGCGATGATACCCCCGAGAACACCCGTATCAGCAAGGTGCTTAGCGGCGATCTCTTCTGCCGGTAATTGCAGTACCAGCGGCGCAACCACGGCCATGGTTTTCACCATAATGCCATAGGCAACAACCGCAGCCAGGCCGGATACACCGTCGTTATTGGTAAAGCCCAGCGCGACACCGATAGCGAAGATCAGCGGCATGTTGGCAAAAACAGAACCGCCCGCCTCTGCCATAACGTGGGAAACAACGGCTGGCAGCCAGCTGAAGTTTGCGGAACCGACACCGAGCAGGATACCTGCGATCGGCAGTACGGATACCGGCAGCATCAGCGATTTACCGACCTTCTGCAGGTTAGCAAATGCATTCTTAAACATAATTGAGAGTGCTCCTGAGTATTTGTGCTTTTACACGTTATCCATCCTGTAGGTCCGTTCCCGGCTGCGTCATGCCGGGCCGTACCTGCGCGAACGATATTGTGTATTTTTATGCTTTTTAGGCATTGGCGAGTGGGGAGAACCTCGCCGTGGACAGGACATCTGAGCGTCCCTTATTTATTACACAGAGTAAAATAATTACCTGAAAGTTTGTTTGACGGCTATCACGTTTCAGCTAGCACCAGCCGTAAAACTTTCTTTCGGATACAAAAACAGCATGATTTAGATTGAAAGTTATCCTTCACCGCCATTTTCATGGCGGTGAACTTTACTCGCTTTACTTATTAATTACGAGCTTTGAAATAACCTGGAATGTCAGGCAGATTGCAGACGGGAGAGGTCTACATGGAACAGTCGGGAGAAGTTTGCGCTGGTCTGCTGCGCCAGTTGTTCAAGCGAAACACCTTTCAGCACGGCCATATACTCCGCAACATCGCGCACCATCGCGGGCTGGTTCTCTTTGCCACGGTGGGGAACCGGTGCAAGATACGGAGAGTCGGTTTCTACCAGCAGGCGATCCAGCGGCACATAGCGGGCCGCATCACGCAGCTGTTCGGCATTGCGGAAGGTCAGTATACCGGAAAAAGAGATATAGAAGCCCATATCCAGCAGCTTACCTGCCGTTTCCCTGTCTTCGGTGAAGCAGTGCAGCACGCCGCCGCAGTCGGTGACATTTTCTTCACGCAGAATAGCGAGGGTATCGGCACGGGCATCGCGGGTATGCACGATCACCGGCTTGTTCAGGTCACGGCCGATGCGGATATGCTGACGGAATGACGCCTGCTGTCGCGCTTTTGTTTCCGGGGTGTAAAAATAGTCGAGGCCGGTTTCGCCCATCGCCACAACGCCCTCTTCCGCCGCCAGACGATGCAACTCATCGAACGCATACTCTTCATCCTGATTCAGCGGATGTACTCCACAGGAGAACGCGACGTCCGGACGGTCGCCAACCAGTTCGCGCATCGCACGGTATCCAGGCAGCGTGGTGGCTACCGCCAGAAAAAACTTAACGTCGCGGGCGGCGGCTTTTGCCAGCACGTCATCAACGTTTTGATGTAAAGACTGATAATCCAGGCCATCGAAATGGCAGTGGGAGTCGACTAAAAACATGATGTCTCTCTCAGAGGTGGGATACGGGAAGCACCGCACCCGGTTGCAGGTAGTGCTCCCAGTGTAATAACTGTTCGGTGAGGATAAGTTCCCGGTTCAGCCCGCTGACGTTCAGCAGCTGTTCACGGTGTTCGCAGGCCTGACGCATCATCAGACGCAGAAGCGTATCCGGGAGCCGCTGCGCCAGACGGTTTACCAGAGGAGCCGCATCCGCATTGGTCAGCAGCGTAATACGCTGTCGGGCTTTAATAGCGTCCAGAAACAGCGAGGCCAGCCAGTGAAGACGCTCTGCGGCATTATCATGGTTCAGCGCGGGTAAAAGCGCCAGCCAGTCGCCGCTAATCAGGGTACCGTCCAGCGCCTGGCAGAGCTGCTCTCGCAGGCTCCATCCGCCAGCCGTCAGCAACGCCTCGGCCGCGCCCGGCGAACCGCCGCAAAGACGCAGCGCGGTCAGCTGTGCATCGCCTGCCGTCGTCGGTACTTCACGGGCCAGCCAGGCCAGTGCGTAAGGCTCTGCAGGCGGTGCGAGATGGTGCAAACGGCAGCGGCTGCGCAGGGTGGCCAGAAGCCGCGCAGGTTCGCGACAGGCAAGGAAAAACCAGCTATTGGCAGGCGGTTCTTCCAGGGTTTTTAGTAGGGCGTTAGCCGCCGCGTCGGTGAGCAGCCCGGCATCCTGGATCCAGACGACTTTGGCACCGCCGAGCCTGGCGTGCTCGTACATTTTCTCACAGATATCACGTACGGCATCCACGCCCAGCGTGGCCTTGCCCTTTTCCGGGGCCATCACGTAGTAATCCGGATGGGTACCGGCCTGCATCAGCTGACAGCTATGACAGTGACCACAGCTTTTATGATCCTGCGGCGTCTGGCACATCAGATAGCGGGCGATAGCATAAATCAGCGCATCTTCACCCATACCGGGCAGCGCCTGAATCATCAGCGCATGGTGTCCGCGTCCGGCCTGGTAGCTGGCGATCAACTGCTCGAAATCAGGCCGCAGCCACGGATACCATTTCATGCGCCGTGCTCCTGCACCCAGGACGTCACCGTCTGACGGATATCGGCCATCACCTTCTCCAGCGGCCGGGTGGCATCAATGATGCGGATGCTGGCATCCCGGGCCGCCAATTCCTGATAGCGAGCGCGGGTGCGCTGGAAGAAGCCCCAGGACTCCTGCTCGATACGGTCCAGCTCGCCGCGCGCGCGCGCGCGCTTCAGGCCCACTTCCGGCGTCACATCCAGATAGAGGGTAAGGTTCGGACGAAAATCCCCCAGCACGGCATCGCGCAGGGTAGAAAGCATCTGCCGGTCAATACCGCGTCCGCCGCCCTGATATGCCTGGGTCGACAGATCGTGACGATCGCCAATCACCCATTGTCCTTTCGCCAGGGCCGGTTTGATGACCGTTTCAACCAGCTGAACACGGGCCGCATAGAACATCAGTACTTCTGCTTTATCAACAATGACTTCATCGCCGGTAGCGCGAATATCCAGTACCAGACTGCGCAGTTTTTCAGCCAGTACGGTGCCACCCGGTTCGCGGGTAAAGACCAGGTCCTCGATACCCAGCTGTTGAAGCGTCTCAACCACGGTGTTACGCGCCGTGGTTTTCCCCGCCCCTTCCAGGCCTTCAATGACAATGTAGTTACTGGCCATTTTTTTCCTTAAGTACTTTCAGATAGTCCCGCACAGACTGATTATGACCGGCAAGATTGGTGTTAAACGTGTGGCCGCCTATACCGTCGGCAACAAAATAGAGATACGGCGTTTTGGCCGGATGCGCAGCAGCCTGCAGCGATGCGGCACCCGGCGCAGCAATCGGGCCCGGCGGCATTCCGGCGATAACATAGGTATTGTACGCGGTTGGCGTCTCCAGGTCTTTACGCGACAGCCTGCCCTGATAGCGATCGCCCATACCGTAGATCACTGTTGGGTCGGTTTGCAGGCGCATTCCCAGACGCAGGCGATTGATAAACACCGAGGACACGCGGTCGCGCTCACTGGCCACCGCTGTCTCTTTTTCAATAATTGACGCCATGGTGACCAGCTCATTCTGGTCCTTGTACGGCAGACCCTCCGCGCGCCCTTCCCAGGCCTTGTTGACGGCGGTCACCATCTTGTCATGCGCGCGCTTTAGCAGCGCCACGTCGGTGGTATGGGCGGTATACATCCAGGTATCAGGCCAGAACCAGCCTTCCACCCACTCCGGATGTTCAAACTTCAGGGCTTCAGCAATGGTCGCGTAGCTGTCATCCTTCAGCGTATGGACCATCCAGGGCGCATCACGCAGTTGGCGAAGATAATCGCTGAGGCGCATCCCTTCGACCAGACGCAGCGGGAACTGCGCCTCTTTACCGCTTTCCAGCAGCCGGAGCATGTCGCGGACGGTCATGCCCGGCGTCAGGCGATAGGTCCCGGCTTTAAAATTGGCTAAATCCGGTTCCACACGCAGCAGCCACTGGAACACACGCGGCCGGTTAATGATTTCCTCAGCGTAAAGCTGCTCCCCCAAAGCCAGGCGGCCGGTGCCAGCCTTCAGACTAAAAATGGTTTCTTCTTTGATCGGCAGCGCGCTGTCTGCCATCTGGCGCACCTTCCATACGCCCACGCCCGCCGCTATACCGGCAAGCATCAATAATACAAAAATCAAACGTAATAGTTTTTTCATAACCTAATCAACTACTCACAACGGGGGGCCAAAAAGTGGTACAGCTCACGGGCGCTCCAGCACTGCTCGCCATAAGCCCTGACGGGGACAACGGGCATCAGCGCGTTGCAGATAATCACCTCATCGGCTTGTGCCAGTGCCGTTTCCGGCACGTTCACTTCCTGCAGTGTAAAATCGGACGTCGTCAGGAGCCTGATACAGTGCTGGCGCATAATACCGTTTACACCCGCCTGGTCGACGCGCGGAGTAAAAACCTCACCGCCTTTTCGCCAGAACATATTTGCGGCACAGCATTCCGTAAGCCACCCGTCGCTGTCAAGCACAAGGGCCTCATCGGCGTCCGTCTGCTCAAAATGGGCGCGGATCAGCACCTGTTCAAGCCGGTTAAGATGTTTTATCCCGGCAAGAAGCGGGTTACGCCCCAGCCTGACCGGGCTGAGCGTCAGGGTTATGCCCTCTCCGCGCCAGCGCGGATAGTGGGCAGGCCAGGCAGAAATACTCAGTACTCGCGTCGGATTAACGCAGGCGCTGCCGCTATAGCCCCGCCCGCCACTGCCGCGACTGAGTAAGACTTTCAGCACGGCCTGCGCATGTCCTGATGCACAGGACTGCATCTCCTGCTCAAGGGCGGACCATTCAGTAAAGGGGATCATCAAGCGCTGGCAGGCATCACGCAGACGCTGCAGGTGCGCTGGCAGAAAGTGTATTTGTCCGTCGACAATACGTGCGGTGGTAAAACAGCCATCGCCAAACTGGGTGGCGCGATCGTCAGCAGGAAGTTCACTCTCTGGCTTGCCATTGATAAAGAACATAGAGGCTCCTGAACGCATGACCAGCTAGTGTCGCAGGGTGGAAGGCGTGGAACAAGCAGATAACGCCCAATGTTTATCGCCACATACGGTCGCTGTATATAGCATAAAGGCCCGGATACCGGGCCTTTATGAGCTGCAACTGCTGCAGAACGATCAGATCTTTTTAAAGATCAGTGAACCGTTAGTACCACCAAAGCCGAAGGAGTTACACAGGGTATACTCCATTCCGCTGATCTGACGAGCTTCGTGCGGAACGAAGTCCAGATCGCAACCTTCATCCGGGTTATCCAGATTGATGGTTGGCGGAACGGCCTGATCGCGAAGTGCGAGGATCGAGTAGATTGACTCTACCGCCCCCGCCGCACCCAGCAGGTGACCGGTCATCGATTTGGTGGAACTCACCAGCACGCGGCTGGCCGTCTCGCCAAATACGGACTTAACTGCCTGGGCTTCGGCTTTATCGCCTGCTGGGGTCGAGGTTCCGTGTGCGTTGACGTAGCCAATCTGGGCCGGTGTCACGCCTGCATCACGCAGCGCATTGACCATCGCCAGTGCAGCACCCGCACCGTTTTCCGGCGGAGAGGTCATATGGTAAGCATCGCTGCTCATACCAAAACCAACCAGTTCGGCGTAGATTTTCGCACCGCGTTTTTTCGCGTGTTCGTACTCTTCGAGCACAACCATACCCGCACCGTCGCCCAGCACGAAGCCGTCGCGATCTTTATCCCACGGACGGCTTGCCGCCTGCGGGTTTTCGTTATGGGTAGAAAGCGCACGCGCTGCCCCAAAGCCACCCACGCCCAGCGGGGTACTGGCTTTTTCTGCGCCGCCTGCCACCATCGCATCGGCATCGCCATAGGCGATCATTCGCGCAGCCTGGCCGATGTTATGCACACCAGAGGTACAGGCTGTCGCGATAGAGATGCTGGGACCGCGCAGGCCGAACATTATTGTCAGATGGCCTGCGACCATGTTAACAATTGTCGACGGTACGAAGAACGGGCTGATTTTACGCGGACCACCCTGCACCAGGGAGCCGTGGTTTTCTTCAATTAAGCCAAGACCGCCAATGCCGGAGCCGATAGCAGCACCGATACGCGTGGCGTTCTCTTCTGTGATCTCAAGACCAGAATCATGCATGGCCTGGACGCCGGCGACAATTCCATATTGAATGAACGCATCCATCTTGCGCTGCTCTTTACGCGAGATGATGTCATCACAGTTAAAATCCTTTACTAAGCCAGCAAATTTCGTTGCATAGGCGCTAGTATCGAAATGGTCGATCAGGCTGATGCCACTCTGACCGGCAAGGAGAGCTTTCCAGGTAGACTCTACGGTATTGCCGACAGGAGACAACATGCCCAGTCCGGTCACAACTACACGACGCTTAGACACGTTTGTCCTCCAGGGAGGGATAAAAAGAGAGTTATGGGAGAATCAGATAAAACTCAGGCGGTCGAATGACCGCCTGGAGATGTTCACTTACGCCTGGTGACCGTTGATGTAATCAATGGCAGCCTGAACAGTAGTGATTTTCTCAGCTTCTTCGTCCGGAATCTCAGTATCAAACTCTTCTTCCAGAGCCATTACCAGCTCAACGGTGTCAAGAGAATCAGCGCCCAGGTCCTCAACGAAGGAAGCAGTGTTTACAACTTCTTCCTGCTTAACGCCCAGCTGCTCGCCGATAATTTTCTTAACGCGTTCTTCGATAGTGCTCATACTCTTAAATTTCCTATCAAAACTCGCTTTCGCGATGGTTTTCGTAGTGTATAAAATGTTGAAAAATTTGCAACTAAATCCCGGCAGGTCTTACCACGATTTTACGCTATTTTGCGGCCATTCACCCAAATAACGCAAATACTTTTATACACGTCATCCTTCGGGCTGCCTCTGCGTTAGCTGCACCCTCTAATCCCGGTCACATAGTAATCTATGCTCCCGGGTTTCTCGGCCTTGCCACCTTGATCCTACCTGAATGATTTTGTGTATACGTGATTAGACCATATACATCCCGCCATTGACATGCAGCGTCTCACCAGAGATGTACGCCGCCTCGTCAGAGGCTAAAAATGCAACCGCGCTGGCGATTTCCTGAACACCGCCGAGGCGACCCGCAGGAACCTGCGCCAGAATACCCGCACGCTGCTCGTCAGAAAGCTCACGCGTCATGTCCGTTTCAATAAAGCCCGGAGCAACTACGTTCACCGTAATACCGCGGGACGCGACTTCACGCGCCAGCGACTTACTGAAACCGATCAGACCTGCTTTCGCCGCAGCGTAGTTGGCCTGACCAGCATTTCCCATGGTACCAACCACAGAACCGATAGTGATAATACGACCATGACGCTTTTTCATCATAGCCCGCATTACCGCTTTTGACAGACGGAAAACCGATGACAAGTTAGTTTCCAGAATATCGTTCCACTCATCGTCCTTCATACGCATCAGCAGATTGTCACGTGTGATACCGGCGTTGTTCACCAGAATATCCACTTCGCCAAATTCTGCGCGGATGGTTTCAAGAACGGAGTCGATTGATGCAGGATCGGTCACGTTTAATGCCAGACCTTTACCGTTCGCACCTAAATAATCGCTAATCGCCTGCGCACCTCTTTCGCTGGTGGCAGTACCGATAACTTTTGCGCCACGCGCAACGAGGGTTTCAGCGACAGCACGGCCAATACCGCGGCTTGCACCGGTAACCAGCGCGATTTTTCCTTCAAAACTCATGGTGTTCCTCTTTTATTGCGCAAGTGCCGCTGACAGCGCTGCCGGCTCGTTAATCGCCGATGCGGTCAGGGTATCTACAATACGTTTGGCCAGGCCGGTTAGTACTTTGCCCGGTCCCACCTCATACAGGTGTTCGACACCCTGAGAGGCCATAAACTCAACGCTCTTCGTCCACTGTACCGGGCTGTAAAGCTGGCGCACCAGCGCATCGCGGATGGCTTCAGGCGAGGTTTCGCACTTCACGTCCACGTTGTTCACAACCGGAATAGACGGTGCGCTGAAGGTGATGTTGTTCAGTTCAGCAGCCAGTTTTTCAGCGGCAGGTTTCATCAATGCACAGTGGGACGGCACGCTCACTGGCAGCGGCAGCGCACGCCTGGCGCCAGCGGCTTTACAGGCAGCGCCAGCACGCTCAACGGCCTCTTTGTTACCCGCAATCACAACCTGGCCCGGTGAGTTAAAGTTAACCGGAGAGACAACCTGCCCTTCGGCAGACTCTTCACAGGCCTTAGCGATAGACGCATCATCCAGACCGATGATAGCAGACATCGCACCGGCGCCTTCCGGCACGGCTTCCTGCATAAATTTACCGCGCAGTTCGACCAGGCGAACGGCATCGGCGAACGGGATTACCCCGGCGCAAACCAGCGCAGAGTATTCACCCAGGCTGTGACCGGCAAGCAGCGCAGGCGCTTTACCGCCCTGCTGTTCCCAGACGCGATACAGCGCTACGGAGGCGGTCAGCAGCGCAGGTTGGGTCTGCCAGGTTTTGTTCAGCTCTTCGGCCGACCCCTGCTGGGTCAATGCCCACAGATCGTAGCCCAGCGCGGTAGAAGCCTGTGCAAACGTCTCTTCGACAACCGGGTACTCTGCTGCGATTTCCTCCAGCATCCCCACCGTCTGCGATCCCTGACCCGGGAACACAAATGCAAATTGCGTCATAATTTAATCCTTAATTAGAAACGAACCAGCGCAGAACCCCAGGTGAACCCGCCACCAAAGGCCTCAAGTAGTACCAGCTGACCTGGTTTAATTCGTCCATCACGTACAGCTTCGTCCAGCGCGCTCGGCACGGATGCCGCAGAAGTATTGCCGTGGCGATCGAGGGTCACCACAACGCTTTCCATTGCCATACCCAGCTTGCGGGCGGTTGCGCTAATAATGCGCAGGTTGGCCTGGTGAGGCACCAGCCAGTCAAGCTCGCTGCGCTCGAGGTTATTCGCCGCCAGCGTTTCTTCAACAATATGGGCCAGCTCTGTTACCGCAACTTTAAACACTTCGTTACCTGCCATCGTCAGGAACGTCGGGTTCTCAGGATTAACGCGGTCAACGTTCGGTAAGGTTAACAGCTCACCGTAGCTGCCGTCGGCGTGCAGATGGGTGGAGATAATGCCGGGTTCTTCAGAAGCGCCCAGCAGTACGGCACCCGCGCCGTCGCCAAAAATAATGATCGTTCCGCGATCGGTCGGGTCGCAGGTGCGTGCCAGAACGTCAGAACCAATAACCAGCGCGTGTTTTACCGCGCCAGATTTCACGTACATATCCGCCACGCTTAACGCATAGGTAAAGCCGGCGCAGGCCGCAGCAACGTCAAAGGCCGGGCAGCCTTTGATACCCAGCATCGCCTGAACCTGGCAGGCCGCGCCCGGGAACGCATGGGTCGCAGAGGTGGTGGCAACGATAATCAGACCAACCTGCTCTTTATCCACGCCCGCCATGTCCAGCGCACGCTTAGCGGCTTCAAAGCCCATGGTAGCAACAGTTTCATCTGGTGCAGCGATACGGCGCTCGCGGATCCCCGTACGGGTGACAATCCACTCGTCCGTGGTCTCGACCATTTTTTCCAGATCGGCGTTAGTTCGCACTTGCTCGGGCAGATAGCTGCCGGTACCAATAATCTTTGTATACATGTACGCTCAGTCACTCCTGGGTAACATACCCGCCGTTTCACGTTGCCCGAAACCAGCCGGATATAACAATTCCAGGCGAGCGGCAATCCGCTGGGGAACCTGCCGCTGCACCGCCTGCACTGCCTGTTCAATCGCGACGGTGAAGGCTCGCTGATTGGCCGCACCGTGACTCTTAATCACCGTGCCGCGCAATCCTAACAGACAGGCGCCATTATACTGGTCGGGGTTGAGGTGACTGAATCGCCTTGCCAGGCTTTTTTGTAACCAATGCTTTAATAACCACAGCCACCACGACTTTTTTTTTCCTTCGCCCTGAGATTTCAACAGCGAAAGGAACAATCTGGCAACCCCTTCCATGGTTTTTAATGTGACGTTTCCCGTAAAACCGTCACAAACCAGAACATCGGTTTTTCCCGTCAGCAGTTCATTCGCTTCCAGGTACCCCATGTAATTAATAGATGAAACCGTTTTCAGCAGCGCAGAAGCATCACGTATATTGTCATGACCTTTGTTCTCTTCTTCGCCGATATTGAGCAGCGCGACGCGCGGGTGGCTTATCCCGACAACTTCTTCCGCCAGAACCGACCCCATCACCGCAAACTGCACCAGCATCGTACTGTCACAGTCGAGGTTCGCGCCGAGGTCGAGGACAACGGTCTTACCCTTCTGCTGATGCGGTAAAATCGTCACCAGCGCAGGGCGCTCAATCCCTTCAATAGGCCTGAGGAGCAGCTTTGCTAGCCCCATCAGCGCCCCAGTATTCCCCGCACTCACGCAGGCTTCCGCCCGCCCTTCTTTTACCATTTCCAGCGCCACACGCATCGAACTACCGCGGCTGGCACGAATTGCCTGCGCCAGTCGGGCATCGCTGGCAATCACCGATTGCGCAGGGATAATCTGCAGACGTGAACGTTGTTCAAAATCCGCTCTTGCGAGTAATGGCGTGATGGTGTCGGGATCGCCGACTAAAAGAAGTGTGAGTTGCGGGTTAGAATCCAGTGCCTGCAATGCTGCAGGCACTGTCACGGAAGGTCCAAAATCACCTCCCATGACATCTAACGCCAGGGTTAGACGTGTCAAGGTATCGTCGCTGCCCGGTTGGTCATTCCCCGCCTGAGCGGGGAAATCCTCACTAAGCTTCACCACGCATAAGCGTGATTACTTAGTGATAACCTTGCGACCGCGGTAGAAACCGTCGGCAGTCATGTGGTGACGCAGGTGGGTTTCACCAGAAGTTTTGTCTACAGACAGGCTGGTGACTGCGGTCAGAGCGTCATGGGAACGACGCATGCCACGTTTGGAACGGGTTGGTTTATTTTGTTGTACGGCCATGGACCTTACTCCTCAATTACTTACGCTTTAAGCTGGCTAATACGGCAAATGGGTTTGGTTTTTGCGCTTCATCAGGCAATTCGCCAAAGACCATGTCCGCCTCGGACACTTCACAGTGTTCAGAATCATGCACCGGAACTACAGGCAGGGAGAGGATGATTTCATCTTCCACCATCGCCAGCAGATCGATTTCACCGAATTCGTTAACCTCAATCGGCTCATACGTTTCCGGTAGTGCTTCAGCCTGCTCGCTTGAACGAATCGGACTGAAACAATAGGTTGCGTGGACATGATGAGGGAACGGTTTCCCGCAACGCTGACATTCAAGCGTTACCGTTACCTTCGCATCACCGGTAATAACCGCGAGGCGTTGGTTATCGATAGCGAATGACATTTCGCATTCAACATCACTGTCCACACTGACGACTGAAGCGGCGACACGCTCAACCTGATCGCCAGAGTAGACACCCTGGTAATCGAGGCGTTTTTGAGCCGTACGAACCGGATCAAGAGTCAGGGGTAATTTTACCTTTTGCATAGGGCGCGCATATTAACTTCGTAACGTCATAGAGTCAAAGAAAAAGGCACCCGGAGGTTGCCTTTCGCCAGTTATTCGCACACATTGCGGCCAGTAGTTTAAAATGACGCAATCCAATACGCTATATGTGAGCGAAAATATTATGACGAATCTGGTTCTCGCCTCCACTTCTCCGTTTCGCCGTCAGCTGCTGGAAAAACTGGGCCTGCCTTTTGACTGCGCGGCCCCGGACGTTGATGAAACGCCACATCCAGGCGAATCTCCCCGCCACCTGGTACTGCGTCTGGCACAGGCCAAAGCCCAGGCGATAGCTGAGCGCTATCCGCAGCATTTAATTATTGGCAGCGACCAGGTATGCCTGCTCGACGGGGAAATAACCGGCAAACCAAAGAGTGAAGAAAATGCGCGCCGTCAGCTCAGCCTGGCGAGCGGTAATATTGTTACCTTCTATACGGCCCTGGCGCTGTATAACTCAGCTACGGGCGCATTGCAGACCGAATGCGAACCCTTCGACGTCCATTTCCGTCATTTAAGCGAGCACGAAATCGACGACTACGTACGTAAAGAGCGCCCTCTTCACTGTGCAGGAAGTTTTAAGTGCGAAGGTCTGGGGATTGCCCTCTTTGAGCGGCTGGAAGGGCGTGACCCGAATACGCTGATTGGCCTGCCGCTGATTGTCCTGTGCCAGATGCTGCGACGTGAACACTGTAACCCCTTGTTAAGCTAATGCTTTAGCGACCACAGTTTCGTTTTGAAGCAACACGTATTGTCTTTCCTAATATTAAAACGCGGCTTTAATTTAAGGGGAGATGATGAAAGCTTCCCACCACTGGGCGCTGGCACTTAGCCTGCTCGGAGCAAGCGTTGCCTGCGCCCAGGAGAGCTCGCAAACACAGGGCGTCGTAGAAGGCAATCTGCCCACCAGCTGGCAGGCACTAAAGGGTCAGATGCGCTACCCGGATTCCTGGTTCTCGGGCCAGTATAGTGATTTTTCCCGCTGGCAGCACCCTAGCCGCCAGATCGTACGCCAGGCGCTGCTGACGCCGGATTCCACCCGCCCGTTCTCACCGCAGACGCTGTCCGAAGAAGATCGCGGTAGCTATACGACGCAGAAGCTGGCGCTCAATATTACCGACGATAACCGCATTGCGGCCCTGATGCTGACGCCAAAGTCGCCCGGCTCCCACCCGGAGATCGTCCTGCTACACGCTCACGGTTCGAAATTCGATATTGGCAAAGAGAAGATGATCCGGCCCTGGAATGAAGCTCAGCGGCTCGCCAGCGCTCGGACCTGGGCGGATAAATTTTTCAGCGGTCGATTCGTCGATGATGAGCTGGCAAAGCGCGGCTACGTGGTTATAGCTATCGACAGCACCGGCTGGGGTGACCGTGATCCGATGGTCTACGAGCAGCAGCAGGCGCTGGCCAGTAACTATTTCAATCCTGGCCGCTCTCTGGCAGGCGAAGTCGCTTATGAAGATATGCGTACCGTCGATTTCCTTGCCAGCCTGCCTGCCTTCGATAAGAGACCTATTGGCGTACTGGGCTTTTCGATGGGTGGCTACCGTGCCTGGCAGCTGGCAGCGCTTTCTCAGAGAAAGTGGCTGCCACGGCGGTGATCTCCTGGTTCGGGACCTGGAATGGCCTGATGCAGCCGGGCAATAACGTGCTGCGCGGGCAGTCCGCGTTTTTACATACTACATCCTGGCGTGTCGACAAAATTGGATATTCCGGATATCACCAGTATCGCTGCACCGAAGCCGATGCTTATCTACAGCGGCGGTCAGGATAAGCTGTTCCCGCCTCAGACGGTTGAGGAAGCCTTTGATAAGGTGCACAAGGTGTGGGCATCGCAAAAGGCGGAAGACAAGCTTGAGACTCGCAGCTGGCCCGAGTTGGATCACGTCTTTTATCAGCAGCAGGATGACGTGTTCCCCCTGGCTGGATAAATGGCTTAAGCCCTGAGTGAACGCAGAGGAATGCCCGCACGCTGAATCACTTCTCGCTGCGCAGGATCTGCAGGCAGCGTTTCAGCTGGTTATCCATCGGCGCTTCAATACGCAGCGTTTCGCCGCTCCCCGGGTGGGTAAAGGTGAGTGCCGCAGCATGAAGGAACAGACGACTCAGACCGGTATTCGCCAGTTGCTTATCAAATTCGCGATCGCCATAGCGATCGTCGAAAGCAATAGGATGGCCGGCATGAAGCGTATGAACGCGGATCTGATGGGTTCGACCGGTCACCGGGCTGCAACGCACCAGCGTGGCGCTGGTATAGCGCTCTTCCACTTTAAAACGCGTTTCTGAGGGTTTACCTTCACTGCTCACGCGAACAATGCGCTCACCGCTTTGCAGAATATTTTTCAGCAGCGGAGCCTGAACCACTTTGATATGGGAGTGCCATTGCCCGCGTACCAATGCCAGATAATCTTTTTGCATCCCCTTTTCGCGCAGCTGCTCATGCAGCGAACGCAGGGCCGAGCGTTTTTTGGCGACCAGCAGCACCCCGGAGGTATCACGATCGAGCCGGTGAACCAGCTCAAGGAAGCGTGCCTCCGAACGCAGTGCGCGCAGACCTTCGATAACGCCAAAACTCAAACCGCTGCCGCCGTGCACTGCCGTTCCTGACGGTTTGTTCAGCACCAGCAGATGGTCGTCCTCATAGAGAATAACCTCTTCCAGCGCGGCCACTTTTTTCAGATGCGGTGACACCGTCTCTTCATCACGTTCTGCGACGCGTACCGGCGGAATACGAACTTCATCGCCGTCTTCCAGCTTGTACTCTGGCTTGATACGTTTTTTATTCACCCGCACTTCGCCTTTGCGCAGGATGCGGTAAATCATACTTTTCGGCACGCCTTTCAGTTGGGTGCGCAAAAAGTTATCAATACGCTGCCCCGCTTCATCAGCGGTGATAGCAACGATTTTTACGGAAGGATTCTCAGTTTTCATGGGGGGCGATTCTAATTAGCTGTGCCAGATAGCGCCACTCCTTTTTCTGTGCTTATATTTATCATTACCCTGCTCTCGCAGCCTCGCGTTATCGTTAGTTGATGGTTATTAAAACAATCAGTGTGGGATAAGTGAAAAAACTGTGAGTAACCGGGTGATAAATGGTAAAAGTCATCTTGCTATAACAAGGCCTGCAATGGAATAATGGTGCAGTTTTCCGTGCTGATTCTTGTTAAAACAAGCATGTTACGGAATGACCAGTTTTATCTGTCCGATCATCTACGCAGCAATGGCATAAGACGTATTGATCTTTCAGATTGTTAGCGGGCTGCGGGTTGCAGTGCTTACCGGTAAATGGAATCTTCTCTGGAGAGTGTTCCCAGGCTGTTCCCCCTGAATAATTGCGCTGTGTTTCCGTATGAAATGCAGGCAACCGACACTTTGCGCCTCTTAAGCGTACGACAACCGTGAGGTTGGCGACGTGAACAGTCACGAGGCCATCGGTTCACACCCGGCAAGAGATAACCATGCCCGCAGCTCTATCGTCAATGACAGAATAATGAGTAAGTTACGATGAAAAGAATGTTGATCAACGCAACTCAGCAAGAAGAGTTGCGTGTCGCCCTCGTTGATGGGCAGCGGCTGTACGACCTGGATATCGAAAGCCCGGGACACGAACAGAAAAAAGCGAACATCTACAAAGGCAAAATTACCCGTATTGAACCAAGCCTTGAAGCTGCGTTTGTCGATTACGGCGCAGAACGTCACGGTTTCCTGCCTCTTAAAGAAATTGCCCGCGAATACTTCCCTGCTAATTACAATTCCCACGGCCGTCCGAACATCAAAGACGTGCTGCGCGAAGGTCAGGAAGTTATCGTCCAGATCGACAAAGAAGAGCGTGGCAACAAGGGCGCTGCCCTGACCACCTTTATCAGCCTTGCAGGCAGCTATCTGGTGCTGATGCCAAATAACCCACGTGCAGGCGGTATCTCCCGTCGCATCGAAGGTGACGATCGCACCGAGCTGAAAGAAGCGCTCTCCAGCCTTGAACTGCCGGACGGTATGGGTCTTATCGTACGTACCGCAGGCGTTGGTAAATCTGCCGAAGCGCTGCAGTGGGACCTCAGTTTCCGTCTGAAACACTGGGAAGCCATTCAGAAAGCCGCTGACAGCCGCCCTGCTCCGTTCCTGATCCATCAGGAAAGCAACGTTATCGTGCGTGCCTTCCGCGACTACCTGCGCCAGGATATCGGCGAAATCCTGATCGACAACCCGAAAGTGCTGGAGCTGGCTCGCCAGCATATCGCCGCGCTGGGCCGTCCGGATTTCAGCAGCAAGATTAAGCTGTATAGCGGCGAAATCCCGCTGTTCAGCCACTACCAGATCGAATCGCAGATCGAGTCGGCATTCCAGCGCGAAGTGCGCCTGCCGTCAGGCGGTTCTATCGTTATCGACTCTACCGAAGCCCTGACCGCTATCGATATCAACTCCGCACGTGCAACCCGCGGCGGTGATATCGAAGAAACCGCCTTCAACACCAACCTGGAAGCCGCCGACGAGATTGCTCGCCAGCTGCGCCTGCGCGACCTCGGTGGCCTGATTGTTATCGACTTTATTGATATGACGCCGGTTCGTCACCAGCGTGCCGTGGAGAACCGCCTGCGTGAAGCGGTGCGTCAGGACCGTGCGCGTATCCAGATCAGTCATATCTCACGTTTTGGCCTGCTGGAGATGTCCCGCCAGCGTCTGAGTCCGTCTCTTGGCGAGTCCAGCCATCACGTTTGTCCGCGCTGTAGCGGCACCGGCACCGTTCGTGATAACGAATCCCTGTCGCTGTCCATTCTTCGTCTGATTGAAGAAGAAGCGCTGAAAGAGAACACCCAGGAAGTGCACGCCATCGTCCCTGTGCCGGTTGCGTCCTATCTGCTGAACGAAAAACGTGCGGCGGTAAGCGCAATCGAAGCCCGTCAGGGCGGCGTACGCTGCGTGATCGTACCGAACGACCAGATGCAGACTCCGCACTACTCCGTGCTGCGCGTGCGCAAGGGCGAAGAGATATCTTCCCTCAGCTATCTGCTGCCAAAAGTGCATGAAGAAGCAATGGCAATGCCATCCGAAGAAGAGCACACCGAGCGCAAGCGTCCGGAACAGCCTGCTCTGGCAACCTTCGTGATGCCTGACGTTCCTCCGGCACCTCCGGCCGAGAGCGCACCACGCCAGGCGCCTGCAGCTGCCAGCGCCGTTGTACCACAAGCGCCGGGTCTGCTCAGCCGCTTCTTTAGCGGTCTGAAACAGCTGTTTGCCGGTGCAGCGGAAAGCAAACCGGCTGAAGAAGCCGCTGCGCCGAAAAAGGCAGAGAAACAGGAACGTTCTCAGGATCGTCGCAAGCCGCGTCAGAACAACCGCCGCGATCGTAACGATCGCCATGATAATCGTGCCGAGGGGGGTGAAGCCCGCGAAGGTCGTGAAAGCCGCGAGGGTCGTGATGACAACCGCCGTAATCGCCGTCAGTCTCAGCAGCAGAACGCCGACACGCGTGATGCTCGCCAGCAGACTCAGGCCGACGATAGCGAGAAAGCGAAAGGTCGTGACGAACAGCAGCCGCGCCGCGAACGTAATCGTCGTCGTAACAACGATGAAAAACGTCAGGCCCAGCAGGACGTCAAAGTCGTTGATGAGCAACTGCCGGTTGTGGCTGCGGAAGACGATCAGGAAAACCGCAGCCAGCCGATGCAGCGCCGTAAGCAGCGTCAACTGAGCCAGAAAGTGCGCATTACGTCGGAAGCAGAAGAGAGTGCGATTGTTGCTGCGCCGCAAGCGGCTGCAGTAGCAGATACCGCGCTCGCACTGCCAGCCGTTGTTGAAACGCCGGTTGAGCAACAGGATGAAAACGCTGAAGCGCGTGATACCGCTGGGATGCCGCGTCGTTCACGCCGCTCACCACGTCATCTGCGCGTGAGCGGTCAGCGTCGTCGTCGCTATCGTGACGAGCGCTACCCGTTGCAGTCTGCGATGCCGCTGTCCATTGCCTGTGCTTCACCTGAAATGGCTTCCGGCAAAGTGTGGATCAACTACTCTCTGCCGCGTCAGCAGGAGCAAGAGCAGATTGTTGACGAGCAGGTTGAGCAGGACATTGCCCAGCCGCAGGCTGAGGTTATTGCACAGCCGGTAACCGAAACCGTTAACGACGCTGTTGTCGCTGAGCAGGTTGAACAGGCGGTGATTGCCGAGCCGGAAGCTCCGGTCAGCGAACCTCAGGCCCCGGTGGTGGAAACTACGCATCCGGATGTGATTGCCACGCCGGTTGACGAGCAGCCTGAGCTGATTGAAGCACAGGATAGCGTTGTTGCAGAAGAGACCGCAGACGCTGCTGAACCGGCCATCGAAGTACCGGCATCAGAAGAGCCGTCTGCTCCTGTGGTTGTCGCTGCAGAGCCTGCACCGGTTACACAGCCTGTGCCTGTCGCACCGGTTGTTGCTGCCCCACCGATCCGTCATGCAACTGCACCGATGACCCGTGCTCCGGCACCGGCCTACGTTGCGGAAGCACCGCGTCACAGCGACTGGGTCCGCCCGGCGTTTGACTTCGACGGTAAAGGCGCTGCGGGTGGCCATAGCGCAACCCACTCCGCCACCGCAGAAGCAACGCGTCCGCAGTCTGTTGACTAAACCGACACGCTCTGAAAAACCGGCCTGATGGCCGGTTTTTTTATGCCTGCGGTTGACGCATTCCGGCAACCGCAGGCATGACCTCGCGCATTAAATCGAGGAACTTTCGCAGACGCGCGGGGTAATAACGCGCCTACGGGTAGACCAGATGTACCGGTAACAGTGACGCCTGCCACCCGGGAACCAACTCAACCAGTAACCCTTCGCAGATATCCTCTTTTACCGTCCAGCTCACGTCAAGACCCGCCAGCGCGGTATTACGCGCCACGTAAATACTGTCCGTGCTCAGATGCGGTGAAATAGCAAAGGTTGCGGCTTGCTGTGTCTCACAGTGCCTAAGCGTAACCTGATGCTGGTAAAAGAAGCTGACGGCAATCCACGGCACCGTGGAGAGTTGTTCCAGTGAATAAGGGGTTTCCATCAGGGCGGCAAGCGACGAGGCAGCGTCCATCCTCGCGCCTGCCGGCCAGCAGGGCAAAACGGTGGGAACGATGATGACCGACCTGCTGCTGGGGATCCTGCTGTCGCGCACCATCAGTGACCTTGTCGGTGCTGGCTTCGGATGGCGAGTGATATTTCAGACGGCGGCTGCCAGTATTGCTGTCATCGGCCTGCTGATGTGGCGAGTTCTGCCGCGTTTCATCGTACATTCGGATCTCAGCTACCCGGCACTTATGCACTCAATGGCACAGTTCTGGAAACGTTATCCAGCTCTGCGCCGTGCCGCACTGGCCCAGGGCTTTCTCTCCATCGCCTTTAGCGCCTTCTGGTCAACCCTGGCCGTCATGCTGCTGGAGCGTTTTCAGATGGGCAGTGCCATAGCTGGCGACTTTGGTATTTCCGGTGCTGCGGGTGCTCTTGCAGCGCCTCTTGATGGCGATCTGGCGGATAAAGTCGGCGCTGAACGCGTTACCCAACCTGCTGCAGCTCTTGTCACAACCTCTTTCGCTCTGATGTTTTTCCTGCCAGTGCTGCCACACCACGCACAGCTGATGTTGATCGCAGTCGTCACCGTGGGCTTTGACCTGGGGCTACAGTCCAGCCTGGTCGCACACCAGAATCTGGTTTACGGTCTGGAACAGCAGGCGCGTGGGCGACCGAATGCGCTGCTGTTCACCGGCGTATTTATCGTGATGGCGCTGGGATCAGCGGCAGGCAGCAAACTCTATAGCCTGGCAGGCTGGTCAGGCGTGGTAATGCTGGCAATGGTGACGGGCGGTATTGCGCTGGCGATCCGTATCGCAGAAAGTGCGCGCCTTGCCAGAACGCCGGTTTCACACGCAGGATAAAAAAAAGCCCGCTCCGGGGTGAAGATGGAGCGGGTAGACAAAACATACCCAGTTTCGAAGTATGTTTTAAAAGCGAAGACTTATCTGTGTTATTTATTCAGCTGGAACAGGGACATTCCCTGCAAGTCGCTAAAGGCTTTATAAGAAGCCTGCAGCGCGGCCTCGTTCATAACATAGGCGGAAATAGCTGCCGTGGTATCGATATCCACCAGGTTACTCATCTGCTGTTTCTGACCCAGAGCACGGTCATCGCCCAGGTCATCCAGCGCCGTCAGTTCCTGCATCTGGATACCCACTTCAGCACGAACCGTAACAACGTTATCCAACGAGTTCTTCAGGCCACGCATACTTTTTTCAATACGTGCAGTCTGTGTCGCCTGCGCTGTGGCATCACCGTCAGTCGGCACTTTCAGCGCGGCGATAGCCGAGTCCAGCATCACAAAGAGGCTGGTTTCCGTATCCGCAGGGTTAGCTTCCTGAGTCGCATTGCTGGTAATGCTGTCAAAAATTTGTTTACCCGTATGACCAATCACCATCGAACGGGCCGCATCCACCTGCTGAGTTACCGCATTCGTGCCGCCCTGATAGACGCCGGTCGTCGCATCAAATGACGGGTCGTCCGTTTTGAAGCCACCAAAAATATAGCGGCCGTTACCGTCAGAAGTATTGGCCAGGTTCATCAACTGATCGCGCAGCCCCTGCAATTGTGTTGCCAGAGAAGCACGGTCAGAATCGGTTAAAACACCGGTATTCGCCTGAATAAGCGTTGATTGCGCGGATGAAATAACGGTAGCAACGTTGCCTAACACGCTGTCTTCAAGGCCCACGCGCTGATACGCAAAGTCACGTGCCGTCGCATACTGGCTGTTCTGCGCCTGCGCCTGGGAGAGCACCACCGCCTGCGCGGCAGCCACCGGATCGTCAGACGCATTGATAACGCGCTTACCGGTCGACATCTGTTCGCCGCTGCGCAGCCATTCAGCCTGGCTGCTGGTGACGCTACGCATATTCTGGTCATACATCATTTGAGTACTAATACGCATTGTTCATAGCTCCTTAGCGAATGCCCAGTATGGCGTCAAAAAGCGCACTGGCAGTTTGCAGAACCTGGGCATTGGCCAGATAGTACTGCTGATAACGCTGCAGGTTTCCGTACTCTTCGTCGAGGTTAACGCCGGAAATGGACTGCTGCTGGTTACTCAGCTGCGTAACCACGTTAGCCTGGGTGGTGCTGGTGGTTTTCAGGCTCTTGGTGGTGTTACCCACTTCACTGACCAGCGTCGCATAGGCATCGTTAAAGCTTTTATTCCCACCCACCAGGGTACCGTCTTTCTGCAGATCCAGTAGCTTCTGACCATTACGGTTGTCGCTCGCGCCGTTATCTGCATCGTCCACCCCAAGGGCAATTTTCCCTTCGTCTTTAATCAGCAGCTCCATATTGACAATGGCGTCACTGACCGGACGAATGGTAAAGCTGTCGTTCTCTGCCGGTGTCCCGGCGATGGCAACTTCCATTCCACCAAAGCTCAGCGTACCGGCGGTCGCATCGAAGTTAGCGGCGACCGGGGCATTATCGGAAAGGCGCGTCACCTGCCAGGTGCCGCCGGTAAAGGCGACTTTATAGTCGGAGGCCACGACGTTTTTTGCCGTGTCAATGCCCGGCGTCAGGATCGCAGTACCGGTATTTTTGGTATTACTCAGCGCATACGGCTGACCAATTTTAAAGAAATCGGTACCGTCATCGCCGTTGGCATCAATACCATCTTTATGCTGGGCATTGAATGCGCTGGCGAAAGCCATTGCCAGCTGGTTGACGCTGTTACGCGCGCCGTCGAGGTCTTCGCTGCGGAAGGTCAGCAGACCGCCGAGGCTACCGTTAGTAATCAGCTTCTCAGGAATTTCAACATTGCCGGCCAGTGAATCGACATAGGCAACGGTGGTACGCGACGGATCTGCGCTGGACGGCACGGCCGCCAGCTGTCGTGCGGTGCTGCCCTGAACCAGGGTGTAACCATTCGCCATGGTGATGTTGTAGTTTTTACCGTCCTGGACGGTTACTTCAACACCAACAATTTTATTGAGATCGCTAACCAGCTGGTCACGCTGATCCATCAGATCGTTAGGCGATGCCCCCCCCCCAACGGCGGTCAGGCGAGAAATCTGCTCGTTAAGAGAGGCGATTTGCTTGCTGTAGGTGTTGATCTGTTCAACGCTCGAAGTCACCGCGATATTGACCTGTTTGTCCTGATCTCGCAGGTACTGGTCGGTCACTTTAAACTGGTTAACCAGCCCTTCTGCCTGGCCCAGCAGAGACTGACGCGCAGCCGGATCTTCGGCATTACCCGCCAGCGTTTGCAGCGTAGAGAAGAAGCTCTGCAGTGTCGTCGCCAGGGTATTGGTTGAACCAGAGAGCATATTGTCGATTTTCGACATCTGCTCATACTGCGTGGTCAGCCCGCTGCTCTGGGTCTGCGCCGCACGCAGCTGGTTGGTGATAAACGAATCGTATTCCCGCTGCACGCCGACGACAGTGACACCGTTACCCACCCAGCCGCCCGCGGTCAGGGTGTTGTTCGACTGTGCTAACAGCGTCGTCTGACGGGTATAACCGGCAACGTTATAGCTTGCAATATTGTTACTGGCGGTATTAAGCGCAGCCTGGGCTCCGGTTAGCCCGCTCATGGCGCTGTTAATCAAACTCGACATGGAGATTCCTTTTACATGTTCAGACTGAGGTCTTGATTATCTTTATCGGCACCCGTGCCATGAACTTGAGACATTTCAGAACAGATTTTCGATATCGTTGCTGTAGGCTTTGCTGACCTTCTCGCCCATGGATTTCAGCTGCTGGATCATATTTGTCAGCTTACGGGCATAGTTCGGGTCGGTTGCATAGCCTGCGCTCTGCAGAGCCTGTGCGCCCTGCTCCGCCGTCGATGCTGTGGTCACCGCAGCGTAGCGTGGGTTGCGGGTCAGCAGGCCGACATAATCGGACAGCGCTTCCAGGTAAGAGCTGTAGACGCGGAATTTGGCTTTCACCTTCTTCGCATCGCCGTTTTCAAATTCGGTAGTGGTAATTTCCGTTACCGGGCCTTTCCAGTTACCCGATGCCTTCACACCAAACAGGTTAAAGCTTGGGTCACCGTTTTCTCGACGGATCTGCCGCTGGCCCCAGCCTGATTCCAGCGCCGCCTGGGCCAGGATCAGATGATGTGGAATACCGCTCTGCTGGCTGGCCAGACGCGCAGGGAGCGAGAGCTGTGCGAGGAATTCTTTGCTGTCGCCCGGCAGATCGACATCAGTGCCATCCGGTGCTTTCGGCATGGCTTTGCGCACCATTTGCGTCAGCGCCTGATTCTGATAGCTGGTCACCGTTTCGAGGTCGAACTTCATCGGTACCTGCGGCGTTTCGTCCGTCGGCCCCTGGGCGGCAGTCATCTGCTTAACCATCATATCCGCCAGTCCCAACCCTTTGCCCGCCGTCATCTGCTGGGCAATTTGCTGGTCATACATACTGGTATATAGCCGGGTCGAGTCGCTGCTGAATAAACCATCCTTCGGCAGCACTTCACGCATGCTTTTCAACATCATCTGGACAAACATCCCTTCCACCTGGCGGGCCACAGGCTTGAGATTGGCCTGCGGATCCTGTCGGGTGCTGGTTTTCAGTTCGTTCAGCGACTGGGCATCCCATGCCGCACTGGCAAGCAATCGGCTATCGGTCAGCATTAGATGATTTCCACTTTAGCGCGCAGGCAGCCCGCGGTTTGCATCGACTGAATAATCGACATCAAATCGATAGGCGTCGCACCGAGGGCATTCAGTGCACGCACAACGCTGTTCAGGTTGGCGCTGGAACGCACGCTCTGTAGAGAACCGCCGCTCTGGCGCATATCGATCTGGGTCTGCGGCGTCACCACCGTCTGTCCACCACCGAACGGTGTGTTTGGCTGGCTGACGTTCGCGGTCTGGTTAACCGTTACCGACAGGTTGCCCTGGGCTATCGCACAGCTATCCAGGGTGACTTCGCGATTCATGACCACAGAGCCGGTACGCGAGTTGATAATAATTTTGGCATCCTGAACCGGAACATTGACTTCCAGGTTCTGGATGTCGGCCAGCAGGCGGACCTGGTTGCTACCACCTGAAGAGGCGCGAACCTGAACAGTACGGGCATCCAGCGCCGTTGCGCTGCCGAAGCCACCGCGACGGTTGATGGTGTCAGCAATCTGCTGCGCCATCGTAAAGTCTTCCTGGTTCAGCTGCAGATTGATGCTGTTACCGGCACCAAACTGGGTCGGCAGTTCACGTTCGATAGTTGCGCCGTTGGTGATGCGCCCGCCGTTAAGCTGGTTTACCTGGACACTGCTGCCGCCAGCGGCCGCACCGGCACCGCCAACCAGGATGTTACCCTGCGCGAGGGCGTAAACCTGGTTATCAACACCTTTCAGCGGAGTCATCAGCAGCGTACCGCCGCGCAGGCTTTTGGCGTTACCCATAGAGGAAACCACCACGTCGATTCCCTGCCCCTGGCGCGCAAACGCCGGATAGTTTGCCGTGACCATTACCGCGGCCACGTTTTTAAGCTGCATGTTGGTGCCCGTCGGAACGGTGATCCCAAGCTGGGACAACATGTTGTTAAGGCTCTGGGTGGTAAACGGGGTCTGGGTCGTCTGGTCACCCGTGCCGTCCAGACCCACCACCAGGCCATAACCAATCAGTGAGTTTCCACGTACGCCCTGCACGCTGGTGAGATCACGGATGCGCTCCGCCTGGGCAAAGGTAGCCACCAGCAGAAGCACAATACCCGTCAGTGATTTAAACATAGTCACCTCGCTTACATCGGCGATAAATTCAGGAAGAAACGTTGCAGCCAGCCCATATTCTGCGCCTCGTTTATATAGCCGTTGCCGACATATTCGATGCGCGCATCCGCCACCTGAGTGGAGGGGACGGTATTGCTGCCACTAATGGTGCGGGGGTTAACCACACCGGAGAAGCGGATGAACTCAGTGCCCTGATTAATGGCAATCTGTTTTTCACCCACAACGTGTAAATTGCCGTTCACCAGAACCTGGTCGACGGTCACGGTCAGCGTGCCGCTAAAGGTGTTGGTGGCATTGGCGCCGCCTTTACCATCAAAGGTATTGCCGCCGGACGCGCTCATATCGGCGCGTGCGTTGCCAAACAAGCCCTGCAGGTAACGCGGAACGGTATCAAAGCCCAGCGAAGAGCTGCTGGTGCGGCTGGCATTCGCCGACGAACTCTTACTGGCACTGACGTTTTCCTGGAGGACGATGGTCAGCGTGTCGCCAATATTGCGCGGGCGACGGTCTTCAAACAGCGGCTGATAACCGGTGTTAACAGGCTGCGCAATCTGGAAAATAGACCCATTAGATACCCCCACAGGGCCAGGTATCGGCTGTGCCGTAGTGGCCCCCGCGACCAGCGGTTTAGAGGGAACCAGGGCGCACCCTGTGAGGGATATCGCCAGTATGGCCAGCAGCGGATAGCGTAACGCAGCAGTTTTTAGCATTGCTTTCATCTTCAAAATCAGGGTGCCGGTGCAGCAAAAGCCACACCGGCTACGCCTTAGAGTTGCGTCAGTTTTTGCAGCATCTGATCGGTCGTCGAAACGGCCTTGCTGTTAATTTCGTAAGCGCGCTGAACCTGGATCATATTCACCAGTTCTTCGGCGACGTTAACGTTAGAGGTTTCAACATACCCCTGAATCAGCAGACCGGCACCGTTCAGTCCCGGCGTGGTATCGTTCGGCGCGCCGGAAGACTGGGTTTCGATATAGAGGTTTTCACCAATACTTTCGAGGCCCGTGTCGTTCATAAAGGTGGTCAGGTTAAGCTGGCCAACTTGCACCGGCGCGGCCTGACCCTGCTGGGTCACGCTGACCACACCGTCACGACCAATGGTGATGGTCAGGCTGTTCGCCGGAATGGTGATCGCCGGCTGAACCTGGAAGCCGCCTGCGGTAACCAGCTGACCGTTCTGATCGACCTGGAAAGACCCGTCGCGGGTATAAGCCGCCGTACCATCCGGCAGAGCTATCTGGAAAAAGCCCTGACCTTTGATCGCCACGTCTTTGCTGTTGTCAGTCTTAGACAGGTTGCCCTGGCTGTGCAGACGTTCAGTCGCAACCGGACGAACACCGGTACCAATCTGCAAACCTGACGGCAGGTTCGTCTGCTCGGAGGACTGTGCGCCCGGCTGACGAATTGTCTGGTACAGCAGATCTTCAAAGACCGCACGCTGACGCTTGAAACCATTGGTGCTCACGTTCGCCAGGTTGTTGGCGATCACGTCCATATTGGTTTGCTGAGCGTCCAGACCGGTTTTCGCAATCCACAGTGAATTGATCATAAATATCCCGTTATTAACTCATATTGAGCAACTGGTTAGCCCGCTGCGCGTTCTCGTCCACGCTGCCGATAACCTTCATCTGCATTTCAAAGCGGCGGGCGTTGGCGATCATATCGGTCATTGCATCAACAGCGCTGACGTTACTGCCTTCCAGCACACCCGACATCACGCGGATAGCCGGATCGGCCTGCAGAACAGGACCACGCGCAGCGATTGCCGCCTGGCTCAGACGGAAAACTCCGTCGTCGCCGCGAACGACTTCGTTCGCATCCGCTTTAACCAGCTTCAGACGGCCAACCGGTGCCACGGTATTCGGCGGATCGCTAGGGTTCAGCGCAGAGATAGTACCGTCGGCGGCGATAGTCACTTCGCTGCCTTCCGGTACCGTAATCACACCGGCTTCACCCACAACCGCACGGCCCTGGATGGTTAACTGCCCGGTGGCAGTCACCTGAATATTACCGTTGCGGGTATACCCTTCCGTACCGTCCTGATTCTGCACGGCCAGCCAGCCATCCTGCTGCAGCGCAACGTCAAGCGGGCGAGAAGTGTAATCAAACTTACCCGGCGTCATATCGGCACCCGGCGTTGACGCCGTGACCAGCGTACGCGTCGGCAACGACAGGCCTTCAACCGGCACCGCACGCAGCGCATTAAGCTGCGCACGGAAGCCCGGCGTCGAGACGTTGGCGAGGTTGCTTGCGGTGACAGCCTGCTGATTCAGCGTCTGGCTGGCTGCCCCCATAGCGGTATATATTGCGTGATCCATTAAGCCATCCCGTCAGGCGCTTAGCGCAGGTTAACCAGCGTGTTAAGGATCGAGTCCTGAGTCTTGATGGTCTGCGCGTTCGACTGATAGTTACGCTGTGCAACGATCATATTCACCAGCTCTTTACTCAGATCGACGTTCGAGGACTCCAGGGCGCCGTTGGTCAGCTTGCCGAAGTTGCCGGTACCAGCCAGGCCGAGCAGCGCAACGCCGGAAGCCTGAGTGGCAGACCAGACGTTATTACCTTCGGACTGCAGACCTTCGTTGTTGGCAAAGTTTGCCATCACGATCTGACCCAGCAGCTGGCTTTGTTCGTTTGAGTAGGTCCCGGTCACAGTGCCGTCGTCATTGATGGCATAGCTCACCAGCTCGCCCGGCTTGTAACCGTTCTGGGTGTTGGAGCCAATGGACGTTGCACCGTTGTTCTGCTGCATGGAACCCAGCATATTCAGTGAGAAAGTCGCAGCCGCAGAACCGTTCAGCGCCGCAACCGGTACGTTGATCGAACGGTTACCAGCGACGGTTTCATTGGTCATACCGGTTAGTACGCCACTGGTGTTGAAGGTCATAGTGGTCAGGGCGGCTTTCGGGTTTGCCGGATCCCAGACCTCACCGGTGCTGGTGTCCATAGAGTAGACATCCCAGATACCGTCACCGGTCTTCACGTAGTACATATTCAGGTTATGCTCGTTACCCAGACTGTCATAGACCGTCATCGGCACGCTCTTGTTATAGCTGTCGACGTTGGTCGGGTTAAACGGGGTAATGGTCGGCACTTTATCGGTCGAGTTCAGGTTCATCACCAGCGTACCGGAGGTAGTGGCGCTGGCTGGCATCAGACCGCTAGGGATGGTGATCGGTACCGGGGCAGCACCCTGCTGGATGGTCGGCGGTGTGCCGGTAGCCGGATAACCGGTCAGCTGCATCCCGTTCATGCTGACCAGATTGCGGCTTTCGTCCAGTTTGAACTGGCCGTTACGGCTATAGAAAACAGAACCGTTGCTGTCGATCAGCCTGAAGAAACCGCTCTGGCTAATCGCCACATCCAGACCACGGCCTGTGTTGGTAGTGATACCGTCGGTAAAGTCCTGGGTAATCGCCTGTACTTTTACGCCGAGGCCCGCTTTAGAACCGGCAAACATATCGGCAAAAGAGACGGAGCCAGACTTAAAGCCATAGGTGGCGGAGTTGGCGATATTGTTACCAATGACATCGAGGTTGGTGGCCGCAGCATTCAGGCCGCTGACCGCTTGAGAAAAGGCCATGACTTACTCCTGATAGTTTTAAGTCTTAAATAATCTGCCGAACTTCATCGAGTGTGGTGGTACCGTAAGTACCCAGATCCAACAAGTTACCGCTGCTGCTACGGGTCACGCCCTGCACCAGCGCAAACTGCAGCGGCTGGGCAACAAGCTGGGTGCCACCGTTGCTGGCGGCAATACTCACGTTATAGGCGCCATCCGGTGCGGAGGTGCCATCGGTCATAGAGCCATCCCAGGTAAAGGAGTGAACCCCTGCCTTGAGCGCGCCGATTTCAATGGTCCGCACCACGGCACCGCTTGCATCGGTGATGGTTACGGTGACTTTGTCCGCCGGCTGCTGCAGTTCAACACCAAACGGGGTGGTAGTTTCTTTACCCGCGAGCACTTTCGTCCCCGGGATCATCACACCGTGGCCAATCAGGTTGCTGGCTGCCAGCGACTGACTGTTATCGATCTGACCGGAAATAGACCCCAGGGTGGTGTTCAGTTTCTCAATACCGCTTAAGGTACTGATCTGCGCCAGCTGGGTAGTCAGCTCGTTGTTCTGCAACGGATTTGTCGGGTCCTGGTTTTTCAACTGCGCCGCCAGCAGCGTCAGGAAGCTACTCTGCAGGTCGGAGGCGCTGTTAGTGCCTGTTTCCGACGTGCCGCCGATCACGGAGTTGGTGTAGGTATCATTAACATTTACCTGAATAGACATCAGAGTCTCCTTTACTGGCCAAGAGTCAGCGTCTTAAGCAGCATGCTCTTGACGGTATTTAGGACTTCAACGTTCGCCTGGTAGCTGCGAGATGCGGACATGGTGTTAACCATTTCACCTACCACATCTACGTTCGGCATCTTCACATAGCCGTTTGCGTCCGCCAGCGGGTTACCCGGCTGGTAAACCAGTTTGTCCGGCGCCTGACTTTCAACAACGTCAGATACTTTTACCCCACCCGTGGCCGCACCGGGTGCCGCATCGAGCTGGAAGACAACCTGTTTGGCGCGATACGGCTGTCCGTCCGGTCCGGTTACGCTGTCGGCGTTCGCCAGGTTACTGGCAGCAACGTTCAGTCGTTTCGACTGGGCGGTCAGCGCAGAACCGGAAATTTCAAAAATATTCATCAACGCCATCTATTAATTCCCTCCTTGCAGGACGGTCATCATGCCTTTGATCTGGCTGCCCAGCAGGGTCAGACCGGTCTGGTACTGCAGGCTGTTGTCAGCAAACTGCGTCCTCTCGCGATCCATATCGACGGTATTACCATCCAGCGCAGGCTGGTCAGGAATGCGGTACAACAGATCGGCGGAAGGAGTAGAAATAGCCTGAGCGGGAATATGACGGGAAGACGTCAGCGCCAGAGAAACGCCACTGTTTTCCGCCCTTCCTCGCTCCATCACTTTTTTTAGTTCACTGGAAAAATCAACATCGCGCGCCTGATACCCCGGCGTATCGGCGTTAGCGATATTGGCTGCCAGAATCTCCTGGCGCTGCGCGCGTAGATTCAGCGCTTCCTGTTGGAAACGAAACGCGGCATCAAGCTTATCGATCATGTTTCCTCCGCTGGTGGTAAATTTTCAGTCAACAGCTTAATTCTCCTTATGGCGACGCCATCGCCAGAATAAGCGCTAAATGCGTCGCTATTTATTGCGTTGATAGATCTTGCGCACGGGTAGAATTAGCCAATTCCTGAACAGACTGGAGCGTGCGATGTCCACCTTTAAAGGCAGTATTGCTGCGATCTTGCTGGTATTGAGTCCCCTGGCGATAGCGCAAGATCTCAACGCCCGGCTGAAAAATTTTTTTGTCCAGCGTTTGTCAGGATTCAGTGATGAAGTGACGGTGAAAGTGCGTACGGCAGAAAATTTGTGGCCAACCTGTGAGCAGCCACAGCTCAGCGTTCTCACCAGCACCAGGCTGTGGGGAAATTTGAATGTGCTGGCTCGCTGTGCGGGAGAAAAGCGCTATCTGCAGGTCAACGTTCAGGCCGTGGGTGATTATGTGGTTGTGACAGAGCCTGTCGTGCGCGGCAGCGCGTTGCAAAGCAGCAGCGTCACGCTCAAGCGTGGCCGACTCGATCAGCTGCCACCGCGTACGATGCTCGATATTAATCAGGCTCAGGATTCGGTCAGCCTGCGCGATCTGGCCCCGGGCCAGCCCCTTCAGCTGTCGATGATACGCCAGGCGTGGCGTGTTAAAGCCGGGCAGCAGGTGCAGGTTGTCGCCACCGGTGACGGCTTTAGTGTTAATGGTGAAGGTAAAGCGCTAAATAACGCTTCCGTTGCCCAGAATGCGCGTGTCAGAATGGCCTCAGGCCAGATAGTCAGCGGTACAGTCGATTCTGATGGGAATATTCTTATTAATTTATAATCGCTGTAAAGAATTCACGGCACCTGCCGATAAGAGATTAACAAATGATGAAGCAGGCTTTAAACGCCGCGAACCCTCAATGAGGACCTGATATGAGCATTGACCGTACATCGCCACTGAAACCAGTAACAACTGTTCAATCTCGCGAGACTACCGACTCTTCTGTTGCTAAACCGCGTCAGGAGAAAACATCGGCTGCCAACAGCACCAGCGTGACCCTGAGCGATGGCCAGGCGAAACTGATGCAGCCGGGTCCCGCTGATATCAACATGGAGCGTGTTGAAGCACTGAAGACCGCCATTCGTAACGGTGAACTTAAAATGGACACCGGTAAGATTGCGGACGCACTGCTGGAAGACGCCCAGAGTTATTTGCAGAGTAAATAACCGCATGAGTCGCCTGGCAGAAATACTGGATCAAATGACCGCTATCCTCAACTCGTTAAAAGAGGTGATGGATGCCGAACAGCTGCAGCTCTCTGCCGGTAGCCTTAACGGTAGCGAACTGCAGCGTATTACGGAAGATAAAAGCTCCCTGCTCTCCACACTTGATTATCTTGAGCAGCAGCGCCGCGGTGAACAGAACGCCGGACGCAGTGCCAACGATGACGTGTCGGGACGCTGGCTGACGATTACACAAAAGTCACAGCATCTGCGCGAGCTGAACCAGCATAATGGCTGGCTGCTCGAAAGCCAGATTGAGCGCAACCAGCAGGCGCTGGCTGTACTGAAGCCGCATCAGACTACCGGACTCTACAGTGCTGATGGTCAGGCATCTTCTTTTTCGCACGGCGGCGTTAAGAAGTTCTCTATCTGAACTGAGATAGCCGCGTAACGAAAAAAAGCAAAAAGACGGCCAACGCCGTCTTTTTGTCGTTCTCTTTTTTCTTAATTCGTCCGCTGAACAAAGGCTTTAAGACGAAATCCCAGCAGCAACAGCGTGGCAAAGTAAGCCGCAATGCCTACCGCCACCACCAGCACCAGCCGCAGCAGACGTACGAGCATGGTCCCCTCTGACCAGGACGGCATCAGGTGCAGCACACCAATAAGCGCTGCCGCCATCACCACAACCGCCACAATAATACGTAGCAGGAACCCCCCCCAGCCGGGCTGCGGCGTAAAGATATTACGCTTACGCATCTGCCAGTAGAGCAGACTGGCATTCAGGCAGGCTCCCAGACCGATTGAAAGCGCCAGTCCCGCGTGTTTAAACGGACCGATAAAGGCGAGATTCATCAGTTGGGTGACAATCAGTGTCACAATCGCAATCCGTACCGGCGTTTTGATGTCCTGGCGAGAATAGAAGCCCGGTGCCAGCACTTTCACCACAATCAGCCCCATCAGCCCGACAGAGTAGGCGACAAGCGCCTGCTGCGTCATCGCCGCATCAAAGGCGGTAAATTTTCCGTACTGAAACAGCGCAACCGTCAGCGGCTGAGCCAGGACGCCAAGCGCAACGGCGCTCGGCAACGCCAGCAGGAAACAGAGGCGCAGCCCCCAGTCGAGCAACCGACAGTAGGCATCGCGATCACCGCAGGCAAAACTCCGTGACAACGAGGGAAGCAGAATAGTCCCCAGGGCCACCCCCAGCACGCCGGACGGGAATTCCATCAGCCGGTCGGCGTAGTACATCCAGGAGACGGAACCGGAAACCAGGAATGAGGCGAAGATGGTATTGATGATCAGTGAAATCTGGCTCACCGAGACCCCGAGAATTGCCGGCCCCATCTGTTTCACCACCCGCATGGCTCCCGCATCCTTCAAATTAAGGCGCGGCAACACTAGCATCCCGATTTTCTTCAGATGCGGCAACTGCCACCCCAGTTGCAGCACGCCACCGGCGGTTACTGCCCAGGCCAGCGCCAGAATCGGCGGATCGAAATACGGCGCGGCGTACAGGGCGAAGCCGATCATGCTGATATTGAGGAACGTTGGGGCAAAAGCCGGGACCGAGAAGCGGTTCCAGGTATTGAGGATCGCCCCCACCAGCGAGGCCAGCGAGATCAGCAAAATATACGGAAAGGTAATACGCAGCAGCGAGGTCGTTAGAACAAATTTATCGGCGGTATTCGCGAAGCCTGGCGCGGTAACGGCAATCACCCACGGCGCGGCAATCATTCCAACAACGGTAACAACCGCCAGCGCCAGGGTCAGCAGACCGGAAACATAGGCGACAAATACGCGGGTCGCGTCTTCACCCTGTTTAGATTTGTATTCCGCCAGAATCGGTACAAAAGCCTGAGAGAATGCGCCTTCGGCAAAAATACGCCGCAGCAGGTTAGGCAGTTTAAACGCCACGAAAAAGGCATCTGTTGCCATTCCCGCACCAAATACCCTTGCCACAATGGCATCGCGCGCAAAACCCAACACGCGCGAAAACATGGTCATTGAGCTGACGGCCGCCAGCGATTTTAACAGGTTCATTATTATGGTTCCGGACCCTGGAGCAGAATGTCCGCGCACGGGCGGGCATTTGATAGAGGCGGATAGTCTACCCGTAATAGAGTGAATTACTACCCGCAAATGTTACAGCCGGTTATTCGCTGATCGCCTCCTGCCAAAGCTTCTCAACCACTCTCTGGGCCAGTAGCGCCTGCTCACCCGCGGTTTCCGGAACCGTCTGATTTTGCACTGATTCAATAAAGTGACGGGCGCATCCGGCAAAGCCGCGCTGCTCCAGCGTGCTCATCCAGCCCGCGACCGGTCTTGCCACCACGCCAGCGCCCTTCTCTTCCCGCCATTCGCGCATATCGGTAATGTCGTAGAGTCCACCGTCGGTTACCGCCTGTACCCATTCGCGCTGGCTACCGGCACGGCGGTGCATACTGGTGGTGACCTGGAGATGCTCATGGCTAAAGTGGTGTTCGGCGTAGAGCATCTCACCCTGCTCGTTTGTCAGCAGCGTACCGTTATTCATCGTGGCCTTGCCATCCGCGAGCCACAGGGCGGTATCGACCACGTGCAGATAATCATCCAGCAGGGTAAAACGCAGATCGTGCGGCCCGACGCTGTCGGTCCGGTGTTTATCCATACGCACGGATGCAGCCACGCCGAGCTGGTCTTTCAGCTCCCGATACAGCGGCGCAAAGCGACGGTTAAAGCCGACCATCAGGGTCAGTTTTTTCCTCGCAGCCAGCTCAACAAGACGCTCTGCGTCCGGGAGGTTTGCCGCCAGCGGTTTATCAACGCAAACGTGAGCCCCCGCGTTGAGCAGTTCACTGACGACAGCGTAGTGGGATGCTGTCGAGGTATGGACAAAGACCGCATCGCATTCGGCGGCCAGATTTTGCAGGGAATCGGCGCAGGGCAGACGATAGCTCTCGCAGATCCGCAACGCTTTCTCTTTGCCCGGCGACCAGGCCGTCTGTAGCGTCCAGTCGGTTGCCGCACTCAGTACCGGTAGCCACGCTTTCTGCGCAATCCCGCCCAGTCCCACCACGCCTATTTTTAATTTTGCCGTCACTGTCACTCTCCCGGATGTGCCAACAACGATGCCAGCCGTTGTTTTAGTTCAGCCACTTCCGCTTCCAGTACCTCAACGCGTTCCGTCAGCGTATCCACGGAAACGGCAGGTTCAGTGCTCTCAAACGCCGGAACCGTATCGCCGCAGAACAGCTGCATATAGCGGCTTTCACGTTTACCGGGTTCGCGCGGCAGTCGCACGACAAAGGGGCCGTCTTCCCTGGCCGCCAGCGCATCAAGTGCGTTTTCTACCTCGACCATATCGCTGAATTCATGCATTCGCTGGGCGCGGCTACGCAGTTCGCCCGGCGTCTGTGGGCCGCGCAGCAGCAGAGTCGCAACCAGCGCCACCTCGGCAGGCGTCAGTTTTAAATCGCCGAATTCGGAGTTACTAAAGCGTTGTTCGTACTTAGTGACGCGATTACCAAAACCGCTAACAGTGCGCAAATAGTGTCGTTTGACCAACGCGTCCAGCAGATCCTGCACGTCGCTTTCGCTAAGCGACATCACCGGTTCGCGGTTGGTTTTCTGGTTACAGGCAGTCACTACGCCATTAACGGACAAGGGATACTGCTCCGGCGTGGTCACCTGCTTCTCCAGCAGACAGCCAATTACTCGCGCTTCGTCAGCGCTTAGCTGATACTTCATCTTTTCTCCTTATCGCCCTGCGCTCCAGTTCGGGGTGATTAGCGCGGTCAGAACATGGTCGCGCCACTCTCCGTCGATCAGCAAATAGTCTTTAGCATACCCCTCTTTTTCGAAACCCAGCCTCGCCAGCAGGCCACCGCTGCGTTTATTGTGCGGCATAAAGTTGGCCATGATACGATGCATATGCTGGGTACGCTGCATATAGCGGATTGCGGCGGTCAGAGCTTCAAACATCAGTCCCTGCCCCTGCCACTTCTGTCCGATAGAGTAGCCGAGATAGCAGGCGTGGAATGAACCGCGCACCACGTTTGAGAAGTTGGCGACGCCAATCACCTCCTTCTCCTGCGGATCCAGCAGCGCAAAATAGAAGGCGGTACCCTGTTTATGGAATTCATTAATCATGCTGAGTCGCGCCTGCCAGCCGGAGGGATAGCAGTGGCTGTCATCACGAATCGGCTCCCAGGGCTTCAGGAACTGCCTGTTTTCCGCATAGTAGTCCGCCAGACGCCAGGCATCACGCTCAAATACCAGACGTACCACCAGCCGGTCCGTCGTTAAGCGCACTTTCGGCACGTTACTGCGATAGCCAAACATCGATACCACTCCTTGAGCCTGTTCATCTTTTTGTTAACTATACCTGCCCATGAGGACTCTGTGAAAACAGCAACATACGTTTTTCTGCATCATCACCACATTTTCGATTAACAGCATCAATCAAAGCACACTTTTGATAAAAAAATATTGTCGCCGTTTCGGTGGGAAAGCAGGCAGTAACCACGCAGAATAGCGTGGCACACCTCGTTTATTTCCCAGGAGGGGAAATGTCCCGCGTATCGCAGGCAAGGAACCTGGGTAAATACTTCCTTTTAATCGACAACATGCTGGTTGTCCTCGGCTTTTTCGTGGTGTTTCCATTAATTTCTATCCGCTTCGTCGATCAGATGGGCTGGGCAGCATTAATGGTGGGAATTGCACTCGGCCTGCGTCAGTTTGTTCAGCAGGGGCTGGGCATTTTCGGTGGCGCCCTCGCCGACCGCTTTGGCGCCAAACCGATGATCGTCACCGGGATGCTGATGCGCGCGGCAGGTTTTGCTGCAATGGGTATCGCCCATGAACCCTGGGTACTCTGGCTCTCCTGTTTCCTCTCCGGTCTTGGTGGCACCCTGTTCGATCCGCCGCGCTCGGCGCTGGTGGTGAAGCTGGTGCGCCCGCAGGAACGCGGTCGCTTCTTCTCTCTGCTAATGATGCAGGACAGCGCCGGTGCGGTGATTGGTGCGCTGCTGGGCAGCTGGCTGCTGCAATATGATTTCCGTCTGGTCTGTGCTGCAGGCGCGGTGCTGTTTATTCTCTGCGCCCTGTTTAACGCCTGGCTACTACCGGACTGGAAACTGTCGACGGTCAAAGCGCCCGTACGCGAAGGACTTCAGCGGGTGCTGCAGGACAAGCGCTTTGTCGCCTATGTGCTAACGCTGACCGGCTACTATATGCTGGCCGTGCAGGTGATGCTGATGCTACCTCTGATGGTCAATGATATTGCCGGTTCCGCATCGGCGGTGAAGTGGATGTACGCCATTGAAGCGGCGCTTTCCCTGACGCTGCTCTACCCCATTGCCCGCTGGAGTGAAAAACGCTTTCGTCTGGAGCAGCGCCTGATGGCCGGACTGCTACTGATGACCCTGAGTATGCTGCCAATTGGCATGGTCAGCAGCCTGCAGCAGCTGTTTATGCTGATCTGCACCTTCTATATCGGTTCAATCATTTCCGAACCGGCCCGTGAAACCCTCGGCGCAGCGCTTGCCGACCCTCGCGCACGCGGCAGCTATATGGGCTTTAGCCGACTGGGCCTGGCCTTCGGTGGCGCGCTCGGCTATGCCGGTGGTGGCTGGTTCTTTGATGCAGGAAAAGCCATGGGCCAGCCGGAGTTGCCCTGGGCCATGCTGGCGCTGGTCGGGCTGATTACGCTGCTGGCACTTTTCTGGCAGTTCAGCATGCGCCACGTGGAGCCGCGTATGCCGGAGCCGCAGGGCTGATTTGATAAGGGCTTGTTTCTCCTCCATACTGAATGCTGAACGGCAACCACCTGGAGGAGAAACGTGAAGCTCTATATTTACGACCACTGCCCTTTCTGTGTTAAAGCCCGTATGATCTTCGGCCTGAAGAATCTCCCCGTCGAACTCAACGTCCTGCTTAACGACGATGTCGATACCCCCACCCGGATGATTGGTCAGAAAATGGTGCCGATCCTGCAAAAGGACGACAGCCGTTACCTGCCGGAAAGCATGGATATCGTCCACTATGTCGATAAGCTCAACCATAAGCCGCTATTAACCGGCAAGCGTAATCCGGCCATTGAAGAGTGGCTGCGTAAGGTTAATGGCTACATTAACCGCCTGCTGATCCCGCGCTTTGCCAAATCCGCTTTCGATGAGTTTTCTACTCCGAAAGCCAGGGCACTTTTCGTCGAGAAAAAAGAGGCGGCAATTGGCGATTTTGCCGACCACCTCAACCACTCTGCCGGGCTGATTAAGAATATCAGTGACGACCTGCTGCGCCTGGATAAGCTGATTGTCCAGCCCAACGGGGTGAACGGCGAGCTGTCAGAAGATGATATCCATTTGTTCCCGCTCCTGCGCAACCTGACGCTGGTTGCTGGCGTTAACTGGCCCACCCGCGTCGCTGACTATCGGGATAATATGGCCAAGCAGACGCAGATTAACCTGCTGTCCTCAATGGCAATCTAAACCTTTCGGCGGGTGGTCAATCCCCCGCCGTCATATTTCGGTACATTCCTCCGGCACCTTCCGGGCTGACAGACCATGCTGCTTTATGTCAGGATAGACAAACAGGTATCGTGTTGAGGACCCCATGAAGAAACTCTTTTTTGTCGCCGCGCTGGCCGTATCCACTCTGCTGGTCGGCTGTAACCAGCTTACGCAATACAGCGTCAGCGAGCAGGAAATTAATCAGGCGCTGCAAAAACGCAATAATTTCACCAAAGATATCGATCTGCCGGGCGTGGTGGGTGCGCATATTGTTCTGACCAACCTTGTCAGCGAAATTGGCCGTGAAGAACCGAATAAAGTCACGCTAAATGGTGATGCCCTGGTCGATATCAACTCCCTTTTCGGCAGCCAGAAAGCCACCATGAAGCTGAAGCTAAAAGCGCTGCCGGTGTTTAATAAAGAACAGTGGGCTATCTATCTCCAGGAAATGGAGGTGGTGAACGCCACCGTCACGCCGGAGAAGATGCAAACCGTATTGCAGATGCTGACGCCATATCTTAACCAGGCCCTGCGTAACCACTTTAACCAGCAGCCTGCATACGCACTGCGCGAGGATGCCAGCAAGGGCGAAGCGCTGGCGAAAAAATTCGCTAAGGGTATCGAAGTGAAACCCGGCGAAATCATTATTCCGCTTACCGACTAATCTATCAGGGCGCATATCGCGCCCTTTTTTATGGAAAACGAGTGCAAACGAAAACGTTTACGCTTATCCTTAGTGCCCGGCAAAAAGCAGCCATTGATGACTGATTCTCACCAAGCCGGAGCTCCCCATGACACCAACCCCTCAGCTGTTAAAGATCCGCCGTCCTGACGACTGGCACGTTCATCTACGCGATGGCGAAATGCTGAATACCGTCGTTCCCTATACCAGCGAGGTGTATGGCCGGGCTATCGTGATGCCAAACCTGGCGCCGCCGGTAACCACCGTTGATGCAGCCATTGCCTACCGCCAGCGCATCCTTGATGCGGTTCCAGACGGCCATAACTTCACCCCGCTGATGACCTGCTACCTGACGGACTCCCTGGATCCGGCTGAGCTTGAGCGCGGCTTCCAGGAAGGGGTATTTACCGCCGCCAAACTCTATCCGGCCAACGCTACCACCAACTCCAGCCATGGAGTGACCAGCACGGATGCCATTATGCCGGTGCTGGAGCGGATGGAAAAACTGGGGATGCCACTGCTGGTACATGGCGAAGTCACCCATGCAGATATCGACATTTTTGACCGTGAAGCGCGTTTTATCGAAAGCGTGATGGAGCCTCTGCGCCAGAGCCTGCCCGGCCTGAAGGTCGTCTTTGAGCATATCACCACCAAAGACGCTGCCGAATATGTTCGCGACGGGAATGAACTGCTGGCTGCGACCATTACGCCTCAGCATCTGATGTTTAACCGCAACCACATGCTGGTGGGTGGCGTGCGCCCGCATCTTTACTGCCTGCCGGTACTGAAACGCAATATTCACCAGCAGGCGCTGCGGGAGCTGGTTGCCAGCGGTTTTTCACGCGCCTTCCTGGGCACCGACTCGGCCCCGCACGCTCGCCATCGCAAAGAGGCAAGCTGCGGCTGCGCTGGCTGCTTCAATGCGCCGACGGCGCTGGCCAGTTACGCCACCGTGTTTGAAGAGATGGATGCGCTGAAACACTTTGAAGCCTTCTGTTCCCTGAACGGCCCGCATTTTTACGGCCTGCCGGTGAATGAAGACTTTATTGAGCTGGTCCGTGAATCCCACCAGGTGCCGGAAACCCTCGTCTCACCTGAAGATAGCCTGGTGCCGTTCCTGGCCGGTGAAAGCGTACACTGGCGCGTAAAATAAGAAAAAGTTGCGCCCCCTGTTGTTACCGTTAAAAATAAACTGTATATATATACAGCAAAATAACCTAGGGGGCAATTATGCGTATTGAAGTGACTCTCGCCAAAAGCAGAATAACCTTTCCGTGATCGGCGGTGCGAAAGAAGATAAAGACAGGGTCAGTGAAATTCTGCAGGAGACCTGGGAAAGCGCCGACGACTGGTTTATCAGCGACTAATTTTTGCTCTCTTTGTGTTTTTTTGCCGGGTCGCCCCGGCTTTTTTACATTCTTACCCCGCTATTTTTTAAACAGCTCTTCTTAATCCCGGCATAAACATTAAAAAATAACGAATAAAACAGCAGTTTGTTGTTCAAGAGCCGATAAATTTGTTGCAGAGTATTTATTTAGGATGCATTTCTGCGGACTATTGATATAATATAATTGCTTCAATAATATGCATTGAACCTCGCGAGTCGTTATCTTTTAACACGTAGAAAGGGGTTATGATGAACAAGAATAATGAAGTCATCCAGACCCATCCCCTCGTCGGATGGGACATCAGCACCGTAGATAGCTATGATGCCATGATGCTGCGGTTACATTACCAGACCCCCAACCAGACCGTTTCTGACCAGGCTGAGATAGGCCAGACGCTGTGGCTAACGACCGATGTTGCCCGCCAGTTCATTTCCATACTGGAAGCGGGCATCGCCAAAATTGAATCTGGCGATTACCAGGAAAATGAGTATCGCAGGCATTAAACCTGCACGCGCTCCAGGGGTAATTCCCGGGATAATTCTCATTCACAGGCACCCAGCGGGTGCCTTTATTATTTCAGACTTGTCTAACTTCTCTATGTTAATTACTCTGCTAATAAAATACGGGCAATGAGAACAGCATGAAATACGATCTGATCATTATTGGCAGCGGTTCCGTCGGTGCCGCCGCAGGATATTACGCCAGCCGTGCCGGGCTTAAGGTACTGATGACCGATGCGCATATGCCACCGCATAAGGAAGGCAGCCACCACGGCGACACCCGACTTATCCGCCACGCCTACGGTGAAGGTGAAAAGTATGTTCCGCTGGTACTCAGGGCCCAGGCGCTGTGGGACGAGCTGGCGGCAGAGAGCGGCGAGCAGGTGTTTGAACGTAGCGGCGTGATTAACCTTGGGCCTGCCAGCTCTGAGTTTTTACGCAGTGTCGTCGAAAGCGCCCGTCACTGGGAGCTGGACGTTGAAACCCTGGATGCCGCAGCCGTTATGGCACGCTGGCCGGAAATCCGCGTACCGGACGACTATATTGGCCTGTTCGAAAGCCAGTCCGGCTTGCTGCGCAGCGAGCTGGCGATTAAAACCTGGATTAATCTTGCCCGGGAGGCAGGCTGCGCCCAGCTCTTTAATTGCCCGGTGACCGCGATACATCACCATGATGACGGCGTCACCATTGAGACTGCCGACGGCGAGTACAGCGGCAGCAAGCTGCTGGTCAGCGCGGGTACCTGGGTCTCTAAGTTGCTCCCTGACCTTCCCGTGCAGCCGGTACGTAAGATTTTCGCCTGGCATCAGGCAGACGGGCGTTACAGCCGCAAGAACAACTTCCCGGCTTTCACCGGCGAGTTGCCAAATGGCGATCGGTTTTACGGCTTCCCGGCAGAGGACGATGCGCTCAAAATCGGTAAGCATAACGGTGGACAGATCATTAGCAGCCCGGAAGAACGCGTTCCGTTCGGCAGTATTGCCAGCGACGGCTCGGAATCCTTCAGTTTCCTGCGCAATGTGCTACCGGGAATTGGCGGCTGTCTCTACGGTGCATCCTGCACTTATGACAACTCACCGGACGATGATTTTATTATCGATACCCTCCCCGGCTACCCAAATACGCTGCTGATTACCGGGCTGAGCGGCCACGGTTTTAAGTTCGCCCCCGTGTTGGGCGAACTGGCGGTCAGTTTTGCCCGGGGCACCGTATTCCCGCTGGACATTACGCCATTTTCACTGTCGCGCTTTAACCTGTCCTGATATTGGTGGCCCTTTACGGGCCGCTATCTTTTCTGTATCCCATGTGAATCTCTATATCCTAAATTGCATACCTGTCATTTCCCTTTTTATTTATGCTCAATCAAAGCTGACAAAGCACTGACAAAAATTGACATTAAATTTAAAAATATAATATATGGTCAAAATAATTGAATTATAACTATAACCTTAACCCCCCTGAAAAAGCCATTCTTAGCAGTTTAATCGACAAACCCATCTATCAAACTGACAATAACTCAGATTTAAAATCGATTAATTTGACTATCTAAAAATAACAAATGCAAATGTTTATTTTTGGTTGATTTTATATTTTCCGCGATCCATTGTTATGACACTTAACTCTTTTTACTGGAATATAACATGCAGCTGCGTAATACAACTCAGCGTTTCGGCATAGTCTCTATCGTGCTTCACTGGTCGGTCGCTATTGCCGTTTATGGCATGTTTGCGCTCGGCCTGTGGATGGTCACGCTCAGTTATTACGACGGCTGGTATCACCAGGCGCCAGAGATCCATAAAAGCGTCGGCATTCTGCTGATGATGGGGCTGGTCATTCGCGTTATCTGGCGTGCCGTTTCTCCGCCACCGGCGGCGCTGGCGAGCTATTCCCGAACGACAAGGATTGCCGCTGTCGCCGCGCACGGGCCGCTGTATCTGACTCTGTTCGCCATTCTGATTAGCGGCTATCTGATTTCAACCGCTGACGGCAAGCCTGTTAGCGTCTTTGGCTGGTTTGACGTCCCCGCCACGCTCAGCGATGCGGGCGCTCAGGTTGACCTTGCAGGGCAAATTCACCTGTGGCTGGCGTGGGGCATGGTTACCCTCTCCGTGCTACACGCACTGGCGGCCATCAAACACCATTTCATCGATAAAGACGACACCCTGCGTCGCATGCTGGGTAAGTCGTCCTCACAATCTGGAGCCTAAGTTATGAAAAAAAGCCTGCTGGGATTCACCCTGGGAACACTGCTGTTCACGACCGGCGCGGCCACCGCTGCCGACTATAAGATTGATAAAGAGGGCCAGCACGCCTTCGTCAATTTCCGTATTCAGCATCTTGGCTACAGCTGGCTGTACGGCACCTTTAAGGACTTCGACGGTACCTTCTCCTTCGATGAAAATAATCCGGCTGGTGATAAAGTTAACGTCACCATCAATACCGCCAGCCTGGATACTAACCATGCCGAGCGTGATAAACACCTGCGCAGCGCTGACTTCCTGAATGCAGGCAAATTCCCGCAGGCAACCTTCACGTCAACGGCGGTGAAAAAAGAGGGTGAGAAGCTGGATATCACCGGCAACCTGACGCTGAACGGCGTGACGAAACCGGTTACCCTGAGCGCACAGCTTATCGGCCAGGGCGACGATCCCTGGGGCAACAAACGCGCCGGTTTCGAAGCCAACGGTAAAATTAGCCTGAAAGATTTCAACATCACCACCGACCTGGGGCCGGCTTCTCAGGACGTGGAGCTGATTATCTCTGTTGAAGGTGTGCAGCAGAAGTAAGCAAGACGCCCGGCATAAGCCGGGCGTTTTTTTATCAGGAAGAACTTTCCGTATCCGGGTCCGGAATACCCAGACGGGTATTGAGACGACCACGCGATTTATTGAAGATTTTGTTGCCGTTCTCACGGCCGGCGCGACGACGGCGCTGTTCCTCTTCCGGCAATGCACTCTCTTCTTTACAGGCTTCACTACAGCAGCCGGCAAATTTCTCCCCACAGGAAGGACACTGGATAAACAGCAGATGACAACCGTCGTTCAGACAATTGGTATGGTCATCGCAGGGGGCGCCACACTGGTGGCACTGGGCAATCACCTTATCGGAGATGCGCTCTCCCATCCGCTCGTCAAAGACAAAGTTCTTACCGACAAAACGCACCGGTAGCCCCTGCTCGCGCGCACGGCGTGCGTATTCGATAATACCGCCTTCAATGTGCCAGACTTTGCTGAAGCCATTGTGCTTCATCCAGGCACTGGCTTTTTCACAGCGGATACCGCCTGTACAGTACATAACGATCTTCTTGTCCTTATGTTCCCGCATCATCTCAACGGCTTTCGGCAGTTGCTCGCGGAAGGTGTCCGCCGGGATCTCCATCGCATCCTCAAAATGCCCCACTTCGTATTCGTAGTGATTGCGCATATCGATAAACACCGCGTCAGGATCGTCGAGCATGGCGTTAACCTCTGCCGCTTTCAGATATTCACCCACATCGCTGGCATTAAAGGTCGGGTCGTCAATGCCGTCGGCAACAATCCGTTCGCGTACTTTCATGCGCAGCACCCAGAATGACTTACCGTCATCATCCAGCGCAATATTAAGTCGCAGTCCGTCCAGGGCCGGGTCAAAGGCATAGAGGAGTTCACGCAGCGCCTCAACTTTGCTTTGCGGTACGCTAACCTGGGCGTTGATACCCTCGCGAGCCAGGTAGATACGTCCAAAGACATCAAGCCCGGTCAACGTCTTATAAAGCGTATCGCGAGTCGCCTTCGGGTCAACAATGGTGAAGTACTTATAGAATGAGATAGTGGTGCGCGGCTCGGTTTCGGCCAACATACGCGCCCTCAGTTCCTCATTTGAAATGCGATTGTGTAACACTGGCATGGTGTTCGTAATCCTGCAGTCGTTAATGAGCGGTTTAAACGCGGCGCATGATATAGCAACTCGCATTAATTTACATCCATACATTTTGCGCTACATTGCTGTCATCCAACCTTGTTACTTTTTGTGCCGCGTCATTTTGGCTAATAGCAAAAGAATGTAACAATAGTGTGCGTTTGAAGAGTATGAGAAAGGAGCGACATGACTCAGTTACCCAAATTTTCCACCGCGCTGCTACATCCACGTCACTGGTTAACCTGGTGCGGCATTGTGCTTTTGTGGCTGATCGTTCAGCTCCCCTACCCGGTTATCTACCGTTTTGGCTGCGCGCTGGGCCGTCTGGCGCTACGCTTTATGCCGCGGCGGGCAAAGATTGCCGACCGCAATCTGGCGCTCTGTTTCCCGCAGATGAGCGAACAGGAGCGTCGTCGCAAGGTCGTTGAGAATTTCGAGTCCGTCGGAATGGGTGTGATGGAAACCGGCATGGCCTGGTTTTGGTCAGACAGGCGGGTTCAGCGCTGGACCGAGTCCATCGGCGTCGAGTATTTACGTCAACTCCAGGCAGAAAAGCGCGGGATCTTGCTTATCGGTATCCACTTTCTGACTCTTGAACTTGGCGCGCGTATGTTTGGGCTGTCCGCGCCTGGCATCGGTGTTTACCGGCCCAATGATAATCCGCTTATCGACTGGCTGCAGACCTGGGGACGCATGCGCTCCAATAAGTCGATGCTGGACCGCAAAGATCTGAAAGGAATGATTCGAGCGTTAAAAAGCGGCGAGGTCATCTGGTATGCACCCGATCACGATTACGGCTCGCGCAGCAGCGTCTTCGTTCCGTTCTTTGCCGTCGACCAGGCGGCCACAACGTCCGGCACCTGGACGCTGGCTCGTCTGTCTCAGGCCTGTATTGTTCCCTTCGTCCCACGGCGTAAACCCGGCGGCAAAGGATATGAGCTGAGGATACTCAAGCCGGAATGTTCACCGCCGCTGGAGGATGCCGAAACCACCGCCGCGTGGATGAATAAGATTGTCGAGCAGTGCATTCTGATGGCACCCGAACAATATATGTGGCTGCATCGCCGCTTTAAAACGCGCCCGGAAGGCGCAACGTCGCTCTACGACTAAACGCCCTCTTTCCGCAGGGCCGTTACTCATAAGGCCCGTGCTGTGCATCAATCGGTAACAACAGCGTATCAAATACCAGTGATAACGGCAGATCGAGGATGGTCAGAAAGCGCCAGCCGGCATCACGCACGTCCCACTGCACGCCGGGATAGTACTGATTGCCGTGTCCCTGACCGGGAATGGTTCGGCTGACAATGCTGCCGCAGCTGCTCAGCAGCAGCACCATCATAGCGACGATGAATAATTTCACGCGTGGCCTCAGTTCAGTTTTAACAATCAAAAAAATACCGGCGCGCTGGCCGGTATTTTCCTTTACCTCAGGCTTACTTCGCGGGTAGCTCCAGCGCCTGGTAGTGATTTACCCATGACGTATATTTCTCGGGAGCCGCCCATACACGATAGTGTAGACGGGACATCGTCACCGGGTCACTGAGTAACACCAGTCGACGGTCGCGATTAAGCTTGTCCGGCGTTTCATTCAACGCCTGCTCGACATGGCGATCGCGGGCGATTTCCAGCACGTGACTGGCACGGTGACGCGCTGTCGCCATTGCCGTTGCCAGGGCGTTGAATGATGGGTTAAACACCGCGTGCATAAAACCATCGTCCAGGGTACGACTGCGGTTTAGCGTCAGGTATTTATCAGTGTCCACCAGCACCTGCGGCGGCGAATATTCTTCCGGGATCAGGAACAGCTTCCAGCGTTTGGTTCGCAGGCCGATAGTTGCCTGGCTGGAGAACACCGACACAAACGGCGACAGGATCAGCGAGACGACAATCGGTGCCAGCCAGAACAGGAAACGCAGATCCAGCCACGCCATTCCGACCGCCCAGACCAGACCAAGCAACAGCTGCGAACCATGGCGCATAAACGCCTCGCCCCACGGGGTTGAGTCGTCATCACGCTGCGGCGAGTTCCAGACCACTTCCCAGCCCAGGAAGGCACTGACCACAAACACGGTGTGGAACAGCATACGCACCGGCGCCAGCAGCACGGAGAACAGAACCTCCAGCAGTAGAGACAGCGTCACGCGCAGGAAACCACCGAACTCTTTTGTGCCTTTGCACCAGATCAGAATGATACTGAGCAGCTTCGGCAGGAACAGCAGCACCATGGTTGACGCAAAGAGCGCAATCGCCAGCTCCGGGCGCCACTGCGGCCATACCGGGAACAGCTGACGTGGTTGCAGGAAGTATTGCGGTTCCGTCAGGGCATGAACCACCTGTAGCGCAGTCGACAGGGCCAGGAACATAAACCACAGCGGCGCGGAGAGATAGGACATCACGCCGGTCAGGAACACGGCACGATGGACCGGATGCATTCCTTTTACCAGGAACAGGCGGAAGTTCATCAGGTTGCCGTGGCACCAGCGACGGTCGCGTTTCAGTTCGTCCAGCAGGTTCGGCGGCAGCTCTTCATAGGAGCCAGGCAGATCGTAAGCAATCCACACGCCCCAGCCGGCGCGGCGCATCAACGCAGCTTCGACGAAGTCATGGGACAGAATCGACCCGGCAAATGAGCCTTCACCCGGCAACGGCGCCAGGGCACAATGCTCTATAAAGGGTTTCACGCGGATGATCGCGTTATGTCCCCAGTAGTGAGACTCACCCAGTTGCCAGAAGTGCAGACCTGCGGTAAACAGCGGACCGTATACGCGCGTCGCAAATTGCTGGCAGCGCGCATAGAGCGTATCCATACCGGATGCTTTCGGCGAGGACTGGATAATGCCCGCGTTCGGGTTGGCTTCCATCAGGCGTACCAGGCCACTCAGACAGTCACCGGTCATCACGGAGTCAGCGTCCAGCACCACCATATAGCTGTACTGGCTACCCCAGCGACGGCAGAAGTCATCGATGTTGCCGCTTTTGCGCTTAACCCGGCGACGACGGCGACGGTAGAAAATCTGCCCTTCGCCCTGCACTTCTGCGATAAGTTCCATCCACGCTTTCTGCTCAGCGATACAGATATCGGGGTTGTAGCTGTCACTCAGAATGTAGACATCAAAGTGCGCCGCGTTGCCGGTCGCCTTCACCGATTCCCAGGTCGCACGCAGGCCCGCAAATACGCGATCCACATCTTCGTTGCAGATCGGCATAATCAGCGCCGTGCGGTGTTCCGGGTTTAGCGGCTCATTGCCTGTTGTCGACGCGGAGATACTGTATTTATCGCGGCCGATAAGCAGTTGCAGGAAGCCCATCAGCGCCGTCCAGAAACCGGCAGAGACCCAGCAGAACAGCACCGCAAACAGGATAAGGATACCCGACTGCAGGATATAAGGCAGAAGCTGTATAAAGGAGACCAGCAGATCCTGATCGACCATATCCGTTGGATTGATCAGCGCCCAGCCCTGGTACGGCAGGATGGTCTTCATATACCAGGTTGCGACTACGGTCTGGGACAGCGTCAGCAGCAGCAGGATGTAACGACGGATGCTGCCGACGGTACGCCACTTCTGCTCACTGGCCTGCTGCTCTTTGGTCAGGTGCGATAAATAGCGCGGCGTAACGTCACGACCGCGCAGTCTATCCCAGAAGCGTCCAAGGGGGTTGGTGCGCCATTGATCCGGAAACATTGAAGAGCGTTTTGCCTTCGGCATTGCCTGCAGCTGAGCGCGACCTTCATCATCCGCAATAAGCTGCCCTTCCGCCAGTGATGCCGACCATCTTCCCTGAAGACGTTTTTCAACGGACTTCAGCGGGGTATCATCATCACGCATCGCGGGCAGGGCTTCACCGTCGTTACTCAGCGCAACGTGCACGCCACGGATATCCGTGGTAGGCAGCAACGCTTTTTCAGCATCCGGGAGCGGCAGCGCGTCAATATACTCAGTTATCTTATTCATTAGCAGGTAGCTGATAGCTCCAGGTTTCACTCAGCGTCTGATCGCCATTGACCAGCGCAGCGCGCATTTCAGTTGGCTGCTTCGCATCTTTAACTTTTACACGCAGCGTCAGACGCCAGCCTTTGGTCACCGAATTATAGCGAACGCTGTTTTCAACGATCTCACCATTTTCACCAATGCTGGCCTGAGCCGTCAGCGGCGTATCCTGCGGCAGTTTTTTCATATCCGTACCGGCAAAATCGACCACAAAGGCAATGGTGCCGTCCGGCTGACGGATAAGGTTCGACTGCTTGACGTCGCCAGTTGAGCGGCGAGTCTGCTGAATCCAGGCACTGTCAGGTGCGTGCAGTTTGTCTTCGTCGCGGCTAAAGGTGATTGTGTATTTGAAGTTCATCTCTTTACCCGGCTCCGGCAGCTGATCCGGCGTCCAGTAGGTAACGATGTTATCGTTGGTTTCATCGTTGGTTGGAATTTCTACCAGCTCTATTTTACCTTTACCCCAATCCCCTTTCGGCGTGATCCAACCGCTCGGACGCAGGTCGTAACGATCGTCGAGGTCTTCAAAGCGGGAGAACTGACGGCCACGCTGTAGCAGACCGAATCCCTGCGGGTTTTCCATCGCAAAGCTGCTGACGGCCAGATGTTTCGGGTTATTCAGCGGACGCCAGATCCACTCTCCGTTACCGGCGCGGATAGAAAGACCGTTGGAGTCGTGCAGTGCCGGGCGATAGTTAGTGGTCGGCGAAGGCTGGTTCGGTCCGAACAGGAACATGCTGGTCAGCGGAGCGACGCCCAGTTTGCCAACCTTGTCACGCAGGTAGACTTTAGACTGTACGTCCACCACACTATCGCGACCCGGGATAATAACAAAACGGTAGGCGCCGGTTGCACGGGGAGAATCCAGCAGCGCATAGATCGCCAGACGTTTGTCAGCCGGGTTCGGACGCTCGATCCAGAACTCGCGAAAACGCGGGAATTCTTCACCGGACGGCAGCGCCGTATCAATCGCCAGACCGCGCGCGGAAAGGCCATAAACCTGGCCCTGCCCAATTACGCGAAAATAGCTGGCACCAAGCATACTGACGATCTCGTCGTTTTTGTCTTTGCTGTTGATCGGATAGAGCACTTTAAAACCGGCGAAGCCAAGGTCTTTTACCGTGTCTTTGTCATGCTGGACGTTGCCGAAATTGAAGTAGTCAGGGCTGTATTTGATTTTGCGAACGGCCGTGGCGGTCACTTCGTTGATCGTCACCGGCGAATCGAAGTACATACCCTGATGGTAAAATTCGAGTTTGAACGGGGTCTTAACGTTGTTCCAGTACGCTTTATCGTGGTTGAACTGAATCTGTTGATAGTCCGCGTATTTCATATCGCGGAACACGGAGGGCAGGTTACTTTTAGGCGCCTCGTAGCTCTTTCCGGCTAAGGATTGTGCCTGCTTCGCAACGTCATCGATGGTGAATGCCCATGCGGATGAAGTACCCAGAGCCAACAGAATGGCTGCGCCTAACCAACGCATTTTCATCATTTGTGATTTGTGTTTCATAGTAACTAAGCACTTCCCCCTTTATGTGCTTAAATCGATCCGATCTATTTTAATGGAAACTCAGGCAATCCGACAACATAATCCCCTTTTTGTTCAACTTGCTGGCTCAGAGATGAAACAACACCGAAATGCATTTTCACTTTACGCTCTTTCCTGGAGACAGAGTTTTCGGGTTGATGTAGGGTGGCAGCGAATCTAAACATTATCGTCCCTCGCGATAAGACGAATAGTCCGAGAATGTTATTAAAGCTATGAGTAAGATACCCACTCAACGTGAATATTTCCTTGATTCCATTCGCGCATGGTTAATGCTGTTAGGGATCCCTTTTCATATTTCCCTGATTTACTCAAGCCACGTCTGGCACGTGAACAGCGCAGAACCCTCCTGGTGGCTGACCCTGTTTAATGATTTCATCCACTCTTTCCGGATGCAGGTCTTTTTTGTCATCTCCGGTTACTTTTCATACATGCTGTTTCTGCGCTATTCCCTGAAAAAATGGTGGACGGTACGCGTCGAACGCGTAGGCATCCCGATGCTCACGGCCATACCGCTGCTGACGCTGCCACAGTTTCTGATGCTGCAGTATGTCAAAGGCAAAACAGAGAGCTGGCATACCCTGTCTCTGTATGACAAATACAATACGCTGATATGGGAACTCATCTCCCATCTGTGGTTCCTGCTGGTGCTGGTGGTTCTGACCACCTCCAGCCTGTGGCTGTTCCGTACCTTAAAAAACCACCCGCAGGACAACCCGGACGGTTTTATGGCCCGTCTGACAATGGGAAAACTGTCGCTGATCTTTATGCTACTGGGCATTTTTTATGCCATTATCCGCCGCACGCTGCTGATCGTCTGGCCACCAATCCTCAGTGACGGGCTGTTTAACTTTGTCGTGATGCAGACGCTCTTTTATTTGCCCTTCTTTATGCTTGGTGCGCTGACCTTTATCCATCTGCATCTGAAAACACTCTTTACCACGCCATCAAAAGGTTGCTTTATCGGGGCGGCCCTGGCTTTCGTTGCCTATCTGCTCAATCAGCGCTTCGGCAGTGGCGATGTCTGGATGTATGAAGTGGAGTATGTGATCACCATGCTGCTGGGGCTGTGGATGGTGAACGTGGTGTTTGCGCTCGGCCACCGCCTGCTGAACTTTAAGTCATCGCGCGTCACCTACTTCGTTAACGCGTCCCTGTTTATCTACCTGGTTCACCATCCGCTGACGCTGTTTTTCGGCGCATGGATAACGCCGTTTATTCCGTCCAATACGCTGGGCTTTATTTGCGGGCTGGTATTTGTGGTGGGAACGGCGATCCTCCTGTATGAGATCCATCTGCGTATCCCGCTGCTGCGCTTTTTGTTCTCGGGCAAGCCGCAAAACAGCGCACCAAAACCCGGCACGGCTGCCGGGTAAGCTATGTCGACTTTCCTCCCTGCGGAAGGCCACTCTTCCCTACTCCACGTCCTTAGAATCATCCCCCAACTGAGCTAATAGCCGCAGATAGAGGCTGGCGTTTTCTTCGTCAAAGCAGACAAACCAGACCTGCTCCGGCACCGAACTTGATGAGAGATAAGTCATGACGGTGTTAATCGCGATTTGCGCCGCCGCAGGCTTAGGGTATCCGTATACGCCGGTGCTGATGGCCGGAAACGCGATTGACTCATAACCATTCGCTGCGGCCAGCTGCAGGCTATTATGATAGGCATCCCGCAGCAGCAGTGGCTCATTCTGCTCGCCACCGCACCAGACTGGCCCCACCGTATGGATCACTGCTTTTGCCGGTAAATCCCCGGCACCGGTAATCACCGCCTGTCCGGGGGCGCACTCACCCTGCTGCTGACGAATCTGTTTACAGGCCGCCAGCAGTGCCGGACCTGCCGCGCGGTGAATAGCGCCATCAACCCCACCGCCGCCAAGTAAAGAGGGGTTCGCTGCATTCACGATGACGTCGACCTTAAGCGTGGTGATATCACCCTGTACTATCTGGATCCGCGACATATCAGAGGCCCTCCTGCTTACAACCCTGTCATTAAGTTTATCGCAGGGTTAGCAGGAGGGAGAGAATAGTTGCGGGATGACGCGCCAGCTTATTTGTAGCTGACGGTCAAAATGGCCAGTTTACGCTGCGAATCAAGATAACGGACATCCATGAAAGCCAGGGAGGAATGAACACCTGTGCCTGTCAGAGAGGCCAGCGGCCATGTCTCAAGGGATGTCCCGCCATTAAGATAGCAACGCATTTCCAGTTCCCGCTGGCGGACGTCAGTTGCGTATGGCAAAGCGACTCAACGATCCGGCCGTTAAAATGGACAGTGCCTCTGCAGGTGCGAGGAGCAGATTCCCCGGCGGCGAATACCTGGGCCACAAACAGTATGCTCAGGAAGGGAATGGCACGGTGGAAGGATAGCGTCATAGGGATTACCTCGATAAAGAGAGCCATCCATAAAGCAAGTCGTCAGTCCCTTAAGATTCAACTGGCGGCGCACAGCACAATTGAAACATAACAATAACAAACCAGAAACAAAATCAACATAAATGATGCATTGCAGTTTATTGTTTTGTCGAATGTTCTCAGATGTAATTCTGATGGTGACAGAAAATGAGGGGAAAAGAGAGGAAAAAGCGTGGCAACAGGTCGCCACGCCAGAGATTACTCGCTGGCAGGCGCGACAGCCTTCTTGCTTTCAGTGCACTGTGCAAGCCACATACCGCTGCTTTTCATGGCAAAACCGAACGCCAGTCCCAGCAGCAGAGACGGTACAACCAGACGCCAGTCAGCCTCACCGGCGAAGGTCGCGCAGGCCCCGATAAACGTGCCGGGAACAAACGACAGCAGCAGCTGACTGGCCTGGATACACATCAGAAACGCCACAATACCGGTCATGACATAGCTGAAAATTTCCAGATGCGGAGCCAGTGCGCTGCCATGGATAATCACCAGCGCCCAGACAACGCCACTCATCATGGTACAGCCCGCCGTCAGCAGACCCGTCACACCACCGCGAGGGGAAGCGAACCAGACGGTACAGCCCAGGAACCCAGCCCAGCTTAGCAGGCCAAGAGAAACGGCAACCCAACCCCATAAGGCGGAGAGGATCCCGGTAGACAGTGCAAGAGAGATAAGTCTGGTCATGGCGCGCATCATAGCAGAAGCGCGCCGGAGTAATGAGAGATACAGCAAAATTATTGCAACTATTAATGCATATTTGCATATTTATTGTGATTTTAATCACAATTTATTGTTCATCTTCTTCCTGAAGTTCTTCCCAGATGGCACCAATAGCATCCCGCGTAACCATGGCCAGCGTGCGCCAGAACGCGATCGTGGCATGGGCTTCCACTTTGCCGAAGAAGCTGTCATACCACGGCATAATATAGTCAGCAAACAGCGTCTCCAGCGCTTCGCTCTCATCTTCCGCAGCGTTATCTTCCAGCCATGAGGCGGCCAGCAGCAGCGTACCAATATGATCGGCTGGCGTATCGGCTAAGGGCATCCCGCGCGCGGAGAGAAACCCGCGAACCTCCTCTTGCGTTGCGCCTTCAACCCAGGCGCTGCGGTACGGAGAGACGCTGCATTCATCACCGACAAAGAGCGCATTATAGTCGGTGGCGATCTGCGGCAGGTCGCAGTTTTTTTGCAGACGCGCCAGTAATTCATCCTGCTCCAGCGGCCAGCTGGCGGCCAGCTTACCTTCGCTAATCAGGGTGAACAGAGGCACCAGCAACGGATCCTGCGGCTGGCGATAATAGAGAGAACCCAGCACGCGGCAGAGAACAGAAAGCTCGTTCATTCAATTCATTCCGTTCTGTGACATTACAGTTGTGCAAACTCAGGAATCGGCGGCATACCGCGAGATTCCAGAAAATCCAGCAGGCGTCGCGGAGAAACGTTAAGGATACGCTCTTCCGGGAAGCCCACTTCATCCAGTACTTTGCGACATTCACTAAAGTCGCCAAGGGTAAACGCAGTATGGGAATCAGAACCCAACGCCACCCAGCCGCCCGCATCGTGAACCGCTGCGGCCACTGCACGGCAGTTCGCTTCACTGCCCTTTCGCGAGTGGATAAAAGAGGAATTATTTATTTCCAGCGCGACCTGGTACTTTGCCGCAGCGGCAGCTATGGCCGGAATGTCGACAGGATAACGGGGGTTACCCGGATGGCTAATAATATGTACGTTACCGCTAGCCATCGTCGCAATCATAGCTTCGGTATGCGTGTCTCTGTCCTGGGGCGCAAACACCGGCTCGTGAAAACCCGCGATAATCATATCCAGCGAGGTCAGTATGGGGCCGGTGCAGTCGATTTCACCGAGGGTATTTTTAATATTGGCTTCAATACCACGCAAAATCCCCACGCCATCCACCAGCCGCGGCCAGATGCGCATATTGACGAAATGCCAGTAGTGCGGCGCATCCGCCATATCCGGACCGTGGTCGGTAATGGCAAAAAGCTTGATACCTTTACGCTTTGCTTCAGCAATATAATCGTGGAGGGTACTGTAGGCATGGGTGCTGGCGACGGTATGCATATGCAGGTCAACAGGATACATCACTCTCTCCTCTTTCTTTTTCAGGCAAGGATAGCAGGTATTGACGTCCGTGATGAGTAAAAACCCGGCCAGCGCCGGGTTTCATTTTTAATAGCCACGAACGCGGTCAACCTGCCCCGAGACCTGTTTTCCGGCCTCAATCTGCTCAATTGTGAGTCCAATATAGTCCACGGCTTGCGCCGGACGCGTTACCGCCGCAACATGAGGCGTTATCGCCACACGAGGGTGTGCCCACAGCGGATTATCGGCAGGCAGCGGCTCTTTACGGAAAACATCCAGCATTGCGGCTTTCAGTTTACCGCTGTTCAGTGCCGCCAACAGGTCGGCTTCAACCACGTGTACGCCGCGGGCCAGATTGAGCAGATAGCTGCTGTCTGGCAGTTGATTCAGCAGCGATGCATCGATCATCCCGGCAGTTTCCACCGTATTCGGCAGCAGATTAATCAGCACCCGGCTTTGACGCAAAAAGTCCGGTAGCTCATCGGCACCGGCGAAGCTCTCCACGCCCGGCCACGCTTTGCGGGTGCGGCTCCAGCAGCTAATCGGGAATCCCCATACGCTGAGGCTTTTCGCTACCTTCGCGCCGAGCACCCCTGCGCCCAGAATGCCAATGGAAAAAACTTCGCGGGCATAATCATCCTGCGGCGCCCATCGTGCCTGCTGCTTTAATGCCTGATAGTCGTCAAAGCGGCGGAACCAGTGCAGAACCTGGCTGACGGCATACTCCTGCATCTGCAGCCCCATTCCGGTATCTTCAAGACGAAACAGCGGTATATGCATCGGCAACATCTCCGGGTTCGCCTTTAACTGGCCCAGTATCGAATCCACACCGGCCCCCAGCGCAAAGACGCCTTAAGTTCGCGCCCTTTCAGCATCGCGACCGGCGGATGCCAGACCAGAGCATAATCGGCAGGAACATTATCCCCTTCACGCCACTGGCGGATCCTGGCCTGCGGAAGACGTTTTTCCAGCAGAGGAAGCCAGTGCTTTGCATCAAAGGTTGAGTGATAAAAAATAATGTCCATTTTTTCTCCTGCAGGTGTTATAAGCGCTGGAAATTGCTCATTACTAAATGGGAAGTGCGCTGCTCTCTATTTGTATCATCTTGCAGCATAACAGGTTTACTTTACAGGGAGCTGAAAGCCACTGATTGTAAAAAGATCAGTTTTAGATTGTTTAAGAAGCAGGTTGGCTGAAGTTTGTCTAAACACGATGATTTATCGCAAAAGAAGATTGACGCTGGAGGCACTTTTCCCTACATTAGCCGCCGTCCCGATAGTGTCGGGAAGACAATATGGTGAGGTGTCCGAGTGGCTGAAGGAGCACGCCTGGAAAGTGTGTATACGGCAACGTATCGGGGGTTCGAATCCCCCCCTCACCGCCATATTCAAGTTAAGAGCCTGTACGAAAGTACGGGCTTTTTGCTTATATTCCCTGTATAGCTCCCCTCACCGCCATCGTTGAAGAACAGACCGCATACAATGTGAGCTTTTTTCGCATCCATCGCAAAGATAGCCGACGATAAAATGCACAACTGCGCTCAAATTAAGTCATTGCTCAGCCCTTTGCTCAAGGCTTAACCGAACGAGATCGAAAGAATAAAATCTTCTTGACCGTTTTCACCCAACTCCCTATAGTAGCGCCCCGTTGCCCCCTAACAGGAAGGCAGCAATACAATATGGTGAGGTGTCCGAGTGGCTGAAGGAGCACGCCTGGAAAGTGTGTATACGGCAACGTATCGGGGGTTCGAATCCCCCCCTCACCGCCATATTTACAGAAGAGCCCGTATGCAAATGGGCTGCCCCCTTAAAGCTGGACAATTCATGTTAAGCGGCTTTCAGGGCCGGGGTTCGGTACTCTACCGGACTCAGCCCTTTTAATTTCAGACTGATTCTTTCGTTGTTGTAGTAATGGATATATTCTTCTATCGTCTTTCTCAGTTCACTGATACTGCTGAACTGATTCAGGTAAAAGCACTCCGATTTCAATCTACCAAAGAAGTTCTCCACCACTGCATTATCCAGGCAGTTCCCTTTGCACGACAGGCTTTATGTCACTCCCTGTGCTTTTAACTTTGCCTGATAGCCTGCCATTCGATACTGCCAGCCCTGATCCGAATGCAACAAGGGGGTATCTTCTGGTCCGAGTTTTGAGAACGCATCGCGCAACATCGCATTGACCATCTCCATCACCGGTCTTTCCGACAGGCTGTATGAGATAATTTCCCGGTTAAACAAAGCGAGAACCGATGACAGGTACAGTTTTTTCCCCTGTAACGTGAACTCTGTTACATCCGTAACCCACTTTTCATTGGCTTTTGATGCTCCGAAGTTCCGTTTCAGGATATCAGGCGCAGCCCTGCCTGTCTCCCCCTTCCATGAGTGATATTTCTTCACCCTTATCAGAGACCGGAGCGACAACTCAGCCATCAGCCGCTGTACTGTTTTATGGTTCACTGACAGCCCCCGCTTTCTCAGTGAGAGCGTGACTCTGCGGTAACCATAACGGCCCTTGTGCTGGTGATATATCTCGCTGATTTTGTCTTTCAGTTCAGTATGCCTGTCCACTCGCTTCAGCGCGTTTAAATTGTGATACCACGTACTGCGGGGCATACCTGCTGCCAGCAGGAGATCACTGAGAACGTAATCACGCCTTAATTCACTGATTATTGAGGATTTTTTCCATTTGAGATGTAAAACCGGGCGGTGGCTTCTCGTACTGAAAGAGAATCACGGATAATTGCCTGAATAACAGTAACCCTGAGTTCTGGCGAAAGAGCGGCTCTGTTCCCGGACAGTCCATCTACTCCATGATACTGGTATGTCCTGCTCCAGCGACGTATAGTTGTTCTGTCGACGCCAAAAAGCTCTGCGATACCTCGTGCACCATCATTTCCTGCAAGATAGTGGTTAACGACTGCAAGCCGGGTTTCAAGAAAATGCTTTGTCTTCCCATAAAAAACTGCACCTTACTCAGTTGATATCCAACTTTTGGGGTGCAGTCCACAATCGGGGGATTTTTCTTGCCTTTTACACAGCCTTAAAACAAAAAAAGCTGCATGATCAGATGCAGCCCTCTTCTATTCTTTTTCTGCAAAAGCAATGGCTCGGTTGATTCCAGTCAGAGGCGAAAGGGCGTCATGGCGCGACGAAGCAGTATACCGACAGAGGTCAGCAGGCCACCGAGTACTGCCGCCAGCAAAACGATAATACTTTTACCGGGATTATCCTTCGTCACCGGCAGCGAAGGAGAGAGTTGGTATTTGAAAGGTTCAAAATGAATATCCGCAACCACAATCTGCCGTAACTGATCCAGTTGATACTGCCTATTGTTAAAATCAACATCCTGCTTCGCGACATCGGTAATAGACTTTTCAATTGCCAGTTTCTGTTCAATACCATCAGCCCCTAGCATAATCTGGTAATCCGGGTCATCGCCAGCCACCATGCTACTACTGTATATAGGCTTTTTGATCCCTGCCGCATTGGCAATTTCCAGAGCGTAGTTAAGTCGCTCAACATTGACACTGCGAAGATTTTCCAGGTGCATGCGCCTCTGCGCCAGGCGCCCCTCCTCGAGCAGCCTTTTTACACTTACTGCATTGCGAATATTTTGCATTGCCTCTTCTTCGACAGCTGCTGACACATAATCGATATACCCTTTCAGAATATCCTGAGCATCCTGCGCCGTTGTAGCAACAAAGCTGAGCGTCCACGCAGAATAAGGCGTGCTCTCTGCCCCAGCTTTAGCCTGGTTACTGGCGAACTTCATTTTTTCCGCCATATTCACCACTATTCGATGAATCTCGTCGGATTGCATATCTGCGTCGTTCAATTGCGCGCGTACCCAGGGAGAAGACGTCAGAAACTCCTCCAGCATTGAACGAGACTGGAGTTTTTTAATAAAGAGATCGAAAACGCTACTGCGGGTGACTTTGGTGTCAATGTCCAGAACCTGAAGCCTGGCCAGCTGTTGCTCCATTTCCTGCCACTGTGTTATTTCCGACGGGGTAATAATCGCCTGGCTGGTCCATTTTTGCGGCAACAAGTATGCAATCGCCAGCCCCACCAGCGCAAAGACGATAATGCCAGTAAGAATCTGCTTTTTCGCGGCATACAAAACGCTTAGTAACTCAAGAAGATCGATTTCCCTGTCAGGTATAAGATTTATTTCCGTGTTTTTTTTAACTTCAATAGCAGACATGAACATCTCTTTTGTAACTTGAATTATTAGACGACCACAGCTACCGAATACGGATGCAATTCCACAGCAGCAGTGACTCGCAGAGGTGGTTGACTTTTAAAAGTCAACCACGAGATATGATAGTAACCAGGAGCTATACATCGAATAAACGGGGCGATGAAATTCCGTCTTGCTATGCATAAAAAAACCGGCACATTTACATGCACCGGTTTTTATTAACGTCAAGGTCAGTTGTAAGCGCGTAATGTCCGCTGACAAAGCGCCGAACGGACGCAGTCATCTGTGGTAAACCGGACCACACCAACCATCTCATCTTCTTCAAAACGTGCCAGTGCATCGCTCAGGCCGGACTGCACCCCACGCGGTAAGTCACACTGGGTAACGTCCCCGTTAACAATCACGGTCACGTTTTCCCCGAGGCGGGTTAAAAACATTTTCATTTGCGCAGCGGTCACGTTCTGGGCCTCGTCGAGAATGACGACCGCATTTTCAAATGTACGTCCGCGCATATAGGCGAACGGTGCGATTTCCACCTTACCGATCTCTGGTCGCAGGCAATATTGCATAAAGGACGCGCCCAGCCGTTTTACCAGGATATCGTAAACGGGCCGGAAATATGGCGCGAACTTATCCGAGATATCGCCGGGTAAGAAGCCGAGATCTTCGTCGGCTTGCAGGACCGGTCGAGTGACAATGATCCTGTCCACATCCTTATGAATCAGGGCTTCCGCCGCTTTCGCTGCGCTGATCCAGGTTTTACCACAGCCCGCTTCACCGGTTGCAAAGATCAGCTGTTTACTCTCGATAGCATTCAGGTAGTGCGCCTGAGCTTCGTTACGCGCTGCGATTGGCGTGGTGTCGCGGCTGTCGCGAGCCATGCCAATGGCTTCCACGCCGCCCATCTGCACAAGCGAGGTGACCGATTCTTCTTCACGCTGTTTGTGGCTACGTGAATCCCGTCTCAGCACACGTTTCGCTTCACGACGAGCTTTGATCACTGCTTTTTGTCTTCCCATGGATAGCACCTTGAGTTGTTGGTTTACATCACACGCGTCGGACTCAACGCGATTATGCGCACGAACGTCTGAGGTTTGGCTTCCTTGTAAGCCATTGCTTGTTGTCGAAGAGGAAATAGCACAGCAACCGGAACGATCGCCGGTTATTTCAGTGGACACATGATTCAGTGGGGAGGATGAGAATTTAGCGGTGAGGAAATCGCTGCCGGAGGTGGGACCTCCGCGCCGGGTCTTGCGGTGGATGCTACTAAATTGTCCAGTACAGGACTTTACCATTCGCGATCTCCATGGTGAAAACTCACAGCCGGGAGCTACCGCATAAGCTCATTAATACAGCAAAAATTATCACAAATGCAACAATATTTTAACTGATTAGTAATGGACATCGATTTCCCTGCTGTCCGGAGTGTCTGAAATTTATATTACAGAAATATAACAGTCGGCCGTTCATACAAAAAAATATGTTTTTCAGCGAAAAATACAATCCCGCCGGTCACGGGATTGCATTGTCAGGCTTCCAGCAGCGGCTGGGCCAGATAGCGCGTTGCATCGTGAACGCCGGGGAGCACAAAAAAGTACCCACCACCGACCGGTTTGATGTACTCCTCCAGCGCCTCACCATTTAACCGCTTCTGCACGCTCAGAAAACCTTTCTCCAGATCGTGCTGATAGCAAACAAACAGCAGCCCCATATCCAGCTGTCCGGAAAGGGTCGCCCCCAGCGAGTAGCTATAGCCACGCCGCATCATCAGGCTGGACTCTGTCTCCTTCGTGCGGGGATTAGCCAGCCGGATATGGCTGTCCAGCGCGATCAGGTTCCCTTCCGGATCCTGGGTATAGTCCGGCACATCATGCTCGTTCTGCATACCCAGCGGTGCACCGGTCTGTTTGTCACGGCCAAAGATAGTTTGTTGCTCTTTTAGCGGCGTACGATCCCAGAACTCAACGCGGAACTGAATGATCCTTGCCACCTGGTAGCTACCTCCCACCGTCCAGGCAGGTTCATTCTGATCCGCCGTCACCCAGACAACCGCCTCCATCAGGCTGTTATCGCGGCTGTCGGGGTTAGCCGTGCCGTCTTTGAATCCCAGCAGATTAATCGGCGTCTCTTTCCCCTGGCTACGCGCGGCATGATCGGAGATAAACCCTTCCCGCTTCCAGCGCACGCTGAGCAGGTCGGGTGTATGTTTAATAATGTCACGCAGAGCGTGGATCACCGTATCCTGCGTATTCGCACAGATTTGCAACAGCACATCGCCGTGACACAGAGCGGCATCCAGAGAATCATTCGGAAAACGGATCATTTTCTGCAGGCACTTAGGCTTTTGCGCCTGCAGGCCAAACCTGTCATCAAAGAGCGCATCGCCAACGGACACTGTTATTGTCAGGTTATCCGGCGCAATAAAGCCGCCAAGAATACCCGAGTCCATCGGCGGCAGGCGAGGATTAGGCGTATACGGCGCAGGCCCCCCGCTAGTCAGAAAAGCAATTCTCGCCGTTAACAGGCGGAACAGGCGCTCCAGTCCGGCTTTATCGCTGGCCAACACATCAAAGGCGACCAGCATCATCGATGCCTGCTGCGGCGTCAGCACGCCCGCCTGGTGGACACCATAGAATGGCTGTGTTTCCATTCTCGCCGATGGCGACAGCGTTCCCGGCGCACTTTGCGGTTTTGCCGCATGGACAACTGGGCAGCCACCTGCCAGTGCGAGCGCGCCTCCCAGCGCGCCCATGCCTTTCAGTAAGCGACGCCGCGACGGCTCGCTGAGCGTGTCAGAATCATGTTCAGCCATGCGCTTAGTCCAGACCCAGTACGCCACGCAACTGAGCCAGATCTTCCGCCAGAGCAGTAATCGGCCCTTTCAGAGCGTTTCGGTCAGCATCCGTCAGCTTATCATAGGTTTCGAAGCCATCTTTGGTACGGTATTTCGCCAGAATCGCGTCAACTTTAGCAAAGTTACCATCGACTTTGACCAGCAGGTCAGCATTGCCTTTTTGCAGTTGCGGACGCAGCAGGTCGACGATTTTCTTCGCGCCGTCGATATTGGCCTGGAAATCCCACAGGTCCGTATGGCTGTAGCGATCTTCTTCACCGCTAATTTTGCTGGCGGCCACTTCTTCAATCAGACCAGCCGCGCCACCCACCACTTTTGACGGCGGGAATGCCAGTCCGCTGATGCGTTTTTGCAGATCGACGACGTCGGTGTAGAGCTGGTCGGCATAGTTGTCCATGCCCTTGACGCTCTTATCGCCAAACAGCGCTTTTTCCAGACGGTGGAAGCCTGTGAATTTCGGATCGGCCGCCTTCTGCTCGTAATCATCTTCCCGGGCATCAATGCTGCCATCCAGATCGGAGAAGAGCTCGGCAATCGGTTCGATACGCTCATAGTGCTGACGGGTCGGCGCATACAGCGACTGGGCCCTGGCAATATCACCGGCTTTAACCGCATCAGTAAACGCTTTAGTGCCAGCCACCAGCGCAGTGGTTTCAGTCATAACGTAGTTTTTATACTCGGTAATGGCACCCGCCAGGCTCAGTAGCGCTTCACCCTGCGCAGCATCGGCAGTTGCCTCACCTTTGACAATCAGCTTACCTTTCGGGTTGGTCAGCAGACCGCAGGTCATCTCATATTCACCCGGCTGCAGATTGGCGGTCATTTTCTGGCTAAAGCCCGGCGCGATGTTTTCGCGCTCTTCGACCACCATCACCCCTTTCAGGATCTCCCACTCCAGCGCTTTCTGGCTGTGGTTCTTAATAATAAATTGGGTTTTCCCTGAGTTGACCGTGATATTCATTGGCTCACACTGTTTGTCGGTAACGGTGACGTTAACCTTGGGAATATCAGCGGCCTGTACGGCATATGCACCGGATAACAGAGCGGTAAGAGCAACCTGCAAAACAGTACGGCGGAAGTTAATCGTCATGTTCCATCCCTTAAAAGTATGTTGTAACCACAAAGCATTCTTACATCAGAGGAGATTAAGGTGCGGCGCGTGATGTCGTCGTACCGGTACGTGGCGGCAGGGCAAAAAGCACCAGCGCCGGGATCAAATAGATTAAGTAAACAGCGACTTCGCTGACGCTCGGCGTTTCCTGATAGCCCAAAATCCCCTCCAGCAGCGTGCCGAACAGCGAGTGGGTTGAGAGCACATTGCTCAGATCAAAGGCAACGTCCTGGAAATGGTTCCACAACCCCGCTTCGTGGAAAGCGCGAATCGCGCCCGCGGCCAGCCCGGCAGCCACCAGCAGAATAAACAGGCTGGTCCATTTGAAAAATGCGCCCAGGTTGAGGCGAATACCGCCCCAGTAAAGCAGGAAGCCCAGCACTACCGCGCTCAGCAGCCCCAGAATCGCACCAACAGGTGGCCAGATGCCCACGTCCTGCTGAAAGGCGGCCAGCAGAAAAAAGACCGATTCCAGACCTTCACGGGCAACCGCAAAGAAGACCATCATCACCAGCGCCCAGCCCTGGTAGTTACCGCGGCGCAGCGCATTATCGACGGCGCTTTCCAGCTCAGCTTTCACATTGCGGGACACCTTGCGCATCCAGAACACCATCCAGGTGAGAATGACCACCGCAATCACCGCGACGATCCCCTCGAATAGCTCCTGCTCTTTTTGCGGAAATTCGCCGGTCGTTTCGTTGATCAAAATGCCCAGCCCCAGACATAACGCAGCGGCAAGAAAAACCCCCAACCACATTACGCCGATAAAATGCCCGCGCTGAGTACGCTTCAGGTAGCTGGCAATCAGGCTGACAATCAACGCAGCCTCGAGTCCTTCACGTAACATAATGAGAAATGGAACAAACATGCCAGACACCTTCGAATGTTAGTCGCAGTCAGTTAGTGTAAAAACAGGTAAATAACATGATAGTGATTATCATTACGCTCACAGGAAACTCAAGCGAAAAATATCTATATTGATGACAGGATGTAAAAACGGTAACCGCGGCTACCGGATAAATTGATCTGCGGCAGGAAGTTCGTCAGCAAGGAGCTAAGCGAAGAGGAAGCGTTATAACGGCCGGGGCAACTCGGGGCCCCGGCTAACAGCAAGCCTGGCGGCTATTTTATGTCACGCCTTATCGCGGTCCTGACCCGACCCGCCGGCGATGTTCGATAATACCCTGACAGGTTGCACAGGAGTCCGCCCAGGGCACTACCCGACGGCGTTCTGCCGGGATCGGCTCCCCACAAAGACGGCAGTTTTCATTACCGGCAACCCGCATTCGATTTCGAACCGCCTGGATCGCCGTCGATTCGGCGATAGTAATATACTCCTGAGCCTGATCTACATCATCACTCATTATTATTTCCTTACCCATGACGCTGTCATCAGGCTGATAGTGCAATTGAAAAACCATTACGCGCGATCTCTGCGAGGGCGTGTTAACCCGGCAGGATCCACAAAGCGGAGACTATTATTTATATTGTTGCTAAAACGAAGCCTCAACGTCATAAAATCAATAAGCTACCCTTATAAATAACAATATATATCAAATAGATATTTTATTGCCTTTGATTTACAGTCCGCATTTTCACGCTAACCATTTACAAAGCAATAACAGAACATAGTGAATTTGATTTACGCCTGTAATACATTATGGCTAAATGTGCCCCCTGTTTACCTGCGAATTAAATAACATGTTAACTCTTGTGCATTTTCTGCTGGCGCTGGTGGTGAGCCTCGCTCTGGCCTGGCTGGCTAGTTTCGATCGCCGCAACATTCGTTACCGTTTTGTTCTACAACTTATCGTGATTGAAGTCGCGCTGGCATGGTTTTTCCTGCATGCCGAAAGCGGGCTGTCGATTATTAAAACCATCTCCGGGCTCTTTGAGTCGCTGCTGAAGTTTGCCGCAGAGGGCAGCGGTTTCGTCTTTGGTGGGATGAGCGAAAAAGGGCTGGCGTTTATCTTCCTTGGCGTCCTGTGCCCGATTGTCTTTATCTCTGCACTTATCGGTATTCTTCAACACTGGAAGATACTGCCGATTTTTATTCGCCTGATCGGCACGCTGCTGTCAAAGCTAAACGGCATGGGTAAGCTGGAGTCTTTTAACGCCGTCAGCTCGCTGATCCTCGGCCAGTCGGAGAACTTTATTGCCTATAAAGGCGTGCTGGCCGACCTCTCTTCTCGTCGGCTGTTTACGATGGCGGCTACCGCGATGTCGACGGTATCGCTCTCTATCGTGGGCGCATATATGACAATGCTGTCGGCGCAGTATGTGGTCGCCGCGCTCATCCTCAATATGTTCAGTACCTTTATTATTCTGTCGATTATCAATCCGGCACATCCGCAAGCGGAACCTGACGTTAAACTGGAAAAGCTGCACGAATCGCAGAGTTTCTTTGAAATGCTGGGAGAGTATATTCTCGCCGGTTTCAAGGTGGCGATGATTATCCTGGCTATGCTGATTGGCTTTATCGCCCTGATTAGCGCGGTGAACGCCCTCTTCTCCACCCTCTTCGGTCTCAGCTTCCAGCAGCTTCTCGGCTACGTTTTCTATCCGCTGGCATGGCTGGTTGGTATCCCGCTGAGCGACGCGCTTAACGCGGGCAGCATTATGGCAACCAAGCTGGTGGCGAATGAATTTGTGGCGATGATTGAACTGCAAAAAGTGGCGGCGGAGATGACGCCTCGCGGACTGGGGATCCTGTCGGTATTCCTGGTATCGTTTGCTAACTTTGCGTCAATCGGCATTATTGCCGGCGCTATCAAAGGGCTGAATGAAAAACAGGGCAACGTGGTTTCACGCTTCGGCCTGCGCCTGGTCTACGGCGCGACCCTGGTTAGCTTGCTTTCTGCCAGCTTTGCCGGACTGGTGCTGTAATGATAACGGCGGGTTTCCCCCGCCGTTATCATTAAAACTGGACGCAAACGTTCTGATCTATCCGCATTACCGACTCCTGCGCAAAGCGGGATTTATAGATCCGACGCAGCGCTTCAATATCGCTGTTGCTGCGGGCATCTTTGCCGTGGATCAGCATCAGCGCCTTGCAGGCTTCGCGGACGACCTTACCGTCATTTCCCAGCCACTGACCTCACGCATCAAACACCGTCAGGCCATCGCGAAAACGCGGCGTAACGTCGCCATCCACGAAGCGCTGCCACTCTGCAGACGTGATCGCCTCTCCGGCCGGACGATTTAAGCCAAAACAGAGCGTTGTTTACATCATCTGATAATCGGCAACACAGTCCACTGTCTGTGGTGCAGTAACCGTTGTACACCCTGTCGCCAGCGCTGCCAGCAACCCTACCGTCAGGCCTGTCTTGACCCTCATTGCTCGCTATCCTCATTGTTATTTGTATTTTGATATCAGCGTATTTCGTTACCGCTGGCAAGAAAAAGGCCCGCCAAAGCGAGCCTGTTCACTCTTCAGATGTTATTGCACCGGCGCCGGAGAGTGGTAGTGAGCATCAGCCTCGGAAAAGCGCTGCTGCATCGCGGCAGACGGGCCTTTACCCAGCAGGCTGAAGACCACAATCCCGATGCTGCCGAACAGGAAGCCCGGAATGATTTCATACAGATCCAGCCACGCGTAGTGCTTCCAGACCAGCACCGTTACCGCACCAATAATCATCCCGGCCAGCGCGCCGTTGCGGGTCATCCGTGACCAGAGCACGGAGAAGAGCACAACCGGTCCAAATGCAGCACCAAATCCTGCCCAGGCGTAGCTGACCAGGCCCAGCACGCGGTTATCCGGGTTTGCCGCCATCGCGATAGAGACCAGCGCCACCAGCAGAACCATAAAGCGCCCCACCCAGACCAGCTCTTTCTGGCTCGCGCCTTTGCGCAGGAAAGCCTTATAGAGATCTTCCGTAAGGGCACTGGAACAGACCAGCAGCTGGCAGCTAAGGGTGGACATGACCGCCGCCAGAATTGCCGACAGCAGGATCCCGGCAATCCACGGGTTAAACAGCAGCTGCGCCAGCTCGATAAAGACGCGCTCTGCATTCTGGGTGACCGGACCGGCCACCAGCGGATTATTTTCGTAGTACGCGATGCCGAAGAAGCCTACGCCCACCGCACCCGCCAGGCAGAGGATCATCCAGGTCATACTGATACGACGTGCGTGTACGATAGTGTGGTGAGAGTCCGCAGCCATAAAGCGTGCGAGAATATGCGGCTGACCAAAGTAGCCCAGCCCCCAGCCCAGCAGCGAGACGATCGCCGCAAAATTCAGGCCCTTCAGCATATCCACGTTTTCGATACTTTTTTGCTCAATCACCGCCAGCGCATCACCGAAACCACCGACATAGATGATGACCATCACAGGCGTCAGGATCAGAGCAAAGATCATCAGGCTGGCCTGGACCGTATCGGTCCAGCTCACCGCAAGGAACCCGCCGATAAAGGTATAAACGATGGTTGCCGCCGCACCCGCCCACAGCGCCGTTTCGTAGCTCATCCCGAAGGTGCTTTCGAACAAACGTGCACCGGCAACGATGCCGGATGCGCAGTAGATGGTGAAGAAGATTAGAATCACCACCGCAGAGATGATACGCAGCAGGCGGCTATTGTCTTCAAAACGACCGGTGAAATAATCCGGTAACGTCAGGGCGTTATTATTCGCTTCGGTATGCACACGCAGTCGCCCGGCCACCAGCTTCCAGTTAATCCATGCTCCCAGCGTCAGGCCAATGGCAATCCAGCTCTCGGAGATCCCGGAGATAAAAATCGCTCCGGGTAATCCCATCAGCAGCCAGCCGCTCATATCGGATGCACCAGCAGAAAGCGCAGTCACCAGCGGGCCGAGCCTACGCCCGCCAAGAATATAATCGTCGAAGTTTCTGGTTGAGCGCCAGGCGATAAACCCAATTAAAATCATGCCAAGGATATAAACAAGAAACGTCACCAGCATCGGTGTACTTATTGTCGCCATAGAAAGCTCCATAATTATTTTAAAACTGCCTGCTTTACATCTACCGGAACGTGGTATCAGCAAGAGAATTGACAGAAGGCGGCGTATCCTGCCGCATGCGTATTTTATTCACAATCCTTTTAACACGGCATTTACATCAAATTCATCCCGCCCTTCAGAGCATTTTCCAATAGGTTGCACTCGCTCACGGTTTTATGGGTTGTACCATAAAGAAATGTTATGCACCTCATACAATCAATAAAATACATCAAATTACCATAGCGAAATCGCCGCTTTATTTATTAACAATTTTTTCATTTTCCACCCTTCCGCACAGACCACAATTAACAAGGTTGCACAAAGTTGCAACATGACAGATATTCTTGCTACCCAAATTCATAAGACCGCACACAACAGGAGTGAATGGCATGGGAACCACCACCATGGGGGTTAAGCTGGACGACGCCGCGCGCGAACGGATCAAGGCCGCTGCCGCCCGTATTGATCGCACGCCGCACTGGCTCATTAAGCAGGCCATCTTTAATTATCTCGAAAAACTGGAAAACGACGCGACGCTGCCGGAACTGACCGGACGCGCGGGCACGGACGATGAGCGTGACGATATGGACGCCCGGCCGGATGACAACCACCAGCCGTTCCTCGACTTTGCCGAGCAGATCCTGCCTCAGTCGGTCGCCCGTGCAGCGATCACCGCCGCCTGGCGTCGCCCGGAAACCGAAGCCGTACCGATGCTGCTTGAGCAGGCCCGCCTGCCGCAGCCCGTCGCCGAACAGGCGCACAGGCTGGCATATCAACTGGCGGACAAGCTGCGTAACCAGAAAAATGCCGGGGGACGCGCCGGTATGGTGCAGGGGCTGTTGCAGGAATTCTCCCTCTCCTCTCAGGAGGGCGTTGCCCTGATGTGTCTTGCTGAAGCCCTGCTACGTATTCCCGATAAAGCGACGCGTGATGCGCTGATCCGCGATAAAATCAGCAACGGTAACTGGCAATCGCATATTGGCCGCAGCCCGTCGCTGTTCGTCAACGCCGCGACCTGGGGATTACTCTTTACCGGCCGCCTGGTCTCCACCCATAATGAAGCAAACCTGTCCCACTCACTGAACCGTATTATCGGTAAAAGCGGCGAACCGCTTATCCGTAAAGGGGTGGATATGGCCATGCGCCTGATGGGGGAGCAGTTTGTTACCGGCGAGACCATTGCCGAAGCGCTGGCTAACGCCCGCAGGCTGGAAGAGAAAGGCTTCCGCTACTCCTACGATATGCTGGGTGAAGCCGCCCTGACTGCCGCCGACGCGCAGGCCTACCTTCTCTCCTATCAGCAGGCCATTCATGCCATCGGTAAAGCCTCTAATGGGCGCGGCATTTATGAAGGACCGGGTATCTCCATTAAACTCTCCGCCCTGCACCCGCGCTATAGCCGTGCACAGTATGATCGGGTGATGGAGGAGCTCTATCCTCGTCTAAAATCCCTGACCCTGCTGGCGCGCCAGTACGACATCGGCATTAATGTTGATGCGGAGGAAGCGGACCGTCTGGAGCTTTCTCTCGACCTGCTGGAAAAGCTCTGCTTTGAACCTGAACTGGCAGGCTGGAACGGCATTGGTTTTGTTATCCAGGCCTACATGAAACGCTGCCCGTTTGTGATTGACTCCCTGATCGATCTGGCAACGCGCAGCCGTCGGCGCCTGATGATTCGTCTGGTAAAGGGTGCCTACTGGGATAGCGAAATCAAGCGTGCGCAGATGGAGGGTCTGGAAGGCTATCCGGTCTATACCCGCAAGGTCTATACCGACGTCTCCTACATCGCCTGCGCCAAAAAACTGCTGACGGTGCCAAACCTGATCTACCCCCAGTTTGCGACCCATAACGCCCATACTCTGGCGGCAATTTATCATCTGGCAGGACAGAACTACTACCCTGGGCAGTATGAGTTCCAGTGCCTGCACGGCATGGGGGAACCACTCTATGAGCAGGTCGTAGGGAAAGTGGCCGACGGCAAACTTAACCGTCCGTGCCGAATCTATGCACCGGTGGGGACCCATGAAACCCTGCTGGCCTATCTGGTGCGCCGCCTGCTGGAAAACGGTGCCAACACCTCATTTGTAAACCGCATTGCCGATACCACCCTGCCGCTGGATGAGCTTGTTGCAGATCCGGTGACGGCCGTGGAAAAAATAGCGACCCAGGAGGGCCAGGCCGGTCTGCCACATCCAAAAATCCCGCTGCCTCGCCAGCTTTACGGCGAAGGGCGCACCAACTCTGCGGGCCTCGATTTAGCCAACGAACACCGCCTGGCCTCGCTCTCCTCCGCCCTCCTGAATAGCGCTCTGCAAAAATGGCAGGCAAAGCCGATACTTGAACAGCCGGTTGCCGACTGCGAGATGACGCCGGTTATCAACCCGGCAGAGCCGCGGGACACGGTAGGATTCGTGCGGGAAGCAAGCAGCAAAGAAGTGGCGCTGGCGCTCGACAACGCAGTGAATAACGCCTCTATCTGGTTCGCAACTCCGCCGCAGGAGCGTGCCGCTATTCTTGAGCGCGCAGCGGTGCTTATGGAGAGCCAGATGCAGCAGCTTATCGGTATTCTGGTGCGTGAAGCAGGAAAAACCTTTAGCAACGCCATCGCCGAAGTGCGCGAAGCTGTGGATTTCCTGCACTATTATGCTGGCCAGGTACGCGACGATTTCGACAACGAGACCCATCGCCCGCTTGGCCCGGTAGTCTGTATCAGCCCGTGGAACTTCCCGCTGGCCATCTTCACCGGCCAGATTGCCGCAGCCCTCGCCGCCGGTAACTGCGTGCTGGCGAAACCTGCCGAGCAAACGCCGTTAATTGCCGCCCAGGGAATTGCCATTCTGCTGGAGGCCGGCGTCCCGCCGGGCGTCGTGCAGCTTCTTCCCGGTCGCGGTGAAACCGTGGGTGCACAGCTCAGCGGCGATGACAGAGTACGCGGCGTGATGTTTACCGGTTCGACTGCGGTTGCCACTCTGTTACAGCGAAATATTGCTACCCGTCTGGATCCACAGGGACGGCCAACACCGCTGATTGCCGAAACCGGTGGTATGAATGCCATGATCGTCGATTCGTCAGCATTGACCGAACAGGTTGTGATCGACGTGCTGGCGTCTGCGTTCGACAGTGCAGGTCAGCGCTGTTCCGCTCTGCGCGTACTCTGTCTGCAGGATGAGATTGCCGACCATACGCTGACAATGCTTCGCGGTGCTATGGCCGAGTGCCGGATGGGCAATCCTGGTCGCCTGAGCACCGATATTGGCCCGGTGATCGACGCGGAAGCCAAAGCCAGCATCGAGCAGCATATTCAGGCCATGCGTGAAAACGGCCGTACCGTCTTCCAGGCCACTCGTGACAATCCTGATGATGCGCGCGAATGGCGCAGCGGCACCTTTATCGCTCCGACATTGATTGAGCTGGAGAGCTTTGATGAATTGCAGCATGAGATCTTCGGACCTGTTCTGCATGTGGTGCGTTACAGCCGTAAAAATATCGATGCGCTGATCTCACAGATTAATGCCTCCGGTTACGGCCTGACGCTGGGTGTGCATACCCGTATCGATGAAACCATTGCGAAAGTAACCGGTCAGGCAAACGTCGGCAACCTTTACGTTAACCGTAATATGGTCGGCGCGGTGGTTGGGGTACAGCCGTTTGGCGGAGAAGGGCTTTCCGGAACCGGACCTAAGGCCGGCGGGCCGCTCTATCTGTATCGCCTGCTGGGCAGCCAGCCGGAGAATGCCTCTGCCATCACCCTTGCCCGCCAGGATGCCATTCGCCCTGTCGATACTCAGCTTAAATCTCAGCTGTTGCAGCCGCTGGACATACTTAGTCAGTGGGCTGAGAGCCGCCCGGCAGTGCAGGCTCTGTGCCTGCAATTTGCCGAACGGAGCCAGACCGGGACTCAGCGCCTGCTGCCTGGCCCGACAGGTGAACGTAACAGCTGGACGCTAATGCCGCGTGAACGGGTGCTCTGTATCGCCGATAATGAGCAGGATGCCCTGGTCCAGCTGGCTGCGGTAATGGCCGTTGCCAGCGAAGCCTTGCTGCCGGATACCCCGATGCATCAGCAGCTCGTGCAACAGCTTCCGTCAGCGGTAAGCCAGCGCATTACGTTTGCCCACGAAGAAACGCTGATGGCGCAGCCATTTGATACCGTCATTTATCACGGTGACCCCGATCAGCTGCTCACGCTTTGCCAGCAGGTCGCCGCACGGGACGGCGCCATTTTGTCGGTTCAGGGCTTTTCACGCGGTGAAACTCACCTGCAGCTGGAGAGACTGTATGTTGAGCGTTCGCTCAGTATTAATACCGCGGCGGCGGGGGGCAACGCCAGCCTGATGACAATAGGCTAACGCTGTGCTAATAAGGCTCCTGACTCAGGAGCCTTTTTTATTTGGGGAAGAGAATGAAGAGAATTATCCTGCTGCTGGCCGCGTTGCCGATCGCCGCTCCCGCGCTGGCCGATGAGTGTGACAGCGCCAGTACTCAGGCAGAACTTAATCGCTGTACCGCCGAACAGTATCAGGCAGCAGATAACAAGCTGAATACCGCCTGGCAGGCAGAGTTACAGCGCGCCACGCCACAGCAGCAACCACTGCTGAAAAAAGCCCAGCAAGCCTGGATTGTTCTACGTGATGCCGATTGTGCCCTGCTCAGTTCGGGCAGCGAAGGCGGCAGCGTTCAGTCGATGCTGGTCAACCAGTGCCTGACGGAGAAAACGGCCGAGCGTGAAGCTTTTCTGGTTTCATTGATGCAGTGTGAAGAGGGTGATTTAAGCTGCTCGCTCCCGGCCACTCGCTAACGGACGCGGATCCCTTCGATAATCATCTGCTGTACGTTATCAACCGTGCGCTCAAAGAAAAGCGGCTCCTGTAGCGTGGAACCGTTGACGGCTTCAACCTGGGTGGCAAAATCAGCGTAGTGCTGCGTTGTCGCCCAGATCATAAAAATCAAATGCTGCGGATCGACGGCCGCCAGCTTACCCTGTTCAATCCAGCTGCCGATAATCGCCGATTTATCATCCACCAGCGCCTTCAGATCGCCGCTTAGCTCACCCATCAGAAGCGGTGCCCCTTGGCATCTCAAGGCAAAACAGCCTTGCCGCCTGAGGGTAATCCCGCGAAACCTCCAGCTTAAGCCGGATATATTCCCGGATAGACACCAGCGGCGCGCAGTCCTCGCGAAAAGCTCTCAGCGGTGCCAGCCAGATATCGAGGATCTGCTGCAGCACCGCAATATAGAGCGCCTCTTTCGACGGGTAGTAATAAAGCAGATTGGTTTTCGACACGCCCGCCAGCTCGGCCACCTGTTCCAGCCGCGAGCCATGAATACCAAAGCGGGAGAAAATATCGAGAGCGGCGGTAAGTATGGCCTGACGCCTTGCACTTACCGACCGCGACCGCTTACCCGGTTTTTTCGCTGTATCCTCACTCATCGCCATCTCCTTCTTGCGTTGCCAGGAGCATAGCAAATCGCGGCTCAGGATTCCTGGTTAAGCGAACCCGCGGAGGCCTGCGAAGGTACTTTTTTCTTTTTCAGCTTAAGCTCGCTCACCAGCACGCCGAGAATAATACAGGCGCCGCCCAGCAGCGCCAGCGCGGGAAGTCGCTCCCCGGCAATACGCCCGAAGACCCCGGCCCAGACCGGTTCACCGGTATAGATAACCGTCGCTCTTGTTGGCGATACGCTACGCTGGGCCCAGTTCATCACCACCTGAATAATGGCGCTAAAAACCCCCAGCCCTGCACCGACCATCAGCAGCGATGGCGACAGCGGCGGCACCGATTCACCCGCAGGTAGCATAGCGACGAATGCCACCAGCGAAGCCGTTGCCAACTGTACGACGGTAACACGCCGGACATCGACCTTGCCGGCCCACGCACTAATCAGAATAATTTCAGCTGCAATCGCCAATGCGCCGACAAGCGTGATCAGCTCGCCCTCGCCCAGCGCCAACAGGCTATCACCCGGGCCGGCCAGCAGTATCAGCCCCGTAAACGCCAGAACAATTCCTGTACAGGACATCACGCCAGGCATTCTTCCCAGGCACAGCCACTGTAAAAGCGGAACCAGAGGTACATACATGGCGGTAATAAATGCAGATTTACTGCTGGAAATAGACTCCAGACCCCAGGTTTGCAGACTGTAGCCCATGGCAATGGCCACGCCGATCGCCACACCGGCTTTGAGTTCGGTCAGGGTCAGACCACGCAGGGTTCGCAGTGACAAAAGCACTACTGCACATGCCGCCATCGCGAAACGCAGGCCGACAAAAAAGAAAGGACCGCTAAGCGTAACAGCATACTGCACCGTCAGGAAAGTTCCGCCCCAGAACATGGTGATCAGAATCAGCAGGGATTCCTGCGGTGAAACAGAGAGTTTACAACGGGAGAGTAACGACATAGTGCACCTACGTTAGAGTCAGTCCGCTAGTTTGCGTGCTGTCTCCTGCAAGTGCAACTTCACAAATAAAAGCCGCCGGAAGGATCCGGCGGCGGAGGCTCCAGGCGGTTGGGGTCGCCTTAAGGGACTCCCTGGCCGTGCAGGCTAGCTGCTGCGGCTACCGTGACTGTTTTTGCCGCCTTTTTTGCCTGCTTCCGAGGCACGTTGCGGGTCATTTTTAAAGTTCCCGCCGCTCTGCTGGCCCCCTTTACGACCCGCTTCTGATGCTCTTGAACGGTCTTCGGCGAAGTTACCGGAGCCGCCACGATGGTTTGCCATTGCTGACCTCCATTGGGTTAGTCATCATACTGCATTCAGTAAAAAAGGATTCTTTCACCTGACGAACGGCAGATAAGAGCGTTATCTGCGTCGTGTATCTCTAAGCTTAGTGAATTCCCCCATGTCGATCGCACAATGTTAATATCCTGCAACAGGATAAGCCTGGGATAGCGTAGTAGTAACGCACCTTAATAGTTAAGCGGTTATTATGACTCACAAAAGCGGAAGGTAACAAAATATGACATTCTGCGGCGCGGCCTGTTTGGCACTATTTGCTATCAATTAAATAATTATCGAGGGAATTTGCACTCCCGCTGGCAAGGCATATCTTTAAGTCAGAGAGTAAACAAGCGGGAGGATTGTTATGCCAACACATCAGATGAAAGCACATCATGTCGGGGAGTGGGCGGGAATACGCAACACATCACCGGAAATTGCCGAAGCGATTTTTGAGCTCGCGAATTATGACGAGAAGCTGGCGGAAAAGCTCTGGGAGGAAGGCAGTGACGAAGTGCTGATGCTGGCCTTTTCCAGAACCGATAAAGATGCACTCTTCTGGGGAGAGCAGACCATAGAAAGGAAGAACGTTTAAGCAGAATGTGCTCCCTCGCATTCGCGAGGGAGCACGACGATTATTTCAGCACACCGATTCAGTCTCCTCTCCGCCTATTACAGGATACATTATCGCTGATAGTTAACGCGACAAGATAACCACGTTCACTATCAGGTTTTGCGGAATATAAAAATAACGCAAATTGACTTAAGCCAAATAACGTTAAATTTGTCTGTCATCAAAGAATACGATATATTTGCACCAATGGTGAAACACCATCTAAGCCCACAACGCCTGTAAATCAAGCAACTAACATGAAACGCTCTTCCGAATGCGTCTATATTTTGCTCTTTCCATGATTTGAAGATAACGCTCTCTTGTTGCGATAATCTTTTCAGGAAAATGCGTATGGTCACCTGACTATTAATAATACGACTAATTTTCATTAAATTTTTTTAATAAAAAAAACCACAACAACACCAGCGTCTGAGCATTGGCCTTAAAATAACGAGTCATGCGAAATAAGAGATTGATTATAAATGTTGAAACTTGATAACATTGATCGCCGGATTCTCAGCGAACTACAAAAAGATGGCCGTATTCCCAACAACATGCTTGCCGAGCATGTAAAGCTCTCTCCTTCCCCCTGCCTGCGCCGCGTCAAATTACTTGAAGAAGCCGGCGTTATCGATCGCTATGTCGCCATTCTGGATCCCAGTGCGGTAGGAATTGATGTTACGGTATTCGTCAAGGTCTGGCTACGTAGCCAGAACGCCAGCGCCATTACCCGTTTTACGCTTGATGTGCATCGACTAGCAGAGATCGTTGAATGCCATTTGATGTCCGGCGATTGCGATTTTTTATTACGCGTTGTGACCAGCGACCTCGATGCCTATCGCACCTTCCAGATGAACCATCTCGCACAAATGGTGGGTGTAAAGAAAGTGATTGCGGAAATCCCCATGCAGAAAATCAAGCAAACCACCGAGCTTCCGATGCGCATATGACGCACTCCCGACTGTTTGATTAATAAGCTCCACTTGATATATTAGCTACCGGCTCGCTTTGCGTTTGCAGGGCACAGTGAACCCGTGACATCGGCTCACTGTGCCCTGTAGAGGAAATTCAGTTTAGCCGCGAAATCTCAGCATCCGTTAGTACGAGTGCCCGACGATGGCCAGCTCCCCCTCTCTGAGGTCATACTTATCGACAACATCAAACATCTTAGCGAAAAGCGCATCATCTTTTCTGGCCCAAAAGGTTTCCAGGTTATCGCCTCCCGTAGTTCTGGGGTATGACAGATGAACTCCAGTAAACCGCTATCCTGCGGAATGAAATCAATACGCGTGGTCAGGTTCTCCGCAATGATGTTTTGATAGAAGAGCACCACCTTACACTCGCAACCTCTGACGTTGTAAAACGACAGAAGCTCGTGTAAATGTGCACGTAAAAGAGAAAGATCTGAGCTGTCGGTAATTCTGTGGTGATAAAGAAAGTCAAAGTTTCTATTTCCGCGATATTTTAATTGCCGTTCTATTCGCCGTTTAAACGTGCATTTGTCTTCTTTTACCCTGAGCGGATCGTGATGGAAAAATTCAAAACCGAGCATATGTCTTTCGCTATAATGTCCCACACAATGTTTATAGGACGTTGAACGAACAACGGCATGTTCACTGTCGGAGAAATGCTACAAATATTCATACTTTAACAAATGTTGATAATTATCTGTTCCATCTGGATAATATCTTCTATATTTGATCGGCCAGAGGAAAAAACGGAGCTGAATGATTTTCGGTTATGCCGCCGTAAAAATGTCGTTAGCCAGACAGTTCTCGCCAGGCGAGGCCCAGAGCACCAACCGGGCTAAAGTTATGGCGGTATCGCCATTTCTTATGGAGATTGACAATTGTTCGTCTCAGGGATTTAAGATTGTTTTTCACTTGCAATTTAAAGGCTCATCGCGCATTAGCCACCCTCCCCCGTATTGTTATCATTTTATTTTAAATAAAAAACTAACTCAGATCTGCTCTGATATTCAGGAAATATATATTGCCGCTGACATAAATTATAATTGAGATAGTTATTTATATATAGTCACACATCACGAATATTTTTTATAGCAAGCCACATACGGAAAATCCCCAAATCCACCGTATCTTTCCGGCAGAGATCAAATTGTAAAAGAGGGCAAATATCTGAAATTCAGATCACAATTCCTGATTTATTTCACAAACCTGTAGTTTGTTATAAAGCGTGATTACACTCACACTTATCAATGCCAACCCAATACAAAACAATATACCTATAAATATGAAATATTAGTTTATTTTAAATATCAGGGAATGTAATGAAGAGAGAAAGACCGATCGGATTTTGGCATCAGCTGGCCTAAGGTGGGGAGAACCTGCCTGGCAACGATGCTCTGAGTATCGCGGGGATCTGGCTACTGTACTTTTATACTACTTTTTGCGGCATGACGTGACTGGAGGCTTCGGCCATTTTCTCCGTCGCCAGTATTATTGATGCTATCGATAGGCTATCTCTCCGACAACTTTGGCAAAACTCGTCCCGGCAAGCGTTTCGGCCGTCGTCGTTTCTTTATTTTGCTGGACGTGCCGCTGATGCTATTCTACCCGTTCGTCTGGATGGATTCGGATTCTGGTATTACCTTGGTACCTACGTCTTGTTCGAGCTGATCTACACCTCCGTTATGGTGCCGTACGAAACGCTGGCGACAGAAATGACCTCCGATTTTGCCGCCCGCTCGAAACTGACCGGTTACAAAGCCATCTTCAGCAAAGTCGCGAATGTCCTGGCAGCCTTTATTCCGGGGCGTGTTTACCGGTCGCCGTCGCGAAGGCATCTACGCTGGAGCTATGACCTTCTCTGGCAAACTGATGCGTTCGGCAATCGTATTTGTGATGGGGTCCATCCTGAGTTTCTATGGCTTCCAGTCGAAATCCCATACTCAATCAGAAAGCGTTCGTCGCCATCGCCGTTGTGTTCTGTGTCGGGGTTATTGCCTTGCGCTGATCGCCATTGTCTTCAGTAGCCAGATGAATCTCAATCGTAAAACGCATATGGTGGTGCTGAGCGAAGTCTCACGTATTAAAGCCGGAGGGAAAATCAGTGAGGTTACGTCGGAACTCCACCTGGTAATGGAAGACCTGACCGGTCACGCCTATGAGGAGTGCTGGGGTAACTGCATGGTCTGCAAGAAGATTTTTTCTGCCTCAGGCACTGAGGCCTTTAAAACAGGCTCAATCCCGGCCAAATAAGTCGGTACGATCGGAAGCGATAGAAAAGCAAAAACCCCAGATTACTGAGTAATCTGGGGTTTTATATATGGCGGAAGCGCAGAGATTCGAACTCTGGAACCCTTTCGGGTCGCCGGTTTTCAAGACCGGTGCCTTCAACCGCTCGGCCACACTTCCGGTGTGAGGCGCACTATAAACATCCCTATGCGCCCTGTAAAGCCCGATTATGTTTGTTTGCCTGAAAAACAGGCAAAATACTGTTAAACGTCCGAAATTGCAGCAGGCCGTATGTTTTGACAGCAAAAAGAAGGGTCGGACTAGTGTTTTTTCAGATAAAGGCCTTTTGTGAAGAACTCCCCCCGGTTATTCGGCTCAAATCCGCCAATCCACGGCTTCACCAGATACACCTTAACATAGTGATAAACTGGGATCGCCGGAACATCCTGCGCCAGGATGTCTTCCGACTGCTGGTAATACTTCCCGCGTTCGGCCACATCGCCCGCTTTCGCCGCGCTGGCTTGTAGCGCATCGTATGCCAGATTGCTGTACTGACTGGTGTTCTCACTGCTGCCGGTAATAAAGTTATTCAGGAAGGTCGAGGCATCGTCGTAATCGGCAATCCACGCGTAGCGCACGGCATCAAAATTACCTGTGTGCATCGTATCCAGCATGGTTTTCCACTCCTGATTTTGCAGCTTCGCTTCTACGCCCAGATTTTTCTTCCACATGAACACGGCGGCAATCGCGATACGCTGGTGGGTTTCCATGGTGTTATAGAGCAGATTAAACGTCAGCGGATGCTGCTGATTAAACCCGGCCTCTTCCAGCAATTTCTTCGCTTCGACGATACGCTTATCCAGCGGCAAGGAGGCGTATTCCGGATTGTTCAGCTTTACACCACCAATCTCCGGCTGACTGACCAGACACGCGGGTCGCTGCCCCTGCTCCATCACTTTTTCAGCAATGATATCTTTGTCGAGCGCCATGTTTAACGCCCTGCGCATTCTGGGATCGTTAAACGGCGCTTTGGTGGTATTAAATTCGTAATAGTATGTCGCAAGCTGGGGCGAGACATTCACCTGCTCGCCCAGGGTCTTTTTCAGCTGCGCAAACTGGTTTACCGGTGCGGTATTAGTGATATCAATTTAACCGGCTTTATAGCGGTTTACATCGGTGGTCGCCAAACTGATAGGCAAATAGGTAACTTTATTAATGACCGTCTTTTTATCATCCCAGTAGCGGGGGGTTGCGCACGGCGATAATTTTCTCATTGACCACCCAGTCAGAGATTTTATAGGCACCGCTGCCGACGAAGTGTTCCGGCTTGGTCCATTTATCCCCAAAGCGGCCAATCAGAACGCGGTCCAGCAGCACCATCACCAGGTGAGCCAGCATCGGCAGGAAAGCGACCATTGGCTGGCTTAACGTGACCTGCAGCGTATTGTCATCCAGCGCCTTAACGCCGAGCGTATCGGGGGCTTTTTTACCATTAGCAATTTCCGCCGCATTCACGATATGCATATGGCCGGGATAGCTGGCATAAGGGTAAGAGATGGTTGGATCGATCAGTCGTTGCCAGCTCCAGCCCACATCCTGAGCGGTAATCGCCGTACCGTCTGACCAGGTGATGCCGGGACGCAGGTGGAAGGTCCAGACAAGGTTGTCTTTATTTTCCCAGCTTGCCGCCAGCCGCGGTTCAATAGAGCCGTCCAGTTTCACCGCTACCAGCCCATCGAACATTTCGCTGATTAAATTAAACTCAACGTTGCTTTCTACTTTTATGCGGATCGAGCGAAGCCGGTTCGCTGCCGTTATTTCTCACCAGTTCCTATTTCTCTGCCAGGACCGTTCCTGCCGGGACGTCCGCCGCCTGAACCCATGAACTTACGCCCAGCAGTCCCGCTGCCAGGAAAGAAAATGTCACTCTGTTTAGCTTCATATCCTTATGCCTTATTAGTTTTACCTTTTACGACACCGATATCACTCTTAGCGCCGGGCAGTCACCAAAGCAATATATTTCAGCCACCTATAAGAGCTTGATCTGAATATTTTTTGCTGTTCGACATTATTGCCACGGACCAGGGTCGCAACAGAACAATCTGCCGGAGGCATAGCTGGACTGTGCGTAAAGATGGGTAAAACAGGTATGCCATCGCGCTGCGGTTTTTTATGCTGCGTAACTAATTACATCCGTCATTAAGAGAGTGATTCAATGGATCGTATAATTACATCAACACGTGACCGTTCATCGCTGCTCAGCACGCACAAGGTGCTGCGTAATACCTATTTTATGCTCAGCCTGACGCTGGCCTTCTCTGCGATTACCGCAACGGCCAGCACCGTGCTTATGCTGCCTTCACCGGGCCTGATCCTGACCCTGGCCGGTATGTATGGCCTGATGTTCCTGACCTACAAAACGGCCGATAAGCCCGTTGGTATTCTGTCCGCCTTCGCCTTCACCGGTTTCCTCGGCTATATCCTTGGCCCAATCCTGAATGCGTATCTGTCCGCAGGGATGGGGGACGTTATTGGTATGGCACTGGGCGGTACCGCGCTGGTGTTCTTCTGCTGTTCAGCCTACGTGCTGACCACGCGCAAAGATATGTCCTTCCTCGGCGGTATGCTGATGGCGGGCGTCGTGGTTCTGCTGGTCGGTATGGTTGCCAATATCTTCCTACAGCTGCCTGCTCTGCATCTGGCGATTAGTGCGGCGTTTATTCTGCTCTCTTCCGGCGCAATCCTTTATGAGACCAGCAATATCATCCACGGCGGGGAAACCAACTATATCCGCGCGACCGTGAGCCTGTACGTCTCTCTGTACAATATCTTTGTCAGCCTGCTGAGTCTGCTCGGCTTCGCCAGCAGAGACTAAGATTCCAGGTACTGTATCCCAGGCCCCGCTTATTGGACTGACCCATAAAGTTGGACAGTTCATGTTAAGCGGCTTTCAGGGCCTGAGTCCGGTATTCTACCGGACTCAGGCCTTTTAATTTCAGGCTTATTCGCTCGTTATTGTAGTAGTCGATATAGTCCTCTATCGCCTTCCTCAGTTCATTCACACTGCTGAACTCGCTCAGATAAAAACACTCTGATTTCAGCGTTCCGAAGAAGTTTTCCATCACCGCATTATCCCGGCAGTTTCCTTTTCGCGACATACTTTGCGTCATGCCCTGTGCCTTTAACCTGGCCTGATAACCGGCCATTCGATACTGCCAGCCCTGATCCGAGTGCAACAACGGTGTATCTTCCGGACTCAGTTTCGAGAACGCATCGGGCAGCATCGTATTAACCATCTCCATCACCGGTCTCTCCGGGAGACTGTAGGAGATAATCTCCCGATTAAACAGGTCCAGAACCGGCGACTGGTACAGCTTTTTACCCTGTATCGAGAACTCTGTAACATCCGTAACCCATTTTTCGTTGGCTTTCGAGGCACTGAAGTTCCGGCTCAGGATATTGGGCGCTGCCTTGCCCGCTTTCCCTTTCCAGGCTTGATATTTCTTCACCCTCACCAGAGACCGGAGCGACAGCTCTGTCATCAGCCGCTGCACTGTTTTATGGTTTATCTGCAGCCCCTGTTTTCTCAGTGAGAGCGTGACCCTGCGGTAGCCATAACGTCCTTTATGATAGTGGTATATCTCTCTGATTTTGTTTTTCAGCCCGGCATGCCTGTCCACTCGCTTCAGCGCATTCATATTGTGATACCATGTGCTGCGGGGCATATTCGCTGCACGCAGAAGATCACTGAGCGCATACTCCAGCCTTAGCTCACTGATTATTGCGGCTTTCTGCCGTTTTTCTCGCTTTGAACTAAGGCCTTCAGCTTTTTTAGATACGCATTCTCTGCGCGCAGGTAACGGAGCTCAGCCCGTAGCTCTTCGGGAGATAACTTTTCCAGTACAGCATCGGTAAGTGGAGGTGTTTTTTTGGGCTTTGTCATGTCCTTGCTCCGGCCAGGTTTTATGTTCAGAAGTCCTTTTTCACCTGCGTCTTTGTAGACATTCACCCAGTGCCGGACAACGGTTTCATTTGAGATATTAAACCTCGCGGCAGCTTCACGCATCGAAAGTTCTTCAACGAGGACAGCCTGAACAACAGTCATCCGGAATGCCGGAGAATGGCGGTCATTTTTCCAGGTAATGCCATTAATACCGTGGAGTTGCCAGGCTCTTATCCAGCGTCGCACTGATGTTCTTTCAACACCAAAATGTTTGGCTGTACGATGTGTTCCATCTTTTCCGGCAAGGTAATGATTGACCACAGCTAATCTGGTTTCGAAGGAATATTTTGGCTTTGCCATAAAAAACTGCACCTTACTCAGTTGGTATCCAACTTTTGGGGTGCAGTCCAGAGCGAGGGCTTTTTGGCTGGCTAACGATTGCGAGTGAATCGTTACTTACCTTTCTTAATATGCTTAATCAAACGCTTACGCTTACGCATCTGGTTCGGCGTCAGGGTGTTGCGCTTGTTGGCAAACGGGTTATCCCCTTCCTTAAACTGAATGCGGATAGGCGTGCCCATCACGTCCAGCGATTTACGGAAGTAGTTCATCAGATAACGCTTGTAGGAGTCCGGCAGGTCTTTGACCTGATTGCCGTGGATCACCACAATCGGCGGGTTGTAGCCACCGGCGTGGGCATACTTCAGCTTCACACGGCGTCCGCGTACCAGCGGCGGCTGATGGTCTTCGGCGGCCATGGTCATAATGCGGGTCAGCATGGCGGTGCCCACGCGACGGGTGGAGCTGTCGTAGGCTTCGCGCACGGATTCGAACAGGTTACCGACGCCGCTGCCGTGCAGGGCGGAGATAAAGTGCACGCGGGCGAAGTCGATAAAGCCCAGGCGGAAGTCGAGGGTCTCTTTAACCTGCTCACGGACTTCCTGCGACAGGCCGTCCCACTTGTTCACCACGATAACCAGTGAACGCCCACTATTGAGGATAAAGCCGAGCAGCGAGAGGTCCTGGTCTGAGATGCCTTCGCGGGCATCGATAACCAGCAGCACCACGTTGGCGTCTTCAATCGCCTGCAGGGTTTTGATGACCGAGAACTTTTCCACCACCTCGGTGATTTTGCCGCGCTTACGCACGCCGGCGGTATCAATGAGTACGAATTCACGCTCGTCGCGCTGCATCGGGATATAGATACTGTCGCGGGTGGTGCCGGGCATATCGTAAACCACCACGCGCTCTTCGCCGAGAATACGGTTAGTGAGTGTGGACTTACCGACGTTCGGGCGACCGACGATGGCCAGCTTGATCGGCAAATCCTGCGGGTTGAAGTCGTCTTCCGGCTCTTCAACTTCTTCACCGTTTTGCGCGGCTTCGAACTGGGCCCAATATTCGGCCTCTTCATCCACCTCTTCCGGCGGATTGATCTCGTCGACGAACGGCACCAGCACCTGCTCAAGCAGGGAGGTAACGCCGCGGCCGTGGGACGCGGCGATAGGGTGAATCTCACCCATACCGAGAGCGTAGAAGTCGATGACCGCCTGATCCGGATCGATACCATCGGTTTTATTCGCCACCAGGAAGGTTGGCTTCTGGCGTGAACGCAGGTGTTTGGCGATGCCTTCATCCGACGGCATCAGGCCAGCGCGGGCGTCAACCATAAAGAGCACCACGTCGGCTTCTTCAATCGCCAGCAGGGACTGTTCCGCCATGCGCGTCTCGACGCCGTCTTCCGTACCGTCGATACCGCCGGTATCGATACAGATAAACTCGCGTCCTTCCACTTCAGCACGACCATACTTACGGTCACGCGTCAGCCCCGGAAAATCCGCAACCAGCGCATCCCGCGTACGTGTAAGACGGTTAAAGAGCGTGGATTTTCCAACATTAGGGCGCCCGACAAGCGCGACCACAGGTACCATGTTTAAAGCCTCTTTCAAAATTTCATTACGCAACGCCGCCGTTTTGCGCCGTTGTTAAAAACAGGAAAACGGCCCCTATCCGACAGGAGCCGTTTTTCACCGCTAACGACCGCCCGAATTAACGGGTAATCGCGTACAGCGTGCCGTCTTTGGCCTGGATAAACAGTTTGCCATGCGCCACGACCGGCTCAGTCAGCAGACCGGAGCTGTCAATTTTCTGCTGAGCAACAAAATGACCGTCGCTGAGATTAATCCAGTGCATGTAGCCTTCACTATCACCGACCACGATATACCCATTATACAACGCCGGGCTGGTCAGGCCACGATGCAGCAGATCGCTCTGCGTCCACAGGGTGATGCCACCCTCGGTGCTCAGCGCCAGCACGCGGTCGGACTGGTCAACCATATAGATACGATCGCCGTCGATCACAAAATCATTGACCGAGCCCAGCTCACGTTTCCACATGATCTGGCCGGAACGCAGATCCAGCGCGGTCAGGTTGCCGTTATAGGCCAGGGCGTACACCACGCCGTTGGCAATAACAGGCGTGGTATCAACGTCGCTCAGACGGTCGATTTCAGTCGCACCGGTTGCCTGAGAGATACGCTGCTGCCAGATCATCTGACCCTGCTGCATCAGCACGGCGCTGACGCGGCCGTTATCCCCCCCGACAATGGCCGCGCCGAAGGCGACTGCCGGCGCGGATTCACCACGCAGCGATAGAGACGGCATATCGAGGTTAACGGTCCACTTAACGACGCCGTCGGTTTCGTTCAGCGCCTGCAGCTGACCGTTACTGGTGTGGATCAGCACCATACCGTCGCTGACGACCGGACGGGAGAGTGCTTCACCGGCAACGCGGGTCTGCCATGCAACGGTGCCGTCGCTGGTATTCAGCGCATAGACCTGGGCTTTTTCACTGCCGACGTAGACGTGACCGCCAGCAACGGTCAGGCCACCGGAGAGCAGCGCCGGGCTGGTCGAGAACCAGCCGGATTTCTCGGCCAGGCTAACGGACCAGACTTCTTTGCCGTCGTCGGCGTTAACCGCCTTCACTTTACCGTGGCGATCCGCAGCATAGACAACGTTGTCCGCCCATGCCGGATGCAAGTTAGAGTAGAAATCACCGATTCCGTTACCGACGGAGGTGCTCCAGGCGGTGGACGGGGTGAATTCATTGGTCACCGTTGGTAACGGTGACATCTTGACCACATCTTCTTCGCCGCTAAACAGGGAACATCCGCTTAATAAGGTGACAGAAAGCAGCCCTGGCAGAAGTAATTTACGCAATTGCATCGGGTCCCTCTCAGATGGAAAAATTATTCATTTTCATGCGCATCATTTCGCTCAGCGCGGGCGATGCATCGCTTTTCACACCGGCTTCCCAGGCCGCACGCGCGCCCTGTTTGTCGCCTTTGCTCAGCAGGATGTCACCGCGCAGGTCGGCAACAATTGCCGCCCAGGCTTCACCCTTGATACCTTCCAGGGATTTCAGCGCCGCATCCGCCTGCTTCAGTTGCAGCTGAACGCGTGCCAGACGTAGGTTGATCACCGACTGCAGGTTGGCATCTTTTGCCGCTGCCAGGCCTTGCTGGAGCTGAGCCGCCGCTTTATCCAGCTCGTTTTTATCAACGAAGCGCTGCGCCAGCTCAAGTGAAGCAAATGCACCATAGGTATTCTGATTGTCCGTAGCAAACTGCTGTGCGGCAGTCAGCGACTCAGGCTTATCAGCGCTCAGCGTGGAAATGGCACGCTCATAAGACAGTGAAGCCGCACTTGCTGCATCGGCCTGATGGCTGGTCCAGTAGCGCCAGCCCAGCAACCCTCCAACACCTAAAACAACCCCGACGACCAGCGCTTTGCCATTTTCAGCAAAGAAGCGCTTCAGTGCGCCAATCTGGTCGTTCTCGTTTTCGTAGATTTCCACGCAGTCCTTCTCCTTAACGATAATGCCCGGGGAATTAGCCCAGAAGTGTGCGCAAATGCGCGGCAACGCTATCCTGCGTCACGGTTGTCTGCTCACCTGAGCGTAAATCCTTCACCACCAGGTTGCGGTCAGCCATTTCCGACTCGCCCAGCACCAGCGCGAGCGTTGCTCCCCACTTGTCGGCACGAGCAAACTGCTTCTTGAAGTTGCCGCCGCCGTGGTTGGTCATCAGCTTGACGCCGGGTAAGGCATCACGGATCTGCTCCGCCAGCTGCATCGCTGCATACTGGGTATCAGCGCCAGACGCTACCAGGTATATATCGACAACGGAATCTGCTTTAAATTCCGGATTAACTGCCTGAACTAACAAAACAAGTCGTTCGAGGCCCATAGCAAAGCCCACCGCCGGCGTGGCACGGCCACCCAGCTGCTCTACCAGACCATCGTAACGGCCGCCCGCGCAGACGGTACCCTGTGAGCCGAGGCTGCTGGTAACCCATTCGAAAACGGTGCGGTTGTAGTAATCGAGACCGCGTACCAGACGCTGGTTCACGGTATAGGCGATACCCGCCACATCGAGAAGTGTGCAGAGGCCAGCAAAGTGCTCACGGGAATCGTCGTCAAGATAGTCACCAAGCGCAGGCGCGTCGTTCAGCAGCGCCTGTACCTCCGGATTTTTGGAATCCAGCACGCGCAGCGGGTTGCTGTACATGCGGCGTTTGCAGTCTTCATCCAGCACGTCGATATGCTGCTCAAGGAAGGCAACCAGCGCATCGCGGTAGTTAGCACGCGCCTCAAGGGAGCCGATAGAGTTCAGCTCCAGGCTGACATGCTCAGAGATCCCCAGCGCACGCCACCAGCGTGCGGTCAGCATAATCAGTTCGGCGTCGATGTCCGGGCCCTGCAGGCCAAAGACTTCCGCACCCAGCTGATGGAACTGACGATAGCGCCCTTTTTGCGGACGCTCGTGACGGAACATCGGCCCGATATACCACAGGCGCTGTTCCTGATTGTACAGAAGACCATGCTCGATGCCGGCGCGTACGCAGCCCGCCGTACCTTCAGGCCGCAGGGTCAGGCTGTCGCCGTTGCGATCCTCAAAGGTGTACATCTCTTTTTCAACCACGTCGGTCACTTCGCCGATCGCGCGTTTGAATAACGGGGTCTGCTCTACAATCGGCAAACGAATTTCGCTGTAACCGTAGCTGCCGAGCACGCTTTTTAAAGTACCTTCAATGCGCTGCCAGATGGCGGTTTCGCCAGGCAGATAATCGTTCATGCCACGGATGGCTTGAATGTTCTTTGCCACGTTTATTCTCTTTCTGTATATAAAAATAGACCCACAGGGCAACACGCCCCTGCGGGTTCAATCATACACGGGAAGCCAGACGCTTCCCAGTCAGGTTACTTTTCCACGTGCTGGATAGCGATACGATTCGTTTCGTCCAGCATACTGGCCTTGGCGCGGATGCGGGCTTCAAGCTGGGTAATCATATCGTTGTTATCCAGTCGATCCCGACGCACGCCGTCTTCATACAGGCCGCTTTTCTTATTGCCGCCGGTGACGCCAAGCGTGGAGACCAGCGCTTCACCCGGTCCGTTTACCACGCAGCCGATAATGGAAACATCCATCGGCGTAATGATATCTTCCAGGCGCTGCTCGAGCGCGTTAACCGTACCGATCACGTCGAACTCCTGACGGGAACAGGTCGGGCAGGCAATAAAGTTGATCCCGCGTGCGCGAATACGCAGGGACTTCAGAATATCGAAGCCCACTTTGATCTCTTCAACCGGATCCGCCGCCAGCGAAACGCGCAGCGTATCGCCGATCCCTTCGGACAGCAGCAGACCCAGGCCGATCGCCGACTTCACCGCACCGCTGCGTAAGCCACCCGCTTCGGTGATCCCGAGATGCAGAGGCTGATCGATCTTCGCCGCCAGCAGACGATAAGATTCGACGGCAAGAAACACATCTGACGCTTTGACGCTGACTTTGAATTGATCGAAGTTAAGCCTGTCGAGATGATCCACATGACGCATCGCCGATTCGATCAGCGCCTGCGGCGTGGGTTCACCGTATTTTTCCTGCAGATCTTTTTCCAGCGAACCGGCGTTGACGCCGATACGGATAGGAATATTTTTATCGCGCGCGCAATCCACCACCTGGCGAATACGCTCTTCGCTGCCGATGTTACCGGGGTTGATACGCAGGCAGTCGACGCCGTATTCAGCGACTTTCAGCGCGATACGATAGTCAAAATGAATATCCGCAACCAGCGGAAGGTTCACCTGCTGCTTGATCAGTTTGAAGGCTTCCGCCGCATCCATGGTGGGAACCGAAACGCGGACGATATCTGCGCCTACGCGTTCCAGCGCTTTGATTTGGTTAACCGTCGCTTCCACATCCGTGGTGCGCGTGTTGGTCATTGACTGTACGGCGATAGGTGCGCCATCGCCAATCGGCACATTGCCAACGTAAATTCGTTTCGATTTTCTACGTTGAACAGGAGCCTGGTTATGCATGAAAACTCTCCCGCGTTACCCGTCTGTTACTGTGCCGCTGATTGTTCGGCATTCAGGGTCAGACGCGCAACCTGGTTATTTCTGATAAAACGGCTCAAATCGACAGGTTGACCCTGGAATTGGATCTGTACTGCGGACGGCGCACCAATTTTCAGTCGGTACGGCGCCTGGCCTGCTAAGTTAAGCGTAGCGCCGCTACGCTGCATCCCGCTGAACAGCTTTTTGCCGCTGCCGTCGGTGACTTCCAGCCAGCAGTCGGCGGAAAAATTCATCACCAGTGCGTTAGCATCGGCAGCAGGCAGAGAAACACCCGCGTCGGCGGTTGGCAGTGGTGCTTCCGTGGTCGGGGCCGTTGCCGCAGGGGCTGCGGTTTCAACCGGTGCCTGTGAAGGCGGGACCACGGTATTGTTCTGGGTGTTTGCCGTTGCCACAGGTGCGGTGGCTTCAGGCGCCGGCGCTGCCGCCGGTGACTGCAAAGGGACGTCTACCGCGCCTTCTGTCGGCGCCGCAGAGCCGGTATTCAGCGGAACGCTCTGTCCTTCGGTAACGCTTTGCTCAGCGGAGTTGTGGTCCACCATGCTGGTGATCTCTGCCTGCTGCACCTTGTGGTTTTGCCACCACCATGCGCCGGTCAGACCGACAACAACGAACAGAACCAGCCAGGTGAAGCTCATCAGCCAGCCGTCGCGCTTCTTATGCTGTTTACCCAACGCATAGCCGTGATTCAGGATAACTTTCGCCGCTCTGGTCGGGATCTGCTGCTCAATCATCGGCAGCAGCTCTTCTTCCGGGATATGCACCAGGCGGGCATAGGAACGGATGTAGCCGCGCAGGAAGGTGCTCGCCAGCTCGGTGGGATTTTTATCCTCTTCGAGATCGCGAACGGTAGTAAGCTTCAGGCACAGGCGTTCAGCAACGGCCTGCTGGCTCAATCCTAATTGCTCACGGGCATTACGCAGACGAACGCCAGTGGTAAGTTTTTCTTGCTGATCGTGGGTGGCTTCTGTATTCATTCGCTACAACTGCTGATACGTGAAAATTAGGTTCAGGTGCCGGTCTGTCGCACTTTCCACCCGCGCCGGGAAATTCTGTCTGTGAAACTCAGACGTACAGTATAACAACGCCCGGGCCACTGATGACAGAACAGCTTATACGTTTGTACTAAGCTGCTGTTGTATCGTTACATACTGCCTTAAAGTCGCTGGAAACGCACAGTAATTCTTATGAGTATCAGTGTGTTTCGACGAATTATTCACCATCTTTACACGACAGGACACATTATGCGCGTCCCGTCGCGTTTTTTTTTCATCAAACGGCTTTCACCGCAATAGGCTCACCCTGCCCGCGTTTGCGCATGGTACGGCGCGTACGGTCGATAACATCGCCCGCCAGCTGGCCGCAGGCCGCATCGATATCATCGCCGCGCGTTTTACGCACGATGGTGGTGAAACCATAGCTCATCAGCACCTTACAGAAACGGTCGATGCGGCTATTGGAGCTGCGGCCATAGGGCGCGCCCGGGAATGGGTTCCACGGAATCAGGTTGATCTTGCACGGCGTATCTTTCAGCAGCTCGGCCAGTTCATGCGCGTGCTCGGTACCGTCGTTGACGTGATCCAGCATAACGTACTCAATGGTTACGCGCCCCTGATTGGCATTAGACTTCGACAGATAGCCACGCACCGAGTTCAGGAAGGTCTCGATATTGTACTTTTTGTTAATCGGTACAATTTCGTCGCGAATCGCATCGTTGGGTGCATGGAGAGAGATCGCCAGCGCCACGTCGATCATATCGCCGAGCTTATCCAGTGCCGGTACCACGCCAGAAGTGGACAGGGTCACACGACGTTTGGACAGGCCGAAACCGAAATCGTCGAGCATGATTTCCATCGCCGGCACCACGTTGGTCAGGTTGAGCAACGGCTCACCCATGCCCATCATCACCACGTTGGTGATCGGACGCGTCCCGGTGACGCGAGCGGCGCCGATAATTTTCGCCGCACGCCACACCTGGCCGATAATCTCGGATACGCGCAGGTTGCGGTTAAAGCCCTGCTGCGCCGTGGAGCAAAATTTACACTCCAGCGCACAGCCTACCTGGGAGGAGACACACAGAGTCGCGCGATCGTCTTCCGGGATATAAACAGTTTCAACACGCTGATCGCCTACTGCAATAGCCCACTTAATGGTGCCATCGGAAGAGCGCTGCTCTTCGACAACTTCCGGCGCACGGATCTCCGCGACCGCTTTCAGCTTGTTGCGCAGGACCTTGTTGATGTCAGTCATTTCATCAAAGTCGTCGCTGCAGTAGTGATACATCCACTTCATCACCTGGTCGGCGCGGAAGGGTTTCTCGCCTAAGTCTTTGAAAAAACCGCGCATCTGCTGACGGTTTAAATCCAGCAGGTTAATCTTTTCATCTTTATTCGCAACTACCGGGATGGCAATCTCAGGCGTGAAAATCTGTTCAGACATAAAATATATTCCGGCCTCGTTGTTACACGTTATGGCCCCTGGAGGGTTAAAAAGAAACGCCCCGGTAGCGGTATGTTCATCCGGGGCGTCGCATTGTACAAACTCTGGCGCATGGATACCACGTCTGCACGCGGCATTATGCAAATAAAAGTGTAAGGCGAATTATCTGGTACGAGCGCAGACTTCACCTTCAGCGAAGAAGTAGGCGATTTCACGGGCTGCGGATTCTACGGAATCAGAACCGTGGGTGCCGTTTTCGGTCAGGCTGTCGGCGTAATCCGCACGTAGCGTACCGGCCAGCGCGTTAGCCGGGTTGGTCGCACCGAGGATTTCACGGTGACGACGTACTGCATCTTCGCCTTCCAGCGCGATCACAACGATCGGACCGGAGGTCATAAACTCAACCAGACCCGCGAAGAACGGCTTGCCGTCGTGCTCAGCATAGAAGCCCTGCGCCTGCTCGGCGGTCAGGTGCAGCATTTTGGTGCCAACGATTTTCAGCCCTGCGGTTTCAAAACGCGCGAAAATGCTGCCAATCACGTTTTTGGCGACCGCGTTCGGTTTAATGATAGAAAAAGTACGTTCAATAGCCATGATTACCTCTGTCTGTTGTTCTGGTTATAGCGCTTACGCCGCCTTAAATCTGGCGCGGATTATAATGAGCAAAGCGTCCCGTGCCTATGGATGGAGATAATATTTCTTTAAAATAAGACTATTTTTAGCAACACCATCACAGTCCGCATAAAACGCCCTTTTACCGCACGGTAAAACTCACCGCTACCGTTTGTCCAGCCTCATCCATGACCAGCAACTGATATTCACCCGGCTTATCCAGGGTTACAGTCAGGTTTTGCGTGGCCTCCGGGGATGGATGACCGTTGATAAACCACCAGCGTCGCCCTTCCCCGCCGCGCGCCACCAGCGGCACGGAAACCGCGTGCTGTCCCGGCAGACGTTTGATCACCGCCCCATCACGAACGCCGGAGAGCAGCAGCGGCGACGGATCCTGACTGTCCGGCGGCGGACAGTCTTGCGAGGCGGGCGGCAGCCTTGCACTCAGACGTTCCCCTGTCGGCAGCCAGGGCTCGAGCGGTCGCGGCCACAGCAGCAGCGTGCTCTCCCGCGCATCCGGGCAGTCCGCCGCAACCCGTCGGCCCTGTGCATCCAGCCAGAGAGGGAGACGAATGCCGTTGATGCTCTGCTGCTCCGGAAGCTGTAACGTCGGAGGCTGGCTGCTGTCGAGCAGCCAGGTTGCCAGACGACGACGGCAGTTACTGTCCCCCGCCGCCAGCGACTGCCCGCCGGGCCAACAAATCGTCGCCCGGCTGACCGATGCCGGACGCGGGTCGACCGGAAATCCGTTTCGCCCGCTCTGCACCCGGGAAAGCAGCTGATGGTTGACCTGGTTCAGAACCGGAATGGCGCTGGCAAAACCATACTGCCCGGCAACCGGCGTGCCGTCGGGACGACCGGTCCAGACGCCAATGACATAGCGGGCATTCACCCCGATCGCCCAGGCATCGCGAAAGCCGTAGCTGGTGCCGGTTTTCCACGCCAGGGGCACCATTTTTGGCAGCGCATCGTCCGGCAGCGGCTGCGCACCACCGGCCAGAATACGGCGGATAATCCAGGCCGAACCGGGCGAGAGCAGAGGACGCTCCACTAGCTTATCTTCCGGCATCATCCGCAGTCGGGCCGCGTTACCGTGCCGCGCCAGCGAAGCGTAGGCCGCCACCAGATCGCTCAGCCTCGCGCCCGCGCCGCCGAGGATCAGGGATAAATTGGGTTCTGCACCTTCGGGCACAAACAGCGGCAGTCCGGCATTGCGCAGCCGGGCAGCAAAGCGTTTCGGCCCGTAGGCTTCCAGTACCTGCACGGCGGGAAGATTAAGGGATCGTACCAGCGCATCGCTCATGCTGACCGGGCCATGAAAACCGCTGTCAAAGTTACCGGGACGATAATCCCCGGCCAGACGCGGCACGTCCTGCAGCAGCGATGCCGGATGGATCATCCCCTCATCCAGCGCCATTCCGTAGACAAAAGGTTTCAGAACCGATCCCGGCGATCGGATCGCGCTGACCATATCGACGTGACCAAAGCGGCTGTTATCGGTGATATCCGCCGATCCCACCCAGGCCCGCACTTTCATATCCGTGTGATCGACCACCAGGATCGCCAGCGAGCTGCGCGGCGGCAGGCGTCCCTTCCAGTTCAGCGCCAGCTCTTCCATCTGCCGCTGTAAACCGGCATCGAGGGTGGTGGTAATTTTGTCGCCCGACTGCTGGCCAATCATCCTGCGCGCAAACAGCGGCGCCAACTGCGGCATCTGCCGCGGGAACAACCATACCGGCTCCTCTTTTGCTTCCCCGACGACCTGCGCCGACCAGACGCCCTGACTCAACATACGGTCGAGGACTTTGTCACGCGACGCCTGCGCCCGCGTCGGCCAGCGATCGGGGCGTAAACGGCTCGGCGCCTGAGGCAGCACCGCCAGCAGCGCGGCTTCGGCATGGCTAAGCTGCGCCGGCGGTTTTCCCAGCCAGGCCCAGCTGGCCGCACCAATGCCTTGCAACGTGCCGCCAAAAGGCGCGCGGTTAAGATAGAGGGTCAGGATGTCACGTTTTGAGAGATGCCACTCCAGCTGCAGTGCCCGCCAGAGCTGGCGGATCTTGCCGCCGAAGGTGCGTGGATGCGGATCGAGCAGGCGCGCGACCTGCATAGTGAGCGTGCTGCCGCCTGAGATCACCCGCCCGGAGGTCAAATCCTGCCATGCGGCGCGCAGGATCGACAGCGGGTTAACGCCAGGATGCTGCCAGAACCAGCGGTCTTCATACTGGATCAAGGCGTCGAGATAGCGCGGCGACACCTCTTCGATCGTCACCGGATAGCGCCAGACGCCCTGCGCATCGGCAAAGCGCCACAGGGGCGTACCGTCTTCGGCGACCACCACCCGTGCGCCTTTCACTTCCTGCAGGGGGAGCGGCCACAGACGATCGGCAGCCAGAATAACCACCCACAGCAGTAATATAGACCCCGCCAGCCAGCGCCAGCGGGATCCGGGCGATGTCACAAACCACATCTTACGGGGTGACAATCAGCGGCCCGCTGGCCGCACCGGTCGCCCGCCACTGCGGAACATACATGGATTCAACCTGCGGCACCGGCACCTGATAGGTTCCCGGCGTCACGGCACGCGCCAGATAGAGCAGGGTTACCGGCTGATACTCGCTTACCGCCACGGCCGCGACAAAGCGGTCATCACGGAACTCGATATGCTGAATATCGGCCTGCTGCATCTGGTTTAACATCTCCTGCACCGATGCCACATTATCCTGCAGGCTGGCGCTGCTGTTTGCCAGATTCTGGTTTTCCAGCTCCAGCCCGGCAGGCAGTAAGTCAACCACCAGCGCATCCGGCACGTTCTGGTTGGCTGTCACCTCCAGCCTGACCAGTACCAGCTCACCGCTGCGCAGGGAAGAGAGGGATTTGATCCGCCCTTCGCTGTCGAGATACTGACGTTCAATCTGCAGAACATTACCGCCTGCACGCGGCGCTGAGTGCGGATAGCCACTGCTGTCCAGGCGCAGCCACAGAGGCTGGCTGCCGGTGTTGGTGACCTGAAGATCCGCCAGCTGTTCCGCCGTCAGATTACGGGTCTGTGATTTGTCACCGCGCAGCGCCTGATCCTGGAGAGAAGTCTGCGCCTGCCAGTCGCCCGGCAGATCCTGCAGCGTACGCGCGGCGAGGAACAGGGCATTGCTCTCCTGAGTAGACAACCAGCGCTGACCAAAGGCCTGTTCAGCGAGCGTAGCCAGCAGACGGTTTTGCGCCTGCGGATTGAGCCTTTTCTCCTCCAGCAGCGCCAGCATCAGGGCGTTATCACGAAGGCTGCTGCCGTAATCCGCCATCCACTGAGACTTATCGTTGCGTGAAGTGGTTAGCGCCAGCGTCAGGGCCTGCTCACCGCGCGGTGCATCGCCCATGGTTTTCAGGGCAATGCCCAGCTGCATCAGCGGCAGGCCGGAGCGCGCCTGCGTATGGCTATCCCAGAGGACACGCAGCGCACCCAGCGGGGCTTTCTGCTGACGCGCCAGCACCAGCGCGGCGTAAGCCTGCACGGCGAAACGGCTGGCCTGGGCATCATCGCTGTAGCGGATTGACATCAGGCCCGGCTCCTGCAAATAGCGCAGCAGACGGTTGTTACCTTTATTGAGCGTATCGGCAGGCACGCTGTAGCCCTGCTCACCTGCACGCACCAGGAAGTCCATCACATAGGCCGTCGGCCAGTACTCTTCCGGACCGTTTTTATCCCACAGGCCAAAACCGCCGTCGTCGCGCTGCATTTGCAGCAGTCGCGCAATACCGACATCGATCGCCGCACGCCGTTTGTCGTCCGTATCGCCGGTAATGCCCAGCGCCCGCAGCTGCGCGGCGTTGGTATAGAGCGACGGGAATAGCCCGCTGGTGGTCTGCTCCAGACAGCCGTATGGATAGGCTTTCAGCTCGCGGATATAGCGCGCCAGATTTAACGGCGGTTTACCACTCAGCAGCAGCTGGCCGTCTAAGGTTGCCGGAGAGAAGTTGCTGAGAGCGTCCGTCGACAGACGCCAGCTTTCACCCGGCTGCAGCAGGGTCCCCGTATTGACGGTCATCGCCGGGAAGGCAGGACGTACGCCTACCGGCCACTGTTTGTGATCCGGCTGGAAAGTTTCACCCGGCAGCTGCAGCCCGGAAATGATCGCGCTGAGTTGACCTTCACCGTAGCCCTCCTGCGCGCTGACCGGCACAAAGAGCGTGGTGCGCACGCCCGGCGCCAGATTGACAGGTTCAGGCTGCCCGCGCTCAAGCGACAGCATACCGCTGGCGGCCAGCTGGACGTTGAGGGTTTGCGGCCGGTCGGTCAGGTTGGTGATATCGAGCGCCAGACGGGTGCTATCGCCCCCGGCCAGGAAACGCGGCCGGTTAAGTTCGACCACCACCGGCGCGGCAACGGTGACTTTGCTCTCGGCACTGCCGAAGGTATCGTCGGTCCAGGCCTGGGCCATCACCCGCAGCTCGCCGTTAAAATCGCCGATCGGCAGCGTAATCTCGCCTTCACCGTTTTCATCCAACACTACCGGCTGCGCCTGTTGCGCTACGATGGTCACGTGATTCACCGGCGGTTTGCCGCCGCGCTTCAGCTCATCGCCGTCGCCACCAAAGCGTAGCGCGGCCAGACGGCCCTGGCCTTCAATTACCTGGCCGTAGATATCGTAAATATCCGCCCCGTAGCGTTTCTGGCCGAAGAAGCTGTTCCACGGGTCCGGCGTCGCATAGTCAGTGATATTCAGCACGCCGCTGTCGACGGCGGAAATCAGCACCCTGACCTGTTTCGGCGTCTCACCGGATTTCGCTGCGGCTTTGACCTTCACCTTCAGCGGCTGATTTGGCCGCATTTTCTGCGGCGCATCGAGAGTCAGCGCCAGACGGCGGTTTTCATCGCCCAGCGGCAGATGCAGCAGGCCCACCGCCCGTTTCGGCGTGGCGGAACGAGATTTATCGCCCGGACGCACCACCAGCGTGCTCAGGTAGAGATCGTGCCGGTTCCAGGCGTTGTCTACCGGAATACTGAGTTCCATGCCCTCTGCGGGAACGTCAATTTCCTGCCACCACAGCGGGCCATCGCTGGATTCGACCATCGCATAGCCTTTACCCGCTGCCGGGGCATCAATGCGCAGCTTGATGGTATCGCCAGGACGATAAGCAGGTTTATCCAGCTTCATGGTCACGCGATCCGGACGCACCGCCCCACTGCCTTCGCTGTTATCCTGCCAGCTGTAGCCTGCCCAGAAGCGCACGCTGCTGAGCGTGTTATCCGGAGCTTTGACCTCCAGACGATAAGACCCCCACTCCACCGGGAAATCGACTTTGACGATTTCACCCGCTTTCAGATCCAGAGATTGCTCGGCTTCGACAAGATCTTTTTGATCAAACTGAGAGAGCCAGCCTTCGCTCTCGGACCAGTTCCAGAAGTAGTCGCGGCGTTCCCGGATCAGTCTGACCTGCAGGCCGGAGACCGCCTTTTTATTACCCTGCGCATCGGCATAAACAATGTCAAAACCGGCGCTGCTGTTTTCATCGACCATCGGCTGACTGACGGTGGAATCGGTGCGATAGTCATAGACGGATTTGTTCGCAAACTGCGGACGGATCCCCGCCAGCGCATCGGCGGGCCAGATAGCCTGCTCCGCACGACGCGTTACCGGACGACCAGCTGACTCCAGCAGGCTGGCCTGCAGGATCACCTGCAGCGGAGAGTGGCTTTCCTGCCACTGGCTGGTCGTCAACACCTGGCCGCGACCGGCCTCATCCAGGGTCAGCTGAACTTCGTCCAGGCTGCGACTCAGGTTCTCTTCTGCCACGTCGCCAAACTGGAAGCCTGGCAGCGCCTTCACCGCCTCGCGCAGAGGACGCAGGAAGAGCTGGCCCTGCAGGCTGTTGCCGCTGGCCGGGGCGCCATACAGGTAATAGCCCGTCACCGTAAAGGCCACGTCATCCTGAAGCGCCAGAGGCGCTTTCTGCACCTCGAGATTCAACCCCAGACGCTCGGGCATAAAGTCTTCCACCTGGAAATCCCAGTCGCGGGACGGGTTATCGCCGGTATTGGCGCGAATATGCCACATTCCGGTCGGGGCGGAGGCGTCGAGTGGCCAGCTAAACTGATACAGGCCGTTGACCGGCTTGCTGACCTGAGTCCGCACCACCTGGCCATCCGGGCGAACCACTTCAAGGCGGACTGGCTGGGCGTCGAGTGGTTTGCCGTCGCTGTCGCGCAGCAGGGCGTTAAAGATCACCGTTTCACCGGGACGATAGAGATCGCGTGGGCCAAACATAAACAGCTGCTTGCTGTAGCCCGGCTCACCGGCGATGGCGAACTCCGCCAGATCCAGCGCCGGGAGTTTGAGATCCAGCAGCGTGGTCTGGCCGTCTTTACGCGCCAGCACCAGCGCCGCGTCTTTGTCGGTTTTCAGGGTCGCATGGCCCTGACCATCGGTCGTAGCCTGGTTCAGCGTCTGACCACGAGCGTTAAGCAGCATCACCTCGGTGCCGCTACGGGCCGCACCGTTTTCCAGGCTCTGGGTAAAAAGATCGAGACGATCGCGATAGCGGTGCGCGGAGACCCCCAGATCGCTAAGGGTAAACAGGGTCGCCGCATTGCTGTAGCTGTACTGTCCGGCCGGGTTCATCACCGCCACGTAGACACCGGTCTGCTGTAGCGGCTTGATATCCGTCAGCGGCAGCAGCAGTTTTTCGCGGGTGTTACGCGCCGGTTGCAGGTCGAAGCGCCCGGTATAGACCAGGTCGGCCATCTTAAGTAAGTTGTCCGACTCCCAGTTGCTCAGGGAGCTGCGGTATTGCCACTGGCTGATAAAGGCCGCCAGCGATTCCGGCTTGATGCGGAAGAAGTTGACATCAACGTGGTCAACGTTAAGCACCATCACCGGCAGACCGGCCACCACATTACCCGGCAGCAGAGAACCACGGCTGGCAAAGCCCACACTGGGCTGGACGTCGCGTGTCGCGATCTCTTTCTGATAGTCGATTTCAAAGGTGGCGTTATTCAGCGCCGTCAGGCCGCGGTCCACCGAGACGATCAATTCCCGATTCGGCTCAAGGTGGCGCAGACGCAGCTCTTTTAGCGAGGGCGACAGTTCCCATGCGCCATCAATTTTACCGCTCTTTTTATCCACCACGTGCGCCACACGGGAGAAGTCCTGATCGGGCTTGAGCGGTACGGAAAAGGTCAGCACCAGGGTCGCGGCACCGTCCAGTTGAATTTCGGAGGCATCCAGCAGCGTAAGCGCTTTACCTTCGCTGGCGGCAGCGAGTTTTGCCAGGCCCGCCGCGTCGGGCTTCGCAGGTGCGGGCTGTGCCGCAGCGGATTCGGCGGGCTTAGCCGCCTGAGGCGCGTCGTTATCATCGCAGCCTGTCAGCATCAATGCAGAAAAAAGCGCGCAGCAGAGCGCCGCCTGTCGGAACGGTTTCATCCTGTAACCCCTGGTCATTTTCGTCAACCTATTATTATGCGGAATGTGTCGTTTTACCAACCGCCATAATTTGTCGCCTGTTACCCCGATCACATCGTAAAAGGTTACATGTAACCCTCGCCGTCATCTGTTTTTAAAACAATCAGATAGCTGGATTATTCAGCCAGTCTGTTGCTAACGTTATTCCGTTATCGCACCCAAGGTGCGCGGTTCATATAGCGAGAATATGATGAAAAGAGCCGTTAATGCCCTACAGAATTTTGGTAAGTCCCTCTACGGTCCGGTGCTAATCCTGCCGATAGTCGGTCTGTTTATTGCCTTCGGTAACGTCCTGGGCAATGGCAACCTGGCGGAGTACCTGCCCTTCCTCGGTCATCCTGCGGTGCAGAACTTCGGCCAGCTGATTGCCAAATCCGCCGTTTCGGTGCTGGTCAACCTGGCCCTGGTCTTTGCCGTTGGCATCCCGGTCGGGCTTGCCGCGCGCGATAAAGGCTATGCCGCTCTGATTGGGCTGGTGGCCTACGTGGTGTTTATCAACGCCATGAATGTCACTCTGCAACTGCAGGGCGAGCTGGCCCCGGCTGACCAGATGCGTGCCGCAGGTCAGAGCATGGTGCTGGGCGTTCAGGTGCTGGAAACCGGCGTCTTTGGCGGTATTCTCACCGGTGCGCTGGCGGGCTATCTCTATAACCGCTACTCCGGGGTGCAGTTCTCCGGGGCGATGGCTATCTATTCCGGCCACTGCTTTGTGGCGATTATTATGCTGCCGTTCGCCATGGTACTGGGCGTGGTAATGAGCGAACTCTGGCCTTTCGCCCAGCATGGTATCAGCGCGATGGCGCTGGCGATTAAAGGTGCTGGTCCCTTTGGCGTAGCCGTTTACGGTTTTATGGAGCGTATTCTGGTACCGACCGGGCTGCATCATCTGGTCTACACTCCGTTCCTGTATACGGAGCTGGGCGGCAGCCGTGATGTCTGCGGTACGCTCTACCAGGGCGCGCGCAATATCTACTTCGCCGAAATGGCCTGTACTCAGGTACAGCAGCTTAGCAGCACCGTGGTCTGGGATGCTCGTGGCATCAGCAAAATGTTTGGCCTGCCCGCCGCCGCGCTGGCGATGTACGTCACCGCCAAACCTGAACGCAAGGCGGCCGCCAAAGCGATTCTGATCCCGGCGGCGCTGACCTCTCTGCTGGTGGGTGTCACCGAACCTATCGAGTTCTCCTTCCTGTTTGTCGCCCCGCTGCTGTTCGTGGTTCATGCAGTGCTGACCGGTATCGGGATGATGCTGTTCTCCCTGTTCGGGGTTCACGCTATCGGTGCCAACGGCATTATCGACTTTATCCTCTACAACCTGCCGCTCGGCGCGGAGAAGTCCAACTGGCCGATGTACATCCTGGTCGGGCTGATTATGTTCGCCCTCTACTTTGTCATCTTCCGCTTCCTGATCCTGCGTTTCAGCATGAAAACGCCGGGACGCGAGGACGATGAAGAAGAGACGCGCCTCTACAGCAAGCAGGATTACGCCGCCAAAGATGCGCCGGGCGAAGCCATCATTACCGGCCTCGGCGGACGGGACAATATTGAGGTAGTCGATAACTGCTACACCCGCCTGCGGGTCAAGGTTAAAGACGTGTCGCTAATCGACGAAGCGCGCCTGAAAGCGACCGGTGCGAAAGGCGTCATCAAGCAAGGTAATAACGTTCAGGTGGTCTACGGGCTGCATGTCAAAAAAATGCGAGAAGCCGTTGAGATGTTTCTCTGAAGGAGGCTGTAATGTTTAAACCCCCATTTATTCTTGCCATCGCCGGCGGCGGCAGTACCTATACACCGGGTATCGTGAAAAGCCTGATGGTACGTCTGGCCGATTTCCCGCTGGCGGAAATTCGCCTCTACGATATCGATGAAGGACGTCAGAACACCATTGCGCCAGTGGTAGAGAAGGTGATCCGCGACCACAGCGACAGCATCCGCTTTACGGTGACCGGCGACCCGGAAGTGGCCTTTAGCGGGGCGCACTTTGTCTTTGCCCAGATGCGCGTCGGCCAGTACAAAATGCGCGAGCAGGATGAAAAAATCCCGCTGCGCCACGGCGTGGTCGGTCAGGAAACCTGCGGCCCGGGCGGCCTGGCCTACGGCCTGCGCACCATTCTGCCAATGGTCGAGCTGATTGATTTCGCCACCCGCTATGCGCATCCGAAAGCCTGGATCGTCAACTACTCCAATCCGGCGGCTATCGTGGCCGAAGGCGTGCGCCGCCTGCGTCCTGACGCCCGGGTGCTGAATATCTGCGATATGCCGGTGGCGGCGATGCGCAATATGGGTGCGATCCTCGGGGTCGATCGCCATAAACTGGAGGTGGACTACTTCGGTCTGAACCACTTCGGCTGGTTTACTCGCGTGATGGTCGACGGGGAAGACAGACTCCCGGAACTGCGTCGCCACGTGGCGAAATTTGGCCTGCTGACCGAAGACGCGGCGAAGACCGATCCACAGCACTCGGACCCGTCGTGGGTGAAAACCTGGCGCAATATCCAGCCGATGATGGACAACTTCCCGGAGTATCTGCCCAATCCATACCTGCAGTACTATCTGATGCCCAATCAGATCGTCGCGCATCAGGACCAGGACTATACCCGCGCCAACGAAGTGATGAACGGCCGGGAGAAAAAACTGTTTGCCGCTGCGGACGAGTACAAGCGCACCGGCATTCTGCCTGACGCCTTCCATGTTGGCGTCCACGGAGAGTTTATCGTCGATGTCGCCCGCTCGCTGGCCTTCGACCTGCGCCAGCGCCACCTCGTGATGGTCGAAAACAGAGGCGCCATCACTAATCTGCCTTACGATGCGGTAGTCGAAGTCCCGGCCTATATCACTTGCGAAGGCCCGGAGCCGGTGCGGGTTGGCAAGGTGCCGCTGTTCCACCAGACGCTCTTACAGCAACAGTTGGCCTCGGAGCAACTGCTGGTGGAAGCCACCATCGAAGGCAGCTATGAAAAGGCGCTGCAGGCTTTCACCCTGAACCGCACGGTGCCGACCATGGAACATGCGAAAGCGATTCTCGATGAGATGATCGAGGCGAATCGTGATTACTGGCCGCAGCTCAAACAGGCCTGGCAGAACGGGGAAGCCGCGAAGTAAATACTTACGCCGGTTCGACCGGCGTTTTTTTAGCTCTTATCCCCGGCATCAGACTGAGTGGATGGATAAAAAGCCATCACTGGTATTATTGGCTCATCTCCAATGGGCTGAATATGCTCTGATACTGGAATTTATTAAACCGGGGAAATCGTCACAGAATACTGAATGAAGCACCAGAAATAACAGAGCACTGGTTGACAGAATATAGCATTGAGCGCCCCTGAGTAACCTGACGCAGGAAGCATACCCTGCGATGACTGAAAAGCCAAAAACCTCAAAAATGCGCAAAAGTAAAAGAGGTAAACGACCGCATCCGGCATATCACTGAGACCTGATGGGGTAGTTAAAAAAATAAAGACAACAAAATATTAATCGAGAACTTTTAAGAAAATCAAAATATATAATATTATCGAAACACTAATATCTATCTACGCCGCGAAATTAACATTTCAATTGACATGGTATTAACAACATGATTTTCTGTTAATTCATTAAATAAAATGAGTTAGCTTCCATGACCACAAACAACTGGTTGTCGAACAGAATAAAATTAAGTAGACCACATCAAGAGCAAATCTGGACTCAAGAAATAAATGGCTTAACAATTGCATCACGCACACATGGAAGAGGAATTGTTAGTGATGAGGGAAGAGAATATATAGATTTCATGTCCTGTTCTTATCTTGGCCTCGAACGACACCCTGCATTAAGCAACGCAGTTAAAGATTCTGTTGATAAATTCGGCGTGCAGTATGCAGCGGCAAGAACACGTGCAAAGTGTGATATATTTAATGAGTTAGAAGAAAAATTAAACATCATCCTGATGAACTCTCACTCCGTCATATTTAATTCCGTTGGCGCTGCTCACCTCGCTGTACTCCCGGTTCTGGGATCGGGAGAACTCCCTGGTTACGGCATAAGTAAAAAGGGACTCCAGTGGGTTGTAGATAACACAACACATGCATCCGTCCAGATTTTAAGGGGGATCCTGGAGCAGTTCGGAAGTTTTGAAAGACTTGATTTCTCTGACCAGGATATACTTCATACGATCTTAAACAAATGTAAAATGGAAGGAAAAACCCCGATCCTTATATCGGATTCCCTTGGTTCCATGGGAGGGAGTAATGATGTGGTGATGCTGACTCAATTAGCAAAAGAATTTAACGGTTACGTCTATATCGATGATGCACATGGAACATCGATAATCGGGAAATATGGATGCGGATACACGTTGCACCAGTCAGGAACCTTCAGTGAAAACCTCATCTTACTTTCATCACTTTCAAAAGCCTTTGGGTCGCATGGTGGTAGCGCATCCTTCAATAATCCTCAAGCAGTCTCAGCCATCAAGAAATATGCTTTAAATTATATTTTTAGCGGCCCGCCCTCATTACCAGGCATTGCGGCATGCGTGGCATCGGCGAAAATTCATTTATCCAGTGAAATTATCGAATTACAAGCAATACTGAAAGAGAATATCCAGTATTTTGACAACTCAGTGTTCAATGTCGAAACGAAGGAAAAGATAAGCCCAATCCGTACCATCCATATCGGTTGCGAAAATGAGGCTATTAATGCTTCAGTAAACCTCCGGCACCAGGGTTTTCTGGTCACTGCCGCTATGTATCCGACAGTACCTAAATCAAAAAGCATCATCCGTGTAGCTATCTCTGCGGCACATTCAAAGGATGAACTTACCCGATTTGCCGCTTCAGTAAACGCACTGACAGGCGAAAAGCATGCTAATTAACGTCATAACAGCTTACCGCCACTCTGTAGCGCTTCATACGTTTGTTAAACTGGGTGTCCCCCTTTATTTAGGGAATAGGAAGGAAATGACCCTGGATGAATTATCTGTTCATTTTGAACTAGATGATAATCGTCTTTCACGTCTGCTTGATATTTTAGTCGAATCAGGCATTGTGAGATATGAAAATATGCGTTACTCACTGGCTGAAGGTGCAGAAATGCTGGCTGATGAAAACAGCCTTGAGACACTGTGGATCTTATGTGAGTTGGGCGAAGAATACTGGAATATGTGGCCTCATTACCCATCGTCATTGCAGTCAGATTTTTCAGAGTCTGCTTTTGAGAAAAAGCACGGAACACCTTTCTTTTCGTATCTTAGCGGTAACCCGGATTTAAAAGATACATTTGACAGACTAATGGCCAAAATTACAGAAAAGCTCTCTATGGAGATCGTTGAATATATTGAGTGTGCTCAACATACGGAAGTTGTTGATGTCGGTGGTGGTAAGGGCGTTTTAATGAAGCAACTCCATCAGAAGTACAATCTGAAATCTGCAACTGTTCTGGATCTTTACCCTGAGAGTCACAGAATAGAGTGCGGGGTTGAATATGTTAATGCTGATTTTTTCAAAGATATTGTTGCGGGTAAAGATATCTATATCATAAAAAACATTATCCACGACTGGGACGATGACCGCGCACTAAACATTCTTAAAAACTGCCACCGGGCCATGAAGAGTAATTCAAAATTATTTGTCATCGAAATAATAAAAGATAATAACAGCAGCAAAGGCAAAACACTAGATTTACTGATGGACGCCCTCTTTTTGGGTAAGGAACGATTTTATCATGAATTCGAAAAACTGTCACAGACAGCAGGTTTCACGATAGAAAGAACAGTATCTACATCGCTACCACAATCGATCATGATATGGAAGAAGGATAACAAATGAATTTATACTGGGTGGTTGCCCGAGAAGAATACAGCAACGCAGATGATATTGAAAAATCATATACTAAATTTACATTAGACCTTGAAGAAAGAGATGTTCTATTTAGCTTTATCGCACTTGAGGATTGTATTGTCACTACTCTCCCGGACAGTGGTACGAGTCTAACATACAAAGGACAGATACTTGATGAATCCAATTCAGCATTTATTATTTCTCAGGCCAACCTTAATGCCCAGGCCAGAACTATCGCTTCCACCTTACGACATTATCTTCGCGCCAAAGGTGCGTGCCTACTGAATGAAAGCATTGCTGGTATTGAAACTCTCGAATGGAATAAAGTTGCCCAAATGACTCTTGCATCAAGGCTTGGTGCCCCGGTGCTCCCTTTTACAATGCTCGGATATCATCGTCACGTTGTTCCTGCCATACATCGTTTTGCAGATAACTATAGCGGGGAGTATATTTTCAAACCGACTGGAACAGGGATGGGTTTTGGTGTTATCAAATCCGACAATCTGCAACATGCTGTTAGCACCGGGAATTTAATCTCAACATCTTCTGTCGAATATGTTATGACACCTTATCTTAAGAATGCGAATGATGTCAGATTTTTCTTTATAAAACACAAACTGGCTTTTGTTAAATTTCGCAAACCTCGTGGCAATGGTTATATTGGAAATGTTGCACTCGGAGGAGAAGAGTTAACACTATCAGAAAATGAATTTCTTGAGCAACATGGCAATTTAGCATATTTTAAGGATATGCGCCGTTTATCAAATGATATTGCCGAAAAGTCAGGTTGTACTTTGTTGGCTGTGGATTGGTTGCTGAATGAATCTGGGTTTTACTTCAATGAAATGTCAACAGCAGAAACGGGGCTGACAACTCTTCCTCCTGACATAAGAAAGGAAGTTTTTGATCACTTAACAAAAATAATGCACGACTATCATGAACAGAAATAAGACTACATACTTTGTATACCTGACGGTATTTTTAGCGGAGTTCTCGTTCTTTTTTTGCCTTCCTCTGTTGGGAATATCTCCAGAATTAAGTGCCGCCAATGTAGCAGCCTGTTTAGCTGGTGCTGTTATGTTGGAAAGCTTGTTTATGCTGTTGTGCACCGGGTATCTTGAACGTTTTTCCAGAAAGAAATTAATTTTCATCTCACTTTTACTGAGAAGTTTTGCATTTTTATCAATTTATGTGTCCTTGTCATTACCCTCCTGGCTACTATTTTTCTTACTTATATCCGTATCAAAGTCTATATCCAAACCTTTCCTGAGGGAGATCCTTGCAGAGAGTTTATCCGGATCACAGCTAAAAAAAGCGATGAATACATATTCATTGTTTCAAAACTCTGCTGTTTTTGTTGCTCCATCGTTGGCTGCTCTGGCCATAAAGATTGATTTTATTGATGAAGTCCTTCTTCTTGTAATAGTATCGGGTTGTTTTATGACGCTCGCTGCATATTCAATAAATTACTCTCATCCGGATAATTGCAAACCATCATCAGCATCTCCATTATCAAGCTTAGGTTACGCGTTTCGTGGTACTATGGCTAAAGATGTCCGGCGAATACTCCTAACGTCTTTCTTCTGTTATCTCATCATGGGGGTATTCATAACATCAACAACACTTATTGGTAAAATAAACCCAGAGCTGAGAGAGTACTCTGGTTTATTTTTCTCTATTGTTGGAATAACTATCTGCCTATGGCAGGGAATATTTGTTAAATTAAAACCATTTAGTGCGAAATGGATCTCAAGAATTATCTTCACTGGGGGAGCCTTATCTTCAGCATACTTACTCGGCTCTGTCTATTTAGCTATTATTGCGTTGATTGCCTATAGTATTTACGAATCGGTAATAATCCCTGAAATTTACTATAAAGCAAGTAATATTCATTCACAAATTCCATCAGGGGTATTGTTTAGTTATATCATTGTAATGTCAAACGCTGGCTCCGCATTTGGTTCATGGATAACAGGATATGCAATAACCAACATAGAAGAATACATCCCATTATTTGTATTTACTACCGTGCTTTCTTCCGCAATGATTTCATTCATCTGTCTTAAAACCTCTAACACCAAGGAAGTCCAATGTCAGTCATAGTATTCGCAACCGGTGGAACCACGGAGAAATCCAGAACGGTTGAACATCCATGGGATAATTACCAATTTGTTACAGCCACAGCTGCCCAGGCTCTTGCGCCTTTGTTCAGAGACTTATCTGTTGCATCAGTGGCTAATTGCCTGGGTGCTGGCAACTTGTGGGGCGGTTTTCTCTTCGCGCATGAAATTTGTCGCTTGCTTAGAGTAAAATACTATCCCTTTGCATCCATTGTTGACAGCGATGATCTATGTGAGGCTATAGAAATATTTTCAATTGACACAATAATATGCCTGCCAAGTTTTTTAGATCGCGTTTTACATTCTGAAAAGAAGGCTAAACTATTAGCCCTTAAGAATATATTTTACCTTGGTGAAATGTTCCCGGACTCACTCATTAACAAGGTCAAGAGATTACTGCCTGATGTTTGCATTAAACCACTTGCCTATACCTCTCAGGAAACCGGCCCTATCGGATTTCAGTGTTCACATATTGATGGAAACCACTATCATATTTATAAACACGTTGATCTTTTTCGTAATATAGATAGTGGAGAACTCAGTGTTAATATTAATTACCCTCAAAAAGACAATTTGCTAAATCACATGATGAGCGATGTGGGAGTGCTTGAGAAAGATGTTTCGTGCCCGTGCGGTTACAGAGGTGACGATTTGCATCTTCATGGCAGGATAGCTACCTCAAGAAATATCCTGGGTACGTCTATTTCTATTTATGAATTTGTACGAGTGCTGTCTGAAGCATCTGCTGATAAAATCAAGGATATTGATCTACAACTGGTTGAGGTGAGTCATGAAGATAAGGGCTTAGGTTTGGCACTAATGATTTGCAAGGAAAAAAAATTCAACTACGATAATATCACTGAATTATTACATTCGTCAGTATTGATAAAAGAGTTGATTCACAAGTCGCTTTATTTCCATGTAATCATTGCTGATAAAAATAAATTCATGAAGTCCGAAGTGACACAAAAAATAAAGCCCTTCACAGCATCCACAACCCTGCCTGATGAAAAAGATTCTATCCGTATGTTTATTAAATAAAACCTTAGCTAACTGGACTATCCAGTTTTGTCATGATTTATCCATTATTTTGAACTGAGGTTTAAGTCTTTTCGAGAAACACTATAAAGCAAATACACATGTCCCCTTGACTGCCAAACGTCTCTCGGCCTGGAATACGCCTGAGAGTTTATATAGGCTAACCACCCACCTCGCAACTTCCTCCCTACTCCCTTGTCAGCCTACGGGAAAACACCGACAATCCATTTACTCTTGCAAGCAGGTAGATGGAGTCCCTATGAGCACCTCGTTTTTCATTGCCGCCGACTGGCTCGCCGAACATATTGACGACCCGGAAATTCAGATCCTCGACGCGCGGATGGCCCCCCCGGGCCAGGAACACCGCGATGTCGCCGCCGAATACCGCGCGGGGCATCTGCCTGGCGCCCTGTTTTTCGATATCGAAGCCCTCTCCGACCACAGCAGCCCGCTGCCGCATATGCTGCCGCGCCCGGAAGCCTTCGCCGTGGCGATGCGCGAGCTGGGCGTGCAGGGTGATAAACACCTGGTGGTTTACGATGAGGGCAACCTCTTCTCCGCCCCGCGAGCCTGGTGGATGCTGCACGCCTTTGGCGTAGAGCGCGTGGCTATTCTGGCGGGCGGACTTGCAGGCTGGCAGCGTGAAGATCG
>Ga0268251_10000025_pt1 | contig 158195 bp, 166 predicted proteins | sample AgamicAsMae_FD_200527 | JGI IMG/M metagenome (GOLD analysis project Ga0268251, IMG submission 200527) | Agave microbial communities from Guanajuato, Mexico - As.Ma.e (v2) (version 2) | ecosystem: Host-associated > Plants > Phyllosphere > Phylloplane/Leaf | place: Guanajuato, Mexico... | reverse complement strand
TGACGATCTGCCTTGCTCTCTTCCTGCCAGCATTTGTCCACAAGCCCATCTAAGAACGGCTTCCAGTTCCGCGTCCATGTCCTGACATGGATATCGGGAAGAAGCTTCAGGATGGCTTTGTGCGCAGCCGTTGAGGGTGTGGAAATAAATCCCTGACCCGAACAACGTTCGCAGGTTTTGAAAACCGGCACCCCGCGCTCTTTGGTTGCCTTGCGGTCGAGCACCTCCCCTTTTCCCCCGCAGCGGCAGCGGGCTGACAGCGCGCCTTTACCATTGCAGGCCGTACAGGTACGTCTCACCAGTTCCCGCCGTACCTTTGGCGCGACAACTTCCACCCCTTCAGCATCGTAAATGCCTGGATGCTTTACCACGTCCTCCATGCTTTCCGTCAATCCGGTGCCCCCGCAGGTGTTGCAGGTGGCACTGCTGGCCGCAGAACGGGAATACTCAGCAAAGGCGAATTGCGCCAGGATCAGCATGCAACGCCCCAGATCTGAACCCGCCACCTTGCGAATGTTTTTTGGTGCGTTTTCAATCGCATGACGCGCCAGCGCCTGGACCGCCTGCTGCTCGTCCGTTTTGCTGATCCCTGCCTTACCGAAAAATGCCGCCAGGCCAAACCGCGCACGGCTGCTGGTGGTCCCGATAGCCGTCATGACATCGGTGCCGGTAAGGCGATCCGGAGAGGTGCCTTTCACGCTGTCGCTGATATGCATTCCCTGAGGGCTGAAATGTTTGAGGGCAGACTCGAGCTTCACAATGATTTCCTCCGGAAGTGGGATTCATTCATTATCTCACTTATTGCAACGCACATCCATTTTGTTGCAATAAACGAAACGACGTTATTCTGCATTGTGCGCACCGATAAGATTGAGGTATACGGCATCACTGTCTGCATTCATAAATCCCTGATGTCGCTCACTTTGAAGATACCACTTGAGAACATTCAGGGCTTCATCCCGGCTTACTGGCCTGATGATTTCCAGTTGTTTATCCAGCCAGCTCTCCCGATCGCTGACCGGCCCACCGTCTCCGCTCAGTTCATCAGGCGCAATTTCTTTTTTTGCAGCATCCCGCATGCGGTAAACCCACTCCCAGTACTGAAACTCACGTACTACATCTGACAACGTAAAAGGTGCTGGCAGGACATCTGTCATAATCTCAAAGGATTTCTTCTCGCGGAGATCCATCACCCCGGTTACACGTTTACCTTCGATTCGTCCCTGGCGCTTTTCTTCTTCAGTCCAGCCATAACTGTCGCTGTACAGACAGCCCAGCGCATCCTCCAGCAACTGCTCCGGCACAGTTAACTCATCGTAGATCGCTTCATAACTGCCAAACACACCACGCACCTCTGCAGCGCGAGCTGCCTGTTCACGCGCCCGCTCTATAAAGTGCTGTGGGTTATCCATCCTCAGTGTGCCAAACATAATGTTGAACCCGTCGACACCATTTGACTGAAGATAGCGGGTATAGCGATCCTGCGCTTCCTTCGGGGTAATGGTTAGTTTCTCCAGCGCTGCCTGTGCAGCCTCAAGGTGAGCCGGCTCATTGAGTTTTATTACCTCCAGTACCCAGAGATAAGCATCCGTCTGTTTATGTCCGGTGATAACCCGTTGCAGAGGCAGTGGTTTAATTGTCGCCAGTTCCGTGCTGTATTTCGGCTCAGGGATGGTGAAAAATGCCCGGTGCTCAGGATTGTCGCGAAATAATCCGGAGCGGCGACAGAGGCTTTTCACCGTATTTAGATTGACGCCAGTTTCACGTGAGATGGTTTTATACCCTCTGCCGCTACGTTTAAGACTGAGGATTTGCTCTTTAATATCGTCGTTCATTTACACACCCGGTATGCGGGCGGGTTGCCCCGCCCCGTCTGTTATCAGAAAGGCACGTCATCCGCAAAGTCATCACCCGGCACAGGTTGCCCACCAGTGTTTTTCTTCCGGCCTCCCGGTCGCATAGTTTTCGCACTAATCACAGAATCAGCAACCACCTGATAACCCGTCTGCAGGACGCCATTATTCCCCTTCCACTGACTGGCCTGCATAGTGCCCGACACGCTGATCAGATCGCCTTTCTGGTGTTTCAACAGATAGTCAGCTTGTTTTCCGAACGCCGTCACCGCCAGCCAGAATGTCAGTTCGCCACTCCCGGCATCCCGACAGGAAAGTGCCACCGCCAGTCGGGTAAATGCCATGCTGTTGCCATTACTGATGGTCTTACTCTGCACGTCGACCACCAGCCGACCATGTGCTGCAATATGTGCTGTCATTTTGATGTCTCCTCACTCTCGTCAAGCTGAACCAGTAAATAAGAACGCATACGGATGTTGCCCAAGTGTCTGAGCCGCGGCGTCAGCGTCTGGTATCCTTTATCGCTCGGTGACTTCATCAGTATTCCGGCTTCACATAGCGTGCGGGCAAACTGGCCGCTGTCGAATCCCTTCGCCACCTCAGACTTAAATACGCCGGGTAACACATAGAACAGCAGCGGATCATCCACGTGATTACCCTTATTCCGGTACCCCGCCAGCTCACTGATTGGCAGGCTTTGCTCGTCATAGGGTAAAGGGGCGAACCGTCGCATACCGAACGTACTCAGGAACTGCGCCGCCTGCTCAATGATTTGCTCGATTTCTTTGTTGCCGGTACCGAACACGCCAATCCAGGCGTTATAGCTGTGCTGCAGGGCATCACGACAGGTCTGCTCATCCCAGCCGGTAATCACCCTTCCCAGCAACAGGGCGGCTTCCAGAATGGCAAACCGCGAGCCAACACGGTGAACCTGCTCACCATAATCAGACGGGATAAGATTTCGCCAGCGCTCCTCTGCCAGACGTACCGCAGCGACGGCTTCATCGCGATGCTCAGCAAGCCAGCGGATCCACTCCCGCCCGGCGACACCATGATTATTCTGATACGCGTCTTTCAGGGCATCGGCATGCTGCTTACCGTTTTCGCAATCATGGAACCGCACCGCCCTGCTCATTGGAATATTCAGCAGGCGTACCAGTTGCCCGGCTTTGGCCTTACGCCCGGCACCGGCGACAAATGTCTCCATATCCACTTCACCAGTACTGATGGCAACGGTTCGCCAGCGCTTCAGTTCCCGGTTACCACCTTCTTTGGCGCCCTGCAGCTTCCCGGTACCGTTGAACAGTGCATAGGCGGACTTCCACACCTCTACGGGATCAGCACCCTGCCCGATTTCGTCCAGAGGCATCAGTGCATCATTGTGTGCCGCCGCCTCGTTCGCCAGCCCCAGCGCTGTCCCGTACCAGGTCAGCCGCAACATATCGGGGTTGCCATACAGGCTGGAGGCCACGTTTGCTGTAGTGGTTTTCCCGGCGCTTGATTGCTCGTAAAAGTGAATACCGAAACCATCGGCCCCTGTCAGTCCGATAAGAGGTGCTGCCAGCGCTGCCGCCATGGCTGTCACCATGGAGTAATTGCCGCTGGCAAGGCGCGCCACGCTGTTACGCCAGCTTTCAGCATCTCCCTTCATTGTGTAACCCGCAGCGGCAGAACTGCGTCCATTGAAGAGCACCGGGTGTTCAGGTTTTCCGATAATCTCACCGTCCGGCATAATGTAGGCACCGCACTGCCAGCCGGTGGCGTGAGCGACGCGCCAGAGTTGCCCGCTGCCGCTTCTCTGCATCCAGTCGGCCAGAGTGGCCCGCAGATTGCTTTTTGTGGTGACATTGACCCCGCCGCCCTTCAGGGTGCGCCAGCCTTCCCGCTCACCGATATCCGCCTGGGGAATGGCACGGATAACCGGCACTTCTTCACCTTCAGGCTGCCAGCGCAGGATCAGATAGCGGCCCTTGCCGTCAGAGCCGATGCTCATAACGTCCAGCGGGGAGCATAGCCAGCTCTCATTGAGGGTCACTCCACCGCTTTCCTTGTCCACTTTTGGTGTTACCCAGTACACTCCGTCGTCGCGGCTTTCAATCCGGGGTTTCAGGTCATCATCGGTCACAGGCTGGTGGTTTTTTCCTTTGACGGGCAGAGAGACCACCACGCTGTTCCCCTCCTCGGCATCTGTCTTTAGTGAAGGGAGTCGCGCCGTCCAGTCCTCCAGCACCTCCTGGCTTTCGGAATAAAAACGAGCCTCCAGCACACCGGCCAGTGCAAGCTTTGTAGCGATAAGGCTGATGTGTTTCCCGGATATTGCCCCTGCACGGTAAACCCGAACATAGCGACGGCCAGTATCGACGATGTTCAGATTGTGCAATTCATCCAGCTGCTTTTTACCGAGATAAACCGGCTGGATCGTGTCGCCGATTGTATTGTGGCGCTGCCAGTCCTCAGCGAATATCCATGCCTTTTCCCCGGCAAAAATAATTGCCTCGGTAAACGGATCTGACGGCAGTTTGTTCAGGTTCGGTGCGTTCTTCATCATCTGCCCCTCAGTGAGCCACTGGTGCTGCCGGAATGCCTTCCGTTTTGAGCGTTTCAATAAAGCTGTCGTGAAGAAGCGCCATGCCTTTAAGCCCCTCTTCGGACATATCGATGCCTGTTACAGAACTGATGTCGATCATGCTCCGGTAAATTGCCGCAGCCATTTCAGTCGCTTTATTCGCAGGGAGCATTTCATATGCCAGCCCCTCAACATGGTTCGCCAGGGCGAAACGTTCCGACCACGGGTAAATGACAATGCCGCCCTGTTCACCGCTATAAATGGCGACCTCCTCCGGCTCTCCCTGTTCATTTTTCACTTCGACGGCACCGTTGATATCAAACATTTCGCAAACATAAACAGCAGCCACAACCCAGCGCCAGAGCACAAGATTTTGCTCATCCGTCACGACCAGACATCCGGCGTGCATGCCGTGCCAGATGGCAGCGACCAGACGCAGCCCCTTCACTAAATCAGCGTCATACTCTCCGCTGTCGAGCTTCTGAATATCAGTTTCCGGAACGACAGCATCGGCTGCGTTTTGCTTGCGGTGGAAATAAAGAACAAAGTTTTTTTCTGCTTCCAGACGACTCATCAGGATATATTTATCTGTCTGGCTGTTGTCCCCAGAAAAGTAATTGCTATATGTTTTACGCATGATAAATCTCCAGTCCAAAGTTATTATCTTTCGGATTTTCCAGGGCGGCAGCCACCGCTTCTTTCATGACTTCATTCATGAACTCAACACCTTCGGGGGTGAGGCGACTGTTATCTTTATTCAACATCCCGGTGTAGGTTTCGCTCAGCATTGATAATCCCTTACTCCTGCCGAACTTGCGGAAACACTGGAGCTCAATGCTGTTGATAAGGCAACTTGCTACAGCCTCTTCAGTCAGGTTATCCAGCGCCACTACCTGTTTTTTCACCATGAGGTTAAGAACTGCTGACCCGCGGTTACGCAGGCGGCAATAATGGATAAAAGCATCAGCAATGCGCTTTCGGTTTAATTCGAGAGAGTTATTTTTCCGGTTCATAAATATCTGTTCTCCTGCCATCAGGGCGAGAAACACCCCGACCCGATGGCCGCTAATTTCTGTATAAAGATGATGTTGTTATATCGGGGTTATTTGCCGGTCTTTCGCCTGCGCTCACCAATATTGAAATCTGCTTCGTCAGCATTGAATTTCAACGCCTGTGCAATACCTGGTAAATGCATCAGCATTTCGCCCAGATTACATAAGTCTTCACGTGCCATATCTCCGGTGTAATCATTATTATTACAGGCCCAGAAGACCACGTTACCGACAGAGCCAAGACCCGACATGATGCCTTCGTACGCCGCCTCGGAATGCATGCGGATCTCCGTCAGCGTTTCATCATCTTCTTTGCTCAAATCACAGCGAGAAAGTAATTGTTCAATCCTGCTCATGCCTGTGCTCCCCAGTAATCAGTAAGATCCACGCCATACACAGCAAGCCAGGCTTCTCGCGGCCAGGATTTGACGAAGCCAAACTGAGCATCCGCCACCTTATGAGGTTCAAACCCATTTGCCTGACACCATTTTTTGAGCGGTCGCCAGCCATATTCAATATCGGTGACCTGCTTCACTGCTTTTACCGTGGCGTGTTTTACTGATTCGCCCAGTCGTTCGGCCAGTTGTTTCGATTTGCGTACCGCAGCAGATGCAGTTGCCATCGCGGTCGCTTCCCGGCGACTGCCAATTTCGGCTTTGGTACGCTCAGCTTCGTCAGCGCGTTTCTCAGCCTCAAGTCGCCCCCGTTCAGATGCCATTGCAATCTGAAGGATCTCCATCGTTGATAATGCGGGTACGGCAACACGCCGTGCTTTCAACTTCGCCAGAGCAGAGCGACGTACTGCTTTAGATTCTCGCATCGATACCAGCATGCACTGATCACTTGTCAGCCCGTAAGCAACGGTTGGGCGTCCGCCGCGTGCTGTGGAGGGTTTTGGAATTTCTGGATAAAACTCCCCTTCAAGTTCTCTGGCTACCTTCGCAATGAATTTGTTGTGAGTAATTGACGGCTCACCAAACTCCCTGCGAGCTTCGTTGATGATGCTCAACAGCTCAATGGTATCAATCAGACCTTGACCAGCACTTTCTGTGTTAGTAACTGCTTCAGATTTAACCATTGGATTTAGCCGGCTGCCGTCCGGCTCCTGCGTTCCAGGGGGTTACGAAACTTTCGTACCCCTCACCGACCAGCTTTGTTTTATCAGCCATTGCACACCTCGTGTTCATTTCCTGTTTGCTCACCCAAATCCAGAGCATCTGTGGACTGCTGCGTAAGATGGGCTGCAATATCGACAAGAGATATTACGTACATCTGCAGATTCTTTTCACCGGAACAGAGGATTCGGGTAGCGCAGTTCATCAGATCCAGCGACCATTGAAGGTTGAGCAACACATCACCTTCTGTACGATAAATGTGTGGCTTATCCATTGTCGGCCTCCGCAGCTTCACGGGCGATCTTTTCAATCAGCTCAATGATTTCAAGGCACAACTGCTCTTCCTCCGCATTGGAAGTGAGAAACCCAGCCGCGGATGCAAGGGCCTGAATCTTGTGCAAAGCATCAAGGCCAATACCGACTTTAACGTTACGCATTGCACACCCCCTGTTCAGGTGTGACAGACCAGCCCGCCCGTCGGGCCATTTCCAGGAACGACGACAGCGTGGCTACATGCTCACCGTTCACCAGTGGGTAGTCACACACATGGCGGACTTCCTTAAGCTGAACCACCACACGTCCTGAAAAATTCGGGGATACATGAAGGTTTACGTTCAGAAGAGTACGAAGCCCTTTATCCAGTAACAGTTTCGCGAATTTTTCGGCATCACCGTGGGCACCACAACCCAGACAACGGAATGTCTGAGCGGCGGGATCAACAGTAAATGATGGTGTTTTCTCGCTATGGAAAGGACAGAACCCGACGTAATTTTTGCCCTGCCGATCAAGGTGAACGCTCGATCCAATGGTTTTGAGGATGTCAGGCATGAGCTACCTCCTGAACACCAGAGGTGCATGCTTCAAAACGCTGCTCGAAAATCCAGGAGAAATAATCGCCACCGTCCATCAACTGAAGACGGCATGGAGCTTTGGTGCGGATCTGCGCTGCAAATACCAGATTCCAGTTCAGGAAATGTGAGCGTGCCTGCTGTTCGGTGTTAGCCTCAGCGCGCAAAACAACTGGGGTAGCGTCAGGTTTATCTGACGGAGTGCCCAGAAACAGATATGTAAATTCCGGGCGAGTTTGGGTATCATGTGAACATGCCATAATGTTACTCCTATTAACGTTGTGGTTAGAGGCCCAGCCCGGAGTGCCATCCGGTTGGGTCTCGCAATATTTACTCCATTCTAAAATCGTGGTGAACACCACCAATATATTCACAGGTGAACACCACGTCAACAATTGAATTAGATTTTTTTTCGTGCATACTGAACACCACCAAGAAACAAGAGATTCAGTAATGGCAACGGGAAGGAAGAACAACAAATCTTTACAGGTGTCCGTAAGGCTTCCTCTTGAAGACCTCGAACTAATCGAGATGGTTAAAGAAGAAGGAGAAAGCACAGCCGGATTTTTGATCACCGCTGCAAAAGGCGAAATCAAACGCCGGCAGCGCAAGAAATCGAAAGACAATCCTGACCAGTGATCGATCTGGTTCCCAAAGGCAACGTTCGCAGCGTTGCCTTTTTCTTTGTGAGCACGGGGTGTGCAGCCAGTAAAGCCGCTCATACTGATACCTCGACTTTCCCGCCACCAATCAACTCGAATGGAATCTGACCAATTTCATCCACCAGCTTTTGCGCCTTAACCAGCTCAGGCAAATCATCCTGGCGCTTACGAAGACGGCGGCCTGCATCACTTGAGTCTTCGTCTGAAGCCTTCCAGGCTGCTGCAACAATATTCCGCATCTGTTCAATCGTGTGATGAACGCCAGGCTGAGGCGCCGCCCCCTCCTTCTCAACTAAATCCAGCAACCACACACGAAGCTCTTTCGCTACTTTCGTGCGGGCAAACATCCCGATGAGATGAGCGCCGCGTGGCGAAAAAAGACGAACCTGATTATATTGCAATTCATTGTTTTCATTACGAACCCTCACTTTGGCAATGGTTGTCATGCTTTCGGTGAATTCATCCTTGTGCCGGTAGTAAAGGTTCAAAACCTTATCTTTGCTGGCATACTTCAGAAGCCCGGCCAAAATGTCAGCAGTGAACCATATTTTCCCGTCGCCATTGTCAAACGGAATTACCACCTGGTCGTGAAACTTCAATTCGCGGCAATTAACGCTCTGACCAATTTCAGATTGAGCGAGTCCCTGCCCGGAGAAGGCATTTAATTTATTCATGGTTTTTACCTGTCGTTAATTAGTTTGATGACTGTCGCGACAACCAGATCTTAATCAGATGTGAATGCAACGACACGCAACAAATGCACATAGGGGGTTCTTTATCAGGCAACCTCCTTGCGGGATTCTTCGATGCGCTGGCTAATCCAGCCATCAACTTCACTTTCTACAAAGGCGATGGCACGAGAGCCAATTTTGACAGACGAAGGGAATTTCCCCTGACTCATAAGGCGATAAATCCAGGCTTTGCTGTAACCAGTGCGGCGCTGGACTTCGGAAAGACGAATAAATGATTGCGACATATTTACCTCGTAACGTCTATTACGGTTTACGAGATTAATTTAATCAGATTCAATCTATTCAGTGTGGAAATCACGACAAGAAAGATGGAAGGCCTAATTTATGCCAAACGATAAGGAAACAGCATTTTTATCGTAACATTGGAAATGCAGTAAAGGCAGATGCGGGACTTTAGAAATGTCGCCCCGCATTGAGTTTATCTTTAGAAGTGGCTACTGTTCACTATCAGGCAAAGTGATTTCTAAAGCTTCTTTTATCAAGTTAGTCATTTGCTTCTCTGTTACAACCATCCCCTGATACCCCAATGCTGCTAGGTTCTGAGCGACAGCCCTAGCTATAGCGAGTTTATTCAACCGCTCTCCATTCCGAAAGGATTTACTCGATTTTTCAAGCGCAATAGCCATACCGGCAATCATCATAAGTGCTGTATTTTTACCCGGAAACTCTCCCCACTGGTCAAGATATACCTGATTGTTATTTTCAATAACCTGTGGTTGTTGTAGAGGTAGAGGCCAATTGAACTCATGTTCAGCAACCCATTTCTCAACTTCACTTCGAACAAGCACACAATCTCGGCGGTCGTGATCCATATTATCGTAGTACGAAATATCTTTTGCGCTTAATTTGCCATTATCAATTGCATCCCATAAAGATTCTTTGTAAGCTTCACATTCACTATTTTGCTCTCCTCTTAAACTCATTCGAGGATTAGCGCCAATAATTAAACAGGCCGCATCACTCAATAAAATATTGTCGCGAGAAAGATAAGGCACCAGCCAATTATCTAAGTTTTTTTTCAACCCAATATTATATTCTAATAGATTATCGTGGAGGTTTAATCCTAAAGTTTTCTCTATCTCCGAACGATTAAAGCCCAAAAAATCAAATGAATTCATATCATCACCTCAAAATGGAATATCATCTTCAAAGTTAAGGTCTGTGGTGCTTTGTTCCTGCTCTGCCCTAGTCATAGATGGTGTCCACCCTTCGTAAGGCGGACTATCCATATTGGGGCTAGCCATTACACAGCTTAAAAGTTCATAGGCCCTAAAAGATGGATCTCCGGAGGAAGGCCTCCGAGTTATTCCTCGGGCATCTTGTATTAGCAGGCTAGGAGCATATTCTTGCTCTTCATCTAGCTTGATAATTATCCAGTTCGCTATCTGATCCCTCGTCATATCGGGATATTTTGACTCGATTCGAACAATCAGCTCTCTGATGCTTATGAATTGTTGCTTTTTAGCTTTCAGCTCGGTCGCTGGATTAAGCATACACCACCTCGCGCCTCCAAATTTTGTGGCTATGTCAGCCCGCAGGGGTATCGGGGATCAACCTAGACATAGCCATTTTCTTTGGAAGGATTATCGTCTACTGAAGTATACATGTCTAGCTTCACTGTATGCTTAACCAGTAAATTGTAGGATGTGCCACATCCTCATTAATAGTTGTTCCAAAAATGGCAAAAGTTGTTCCAGAGTTGTTCCAAACTGAAAATGAATATGCAAATAAAAACAGTAAGTTACCTTCATAACCATATATATGGAACAACTGGAACGACTGGAACAACTACTTTTCCTCACACATGAAGAAAACAGGTTAACCCACCGCTTTTCCAGCCAACTCATCCAGGTAATCAGCATACCACTGGAGCATTTCTTGCCGTCCATCAAGGTACTGAGCATGGTTATAAGTCCCGCGAATTGTATTCCTATCGGCATGCGCCAGCTGCGTCTCAATCCATGCAGAATTGAAGCCTTTTTCATGTAATACGGTGCTCATTGTGTGCCTGAACCCATGGCCTGTTGCCTTCCCTGCATAACCTATACGCTTGATCACCTGGTTTATGCTGGCCTCACTCATTGGCTTGTGTGCATCGTTGCGCCCGGGGAAAACATATTTCCCCCAACCGGTGATTTCTTTTAGCTCTAACAGAATTGATTTTACCTGCCGTGAAAGGGGAACAAGGTGGGGGCGACGCATCTTCATGCGTTCCTTGGGTATCTGCCACAAATCATTGTCGAGGTCGAACTCGGCCCATTCAGAGGCACGTAGCTCAATTGTCCTTACGCTGGTATACATCAACAATAAGGTCGCTATTCTGGTTACTTTACTGCCTGAGTAGGCATTAACGGCATGTATGAAAGAGCCAATCTGCGCTGGCATAAGATGCGGGAAGTGCTGCTGCTTGGGGGTTTTGAGGGCACCAGCTAAATCAGTAACGGGATTAAACTCAGCCCTTCCAGTAATAATGGCATAGGTAAATATCTGGCGGCAGGCTTGTCTGGTCTTTTTAAGCTTATCCAGAACGCCACGATCCTCCATCTTCTTCAGCACTGATAGCATTGTCATCGGCTTAATATCTGTTATGGCTTTCTTCCCGATATAGGGAAATATGTCTTTTCTCAGATATTCCAGAATGTCGTCAGCGTAACCTGAAGACCAGTTCGGCTTCTTATGTTCATGCCATTCAAGCGCCAGGAGTTCAAAGCTGTTATTAACCGCGAGACTTTTTGCCTCTTTGGCGGCCTGTTTTACTTCGGACGGATCATCACCAGCCGCAAGTAAGCGTTTAGCCTCATTACGTTTGTCACGAGCTTCCGCAAGTGACACATCGGGATAAACGCCAATGGAAAGTAGCTTCTCTTTACCTGCATAGCGGTACTTCATGCGCCAGTATCTGGAACCGCTCGGGTTAACCAGCAGATATAAGCCACCACCATCGGACAGCTTATAGGGTTTATCGGTTGGTTTCGCAGTGCTGATCTGGCGGGCTGTTAACTTCATATTGGGGGTATCTCACTTCATTGAACCTGCACATACCCCAGAATGTACCCCCAGATGAGCGTAGATTTCAATAGATGATAGTAGACGTTGGGATAATGATATTCCTCCCAACACCTTGCTACATCTGGTTTTTGTAGACTTTAAGAGAGGTCAGTAGAAGTGAAGATGGCGCGCCCTGCAGGATTCGAACCTGCGACCCACGGCTTAGAAGGCCGTTGCTCTATCCGACTGAGCTAAGGGCGCATTTTTATGCGGGAGACACGCATTGCTGCGTGAAACGCCTGGAATTATACGTTCCACGCCTTACGAGTCAATGACTTTGGGGCGACAGCCCTGAGAAGTGCGCGTTTATCAGACAATCGCCCGCCGTTAAATGCGGCCTGATGCAAAGAGATAACTGACAGCGCGCCCGGCTTCTGACAAAATATAGCCATCCCCCCGATGAAAGTGACAGATGGAATCTTCTCTCTGATGGCAGCAAAGATTATTGACGGTAAAACGATTGCGCAGCAGGTACGCTCTGAGGTTGCGGAAAAAGTGAAGGCCCGCATTGAGGCCGGAAAGCGTGCCCCGGGCCTGGCGGTTGTGCTGGTTGGCTGCAACCCCGCATCGCAGATTTATGTCGCAAGCAAACGCAAAGCCTGTGAAGAAGTCGGGTTTATCTCCCGTTCTTACGATTTGCCGGAAACCACCAGCGAAGCCGAACTGCTGGAATTGATCGATAAGCTGAACAGCGATCGTGAAATTGACGGTATCCTGGTGCAGCTACCGCTGCCTGCGGGCATCGACTACGTGAAAGTACTGGAGCGTATTGCGCCGGACAAAGACGTCGACGGTTTCCATCCGTACAACGTTGGCCGTCTGTGCCAGCGCGCACCACGTCTGCGTCCGTGCACACCGCGCGGGATCGTGACGCTGCTTGAGCGCTACAATATCGATACTTTCGGCCTGAATGCCGTGGTGGTTGGCGCCTCCAATATTGTTGGCCGCCCGATGAGTATGGAGCTGCTGCTGGCCGGCTGCACCACCACCGTGACCCACCGCTTTACCAAAAACCTGCGCCACCACGTGGAGAACGCCGATCTGCTGATCGTCGCCGTGGGCAAGCCGGGCTTTATTCCGGGCGAGTGGATCAAAGAGGGTGCCATCGTCATCGACGTCGGCATTAACCGCCTCGAAAGCGGTAAAGTCGTGGGCGACGTGAGCTTTGAAGAAGCCGCCGCCCACGCGTCTTATATTACGCCGGTTCCCGGCGGCGTTGGCCCGATGACGGTAGCCACGCTTATCCAGAACACGCTGCAGGCGTGTGAAGAGTACCATAACGCTGAGGACGCATAAGATGGCGACATTTTCATTAGGTAAACATCCGCATGTCGAACTCTGCGATCTGTTAAAACTGGAAGGCTGGAGCGAAAGCGGTGCCCAGGCAAAAATCGTGATTGCTGACGGCCTCGTGACCGTTGACGACGCGGTGGAAACCCGCAAACGCTGCAAAATCATTGCTGGTCAGATGGTAGCCTTTGACGGTAACTCCGTCACCGTGACAGCCTGACCCTCCCCGCCCGGCGGCGTTCTGCCTGCCGGGCGTTTATCTCCCCCTTATTAATCTCCCTACAACCATAGCGGTTTATTCTCGATCGACTTAAAATAATCACCAATTCTTCTGGATGAATGTAAAAATTTAGTTGCGGCTTCGTGCGCCTTCTAAGACGATAAGTAGAACGTTCTACTCACTAAAAAAACAGCGCGATTACGCGTCATTAAGGGTTGTCACTCGGGGGAATCAGCATGAGTCTGATATCAGGGTTTGTTAAATCACTATCTAAATTATCGATGATTGGCCGCGCGCTGATGCTGCCAATCTCACTGCTGCCGGCGGCGGGTCTGCTGCTGGCCTTCGGCGATAAGTTCCATCTGCCGCTGAATTTCATTTTTAATCGAACAACTCCTGGTAAAACAAGGTGAGGGCCACAGCCCTCACTCTCACACTGATGACTTACGACGCCAGCACAATACCCACCTTGTTCCTCTGCGTGTGCAAATATGTACTCAATTTAACCACTCAGTGCTACACTGCAAAAATGCGCTGCCCTCGCCGTACGCGTGAGAAACACGCTTTGCAATTCTGCAGGGCCTTAACGAGGAAACACGAGATTGCTGTTCTCACCAGTGATCTCATTTTAAGTGTAAAACGATGACACAGACCATGTCCCAGCAACTTGCCAGAGACAGTCCTGGAAATGCCCAGGCTTTCGAAGGCGGTACGTACGTCACAAAAAATGGTGTCGCAGAACTTTTCATTCAGACCGCCGCGGAAAGTCAGACAGGGTTAAGAGAAATTGAGCAAGAAAGAAACATAAATGCCCTTTTCAAGCTGGCTATGATGGCGAAAAAAGAGATCGCAGATGGCAAAGTTATGACCCCCGAAGAGGTTTTAGGAAGACTGCTTGCGGCAAGAAAATAATGGATGGGTATTGAGTGTCCAGTCAATTTTCAGTTTTAGCCGTGCCAATGGCGCTGCAGTGCTTAGAAAATATTGAATCATACAAAAGTGGCTTTATCAGGCACTAGCAGGCTGCCCGTTTCGTTGATACCTTACTGACAGAATCAGTTACTCACATTGTCGAAGACCTTCAACGCTATCGCTTCAATGCCTGGCTTTCAGATCGCGGTTTGCTCTGCGAGAAAGGCTTGATGTCGAAAGTGAGTATCGCGTGCTTTATGATGTTGACGGCAGCAATATTGAGATGCTGCTTTTCGCCAGCATGAAGCAGGATTTTGAGACGATGCTTTATCGCTACAACTTACTGAAATGACGCTTAATGCCCGGTTAAACCGGGTTTTTTTATATCTGTTTAATAGGGGCGGCAGAACAGGCGTTATACCGAACAGATAATGGCGCAAAGGTCGTGCCCACAGCATGGTCTCCAGCACGCTCCCCGTCTCGTGAAGACGGTAACACGCCACGTCCGCCCGAATTGTAGCCGGTGAAATTTCAGATATTCATTACTTTTTTTGGCGCAGATTCCAGAGTTACATTCCCGTTTCGCTTTGGGCATAAAACAGCTTTTATCGGCTGTGCCATGGCGCTAATGTATTGCTGCATCTGCAAAATCAGGTGTCGGGATTAGCCTTCTGAATGAGCATACTGGCGGCATAAAGTTCATCAACTGGAGGCAGCCATCATGGCGACAATTCTCAGCTTAACATTGTCTCAATACGATATTCCGGTGACGCCATTTCCCAACTTTATCGAACAGGCCAGCACCTGCAAACGTCTTGTCTATGCGCTGGGGGAAACAGTGACACAGCCTGGAGTCAGGCCCTCTGCAGTCAACTTAACGCCTGCCTGACACAGCTTCAGCCGGGACTGCTGGACCCGATCCCACCGGGTCTTACCGACAACTTTACCGTCGACACGCTTCCCACAGAATCCCCATATTTTGAGGCCGACTGCACGGAGTTATGCCGCTACTGTATGGCCCTGAGCAAAGTGCTGGTTGAACATCAGGCCGATGCCGAAACGGCAGACATCTTGCGCGATCTGCTCTGCGGCCTGACAGCTTATTTTGTCGAGGGCATGATGGCTCCGCGCTGGGTGAGAGGTGCGGATGGGATTGATGAGATAGTGTAAGCGTAGAGAGGTTGAGGGGCGATGCCCCCTCTTTTTTGGTATTGTTGAGTCATAGAATACTGGATATTAACGTTAATAGGTATGGGGGTTAGTCTCGCCTGGCAAACTTCCAGTTACCTATATCAAATACAACAGCGGTATCCTCACCACCTTCATATAGAGCGTATTCCACTCCAATATAGAAGAAATAACTTGATGTGTTATCGCTATTTTTCCTATTATTTCTTTTACCTTTTTTTGAATACACAACAATCAAGTCTCCCTTCTTAACCTCTTGATCTGGAATCCAATAAGGATTTTTGATTTTTGGGGAAACACTATTTTCAGTTTGTAAAACAGTGGATGAGATAACTAAAGTACCTACATTCCCATCCTCAAGAACTTCAATAACAACGCGTTCTTTTTCGATATTTCCAGGCTCTCTTATGTTTATAATTTTAAACTTCATTTCTTTTTCCCATTAAAGATACCGCTATTGAAATGCCGGAAAGAATCAACCCTATACCTCCAACAGTAATCCCTCCTAATGGGGAATTAGCAGAATATATAGAAAACGATAGCCCAACCAGACATGTTCCAGTACCCAAACAGACAGAAAAGAGGAATTCGATAGATTTTTTTGCCTGTTTCAAATGAGTTAGTTCAGCAGTTAAAGAAGCATGCTTTACTTCAAGATCTCTATGCCTTACATCATTCTTTTTTAGCTCATAATTTTCATATTCGAGTTCACTACTCTTGGCGAGAATCAGCTTGTAAACCCCTGGCGACTGTAAGTCTTCTTCAGAGAGATCGGTCAGGATTTTATCATAGGGGCGTTTAGGTTTTGGCTGGTAATTACCGTCATTATGACTATCCCTGCTTTTAATCGGAAGCTCTTCATCTGCCGCGACCTCACGTTCCTCTTTTCTCATCATGTCATATCTACCATGTTCTAAGTAATTAAAATCTACGTATCGTATGCTGGTTGCTCACTATCTATGATGTTTCATTAATTCAAATTAATTTAGACACTCTGCAAATTTATATACAAGTCTGGCGATTTTGTCTTTTGACCTGGATTTTGAATTTCATTTTTCAAGCCCTCCCGAAGACCTTTAACATACCTTCACATCCTCCCCGCAGAAATCACAACGTAGCACCCATTACCGACAGAATTTCTCCGGGAAACCATAATACTGCACATAATAAAAGTATGAATGAACACACTGCTATCCCGGCATACAAAGCAGATAAATTAAAAAAGTGAGGGCCATCGACCTCACTCTCTTAAAGCTTACTTACGACGCCAGGTCGTCCCCTGCGCCCCGTCTTCCAGTACGATCCCCATCCCGTTAAGACGGTCGCGTGCCGCATCGGCCGCGGCCCAGTCTTTGGCTTTGCGCGCGTCCAGACGCGCCTGAATCAGCGCTTCAATTTCGGCGGTTTCGCTATCATCCACCTGCGCACCGCTCTGCAGGAAGGCATCCGACTCCTGCTCCAGCAGGCCCAGAACCGCAGAGAGCTTGCGCAGATGAGCGGCCAGGGCGTTGGCGGCTGCGATATCTTCCGACTTCAGGCGATTCACTTCACGGGCCATATCGAACAGCGCCGAGTAGGCTTCCGGGGTGTTGAAGTCGTCATCCATCGCCTCGACAAAGCGGGCTTCGAAGGCCTCGCCGCCGGCTGGCGCTACCGAAGTGTCGGTGCCGCGCAGCGCGGTGTAGAGACGCTCCAGCGAGGCGCGGGCCTGCTTCAGGTTCTCTTCGCTGTAGTTCAGCTGGCTGCGATAGTGGCCGGACATCAGGAAGTAGCGAATGGTTTCCGCGTCGTAGTACTTGAGCACGTCGCGCACGGTAAAGAAGTTATCCAGCGACTTCGACATCTTCTCGCGGTCAACCATAACCATCCCGGAGTGCATCCAGTAGTTGACGTACTCACCGTCATGGGCGCAGGTCGACTGGGCGATTTCGTTCTCGTGGTGCGGGAACATCAGGTCCGAACCGCCGCCGTGAATATCAAAGTGGCTGCCCAGCTGTTTGCAGTTCATTGCCGAACATTCGATATGCCAGCCCGGACGCCCTTCTCCCCACGGGGATGACCAGCTCGGCTCGCCCGGCCTGGACATTTTCCACAGTACGAAGTCCATCGGGTTGCGTTTAATTTCCGAGGTTTCAACGCGCGCACCGGCCTGGAGCTGATCCAGATCCTGGCGGGAGAGCTGGCCGTAGTTCGGGTCCGTCGGCACCGAGAACATTACGTCGCCGTTTTCCGCCACGTATGCGTGATCGCGAGCGATTAAGCGCTCGATGATGTCGATAATTTCATGAATATGGTGGGTGGCACGCGGCTCGTTGTCCGGACGCAGAATATTCAGCGCGTCAAAATCCGCGTGCATCTCGTTGACCATACGCTCCACCAGCGCGGTGAAGGCTTCACCGTTCTCGTTGGCGCGTTTAATAATTTTGTCGTCGATATCAGTGATATTGCGCACGTACTTCAGCTGGTAGCCGAGAAAACGCAGGTAGCGTGCGACAACGTCGAACGCGACAAAGGTACGGCCGTGGCCGATATGACAGAGATCGTAAACGGTGATACCACACACATACATGCCCACTTCACCAGGGTGAATGGGTTTAAATTCCTCTTTTTGGCGCGTCAGTGTATTAAAGATTTTTAACATCGAAGATTCCGTGTAGACGTGTGTGGCGTAAAAAACGCGTATAGTACCTGTAATTCAACCCCGAAGCAGCACACTTTGCAAGGTGATCGAACCCCGCGGTTATGCTATAACAAGCCCCTGTATATGGCCCACTGCGGGTCTAAGCACCACTATAACGGAACAGGATGCAAAAATGGTTACTTTCCACACCAATCACGGCGATATCGTCATTAAAACTTTTGACGATAAAGCGCCTGAAACAGTTAAAAACTTCCTGGACTACTGCCGCGAAGGTTTTTACAACAACACCATTTTCCACCGTGTTATTAACGGCTTTATGATCCAGGGCGGCGGTTTTGAGCCGGGCATGAAGCAGAAAGACACCAAAGATACTATCCAGAACGAAGCCAACAACGGTCTGAAAAACACCCGTGCCACGCTGGCCATGGCCCGTACTCAGGCTCCGCACTCCGCGACCGCACAGTTCTTTATCAACGTTGCCGATAACGACTTCCTGAACTTCAGCGGCGAAAGCCTGCAGGGCTGGGGCTACTGCGTGTTTGCTGAAGTGGTTGAAGGTATGGACGTGGTAGACAAAATCAAAGCGGTTTCCACCGGCCGCAGTGGTATGCACCAGGATGTACCGAAAGAAGATGTGATCATTGAGCGCGTGACCCTCGGCGAGTAATTCGTGGCGACGCTGTTTATTGCAGATCTTCATCTGTGCACGGAAGAACCGGCGATAACCGCCGGTTTTGTTCGTTTTCTGGGTGACGAAGCCCGCCGTGCCGACGCGCTCTATATTCTCGGCGATCTATTTGAAGCCTGGATCGGCGATGACGATCCGAACCCGCTGCATAAAGAGGTCACGACCGCGATCCGCGCGCTCGTCGATGCCGGTGTGCCCTGCTACTTTATCCACGGCAACCGCGATTTTCTTATCGGCAAGCGCTTCGCCCGCCAGAGCGGGATGACGCTACTCCCGGAAGAAAAGGTGCTGGATCTGTACGGTCGTCGGATACTGATTATGCACGGCGATACGCTCTGCACTGACGACGCCGGTTACCTGGCTTTTCGCGCCAAAGTCCACCAGCCCTGGCTACAGAAACTCTTTCTCTCCCTGCCGTTGTTTATCCGCAGCCGCGTGGCAGCCAGAATGCGCGCTGGCAGTAAAGCCGCCAACAGCAGCAAGTCGCTGGAGATTATGGATGTTAACCCTCAGGCAGTGGTTAAGACGATGGAAAAGCATCGGGTACAGTGGCTGATCCACGGCCATACTCATCGCCCCGCCGTACATGAACTTACCGCCAGTGACGCCCCGGCGTTTCGTGCCGTTCTCGGTGCCTGGCATACGGAAAGCTCGATGATTAAGGTCACCCGCAACGACGTGGAGCTGATTGTTTTTCCCTTTAGCGGTTAATCCTCGCCTATACTCTCTGTCTATTCCCCCCGGCATACCGCGAATCCATGACCGCACAGATACTCGCCCGCAACCTGCGGCTCCCCACTCTTTTTCTGCTGGCAGGCGTCGCGCTGTTTGCCGCGCTGTCTCTGTATGCCAACTGGGGCGCGTTTATGCAGTGGTGCCTCAGCGTACAAATCACTCTGCATCGCTATCTGGTTATGTATCTCCTCCAGCTCAATAATCATCAGTACGCGGCGAGCCTGTGGCTGCTGACCGGGGCCTTTATCTACGGCATTCTGCACGCCATCGACCCGGGACACGGCAAGTTTATCGTCACCACCTGGCTCTCCACCCACCAGGAGAGCCTGACGGCAACACGCCTGGTCCCTTTTTCGGCAGCCTGATGCAGGGCGTCAGCGCCATTGCGTTTGTCTTTATTCTGGCGGTGGGCTTTAACCTTGCCGCGGGCGATCTCAGCCAGAGTCGCTGGTACGTTGAGAAAACCAGCGCGGTGCTGATTGGCGGGTTTGGCACCCTGATAATCTGGCAGGCGCTGAAACGTCTGCGCCCGACTAAATTTCGTATTCGCGGGCTGCGTCCTGCTGAAGAAAATACGCATTCAGACGCCCGCTGCTGCGGGCATCACAGCGTCGGCATCGATCTGCACGGTAGCAGCTGGCGCACGCCCGTGCAGCGGCGCGATTATGATCCTGCTCTTTTCCAACGCGCTGGGTATTGTCACCTGGGGCATCGCGGCGGTGATGACCATGTCCCTGGGTACGACGCTGTCTGTTTTCGGCCTGTCGCTGGCGGTACGCTACGCGCGCAGCCAGACAGTCGCTCTGTTTGGTAACCAACACGGCACGCTGCGCTGGCTGTTACTGGTGGCTAAAGTGGCCGGTGGGATGCTGCTGATCCTCTTCGCCACCGTCCTCTTCCTGACCACTATCCCGGTGAGCAGCGGCGGCGATTTTATCGCAGCAGGCTGTTAACGCAGGAAAAACTACCCGGGTGGGTAAAACAGAGGCAGAATACGGCACACCATTGAAGAACGTGCCAGAGAAACCCATGACGTCCGGCCCTGAAAAACTGAATTTAACGCGTTTGCATGTGGTATCCCTGTGAACGCAGCGACCGCATCCGCTTCCCGGCGAGCCTTTTACTACGCGCCTTTTCGTAACCTGTTTTTCGCCCGACTGCTGACCGTACTCGGTAACGGCATCGCGTCTGGTGCTCTGGCCTTTGCGGTGATTGATATCGGTGGCAGCGTCGCTGACTTAGGGATCGTGGTCGCCGCGCGCTCGCTGTTTAACGTCGGCTTCTTGCTGCTGGGCGGCGTGCTGGCGGACCGCTACTCCCGCAGTCGGGTGTTGCTCATCTCCTCCCTGATCGCCGCCCTCTCCCAGGGCATCGTCGCCGGCCTGGTGCTGGACGGGTCCGCAACTATCGTCCTGCTGACCTTACTGAGCGCGGTCAACGGTGCGGCGGCCGGCATCTCGATGCCCGCTTCAGCGTCGATGGTGCCGCACACGGTGCCGGTGCATAGCCTGCGCGAAGCCAACGCTTTTATCCAGCTCAGCGTTTACGGCGGCACCGTCGTCGGCGCCTCACTCGGCGGCCTGCTGATCAGTACCATCGGCCCCGGATGGGGACTGGCGGTCGATGCCCTGGGATTTGCCGCCGCCGCGCCGCTCTATCTGCGCACGCGTATCGCCGCGCAGAAGTCGGCGCAATCCACATCGAATATGCTCCAGGACCTGCGCGACGGCTGGAAGGAGTTTATCTCTCGCGCCTGGGTCTGGGCTATCGTGGTTCAGTTTACGGTGATCAACGCCGCCTTTAGCGGGCTGGTGATGGTGCTTGGCCCGGTTATCGCCGATACCTCATTTGGCCGCGCGGGATGGGGACTGGTGGTCGCCGCAGAGAGCGTCGGCCTGATTGTCGGATCGCTGATTGCCCTGCGCTGGCGCCCCCGCCGCGACTTGCTGATTGGAGTCATACTGGTCGCGCTCTGTGCCGTGTCAATTGCGCTGCTGGGGTTGATTCCCTCCACGCCGGTGCTGATGACGGCGTTCTTCTTTGCCGGCGTCGGCTTCGGCCAGTTTGGCGTAACCTGGGCGCACTCTCTGCAAACCCATATCCCCGCCGATAAGCTGGCACGGGTCTATGCCTATGATGCCGTGGGCTCCTTTGTCGCTATCCCCATCGGCGAACTGGCCGCCGGACCGCTGGCGCTCTGGTTCGGCACCACACACCTGCTGCTGGCCGCCGCCGCAGCGGTGGTGATCGCCACGGCGCTCACCACCCTGACTCCGGCGATCCGCAGGCTGGATAACCGCCCGCAGATCGCTACGGCAGGGAAAAAAAACGCGTAACAGGGTTAACCTCTCTTTTATGGCTTTGTATAGTAAAGAAAATGTCCGTTATCCGCTGGAGCGACACTCATCCAGCGGATAATTAAAATGCTAAGGAAACCACAACGTGTCGAAAGCATGGAAAATCCTCATCGTCGCATCCTCGTCATCTGTGTATGTGCTACCGGCTGGTGGGTATTAACGAACCACGGCGCTCAACAAGAGCAATTCCACTCCTCGTTACCCGTTATCGAAACGAATGTTCTCTATGATGCTTCAGTAACCGCTGCTGACGCTCCTTCTGTTATCGATGGCGGCCCCCTCTTCGGTAATCAACAGGATTACCGTATCCGTCTGGCCGCCGGAAAAACCTATATGATAGAAACCTCGATGGGCTGGCAGGATATCGGTGTTGCCCTTTACGAGAACGGTCAGCGGCTGGGTGAGACCAGCTGTGGATTCCGTGCACGCTGCAGTTTCTTTGTCGATACGGAGAAAGAGGTACTGGGCACCTTACGTATCAGAGGGGACGCCAGAAACAGTCAGGAACCTCTCTCTGTTGAAGTCTGAGAAGTGGCCAATTCTTTCCTGGCCGGGCAGCCGTCAAGCCGCACGGGCAAACTCACTCCCGCCCCCATTCCGGTTATTGATCGTGACGGTACTTTCAGCGGATCGCTGCCAGCAGCAGACTCCCCCCTCTTCTGGCGCGGAGGTGGCAGCCAGCAGGATTATCAGATTCAGTTGACCGCCGGGCAAAACGTCCTGATTAAAGCCAAATCAGCTGAGACGGGAGTCGGCATTGCCTTATTCGCCCCCGATGAAACCCTCGGCAGAAAGTTTGTCAGGGAGAAAAACCAGAACGCCTGCATTCAGGTTAGCACCCCGGTGGACGGCAAATATATATTGCGCGTGATGGCCCGGGACCTTAACAATGCGCCAGCGCCTGATTACACCCTGGACGTTGTGCGTACCGCATCGCCAGAACAGAGTTGCCCGGAAGAATAAGCGATTTAAGGGTGGGGCTTTAACGGTGCATCTCTGGCCACGCAACCGTTTTCCTTGCCCGTATTCCGTGCTATTCTCTGTGCCCTCTAACGCTGTCTGAAGCACACCCACAGGAGTTATAAGACGCATGTCTTCGCGCAATCATCCGCCACGCATCGCCATCGTGATGGGGTCCAAAAGCGACTGGGCTACCCTGCAGTTCGCCGCTGAAATCCTCGACGCACTGAATGTTCCCCATCATGTCGAAATTGTCTCCGCGCACCGTACTCCCGATAGACTGTTCAGCTTTGCCGAAGGTGCAGAGGAAAACGGCTATCAGGTGATTATCGCCGGTGCAGGCGGCGCGGCACATCTGCCGGGCATGATTGCCGCCAAAACCCTGGTGCCGGTGCTGGGAGTGCCGGTTCAGAGCGCCGCCCTGAGCGGTGTCGACAGCCTCTACTCAATTGTCCAGATGCCGCGCGGTATTCCGGTCGGTACGCTGGCTATCGGCAAAGCCGGTGCCGCCAATGCAGCCCTGCTGGCCGCGCAGATCCTTGCCACGCACGATACAGCGCTGCGCCAGCGTCTGGCACAATGGCGCCGCGCCCAGACAGACGAAGTCCTGGATAACCCGGACCCGCGGGGTGCGGCATGAAAAAGGTATGCGTGCTCGGTAACGGCCAGCTTGGCCGAATGCTGCGCCAGGCCGGTGAACCCTTAGGGATCGCCGTCTGGCCGGTCGGACTGGACGCCGAGCCGGAAGCGGTGCCGGTCCAGCAGAGCGTGATCACCGCCGAGATTGAACGCTGGCCGGAAACGGCGCTGACCCGCGAGCTGGCACGCCATCCGGAGTTTGTTAACCGCGAGGTCTTCCCGATTATTGCCGACCGCCTGACGCAAAAACAGCTATTCGATAAGCTCAGCCTGCCGACCGCCCCCTGGCAACTGCTGGCCAACAGCGGTGAATGGCCGTCGGTCTTTGCCCGCCTGGGCGAGCTGGCAATCGTTAAACGCCGCACCGGCGGCTATGACGGACGCGGCCAGTGGCGACTGCGTGCAACGGAAAACGACCAGCTTCCTGAAGAGTGCTACGGGGAGTGCATCGTTGAGCAGGGAATTAACTTCTCCGGTGAAGTCTCTCTGGTAGGCGCGCGCGGTCATGACGGCAAGACCGTGTTTTATCCGCTGACCCACAACCTGCATCAGGATGGCATTCTGCGGATGAGTGTTGCCTTCCCACAGGCCAGCCAGCGCCAGCAGGCGCAGGCCGAAGCGATGCTGACCGCCATTATGGACGAGCTGCGCTACGTGGGCGTGATGGCGATGGAGTGCTTTATCACTCCATCAGGCCTGCTGATCAACGAACTGGCCCCACGCGTGCACAACAGCGGCCACTGGACACAGAACGGCGCCTCCATCAGCCAGTTTGAACTGCATCTGCGCGCGGTGGTGGATCTTCCGCTGCCAACGCCTGTGGTTAACAGCCCGTCGGTAATGGTGAATCTGATTGGCAGCGACCTGAACTACAACTGGCTGAAGCTGCCGCTGGTGCACCTGCACTGGTACGATAAAGAGGTCCGTCCGGGACGCAAAGTTGGCCATCTCAACCTGAACGACAGCGATACGGCCATGCTCGATGCCAGCCTGGAAGCGCTGCGTCCGCTGCTGTCGCCGGAATACGATAGTGGCCTCACCTGGGCACAGGCGAAACTGCGTTAAAAGAAGGGCCGTCAATGACGGCCCTTTCTGTTTAATGGCGGTCGCGCTTGTCAGCGCGCTTCGCCAGCCAGTCACCCAGCACCTGCACGACCTGAACCAGTACGATAAGCGCCACCACGGTCACTATCATGACCTGCGTTTCGTAGCGGTAATAGCCGTAGCGGATGGCCAAATCCCCGACGACGCCGCCGACAATTCCGGCCATTGCCGAGTAGCCGATCAGGCTGACCAGCGTAATGGTCAGACCGCGCAGCAGTCCGGCGCTGGCTTCCGGTAGCAGCACGGTGCAGATAATGCGCATTGGACTGGCACCAAAGGCTTCCGCCGCTTCGATAATCCCCTTATCCACTTCCCGCAGGGCGCTGTCGACCAGACGGGCGAAGAATGCAATCGCCGCCACCGACAGCGGTACCGAGGCCGCAATCGGCCCGATGGTATTGCCGAGCAGGAACTGGGTCAGCGGGAGCAGAAGCACCAGCAGGATCACGAACGGTACCGAGCAGATAATATTTACCAACACGGTGCTGACCAGATAAACCGCGCGGTTCTGCCAGAACAGATTGCGATCGGTAACAAAAATCAGAAAGCCCAGCGGCAGGCCGCCGATAATGGCCAGCACCGTTGAAATGCTCAGCATCTGGAAGGTTTCGCCAAAGGCGAGACTTAAATCAGCCATTAAATCATCCACGGATCACCTCCACCTGTGCGGTACGTTGACGAATATATTCGACCGCCGCGTCAACCGCCTGCGTATATTCCCCGGCGCTAAGCTGCACCGGGTAACGGTTCGCCTTGTCGGTCAGCCCAACCAGCTCAAGGATTTCTGCTACTCGGGGGGCAATTTCACTGCGCTCCCAGCCGGCGGATTTCAGGCTGAAGGCCACGTTCTGCGCCACGGTGCGCGTATGCATCAGATTAAAGTGCTGAAAAATCATACCAATACGCTGGCGTGCGCGGTGCAGTTCCCTTCCCTGCAACGCAGAGATTTCCACACCGTTAACCCTGACGCTGCCCGCGCTCGGCCGGGTCAGTGCGTTAAGGGTGCGTAACAGGGTACTTTTACCGGCTCCGCTGGTGCCGACAATTCCGAAAATGTCGCCAGCCTGAATATGCAGGCTCACCTCATCCACGGCCCGCGTCGATGCGCCGTCACCGGCGGCAAAGTCGACGCAAACCTTGTCTATCTCAATCATGCAAACCTCAGAAATGCAAAAAGGGGCAGACCAGCTGCCCCGGGGTCATACGGATAACCTTACTGCTTTTCCGCCGCCATCCACTCTGGTTTCTGGAAAGCGTTATAGACGTTATTTGGATCGTCAATCACCGCGCGGTAGGCCGGGGATTTCACCACGTCGACAATGTCCTTCGCAAAGGGCTTGTCTGCGTCTTCGGTACGCACGGCGATAATATTTTTCAGGTTCTCATCCAGCTGCTCCTGCTTCAGAGCACTGGAGAGTTTCAGACCGGCGGCAATGGCAAAGTAACCGTTAACCAGCGAGGCAGTCACGCCGTCGAGGGTGCGTGGCAGCTGAGCCGCTTCCAGCGGCTTAAACACCAGCCCTTTCGGATTGCTGGCGATATCGCGTTCGGAGGCTTTAGTCGGGTCAATACTATCTTTGATGGTAATCAGGCCGAGAGACTGCAGAAAACGCAGGCCGCGCGCCAGGTTGGTTGGATCGTTAGAGAGGGTAACGATATCGCCTTTTTTCAGCTCGTCGAGCCTGCTGATTTTACGCGAATAAAAGCCCAAACCCGCCGTCGGTACCGCCAGCAGTCGGGTCAGCTTAAGGCCTTTGTCCGCAATGAATTTTCGAAGGAGAATACCCCCTCACTCTTTATGCATTTTTTAGCTAAGTAAATCTGAAAAAGTGCGAAGCCAGGCTAGCCCTGACCACGCCTTATTTATCAGAAGTCGTAGCGCAAACGCACCAGGTTCATATCACCCTGGTTGTCGGTGCTGGAGGTAAATACGTGCTCATAGTCAACACGGGAACCATAATCCAGTTTGAAGCTGATACCCACACCGTTATCGATACGCTGGTAGTTGCGACCGTTGGCGAACTCAATACGGTCACCCATCACGTACGGCTGAACGGATTTCAGCGCTAACTGACCCACAGGAATGGTATAGCCCGCGAAGTATTCAATGCCCCATGCATCATCGGCGAAGAAGTCGTTGGCGGAGGTTTTGTCGAGTACCATAAAGTTCTGATACCAGCCGCCGCCGAAGGACAGGGTCCAGTTGTCCGGCGTCCAGCTCAGCGCGGAACCAATAATGGCCTGATCCCAGATACTGCTTTCGCCGGTGCCGGCATTACGCACGTCGGCACGGGTATAGTTCCACGCGGTACCCCAGCTCAGATCGTCGGTCAGATGGTAATCCACCGCCAGTGAACCACCACCTTTACGGCCGTAGCGCATGCCGTTAGCCGGAAGATAGTCTGAGTCGTTAAACAAGTATGCGGCATAGATATCCGCGTCACCCGCGGTTTTCTTATACTTCTGCATCTTGCGTGAACGATAAGAACCGTCGTAGTCACCGTTAACACCGTTACCCGACGCCTGGCCGACCATGTCGTAGTCCCGGATATCGGTTTTGGCACCGACAACATCGTACCAGGCGCTGTTCTGCTGGCCGAAGGTCAGCGTACCCCAGGTATCGCTTTTCAGACCAGTGTAGAGCATACGGCGGGAGGCGTTGTGCGCGCCTTCCGCGTGGTGGTTATCCCAGTTAAGCGCGGCCGGAATATTGACGCCCAGCTCGTAGTAGCTTACCCAGCTGATGTCGTCGAACAGGTAGTAATCCGCTGCGAAGCAAAAGCAGGTACCGCCGTCGAAGCCGTTACGTTTGTAAGAGCCTTTATCACCGTCGCCGGTCATATTGGACGAATGCTGCCGCCCACCGTCAGGTTAAGACGGCTCAGCAGGTTACCGGCCTGAGTGTCCTGTTTAAGTATGGTAATTTCTGCCTGAGTTGTGAAAGACATCGCGGTCGCTGCTGCGCCGATCGTCATCGCCTGCGCTGTTTTTTTATGGACATTAAATTTCCTTGATATAAATAGCCTGCCAATTATTTGGCTTGAGAATATTACCCCCAATTAATGCGGCCGTGCAGGCGGATTTTTAATGTTTTGTGCTACCATGAGGTCATGAAGTAACAAAAAATTCTACATAAGTAAAACATGCCGGTATAAATACCGGCACGCAAGGGTAACACGACGAAATTACTGACTGAACTGACGGAACAGCGCCCGGCCTTTTAGCAACCGGCTTCCCAGCCAGCCGCCGCAGAGAGAAAGCAGGAGCGCGCCACACACCGGCAGTACAACCCAAACCCGCCAGTCCGGCTCCCACGGGAAATCAAACACCCGGGTTTGCAGCAGCGCCAGCGCGGTTTCTGCGCCGATCGCTGCCACCAGTCCGGAAACCAGCCCCAGCAGCGCAAACTCGCTCCACAAGGTGGCACGAAGCAGCTTTTTACCGGCACCCAGCGTGCGGTAGACCACCAGCTCCTGATGGCGCTGGCGCATCCCGACCTGTACCTGTGCCAGTAGCAGCAGAACGCCACAGAGCGTGACCAGTACCACCATCACCTCTAGCGCCCGACTGACCTGCTGCAGTACCTGGCTAACCTGTTTAAGAATGGTGCCAATATCCAGTAGGCTGATGGTCGGGAATTCACGGTTAAGCTGGGTCAACATGGCGTTGTTACCCTCGCTGCGGAAACTGGTCAACCAGCTCTGTGGCTGCGCGTCCAGCGCCCCGCCCGGGAAGATAAAGAAGAAGTTGGGCCGCAGACTCTCCCAGTCCACTTTGCGCAGGCTGCTGACGGTTGCACTAAAGCTCTGAGTATCGCCCATAAAGGTCAGCTTATCCCCGAGGCCAATGTTCAGACGTTTCGCCAGCTCGACTTCCATCGAGACTTCCCCGGCCTTCGGCGGCCACTGCCCGGCAACGATCGGGTTATGATCCGGTCGCGCATCCTGCCAGGTCAGATTCAGCTCACGGTTAAGGGCCTCATCCTGATTGCCATCCGTACTCTTGCCATTAATCTCCGTCATTCGCGCCCGGACGATCGGGTAGAAATCTCGCGGGATCACCTGATGCCCGGCCAGGAAGGTTTTGACCGGCGAGACCTGTTCGGGAGCGATATTGATCAGAAAGTAGTTCGGGCTTTCCGGCGGGATCTGCTGCTGCCAGCGATCCAGCAGATCGCCACGCAGTACCAGCAGCAGGGCCAGCAGCATAAAGGAGAGCGAAAACGCCGCCAGCTGGCTGAGGGTCGCCCAGGGCTGACGCAGCAGGCGATTCACCGCCAGGCGCAGCGGAAGCGCTTTCAGGGTCAGCCGCTTCAGTGCCGCCAGCAGCAGCCAGCCCACCACACCGCAGAGCAGCGCCAGCACCAGGGTGCCGCCCAACACCGACCAGAGCAGCGGGCTACCGCCCATCAGCCAGGCCAGCAGCGCAACAACCACCGCGCCTGTCACCGGCAGATAGATTTTCAGCGGCCAGACGCTGGCCACCACGTCCCGACGCAGCACGCGCAGCGGTTGCGTCGCCAGCAGCAAGCGATAAGGACGCAGCCCCACGACCAGAGAAATCACCGCCATCGCACCGGTTGCCCACAGCCACGGCCAGAGGCTGGCGGCGGGCAGCGCCACCGGCAGCACCGGCTTAAGCAGCACCAGCAGTACCTGCTCAAACAGCAGGCCTATCGCTCCACCGGTCGCCACAGCCAGTGCCAGCAGCATGGCAAACTGGCCGACAATGAGCTTGCGCAGCTGCGCCCGCCCGGCCCCAAGGGTTTTGAGGATTGCCACCAGGTCGTAGCGGCTACGGCAATAGTGCCCCATCGCCACCGCGACGGCGGCAATCGCCAGCAGCAGCGTCAGCAGCGCCGACAGCAGCAGGAACTGCTGCGAACGCTCAAGGGATTTTCCGAGCGCGCCCTCATCCTGTTCCAGCCCGTACCAGCGATGCTCCGGCTTAAGCTGCGGCAGCAGCCACTGCTCGTAAGACTCCAGCTGCTGCGGCGTACCGCCAAATTTATAGCGCCAGGTGACGCGGCTGCCCGGCTGCATCGCGCCAGTTTTCGCCACGTCAGCGGTATTCATCAGCAGTCGCGGGGCCATTTCAAAGGGGTTAAAGCCCGAGTCCGGCTCCTGAATAACCTCACCGGCAATACGCAGGGTCGCGTCGCCAACGTCAATATTGTCGCCGGTTTTCAAATTCAGCAGCGACATTAAGCGCGGTGCCAGCAGCACCGTTCCGGCCTGCGGCTTCACGCCCGGCGGGCGGGTTTGCAGCTCGCCGAACATGGGATAGATATCGTCTACCGCTTTGACATTGGCCAGCTGCGGCGTATCGCTCGCAAAGGTCATGGTGGTAAAGGTCAGCTGTTCTCCGACCTTCAGCCCCATTTCCCGGGCCTTATCGAGCCACTCCGTCTGCACCAGCCGCGAACTACGCAGCGCCCGGTCACCGGCGAGAAACTCGCGGCTCTGCTGGCTAAGGCCTTTTTCCATACGGTCACTGATATTGCCCAGCGCCAGTACACAGGCGACGGCCAGACTGAGCGCCATCCAGACGATCAGTAGCGACGGCGAACGCCATTCCCGCCAGAACCAGCGTGCGATCATGCTTCCTCCTGCAGCAGCCCATTCACCAGGCGCAGACGGCGGTCGCAGCGCGCCGCCAGCTGCGGATCGTGGGTGACGAGGATCAGCGTGGTGCCGTGCTCCCGATTAAGGGAAAAGAGCAAATCGGCGATTTTATCGCCGGTTTGCCTGTCGAGGTTACCGGTGGGTTCATCGGCAAACAGCAGGCCGGGACGGCCATTAAAGGCGCGGGCCAGCGCCACGCGCTGCTGCTCGCCGCCGGAGAGCTGTGCCGGGAGATGATCCAGACGTTTGCCGAGGCCAAGCTGTTCCAGCAGCGTGTGGGCATGCTGGCGGCTGCTGGCGCTGTTCTCACCGCGCAGCAGCGCCGGTAGTTCGACGTTTTCCAGCGCGTTTAGCGTCGGGATCAGCATAAAGGACTGAAAAACAAAGCCGACGTGCTGTGCGCGCAGCCGGGCACGCGCCTCTTCATCCATTTTGTGCAGCGGCTGGCCCAGCAGGTTGACCTCCCCGCTGCTGCCATCATCCAGCCCGGCAAGGATTGCCAGCAGGGTGGATTTGCCCGAGCCGGATTCGCCGATCAGGGCAATGGTCTGCCCGGGTTTGACAACCAGTTCAACTCCGGTAAGGATGGAAAGCTCATGCTCCCCCTGACCGACGGACTTCTTAAGATGATGAACTTCAACAATGTTTTCCGCTGGCATTTGCCGTTCCTGTTTTTGATTCTGATAAGCGTTCGCGCGGCGGCTGCCGACACGTTATTGATTCTGGGAGACAGCCTGAGCGCCGGGTATCGAATGGCGGCAACCAGCGCCTGGCCCGCCCTACTCAATGACAAATGGCGTCCTGACACCACCGTGGTCAACGCCAGCATCAGCGGCGATACCACCGGTCAGGCGCTGGCGCGTCTTCCTGCGCTGCTCAAACAGCACCAGCCGCGCTGGGTGCTGGTAGAGCTGGGCGGCAACGACGGGCTGCGCGGTTTTCAGCCGCAGCAGACCGCACAAACCCTGCGCACCATTCTGCAGGATGTGAAGGCGGCTAACGCTGCCCCGCTGCTGATGCAAATTCGGCTGCCCGCCAACTACGGTCGTCGCTATAATGAGGCCTTTAGCGCAATCTATCCTGCGCTTGCCAAAGAGTTTGATATTCCTCTGGTTCCCTTTTTTATGGAAGAGGTTTATCTGAAACCGCAGTGGATGCAGGACGATGGAATTCACCCCAATCGCGACGCCCAGCCGTTTATTGCCGACTGGATGGCGACGCGACTGGCTCCACTAGTAAACCATGACTCATAAATAATCGGGGCGCCCGACGGGTAAAGTTATGCAAAAATCGGTCTTAATAACAGGGTGTTCCAGCGGTATTGGCCTTGAAAGCGCGCGTGAACTTAAGCGTCAGGGCTTTCGTATTCTGGCCGCCTGCCGCAAGCCGGAAGACGTCGCAGGCATGGCGGAACACGGCTTTACAGGCGTGCAGCTCGACCTGGACTCACCGGATAGCGTCGATCGCGCGGCGGATGAGATCCTTGCCCTGACCGACGGCCGACTGTACGGGCTGTTTAACAATGCCGGCTACGGCGTCTATGGCCCGCTGACCACCATCGACAGGGCGCAGCTGGAGCAGCAGTTTTCCAGCAACTTCTTCGGCACCCATCAGTTGACGATGCGCCTGTTGGCCGCCATGGTCCCCCACGGCGAAGGCCGTATTGTGATGACCTCCTCGGTGATGGGACTGATCTCCACGCCGGGACGCGGTGCCTACGCCGCCAGTAAATACGCCCTGGAAGCCTGGTCCGACGCGCTGCGCATGGAGCTGCGCCATACCGGCGTTAAGGTCAGCCTGATTGAGCCTGGTCCCATCCGTACCCGTTTCACCAGCAACGTCAACCAGACTCAGGCCGATAAGCCGGTAGAAAACCCCGGCATCGCCGCACGTTTTACCCTCGGACCCGAGGCGGTCGTCGCCAAAGTGCGCCATGCTTTTGAAAGCGACAGCCCGCGGCTGCGCTATCCCGTCACCCTCGTCACCTGGGCCGTCGTCGTGCTGAAACGCCTGCTGCCGGGCAGGCTGATGGAGAAATTTTTGCAGGGGTGAGTTGAAGGTAAAGGGTTCACCCCCCATTTAACGTCATAAATACGAACGCCAAAAGAGAACCGCCATGTCCGTACAGAATAGCGTCAATATTACCGAAGCCAACCTGCATCAGGTCCTTGAACAGTCGATGACCATCCCGGTCCTGTTCTACTTCTGGTCCGATCACAGTCAGCACTGCCAGCAGTTAACGCCGGTGCTGGAGAACCTGGCCGCCCAGTATAACGGTCAATTTATTTTCGCAAGCGTAGACTGCGACGCCGAGCAGATGGTTGCCTCCCAGTTTGGTCTGCGGGCCATTCCGACGGTGTATCTGTTCCAGAATGGCCAGCCCGTGGACGGTTTCCAGGGGCCACAGCCGGAAGAAGCCATTCGCGCCCTGCTGGAAAAAGTCCTGCCACGTGAAGAGGAGCTGAAAGCCCAGCAGGCGCAGCTGCTGATTCAGGAAGGTAACTATGCCGATGCGCTGCCGCTGCTGCGCGATGCCCGCCAGCTTGCCCCGCAAAATAGCGAAATTGGCCTGATGCTGGCAGAAACCCAGATCGCCCTGAGCCGCAGTGACGAAGCCGAAGCCGTACTGAAGACGATCCCGCTGCAGGATCAGGACTCCCGCTACCAGGGCCTGGTTGCACAAATTGAACTGCTGAAACAGGCCGCCGACACGCCGGAAATTCAACTGCTCCAGCAGCAGGTTGAGCAGAACCCGGAAGACGCCGCCCTGGCAAGCCAGCTTGCGCTGCAACTGCATCAGGTGGGTCGCAATGAAGAAGCGCTGGAACTGCTGTTCAGCCATCTGAAAAAAGATCTCGCCGCCGCCGACGGCCAGCCCCGCAAAATGATGCAGGAGATCCTTGCCGCGCTCGGGACCGGCGATGCGCTGGCGTCTAAATACCGCCGTCAGCTCTACTCTCTGCTCTACTAAACCTCCCCGACCATCTCCCCCCGGGCTGCTTTTATTTAGGGGGGGAAGCGCCAGTGATTAAACGGTATACTGACGTTCAGGAAACACGTTTGTTTACCGTTCAATACAGGAGGTTATTCGATGGTCTTTATCATCCCTATTTTTATTCTCGTTGCACTGGTCATCGTTGCCTCCGGCGTAAAAATTGTTCCGCAGGGCTATCAGTGGACCGTTGAGCGCTTTGGTCGCTACACCAAAACGCTGCAGCCGGGCCTGAGCCTTGTTGTGCCGTTTATGGATCGTATTGGTCGTAAGATCAATATGATGGAACAGGTCCTTGATATCCCGTCCCAGGAAATCATCTCCAAAGATAATGCCAACGTCACCATCGACGCGGTGTGCTTTATTCAGGTGATCGATGCGCCGAGAGCGGCCTATGAGGTCAGCAACCTTGAGTTGTCGATACTGAACCTGACCATGACCAATATTCGTACGGTGCTCGGCTCGATGGAGCTGGACGAAATGCTCTCCCAGCGTGACAGCATTAACACCCGACTGCTGCATATTGTCGATGAAGCTACCAACCCGTGGGGCGTAAAAGTCACCCGTATCGAAATCCGCGACGTGCGCCCGCCGGCCGAGCTGATCGCCTCCATGAATGCCCAGATGAAAGCCGAACGTACCAAGCGCGCCTACATTCTGGAAGCGGAAGGCGTGCGTCAGGCTGAGATCCTGAAAGCCGAAGGTGAAAAGCAGTCGCAGATCCTGAAAGCGGAAGGTGAACGTCAGTCTGCATTCCTGCAGGCGGAAGCGCGCGAGCGTTCGGCGGAAGCGGAAGCCAGGGCAACCCAGATGGTCTCCGAGGCGATTGCCGCCGGTGATATCCAGGCGGTGAACTACTTCGTGGCACAGAAATACACCGAGGCGCTGCAGCAAATCGGCTCGGCGAATAACAGCAAAGTGGTGATGATGCCGCTTGATGCCAGCAGCCTGATGGGCTCTATCGCCGGGATCGGCGAGCTGATTAAAGACAGCAGCAGCGACCGGAAAAAATCATGATAGAAACCCTCCTCGCCAGCCCGCATATCTTCTGGCTCAGCCTCGGTGGCCTGCTGCTGGCAACGGAAATGCTGGGGGGTAACGGCTATCTGCTGTGGAGCGGCGTAGCGTCACTGGTCACCGGACTGCTGGTCTGGGTTCTGCCGCTGGGCTGGGAATCGCAGGGGGCGCTATTTGCGGTGCTCACCCTGCTTGCCGTCTGGCTGTGGTGGCGCTGGCTGTCCCGTCGGGTCAGCCGCCTGAGCAATACCGGCAGCAGCACGCTGAATCAGCGTGGCCAGCAGCTGGTAGGGCAGCGTTTTACGCTTGATGAGCCGCTGGTTAATGGTCGCGGCCACCTGAAGGTAGGCGACAGCTCCTGGCCGGTACGCGCCGAGGACGATCTCAGCGTCGGTACGCAGATTGAAGTCACCGCCGTCGAAGGCATTACGCTGTGGGTGAAACCCCGCTAGCCGTTTAGTTTCGTGCTTTGTGATGGCAGCAGCCGGACAGATTATCCATAATCGGGCAATCGGCGCTGTCATCCCCCGGACAGCTCTCCGCCAGCGACAGCAGCTGCCGTCTCATCTGCTGAAGCTCATCAATATGGCGTTCGATCTCTGCCACTTTCTGCAAAGTACGCGCCTTTACGTCGGCGCTGTGGCGGCTGGGATCGTTAAAAAGCGTGATCAGCTCTCCGCACTCTTCAAGATTAAAACCGACCTGTCGGGCCTGGCGCAGCAGCGTCAGCTCGTTCAGGTGCTGCACCGTATAGCTGCGGTAGCCGTTATCCCCGCGCAGCGGGGGCGTCACCAGTCCCTTCTCTTCATAAAAGCGAATCGCTTTGCTGGTTAAACCGGTTTTTTTTGCCACGTCGCTGATGTTCATAACCCCTCCGGGTTGCCCGCATTGACTGCGCCAGTATACCCCACCAGGCACTTTCCTGCTGATGACGATACGTGCAATTTCGCGTTCGTTAACGCTCAATACCCACAATAACTATCAGATTTTTCAACCTTCATCAGTCACATTTCTGAATATTCACACTGCAATAAATTGACTGAAATCAAACATGCTTTCTGTTTGCAATTTTTGCTCTGGACGCAACGGGAGGCATTCAATATAAAAGCAAATGAGATCAATTATCATTTGCACCTATATAAATTAAGGCCACCTATGTTGCAACGTATTTGTCCGGGCGCTTTCGCACTTTCAGCCCTGTCTTTATTTGTTGCTGGTACCGCATCAGCAACCACACAGCAGAAAACAGCCGACGACGAAACGCTCGTCGTGACGGCAAACCGCTCTGAATCCACGCTCTGGAGCAGTCCGGCGACGATCCAGGTGATCGACCGCCAGACGCTGCAAAGTTCAACCCGCAACACCCTCGCGGACGAGTTACAGGATATCCCCGGCGTTGAGATTACCGATAACGCGCTGGCGGGACGTAAGCAGGTGCGTATCCGTGGCGAAGCCTCCTCACGGGTGCTGGTGCTAATTGACGGTCAGGAAGTGACCTATCAGCGTGCCGGAGAAAACTACGGCGCAGGTTTACTGATCGACACGTCCACGCTCGAACGAATCGAAGTGGTCAAAGGTCCCTATTCGGTGCTGTACGGCTCGAAAGCCATCGGCGGCGTGGTGAACTTTATTACCCTAAAAGGCGGCGACAAGCCACTGGCCGGCATCGTAAAAGCGGTCTATGACTCATCGACGGCAGGCTGGCAGGAGTCTGCCGCCGCCTGGGGCAGCATCGGCGGATTTGATTATCGTATCAACGGCAGCTACTCGGATCAGGGCGATCGTAAAACGCCCGACGGGCGTCTTCCCAATACCCATAACAGGAACAACAGCCAGGGCATCTGGCTGGGCTACAATTTTGACAGGCAGAAGATCGGCCTGTCCCTGGATCGCTACCGACTCACTACCCAGACTTACTATGATGGCGATATGGAATCGTTCAGCGTCAGGCTGCCGAAGGTGGAGCGGGAGAAAATAGGCCTGTTCTACGACTACGATGTCGGCGGCGAATTCCTGAAATCGATCCATCTCGATGCGTATAACCAGACCGTTGAGCGCAAGTTTGAAAATGACATGGTGACAACGCAGGTCATCCCCAGCCCGCTGATCCAGGCGTTGACCATCACAAATCAGACGCGCACCCACGATAAACAGTACACCCAGGGGGTAACGCTTCAGTCGAATTACCGGCTTCCTGCCAGCAATGACCTGGTGCTGGGCGCGCAGTTCCTGCGTGACAAAATTACCCAGACCAGCAACGGCTATACACGACAGACCGCCGCCACGGGTTACTTCGATATTGAAACCACCAAACGTTCCCACAATGAGGCCATCCAGGACAGTACTTCGCTGTTTGCGCAGAATGACTGGCAGTTTGCCGATAACTGGATCTGGACGCTCGGTGCGCGCCAGTCCTGGCTGTCATCGCGCTTAACCGATGGCGAAACACAAACCACGACCGGCGGCGTCACGACAACCACGGGCACGGATAGCACTACCACCCGCGATGACGAGCTGGTCGCTGCCACCAGCCTGCGCTACTCCGGCTTCGATAATCTGGAACTGCGCGCGGCCTTCGCCCAGGGTTACGTTTCGCCGACCCTGGTCCAGCTCTTTACCCAGACCTCCGCAGGCGGCAGCGTTACCTACGGCAATCCAGGGCTGGAAGCTGAACACTCGAATAATTTCGAGCTGGGCGCGCGCTATAAGGGCAATCTGTGGCTGGTTGACGGCGCGGTGTACTACTCTGAGGCGAAAGACTATATCGCCAGCGTCGCCTGCTCCGGCCAGAGCGTTTGCGAGGGTAATACCGGCAGCAGCTATTACTTCTACGATAACGTCGATAAGGCAAAAACCTGGGGCATGGAGCTAACGGCTGAATACAGCGGCTGGCCGGTATCCCCCTATCTGAGCGGCAATCTGATGCGACGTCAGTATGAAAGCGCCACGCTGAAAACCCGGAATACCGGCGAACCGACGGCCACCGGGCGTGTTGGAGTAAAACATACCCTGCTACTGAATACGGTCAACCTGACGTCCGATCTCTATATCCGTGCGGCATCCAGCGCAAAAGACAGCACCGGTGCCACCGAAACCCGCAAGCCGGGCTGGGCTACGCTGAACCTGGCCTTTAACAGCGAGTTTGGCCCTGAGGATCAATATCAGGTCAACCTGACCCTGAATAACCTGACCGACAAACACTACCAGACGGCGCACGAAGCCATTCCTGCGGCGGGCTTTAATGCGGCCGTTGGCTTTGCATGGAAATTCTGATGATGAAAAAAAGACTCCTGGGATTTCTGGCACTGTGCTGTGCCTTTAGTACCACAGCCGCCGACCGGCTGGTGGTTGCCGGCGGTTCCCTGACCGAGCTGGTTTATGCCATTGGTGCAGGCGATCGGGTCGTGGGCGTGGATGAAACCACCAGCTTCCCGCCGGAAACCGCAAATCTGCCGCACATCGGCTACTGGAAGCAGCTCAGCAGCGAAGGGATATTATCCCTGCGCCCCGACAACTTTATCACCTGGCAGGATGCCGGCCCGGCCCTGGTGCTGGAGCAGCTGCGTACGCACAAGGTGAAGGTGCTGACGCTGCCGCGCGTCCCGGCCACCGTCGAGCAGATGTACGCCAATATTCATACCCTGGCGACAGAACTGGGCGAACAGCAGAAAGGAGATGAGCTGGTTAACACCCTGCGCCAGAGGCTGGAGCATGTTGCGTTACGCAATGCGCAAACAAAGCCGGTCAACGCCCTGTTTATTCTCTCGGCAGGCGGCAGTGCGCCACAGGTTGCGGGCAAGGGTAGCGTGGCGGATGCCATCCTGACGCTTGCAGGCGCGCGCAACGTGGCGCAGCACACCCAGTATAAGGGCTACAGCGCCGAAGCCCTGATTGCGGCAAACCCGGAGGTTATCGTGGTGACAACCCAGATGGTGCAGGGCGATATCAGCCGCCTGGCTACCGTCGCCGGGATCACCCATACCGCCGCCTGGAAGAACCAGCGAATTATTGCCGTTGACCAGGCGCTGATCCTGGGAATGGGTCCTCGCGTCGCCGATGCCGTTGAAATCCTGCATCAGCAATTCTGGCCGCGTTAAAGGGAGTGTAACAATGACAACACTGGATTTAACCCCGCACTTTGCGCTGGAAGGCGGGCAGCCGTTTAAGGACAGACACGCCACCATGCCGTGGCGTGGGGCAATGCCCATCGCCAGAGAGCAGCAGGAAGCCGCCTGGCAGACATTGATCAGCCAGGCAGCCCCCGTCCGTAAACGACTGGTTTATTTGCATATCCCCTTTTGCGCGACCCACTGCACCTTTTGCGGCTTTTACCAGAATCGCTATGCGGAAGATCACTGCACGCACTATACGGATGCGCTCCTGCGCGAAATAGACCTGGAAGCGGATAACGTGCTGCACCAGTCTGCCCCGATCCACGCGGTCTATTTTGGCGGTGGCACGCCGTCGGCGCTGTCGGCGCAGGATCTGGCCCGTATTATCACCTGTCTGCGCGAGCGACTGCCGCTGGCTCCGGACTGTGAAATCACCATCGAAGGCCGCGTGCTGAACTTTGATGACGGGCGCATCGACGCCTGTCTGGATGCAGGTGCCAACCGTTTCTCCATCGGGATCCAGTCTTTTAACAGCACGATCCGCAAGAAAATGACCCGCACGTCCGATGGCGCGACGGCCAGGGCCTTTATGGAAGGGCTGGTGCGCCGCGACCGTGCGGCGGTGGTCTGCGATCTACTGTTCGGCCTGCCAGGGCAGAACGCCGCCCTCTGGGCGGAAGACCTAGCGATTGCCCGCGATATCGGCCTTGACGGTGTCGATCTCTATGCCCTGAACCTGCTGCCCAAAACGCCGCTGGGAAAGGCGGTGGAAAATGGCCGCGTAGCCCTTCCCTCTCCCGCCGAACGTCGGGATCTCTATCTGCAGGGCTGCGACTTTATGGATGCGGCAGGCTGGCGCTGTATCAGCAATAGCCACTGGGCGCGCACCACCCGCGAACGCAATCTCTACAATCTGTTGATTAAACAGGGCGCGGACTGCCTGGCCTTTGGTTCTGGTGCAGGCGGGTCCGTTAATGGATATTCATGGATGATCGAACGGGATCTCAACGCCTGGCACGCGTCCGTCGCCGCAGGTAAAAAGCCGATTATGATGATGATGCGTACCGTCGATCCCGGCTTCCAGTGGCGGCATAAGCTCCAGGCCGGGGTGGAAACGGCCCGCGTCCCGCTTGATGAGCTTACCCCACACGCCGGGCAACTTGCACCGCTGCTCAGCCAGTGGCACCTCGCCGGACTCACCCGGGATACGTCCAGCTGCCTGCGCCTGACCGATGAAGGGCGCTTTTGGGCCAGCAATATCCTGCAATCGTTGCAGGATCTGATTCAACAACTTTCACAACCAAAAATTAAACAGGAGCAATGATGCAACCGACAACCTTACGCGAATTTTTAGCTACCGAACCAGACGGAACCCTGGAGTCGGTCGCAGACCGTTTTAATACCAGCCTGCTCGACGTGGTACAGCATCTGCCTGCTTACACCCTGGCCGGCGGCGACAGTTTTGACAGGGTCTGGGATACCCTGTGCGAGTGGGGCAAGGTGACTACCCTGGTCCATACCGCCGACGTGATCCTCGAATTTACCGGCGAGCTGCCGTCCGGTTTTCATCGTCACGGCTACTTTAATCTGCGCGGCAAACAGGGGATGACCGGGCATATCAAAGCAGAAAACTGCACGCATATTGCCCTGGTGGAGCGCAAATTTATGGGGATGGATACCGCATCGATTCTGTTCTTTAACGCCGCGGGCAGCGCCATGTTTAAGGTGTTCCTGGGCCGGGACGAGCATCGCCAGCTCTTAACCCACCAGGTTGAGGCGTTCCGCACTCTGGCGCAAACGCTGTCAGGTGTTACCGCATGAGGCCGTGGCTAATATTTGGTGCCGGCGGCAGCGGCGTCGGTGCGCTGACAGCGGAGCGAGCGCTGGCGGAAAAACGCCCGGTTATCGCCCTCGTCCGCAATCCTCAGGCGGCAGAGCGCCTGCATGATAAAGGTGCAACGGTAATCGTTGGCGACGCCTGCGATCCGGTTGCGGTCGCCAACGCCTGTAACGTGGCAGGCAAGGAAGCGCTGGCGGTCTCCACCCTCGGCGGCGAGCACGACTATCTGGCGAATCGCACCATTATTGATACGGCAGAGCAGGCCGGGATAACCCGTATGATCCTCGTCACCTCCCTGGGCTGCGGCGACAGCTGGATCTGGCTCTCCCCTCGCGCCAGGGCGGCTTTTGGTCAGTCGGTGCGTGAGAAATCACTGGCGGAAAGCTGGCTGCAAACCAGCAGCCTCGATTTTGCCATTCTGCGGCCCAGTGGCCTGTTGAATACGCCCGCAACGGGCAGGCAATACGTATTCAGCATCAGGAGTGTCATGGATTTGTCGCCAGAGCCGACGTGGCCGCACATATCCAGGCGCTGGCGGCCGATCCTGCGCAGAGGCAAATCTACAGCCTGGTCGATCCTGAACTGAAGCCTGCGTAGCCGGAGAAACGCGTAGTGAAGGATTCACTTTCCTCTGTTAGCGTCCTGATTGGCCTGCTGCTGTCACTGATTGCACTGACGCTGGTTGCTCTGAGTCAGGGCGCGCTAAAGATCCCGTTCTATAGCTTCCAGGATCCGCAGTACCGCGATATCTGGCTCAACATCCGCCTCCCCAGAGTACTGCTGGCCATTCTGGTTGGTAGTGCTCTGGCAACGGCAGGCGTTGCCATGCAGGGGCTGTTTCGTAACCCGATGGCCGACCCGGGCCTTCTTGGCGTCAGCAGCGGCTCGGCGCTGATGGTCGGCGTGGCCATTGTTTTCCCCGTAGCACTGCCCGCCGTGCTGATGCATTACGAACTGATGATCTTTGCCGTGCTGGGTAGCCTGGCGGTCTGTACGGCGATCTTTCTGATCGGCCAGCGCCAGAACCACGGGGGCATGATGCAGCTGCTGCTGGTCGGGATCGCGATTAATGCCCTGTGCGGGGCATCAATCGGCGTACTGAGCTACGTGGGTGACGAGCAGCAGCTGCGCCAGATGACCCTGTGGATGATGGGCAGCCTGAATCAGGCCCAGTGGTCAACGCTGCTGATAGCCGCGTCCTTTGCCATTCCGGCGATGGCAGGCACGCTCTGGCTCGCGACCACGCTAAATCTGCTTCAGCTTGGGGATGAAGACGCACACTATCTTGGCGTTAACGTAAAACGCCGCCGTCAGCAGCTGCTTTTCCTTAGCTCTCTACTGGTCGGTGCCACGGTGTCAGTCAGCGGCATTATTGGCTTTATCGGTCTGGTGGTTCCTCACCTGATGCGGATGACGGTCGGGGCGGATCATCGCTGGCTCCTGCCCTGCTCCGCATTAACCGGCGGCGCGCTACTTCTGCTGGCGGATACCTTTGCCCGCACCCTTGTTCAGCCTGCAGAAATGCCGGTTGGTCTGCTGACCAGCCTGATCGGTGGCCCCTATTTCCTGTGGCTTATCCTGCGCAGCCGGAGACGTTGATGCTTAACGCCGAAAACCTGACTTATTCCATTAACGGCCAGCGGCTGACGGATAACGTCAGCCTGCATTTTCCCGGTGGGGAAATCGTGGCGATCCTCGGTCCCAACGGCGCGGGGAAATCGACGCTGCTACGCCAGCTTACCGGCTATCTGAAACCGGACAGCGGCACCTGCTCGCTGCTGGGCAAACCGCTGGAGCACTGGACATCTCCCGACCTGGCCCGCGTGCGGGCGGTGATGCGGCAGAATAATCATATGGCTTTCCCCTTTAGCGTACGCGAAGTGATCGAGATGGGCCGTCACCCGCACGGGACGCGCGGCGGCAAGGATGAAAGCGAGCAGATTATGATCCTCTGCGACTGCGATGAGCTGGCGAATCGCGACTATCGTCAGCTCTCCGGCGGAGAGCAGCAGAGAGTGCAGATGGCCCGCCTGCTGGTTCAGCTCTGGGACACGCAGCCATCACCAAAATGGCTGTTTCTTGATGAGCCGACTTCCGCGCTGGATATCCACCACCAGCAGCAGCTGTTTCGTCTGCTGCGCAGGCTGGTGCACGAGCGGCAGCTTAACGTCTGCTGCGTTCTGCACGATCTCAACTTGGCTGCACGCTACGCCGACAGGATTATCCTGCTGGAGAGAGGTCGGGTGGTGGCAAACGGCTTACCGCAGCAGGTGCTGACCGAACCGGCATTAAGCAGGCTCTATCGCGCAGAAATCGCGGTTATTGACGATCCTGTTGAAGGGCTACCGCTGGTGATGCTGGCGCGATAGCCCTGGTTCCGGGAAGGCGTGGCCTTCCCGCTACTCAATAAATCCCAGTTTAAACTGCTCTTTACCTGCCAGCGACATCAGTTCCGGGTTCTCTGGATAAGAGGCCAGTATCGGGAAAAATACGGAGCCGCCAATAATACTCCGGCTGTCCGCCGCTTTCGTATGCAGTCCCCAGACGTTCTGATAGGTCATCGGTACCGTTTTACCGTCAATCTCGGTGTTACCGATATAGAGCATAATATGCCCCGTGATATAGATCAGCGTGCTGAAGGGTTTGCCGTGATCCCGCAGATAGCTTATCCGCGTGTTGATGTCATCTTTACTGAGATCTACCACGCGGGCGGTGGTATTCACCTGTGCGGCGGAGTTTCTCGGCAGGAATATACCGAACGGCATCATCAGGCTGCGCATTTCTGCAGAGCAGTCGTTATAGAAGTTATAATTTCCCCAGCCATAGGGACGGCCGCTCATTGACGTTATCAGCGTGGCGATATTCGCAGGCGTCATCTTCCACGGCATGGCAGCGAACTCCCCTTCCTTCAGGCTCACCCAGCGAATTTCAGCCTGGCCGTCGTTGTCGGCCACGGGTACCGCAGCCATAAACTGGCCGGACTGCTGCGAGCGGAAGGGCAATATCGTTCCCGGACGCGCCGTAAACCAGAACTGGTCATTATCATGGACGGAAACAGGCTCTTTAATGAATGTGCCGAGGTTTTTCCCGGCCAGCGCCAGCCATTCGCTAACAAACGCCGGATCCACCCCGGCAATATCTTCACTATGCACCCATCCGGTTACCGTCGGAGAGACCACGTATTTCCAGCGTTTATCGCGGCTATCCGTAAGCACATAAACGGGTGTGCCGGGACGAACCGAGGACTCCTGGAGATTATCAAAGGGATATCCCTGTCCGGCCTGACGGGGATCGCCATAGCCCGGATCGTCCGTCGGGAGCACCCTGACCAGCGTTTCCCTTAACGCAATTCCACGTGCGGATGGTTGATAGGCCGTGTCGATAGAGGTCTGCGCATTGCCTCTGACATCCTGTTTCCAGCTGGCGGGGTGAACCCTGAAGTTTGATCCCCAGGACAGGCTATTGCTATTCAGATAGGTATTAATACTGGCATCGCGCGTATCTGCCGCCCCATTGGCAAGAAGGGATGAAATGTGATGAGGATTCCAGGGTGAGTTTTCGTCTACACCCATACCAAAATAGTGAGATTTCAGGGCAGAAAAATAGCGCTGCTGCATGGTGGCATCGATAACTGGACGCTGTGCATCCGGGCCGGATGGAAGCCATTTATCGACAGATTGCGGGTAATTCGCTATAGGGAAAAGCGTTTTGGTCGGGTCAATTTGGTCGGAAGACGTCGTCTTATTTGCTACTGACGTCAGCCCTGCGTTATGACACCCCGTTAACAGTAGGGGCAAGATCAGCGTAGCTGCACAACGCTTTAGCATCATATTTATCTCCGTTATTGGTAAGGATCCGTCTTTACATTTGCGGGAGCTAATTGTTGCGGCAGGTCATTATTATCACTATCGAAAAAAATCCATTCGTTACTGGCAGGTTTAACAATCCGGCTGCGAACAGTGCTGAGTGTGAAAGCCATCACATAACCTTCGAAAGATAACCCCTTGACCTTCCCTTTGATGGAAGGTTTAAGCTTTAACACTGTTAACTACAGAGGGAGTTTTGTTATGTCTCAGACTATCGATCTGGCGCTTGAGGGGCTGTCCTGCGGCCACTGCGTCAAACGTGTTAAAGAGAGCCTTGAACAGCGCGACGACGTCGAACAGGCGGAGGTGACTATCACCGAAGCCCATATCACCGGCAGCGCCGATGCCCGGTCGCTGATCGATACCATTAAACAGGCCGGGTACGACGCAACGCTGAACCACCCAAAGGCTGAACCGCTGACAGAGTCATCAACTCCGTCGGAAGCGCTGACAGCGGTCACTTCTGCGCTTCCGGCAGCCACGTCCGATGATGACAGCATCCAACTGCTGATCGACGGCATGAGCTGCGCCAGCTGCGTCAGCCGAGTACAGAAAGCCCTGCAGTCTGTTCCCGGCGTCGCCCAGGCACGGGTCAATCTGGCGGAGCGCACCGCGCTGATTACCGGTCGCGCCTCCGTCAGCGAATTAGTGAGCGCCGTAGAACAGGCTGGCTACGGCGCCGAAGCGATCGAAGACGATCGCGAACGACGGGAACGACAGCAGGCGACGGCGCAAAGCACCATGAAGCGCTTCCGCTGGCAGGCGGCTGTCGCCCTTTTACTCGGCGTACCAGTTATGGTCTGGGGAATGCTCGGTGACAATATGATGGTCACCGAAGAGAACCGCAGCCTGTGGCTGGCTATCGGGATACTGACCCTGGCGGTAATGGTTTTTGCCGGGGGGCATTTCTACCGCAGCGCGTGGAAAAGCTTACGTAACCGCACGGCCACCATGGATACGCTGGTAGCTCTGGGTACCGGCGTGGCCTGGCTCTACTCCATCACCGTTAACCTGTGGCCTTCCGCCTTCCCGATGGAAGCGCGCCATCTCTATTACGAAGCCAGCGCCATGATTATCGGCCTGATCAATCTCGGCCATATGCTGGAAGCCAGGGCCAGAGCACGTTCATCGCGTGCGCTGGAAGCCCTGCTCGATTTAACGCCGCCGACCGCACGCGTCGTGAGTGAGGAGGGGGATAAAACGATTCCTCTGGCTGAAGTACAAACCGGCATGATCCTCCGCCTGACGACCGGCGATCGCGTTCCCGTCGACGGAGACATTACTGAAGGTGAGGCCTGGCTGGATGAAGCGATGCTGACCGGCGAACCAGTCCCGCTGCAAAAAAGCAGCGGTGACAGCGTTCATACCGGTACCCTGGTTCAGGACGGCAGCGTGCTGTTCCGCGCCGGCGCCACGGGAAGCAACACCACCCTGGCACGTATTATCCGCCTGGTGCGTCAGGCCCAGAGCAGCAAGCCGGAAATAGGTCAGCTGGCCGATAAGATCTCAGCAATATTTGTCCCCGTCGTGGTTCTGATTGCACTGTTCAGCGCCGGGATCTGGTATTTCTTCGGCCCGGCACCGCAGATGGTTTACACCCTGGTGATTGCCACCACGGTACTGATTATTGCCTGTCCCTGTGCGCTGGGGCTGGCAACACCTATGTCGATTATTTCCGGCGTAGGGCGTGCGGCAGAGTTTGGCGTGCTGGTTCGCGATGCCGATGCGCTGCAACGCGCCAGCACTCTGGATACTCTGGTCTTCGATAAGACCGGTACCCTGACCGAAGGAAAACCGCAGGTGGTTGCGGTCAGCACGGTGGATGGCTTTAGTGAAGAGCAGGCGCTACGTCTGGCCGCCGCGCTGGAGCAGGGTTCTACTCACCCGCTGGCCCGCGCCATTTTGCAAAAAGCAGGCGAACAGACGCTGCCAGCAGTGCGCGGTTTCCGCACGCTGCGAGGCCTGGGCGTCAGCGGCGATGCCGAAGGCCACAGGTTGCTGCTCGGCAATGCCGATCTGCTGCACGAACAGCAGATCGATACGTCATGGCTTGACGAGGCGATAACCGTCCAGGCGAACCAGGGCACCACGCCGATACTGCTGGCCGTCGATGGCAAAGCGGCGGCGCTCTTCGCGATTCGCGATCCGCTGCGGGCAGATAGTGTAGCCGCCCTGCAACGACTGCATCGCGCCGGATACCGTCTGGTGATGCTGACCGGCGATAACCCGGATACCGCCCGAGCCATCGCCCGGGAAGCCGGGATCGACAAGGTGATTGCCGGCGTCCGACCGGACGGTAAAGCCGATGCGATTATCCGCCTGCAGCAGCAGGGGCATCAGGTGGCCATGATCGGCGACGGAATTAACGATGCGCCGGCCCTGGCTCAGGCAGACGTGGGAATTGCGATGGGCGGCGGCAGCGACGTGGCGATTGAAACGGCGGCCATTACCCTGATGCGTCACAGCGTAGCCGGCGTTGCCGACGCGCTGGCGATTTCCCGCGCGACGCTGCGTAATATGAAGCAGAACCTGCTCGGCGCCTTTATTTATAACTCGCTGGGAATCCCCATCGCCGCCGGTATTCTCTGGCCGCTGACCGGCACCCTGCTCAACCCGGTTGTGGCGGGTGCCGCGATGGCGCTCTCCTCGATTACCGTGGTCAGCAACGCCAACCGACTGCTGCGCTTTACGCCAAAAGAGTGATCCCTGCCTTCTTCGGTCCCACCGGAGAAGGCGTTGTCTGATTTGCACCCGACCCGACGGCGCGCTAGCATGGTGGTTTTCTTTCATGGAGCGCGTATGGGTCTGTTTAACCGAATAAAAACCCTGTTTTCTACGCTGTTTGCCGGTAGCTATCCGTGGCCCGCTCAGGATATCTCCCTGCCCGGCGGGCGCGAGCTGCATCTCGTTGGCAGCATTCATATGGGCACCCGTGATATGTCCCCGCTGCCGTCACGCCTGCTGAAAAAAATCCGCCAGGCCGACGCGCTGATTGTCGAAGCCGATGTCTCCCTTAACGACACCCCTTTTCGCGATCTGCCCGCCTGCCCACCGCTGGATCAACGCCTGTCCGAATCGCAGATGGCAGAGCTGGAAAAACGGACTCAGGAATTGGGTATTTCTCTCTCAGCGTTAACCACGCAGCCACTGTGGCAGATAGCCATGGTGCTGCAGGCCTCGCAGGCGCAACAGCTGGGGCTGCGTGCGGATTATGGTATCGATTTTCAGCTCTTACGCGCCGCGCGGCGAGAGCAGGTAAAGATTATTGAGCTGGAAGGAACGGCGGATCAGATTGCGCTGCTGCGCGACCTCGACGATGGTGGAATAGCCCTGCTGGAGGACAGCCTTAGCCACTGGCATACCAATGCGCGACTACTCCAGCTGATGATCAGCTGGTGGCTGGAACACCCTCCGGCGCAAAACGGCCTGGCGCTGCCGAGTACCTTCAGCGAACCGCTGTACGATGTGCTGATGCATCAGCGTAATCAGCGCTGGAGCGAACGACTCAGAGAGCTGCCCGCCGGGCGCTACGTCGTCGCCGTCGGCGCTCTGCATCTTTATGGCAGCGGTAATCTGGGTGAGCGGCTGAAATAAAAAAATGGCCAATATCGCTATTGGCCCGTCAAAGAGGAATTTCATCATTATTATTATGCCGGAGCAGGGCTCCGGGTTTGATGAATTGTCGCTCAAAGTAACCATCACTGCCAATACTATTGCGCAAGATAGTACTATTTTTTCGCCTGCCGTCAGGGGTAAGCTGACGACACAATAATGTCTGCTCAGGGTAAGGATGACGATGACGCCCGCCGTAAAATTACTCGAAAAAAACAAGATAGCCTTTCAGATCCACAGCTACGATCACGACCCAAATGAGACAAACTTCGGCGATGAAGTGGTGCACAAACTGGGACTCAATCCTGACCAGGTGTATAAAACGCTGCTGGTTGCCGTTAACGGTGATATGAAACAGCTGGCGGTCGCCGTCACGCCCGTTGCCGGGCAGCTGGATTTGAAAAAAGTGGCGAAAGCGCTGGGTGCCAAAAAAGTCGATATGGCCGATCCGATGGTGGCGCAGCGCATAACCGGTTATCTGGTGGGCGGAATCAGTCCGCTGGGGCAGAAGAAGCGTCTGCCGACGCTGATTGATGCACCGGCCCGGACGTTTGCCACCATCTATATTTCCGGCGGCAAACGCGGGCTGGATATTGAACTGGCAGCGGACGATCTGGCGACAATGCTTAATGCACAGTTTGCCGATATCGCCCGCCAGCCATCTTAGTTCCAGCTGACCTCGCCCGCTGGCTCATAACCCTTAACGTCCAGCGGTGAGTTCTTCTGGATATACTCTTTCAGCACTTCCGCATCGATAAATCCGGTGTTCACATAGCCGGGTTTATCGTCGAGACGCGGATAGCCGTCACCACCGGTGGCGTTAAAGCTCAGGGTTGCCAGGCGATAGGTTTTCGCCGGGTCGATCGGCTCACCTTTAATTTTCAAATCGCTAAGCTTGCCGTCGCGGGCCACGAAGCCAACGTTGGCAAACTGCGGATAGGCACCGGAGTCAGGCTTCATTTTCGCCACCGCCGTCAGATACTCCGTCAGCGCGGCGCCGGTCATATCGGCATAGACCACCACGTTGCCAAACGGCTGCACCTTCAGCACATCTTTATAGGTGATGTCGCCAGCCTCAATGGAGTCGCGCACGCCGCCACCGCTCATGACACCCAGATCGGCACCGGTACGCGCCATCTGCGCGACCAGCAGCAGGTGTCCAAGGTTGGTTTGTACAAAGCGAACCTTGCTGCGATCCCCTTGCAGGAAGCCGTTAACGCTACCGATTTTCACCTCCAATTGGGCCTTTCCTTTATTCTGGAACGGCGTCAGCAGCGACAGCATCTTCGGATTTTCAGCGATTTCAGGCGTGTAGAGCACGCGCTCTGATGGCCGTTATCATAAGTGATTTTCTTTTTCAGGTTGACCGGGATGAGCTGATAGTTCACCAGTTTCATCTCACCGTTGCGGAAAGTAAAGTCGGCGCGGCCAACATATTTCCCCCACTCATGCGCCTGAACAATCCAGATTCCATTCTGGCGATCCGGTGCGCAAGGGGTGCCCGGCACGTAATCAACCTGCTTCTGGTTATCTTTCGCCATACACACCGGATCCTGAGAGTGGCCGCCAACAATCATCGTCAGCGCGCCTTCCGGCAGGCTACGGGCCATTTCCACGTCACCAGGCGCGTTTGAGCCGTGCTCGCCGTCATCGTAGTGCCCCATATGGGTCGTGGCGATAATCAGGTCCGGCTTCTCTTTCTGCTTCAGCTCATCGATAACCAGCTTCGCTTCTTCTGCCGGTTTACGGAACTCAATATCGGTAAAGAACTCGGGGTTGCCAATCCTGGCCGTGTCGTCGGTGGTTAAGCCGATAACAGCAATTTTTACCCCCTGACGGTCAAACAGCGCCCAGGGCTTAAACAGGCGTTCGCCGGTGCTTTTCTGGTAAATATTGGCGGAGAGGAAAGGAAACTTCGCCCACTTCTCCTGCTGGCGCAGCACCGTCATCGGGTTGTCGAATTCGTGGTTGCCCAACGCCATCGCATCATAGCCAATCATGTTCATGCCGCGGAAATCCGGCTCCGCATCCTGCAGGTCTGATTCCGGCACGCCGGTATTGATATCGCCGCCGGAGAGCAGCAGTACGCTACCTCCTTTCGCCGCAACCTCCTGACGAATGCTGTCCACCAGCGTTTTCTGCGCTGCCAGCCCGTATTCGCCGTATTCACTGCGCCAAAAATGACCGTGGTGATCGTTAGTATGAAGAATAATGATGTCGTAGGTTTTGTCTTTCTCATAAGCCTGCAGGGGCTGGCTGGTAATAGCGGCTGCGGCCAGCAACGCCAGTGCGACGCTGCGCGATAACAATCTCATTTTTCTCTCCCTGACCCAGTGGTAAACGCTGAAATTACAGTGCTCTGAAACAATAGACAAATAAGATTTCGGAATTGCGACTTTCTTCAAATCATACGGACAGGTATTGTTAGGTGGATAACAATTATGCATCGTTCCTTCCCTGACATCGTATAACAAGACAGAAGTGATATTTATGGCAATGAGTGAAACCCGCCAGGCACCTCCTGGCTCCGCTGCGCCGCCTGAGGCGCGGACTGCTTTTGGTATTCTGGGCGCGATCAGTCTCTCCCACCTGCTGAACGACATGATCCAGTCCCTGATTCTGGCTATTTACCCGCTGCTGCAGGATGAATTTTCTCTCTCGTTCGTGCAGATCGGTATGATTACCCTGACGTTCCAGCTTTCGTCCTCATTGCTACAGCCGGTGGTGGGCGCATGGACCGACAAGCATCCTATGCCCTGGTCACTGCCCATTGGTATGTGCTTCACCCTGAGCGGCCTGGTACTGCTGGCGCTGGCAGGTAGCTTCGGCATGGTTCTACTGGCGGCGGCGCTGGTGGGTACCGGCTCCTCCGTCTTCCATCCGGAATCGTCCCGCGTGGCGCGGATGGCTTCCGGTGGCCGCCACGGTCTTGCCCAGTCCATCTTCCAGGTGGGCGGCAACTTCGGCAGTTCCCTCGGTCCGCTGCTGGCGGCGGTGATTATTGCCCCATACGGTAAAGGCAACGTGGCCTGGTTTGTGCTCGCCGCCCTGCTGGCGATTGTCGTGCTGATACAGATCGGCCGCTGGTATGCCATGCAGCACCGCAGCACCGGCGGAAAAACCGCCGCGCCGAAAGCGAACCCGTTGCCGCGTGACAAGACCATTCTGGCAATAGCCGTGCTGTTAATGCTGATTTTCTCAAAATACTTCTATATGGCGAGCATTAGCAGCTATTACACCTTTTATCTGATGCATAAATTCGGATTGTCGGTACAGAATGCGCAGATTCATCTGTTTACTTTCCTGTTTGCCGTTGCCGCCGGAACAGTGATTGGCGGGCCTGTCGGCGATAAGATCGGAAGAAAGCATGTGATTTGGGGCTCTATCCTCGGCGTCGCGCCTTTCACGCTGATTTTACCCTATGCAACTCTCTACTGGACGGGGATTTTGACCGTGATAATCGGTTTTATTCTTGCATCGGCATTTTCTGCTATCCTGGTCTACGCTCAGGAGCTACTTCCTGGCCGAATTGGCATGGTTTCAGGTTTATTTTTCGGTTTCGCTTTTGGCATGGGTGGCCTCGGAGCCGCCATTCTTGGGCTGGTTGCCGACCATACGAGTATCGAGCTGGTCTACAAAATCTGTGCTTTCCTCCCGCTTTTGGGGATACTGACCATATTCCTGCCTGATAACCGTCACCACGGCTAACTTTTCCGCGGCTAAAGTAAAAATTTGGCCGCGTGCACTTCCAGCAGCCACGCCACTTTGCTCTCAAGAGCATCCAATACTTTCCAATTTGTGCTTTTTTGCTGCCAACTTCCAGTTTTCTTCAAAATTCAACAATAATTCATAAACATCCGAGCCAAAACTGTCATAAACTATTACCAGGATTTTTGGTTTTCTAACCAAAAAGGGATCAACCACTGACGAAAGGAGACGGAATGCATCACGCCACCCCGCTTATCACCACCATTGTTGGCGGCCTCGTACTGGCCTTTATACTCGGTATGCTTGCAAATCGATTGCGTATCTCTCCTTTGGTGGGCTATCTGCTGGCTGGGGTACTGGCAGGTCCGTTTACGCCGGGTTTCGTCGCAGACACCAAGCTGGCACCAGAGCTGGCGGAGCTTGGCGTTATCCTGCTGATGTTCGGCGTAGGGCTGCATTTCTCTCTCAAGGATTTGATGGCGGTAAAGTCCATCGCCATTCCCGGCGCGATTGCGCAGATAGCCGTCGCGACGCTGCTGGGTATGGCGCTTTCGTCATTAATGGGCTGGTCGCTGATGACCGGCATCGTGTTTGGTCTCTGTTTATCAACCGCCAGTACCGTGGTGCTGCTGCGCGCGCTTGAAGAACGACAGCTTATTGACAGTCAGCGCGGGCAAATCGCCATTGGCTGGCTGATTGTCGAAGACCTGGTGATGGTCCTGACGCTGGTATTGCTGCCGGCCATTGCCGGTATGCTTGAAAAAGGCAACGTCGGGCTGGCGTCGTTGGCCGTTGATATGGGCATCACCATCGGTAAAGTCGTCGCCTTTATCGTGATTATGATGGTCGTGGGCCGTCGCCTGGTGCCCTGGATTATGGCCCGCAGTGCCGCAACCGGCTCCCGCGAACTGTTTACCCTGTCGGTGCTGGCGCTGGCGCTCGGTATCGCCTTCGGTGCGGTCGAACTCTTCGACGTCTCCTTCGCACTCGGCGCCTTCTTCGCCGGAATGGTACTGAACGAATCCGAACTCAGCCACCGTGCGGCGCACGATACCCTACCGCTGCGTGATGCTTTTGCGGTGCTGTTCTTTGTCTCCGTCGGGATGCTGTTCGATCCGCTGATCCTTATCGAACAGCCGCTGGCCGTGCTGGGCACTCTGGCGATCATTATCTTCGGCAAATCCCTTGCCGCGTTCTTCCTTGTGCGTATGTTTGGTCACTCCCAGCGCACCGCGCTGACCATCTCCACCAGCCTTGCGCAGATCGGCGAATTCGCCTTTATCCTTGCCGGTCTGGGCATGGCACTTAACCTGCTGCCACAGACCGGACAAAACCTGGTGCTGGCGGGCGCAATCCTGTCGATTATGCTTAACCCGGTGCTGTTTGCGCTGCTGGAGAAATATCTCGACAAGACCGAAACCCTGGAAGAGCAGACGCTGGAAGAGGCTATCGAAGAAGAGAAGCAGATCCCGGTAGATATCTGCAATCACGCGCTGCTGGTCGGCTTTGGCCGCGTAGGCAGCCTGCTGGGTGAAAAGCTGATGGCACAGGGCATCCCGCTGGTAGTCATTGAAACCTCCCGAACCCGCGTTGACGAACTGCGTGAGCGCGGGATCCGCGCGGTGCTGGGCAATGCCGCTAACGAAGAGATTATGAATCTGGCACATCTGGACTGCGCCCGCTGGCTACTGCTGACGGTACCAAACGGCTACGAAGCCGGTGAAATTGCCGCATCCGCCCGCGAGAAGTGTCCGAATATAGAGATTATTGCCCGCGCCCATTACGACGACGAGGTGGACTATATTACCGAACGCGGCGCAAACCAGGTGGTCATGGGCGAGCGTGAAATCGCCAATACCATGCTGCAGCTGCTGGAAAAACCGCCGCTGGAAACCGCTGTTACCGGTTAACCCTCTGAATATTTCCGTAAAATGGGAGCGTTTCAGCGCGCGATGCGCCGCTGAAGCCCCTCCCCACCCTCTCGCTTCCTTGTGATGATACCTGCTTTAGTGATATGGTTTTCCCCCCCAAATTGACATACTCAAGAATTCACACGTAGAGGAACTACGCAATGCGTATCATTCTGCTCGGCGCTCCGGGCGCAGGTAAAGGCACTCAGGCTCAGTTCATCATGGAGAAATACGGCATTCCGCAAATCTCTACTGGTGACATGCTGCGCGCGGCTGTCAAATCCGGCAGCGAGCTGGGCAAACAAGCAAAAGACATCATGGATGCCGGTAAGCTGGTCACCGACGAGCTGGTTATCGCCCTGGTGAAAGAGCGTATCGCCCAGCAAGATTGCCGTAACGGTTTCCTGCTGGACGGGTTCCCGCGCACCATTCCGCAGGCTGACGCCATGAAAGAAGCCGGTATCAACGTCGATTACGTTCTCGAATTCGACGTGCCGGACGAGCTGATTGTTGATCGCATCGTAGGTCGTCGCGTCCATGCTGCTTCCGGCCGCGTTTACCACATCAAATTCAATCCGCCGAAAGTGGAAGGGAAAGACGATGTTACCGGCGAAGAGCTGACCACCCGTAAAGACGATCAGGAAGATACCGTGCGTAAGCGCCTGGTGGAATACCATCAGATGACCGCTCCACTGATTGGCTACTACCAGAACGAAGCTAAATCCGGCAACACCCAGTACGCGAAAGTTGACGGTACTCAGGCCGTTGCTGCGGTACGTGCCGAGCTGGAAAAGATCCTCGGCTAATCTGCTATTCCCCGGCGCTACGTCGGGGAATCTCCCCTCTTTAATCCTGCCTGTTAATTCGATTGGTTCCGTTTAAGCACATTTCAGCTACAATTATCAGCCATTTAATGGATAAGAGGCGGCAATGGGTAAGACGAAAACAGGCATCCTGCTGGCAAACCTTGGCACTCCTGATGCACCGACACCGGACGCGGTAAAACGCTATCTGCGTCAGTTTCTCAGCGATAAGCGCGTGGTCGATACGCCACGACTGCTGTGGTGGCCATTACTGCGCGGGGTGATCCTGCCGCTACGCTCTCCTCGCGTTGCAAAGCTCTATCAGTCGGTATGGATGGGCGAAGGCTCTCCGCTGATGGTCTACAGCCGTCAGCAGCAGCAGGCCCTGGCCGCACGCCTGCCGGACGTACCCGTTGCGCTGGGTATGAGCTATGGCTCACCGTCGCTTGCCAGCGCCGTCGATGAGCTGCTCTCCCTGGGTGTGGAGCAAATCGTTCTGCTACCGCTCTATCCGCAGTACTCCTGCTCAACCATTGCCGCCGTCTGGGACGAGCTGGCGCGTATTCTGGCAACAAAGCGCGCCATCCCCGGCATCTCCTTTATCCGCGATTACGCGGAGAACCCGGACTATATTAAAGCCCTGGCCGACAGCGTGCGCGCCTCCTTCGCCGAACACGGCGAGCCGGATCTGCTGCTGCTCTCCTATCACGGTATTCCTCAGCGCTATGCCGATGAAGGCGATGACTATCCGCAGCGCTGCCGTGCGACCACCCGCGAGCTGGTGTCAGCGCTCGGTATCGATCCGGATAAAGTGATGATGACCTTCCAGTCGCGCTTTGGCCGCGAACCCTGGCTGACGCCCTATACGGATGAGACACTGAAAATGCTCGGCGAAAAAGGCGTCGGGCATATTCAGGTGCTCTGTCCGGGCTTTGCCTCGGACTGTCTTGAAACGCTGGAAGAAATTGCCGTGCAGAATAAGGAATTTTTCCTTGAGGCCGGCGGCAAAAAATATGAGTACATCCCGGCACTTAACGCCTCTGAAGGTCATATCGAGATGATGGTCAATCTGACCGCGCCCTGGCGCTGATCGCATGAGTCATGCGGGAATATGCTACTATTCCCCCTTCGTTCGTCATGCCCAGTCAATCCCATGAAATTTCCCGGTAAACGCAAGTCTAAACACTATTTCCCCGTCAACGCTCGCGATCCGCTGCTGCAGCAATTCCAGCCCGAAAGTGAAGTTGGCTCCAGCTGGGTGGTCGGTATCGATCAGACCCTCGTCGATATCGAAGCCAAAGTGGATGACGACTTTATCACCCGCTACGGCTTAAGCGTCGGTCACTCTCTGGTTATCGACGATGAGGTAGCGGAAGCGCTGTATCAGGAGCTGGTACGCGAGAATTTAATTACCCATCAGTTTGCCGGGGGCACTATCGGCAATACCATGCACAACTATTCGGTGCTGGCGGATGACCGCTCGGTCCTGCTGGGCGTGATGTGCAGCAATATCGACATCGGCGGCTATGCCTATCGCTATCTGTGCAATACCTCCAGCCGGACCGATCTCAACTACCTTCAGGGCGTCGACGGCGCGATTGGCCGCTGCTTTACCCTTATCAGCGATGCAGGCGAGCGCACCTTCGCCATCAGCCCTGGCCATATGAACCAGCTGCGCGCCGAGAGCATTCCTGAATCGGTGATTGCCGGTGCCTCTGCGCTGGTGCTGACCTCCTATCTGGTACGCTGCAAGCCTGGCGAACCGATGCCGGAAGCAACCATGACCGCCGTCGCTTATGCGAAGAAGCATAATGTCCCGGTGGTACTGACCCTCGGCACCAAATATGTGATTGCCGATAACCCACAGTGGTGGCAAACCTTCCTGCAAAAAAACGTCTCGATTCTGGCGATGAACGAAGAAGAGGGCCTGGCCCTGACCGGCGAAAGCGATCCGCTGCTGGCCGCTGACAAGGCGCTGGAGTGGGTCGATCTGGTGCTCTGCACCGCCGGACCGATCGGCCTGTTTATGGCGGGCTATACGGAAGAGGACGCGAAACGCAAAACCCAGCATCCGCTGCTGCCGGGCGCAATTGCCGAATTTAACCAGTACGAATTCAGCCGCGCCATGCGTTTCCAGGACTGCGAAAACCCGCTGCGGGTCTACTCCCATATCGCGCCTTATATGGGCGGACCGGAAAAGATCATGAACACCAACGGGGCCGGAGACGGCGCGCTTGCCGCGCTGCTGCACGATATCACCGCCAATAACTACCATCGCGTGAACGTGCCGAACTCCAGCAAGCACAAGTGCACCTGGCTGACCTACTCGTCGCTGGCACAGGTGTGCAAATACGCGAACCGCGTCAGTTATCAGGTGTTGAATCAGCACTCGCCTCGCTTAAGTCGCGGGCTGCCCGATCGGGAAGACAGTCTGGAAGAGGCTTACTGGGAACGGTAATGCCGGGCTTAATGGCGGCCAGTCAGACGACTGGCCGCACGGGGATTATGATACCAGCAGCTGGTTCATACGGCGGATAAACTGGTTCGGATCTTCCAGAGTACCGCGTTCAGCGAACAGCGCCTGGTCGAGCAGCAGCTCCACCCACTCGTTAAAGCGGGTTTCATCTTCGGTGTCGGCAACGCGTTTCACCAACGGATGGTCCGGATTGAGTTCAAAGATATACTTCACGTCCGGGACGCTCTGGCCCGCAGCGGCAAACAGCTTCGCCATCTGGGTACTCATTTCGTCGTTTTCCGTGGTCACAATCGCCGGGGTATCGGTCAGACGGTGGGTCAGACGCACCTCTTTCACACGTTCGCCCAGCAACGTTTTCACGCGCTCAACAAACGGCGTCAGCAGCTTTTCAGCCTCTTTAGTACTTTCATCCACTTCGTCCGCCAGCTTATCGAGGGATTCGTCCGCTTTCGATACGGACTGGAACGCCTTACCGTCGAACTCGGTCAGGTAGCTCATCATCCACTCGTCGATACGATCGGAGAGCAGCAGTACCTCGATACCTTTCTTACGCAGCAGCTCCAGATGCGGGCTGCTCTTCGCTGCCGCATAGCTGTCGGCCGTGATAAAATAGATCTTCTCCTGGCCTTCTTTCATGCGGGCAACGTACTCGTCCAGAGAGACGTTCTGCTCGGAAGAGTCAGTATGCGTAGATGCAAAGCGCAACAGCTTCGCGATAGTCTGCTGATTCGCCGTGTCTTCCGCCGGTCCCTCTTTCAGCGCCATCCCAAACTGCTGCCAGAAGGTCTGGTATTTTTCCGCGTCGTCTTTAGCCAATTTCTCCAGCATCTGCAGCGCACGTTTGGTCAGGGCGGTACGCAGGTTGCGGGTAACGGTGCTGTCCTGCAGAATTTCACGCGAGACGTTCAGCGGCAGGTCGTTGGAGTCGATCAGGCCGCGCACGAAGCGCAGGTAGTTCGGCATAAACTGCTCGGCTTCGTCCATGATAAACACGCGCTGAACATACAACTTCAGGCCGTGCTTATGATCGCGGTTCCACATATCCCACGGCGCCTGCGCCGGAATATAGAGCAGGCTGGTGTACTCCTGCTTGCCCTCAACGCGGTTGTGGCTCCAGCTCAGCGGGTCGCTGAAATCATGGGCGATATGCTTGTAGAACTCGTTGTACTCTTCGTCGCTAATTTCAGATTTGCTACGGGTCCACAGGGCCTGCGCCTTGTTAATCTTCTCCCAGGAAACAACGATTTCACCGTCCTGCTCTTCCTGTTTCTCGATCTCAACCGGCAGCGCGATATGGTCGGAGTATTTGCTGATAATCGAACGCACGCGCCAGTCGTTCAGGAAATCATCTTCCCCTTCACGCAGGTGCAGCGTGATTTCGGTCCCGCGATCCGCTTTGCTGATATCAGCAACGGTGTAGTCGCCTTCGCCAGCGGATTCCCAGAACACACCGTTATCCGCGTTGTCACCCGCCGCACGGGTGCGAACGGTGACTTTGTCGGCGACGATAAAGGCCGAGTAGAAACCTACGCCAAACTGGCCGATCAGCTGGCTATCTTTGGCCTGATCGGAGCCCATCGACTGCAGGAACGCTTTGGTGCCGGATTTGGCGATAGTACCGAGGTGATCGATCACCTCTTCGCGGTTCATCCCAATGCCGTTATCGGCAATGGTCAGCGTGCGCTTATCTTTATCAAAGGAGACGCGCACGCGCAGTTCGCCGTCGCCTTCATAGAGATCAGGGCTGGAGAGCGCGCGGAAACGCAGCTTATCCGCCGCGTCCGACGCGTTAGAGATAAGCTCGCGCAGGAAGATTTCTTTGTTGGAGTAGAGAGAATGGATCATCAGATGCAGAAGCTGTTTTACTTCTGACTGAAAGCCGCGGGTTTCTTGTCCTTTCATATAGTTCGACCTCAACAATGCCATTTGGAGAAAAACAGATTGAGGGAGAAATGGGGGCAGGCGGAAGGCATTTCAAGCGGGAGACGGAATTTCCGCTCCCGTTTGTTTAAAAACGAATCTTATGACGTCCGGCAAGGGAGTGGGACAGCGTGGTGCCGTCAACCATTTCCAGCTCGCCACCAACCGGCACGCCGTGGGCGATACGACTGGCTTCAACGCCGTACTGCGCGCAAAGCTCGGCGATATAGTTGGCGGTCGCCTCCCCTTCCACCGTCGGATTGGTGGCGAGGATCACTTCCGTCAGCTTTTCGCTTTCCAGCCGCTGCTCCAGGCGATCGAGACCGATATCATCCGGTCCGATACCGTCGAGCGGCGACAGGTGGCCCATCAGCACAAAGTAGCGCCCGGAAAACTGCCCGGTCTGCTCAATGGCGTAAATGTCCGCCGGGCTCTCTACCACGCAAATCTGCCCGTTTTCCTGACGTCGCGGATTGCTGCAGATATTACAGACATCCTGCTCGGTAAAGGTGCGGCAATCGGCACAGTGGCCTATTTCCGACATAGCGCGCGTCAGCGACTGCGCCAGACGCATACCGCCGCTGCGATCGCGCTGCAGCAGGGTAAACGCCATGCGCTGCGCCGACTTCGGGCCAACGCCCGGCAGGCAGCGCAGCGCTTCCATCAGCTGAGTTAACAGCGGACTGGTTTGCATCAGAACGGCATCTTAAAGCCTGGTGGCAGCTGCATTCCGGAGGAAACAGAGGCCATTTTTTCTTTCTGGGTTTCATCGATACGGCGCGCGGCATCGTTAAATGCAGCCGCAACCAGATCTTCCAGCATCTCTTTATCGTCTTCAAGCAGGCTCGGATCGATCTCCACGCGACGGCAGTTGTGTGCGCCGTTGATGGTAACTTTTACCAAGCCTGCGCCGGATTCACCGGTGACTTCGATCTGTGCGATCTCAGCCTGCGCCTGCTGCATTTTTTCCTGCATCTGCTGGGCCTGTTTCATCAGGTTACCCAGACCGCCTTTTCCAAACATCGGCTCTCTCTCATCAAGGGTTGACGATCGTAATTTAACTTACGATCAGATAGGACGAATACTCTCTTCATCCAGATCGGCATCGAAGAAACGACGCAGGGTCTGGATGTTATTATCCGCAATAATCGACTCGCGCGCCTGGCCGAGCTTCTCTTCATAAATGGCCTGTCGCCATTCAAGCGGGGTACGCTCCGCCGGATTATCATCTTCAACGATGGTCAATTCAACGGTTACGCCAGTGAGCGTACTCATCGCCTCCGCCAGCAGCTTTTGTGCGCCTTCGGAATTCAGATGCCGCTGGCCGGAACGCAGATGCAGGCATACCGCCGGACCGTTCTGCTCTTTCCAGGCGTTCAATGCCACCTGTACCACTAGCTTGGGCAGCTTCATCTGGCTGACCTGTGCCGCCCAAGCATCACGCGCGATCGCCTCCACGGCAAGTTTTGCCGCCAGCTCCGGCGTTTTTTCATGCTCCAGCGCCTTTTTCAGCGCCTTCGGCGTGGTGACTTCTTCTTTCACCACTTCCGTAATGGTCGTGGCCTTCCAGCGGTAGGCCTCTTCTTTCACCGGCACGGCTGGCTCTTTTGGCGACGACGCAGGACGAGACTGCACGCGCTCGGTTACGGAGGCCAGCCTTTCCAGCGTGGCGTTGTTCACCGGCCGCGCGCGGGAAGCGGCTGCCGGTTCACTCTTTTTTGTTTTGGTCGCTCCCTGAGCGCGCTGCAAATGGCTACGGGCCGCCAGCACCTGACTGGTACTGTCCGGCAGCGGCGCATCATACCGAGGCGCAGGCGCAGCGAGATCCACAGGCGGCGTTGATACCACCTGGGTCGGATTGACTACCGCCGTTGGTGCGACCGGTGCGAACGACTGATGTACCGGTTCCGGCAGAGGCTTCTGCGGATGGAACGCCAGCGCACGCAGCAGGGTCATTTCGATCCCCATGCGACGGTCCGGTGCAAAAGGCAGCTCTTTGCGGCCCATCAGCAGCGTCTGGTAGTAAAGCTGAATATCCGCCGGGGAAACCGTCCGCGCCAGTTCGCGCATCCGATGCTCTACCGCCGCTATATCGCTACCCAGCGCGGACGGTGACAGCTGGGCCATCGCCACCCGGTGCAGCAGGCTTTGCATTTCTACCAGCAGTGCTTCCCACTCGACGCCACGCGCGGCGGCATCGTTCACCAGGGCCATCATTTGCTCGCCGTTGGCGGCAATGATGGCCTCGATTAATGACAGGGCCTGATCGTCATCAAGGGTGCCGAGCATCGTACTGACGGCTTCACTGCTTAACTGCCCTGCTCCGCTGGCAATTGCCTGATCGGTCAGGCTCAGCGCATCGCGCAGGCTGCCATCGGCGGCGCGGGCCAATAGCTGCAGTGCACGCGGCTCAAAGTTAATCTGCTCTGCGGTAAGGACGCGCTCAAGCTGGGCGCGGATCTGCTCGACATCCAACGCCTTGAGATGGAACTGCAGACAGCGGGACAGAATCGTGACGGGCAGCTTCTGCGGATCGGTCGTCGCCAGCAGGAATTTTACGTGCGGCGGTGGCTCCTCAAGGGTTTTTAGCAGCGCGTTAAAGCTGTGCCTTGAGAGCATATGCACTTCATCGATCAGGTAGACCTTAAAGCGGCCGCGCGCCGGCGCATACTGGACGTTATCCAGCAGATCGCGGGTGTCTTCGACTTTGGTGCGCGACGCGGCGTCAATCTCGATTAGATCGACAAAACGCCCCTGCTCTATTTCCCGGCAGTTATCGCAGACGCCGCAGGGCGTGGCGGTAATACCTGTTTCGCAGTTCAGCCCCCTGGCAAGCAGGCGAGCAATAGAGGTTTTCCCGACGCCACGGGTGCCGGAAAAAAGATATGCGTGATGAATACGCCCTAGCGATAAGCCGTTCGCCAGTGCGGTCAGCACATGTTCCTGGCCGACAACGTCAGCGAAGGTTTGTGGGCGCCATTTTCGGGCTAAGACCTGATAACTCATTGGCTGACTCAGAAACGCCTGGAAGGTGGATTCAAGAGGGAATCATGCTAACACAGCCCCACCCTGTGGGCGAGGCCGTTGTACGGATGTGGGATTAGTGTCCCGGGAACGGCACCAGGCTGAAGCTGGTGATGCCCTGTTTTTCCAGGCGTTGTTCGCCACCCAGATCGAACAGGTTAATAATAAAGGCTGCATCCGTCACTTCTCCACCCAGACGGCGGATCAGTTTAACGGTCGCCTCGATGGTGCCGCCGGTTGCCAGCAGATCGTCCACCACCAGCACTTTGTCGCCAGCGTTGACAGCATCAACGTGAATTTCCAGCTGATCGGTGCCGTACTCCAGCTCGTAGCTTTCCGCGATGGTTTCACGCGGCAGCTTGCCCGGTTTACGCACGGGAACGAAACCTACGCCCATTGCCAGCGCAACCGGCGCACCAAACAGGAAGCCACGTGCTTCAGTACCCACCACTTTGGTGATACCGGCGTCTTTAAAACGCTCAACCAGCAGTTCAATGCTCAGGGCATAGGCTTTCGGGTCTTCCAGCAGGCTGGTGACGTCACGGAAAAGAATGTCAGGTTTCGGGTAGTCCTGGATGCTTTTAATGCTGTTTTTAAGAAATTCAAGCTGCTGCGCAGTCGCGGTCATAGATTTTGTGCCTGATTAATACGGTATTGCTCACAAGGCGGCCGAACTGGACTAAAGGTAACAATTGTTTAACCTTTAACCACTGGAACCCGTGCTCGAAAACGGTCGAATTTACTGTTTGCGCGGGACAATTGCAACTGACTTTGCTATGCGTTACGGCTTTTGTTGTTTTTCGTCAACCACCGGGATGCGCCACATAAAAATCAGCAGGCAGGCAAGAATACCCAGCAGTAAAAAACGTACCCACATCAACTTGACCAGCCAGAGTGAAAGCGCAAAGGTGAGAAGAATAACAGCAATCGCCCGCGGCTTAGCGCCGGGGGGCATTGCACGATGCTTCTGCCAGTGGCGAAGATAGCCGCCAAACCAGGAGCGGTAATGCAGCCAGTGGTGAAAACGCGGCGATGAGCGGGCAAAGCACCAGGCGGCCAGCAGAATAAAGGGCGTTGTCGGCAACAAAGGTAAAATCACGCCCAGCGTACCCAGGGCTACCGCCAGCCAGCCAATGATGATTAGAATAGTGCGTTGCATGATGAGAATCGTTATCAAACCTGGCGGCTACTGTAGCACAGTCGTCGGAATTTACAGTGGAGAACCAGGTGAAAACGGCGCTGCTTTTACAAACCCTTGACCGACAGTTAGCGGAACTTCGCCAGCAGGTGATGCCGCTGGCCGATCACACGGCCCTGAGCGCACGCTTCGATCGCCAGCTTTTCCGTACGCGCAGTACCCAGCTGCGGGCCTGTCTGGACGAGGCGGACGACAATTTACAGGCGCTACGCCAGGCGGTAGAAGAAGCCCGACTGCCGCAGGTCGTATGGCTGGCGGAACATCTGGTCTGCCAGATGGCGGCCATCAGTCGGGAGACAGCAAGCTGGTCTCTGCGCGGCTGGGATAGCCCCTCACCAGGTATCGCCCGCTGGCAGCGAAAACGACTGCAGCATCAGGAGTTCGAACGTCGCCTGACGGAGATGAAAGTAGAACGCGAGCAGCGACTGGCGCGGACGGCCAATTTTGATCAACAGCAGCAGCTGCTGCGTGAAGTTCAACTCTACAGCGAACGCCTTGCCCGCTGCCAGCATGCGCTAAGCGCTATCGATGCAAAACTGGCGCGGATGACACGCTAATCACAGGAGTAAACCCGATGTCCCTTGAGAATGCCCCGGACGACGTCAAGCTGGCGGTCGATTTGATCATGCTGCTGGAAGAACATGCTATTCCACCGGAAACGGTCCTGAAGGCGCTGGCGATCGTGAAGCGGGATTTTGAGAACAAGGTTGCAGCCGGTTTCCCCTCCCCATAACGGAAGAGGAGAAAACCAGACCAGACGTGATTAAACAGCAGGTTTGTCCCCACCGATGATCTTCTGCTCATCGCCTTTATCGTTACGCAGATGCACTTCCAGCTGATTAAAGGCAATATCAATGCCGTTTTCGCGGCACAGACGATCGATAGTACGATTCAGCTCATCCACGGTATAGCTGCGATCGCGCAGCTCACGCACGTACAGGCGCAGCTCGTGATCCAGGGTGCTGGCACCAAAGGTGGTAAAGAATACCGACGGCTCCGGATCGTGCATCACCTTCGGATGTGCCTTCGCCGCCTGCAGCAGCACCTCTTTGACTTTATCCAGGTCCGAACCATAGGCCACACCAAGACGCACAACCACCCGGGTGATAGTGTCACTGAGCGACCAGTTGATCAGTCGCTCGGTCACAAAGGCTTTATTCGGAATGATCACCTCTTTGCGATCGAAGTCGGTAATCGTTGTCGCACGAATACGGATCTTACTGACCGTACCGGAGAAGGTGCCAATCGTCACCGTATCGCCGATACGCACCGGGCGCTCAAAGAGAATAATCAGGCCGGAGACAAAGTTACCGAAGATCTCCTGCAGGCCGAAACCGAGACCGACCGATAAGGCCGCCGCCAGCCACTGCAGTTTGTCCCAGGAGACCCCCAGCGAGCCAAACACCGTCATCGCACCTGCGGCAATAATGACGTAATTGAGGATAGACGTGATGGCATAGGACGCGCCCTGGCGCATATTGAGCCGGGAGAGAACCAGCACTTCCAGCAGACCGGGAAGGTTGCGGATGAGCGCCCAGGCGACCATCGCGGAGACTACCGCAAACAGCAGGCTGCCCAGAGTGACGCTTTTCACCATCGCGACGCCGGCCTCGATACCGTTGTAGTTCCACAACGTAATGCTGTCCAGATAGGCGAAAACGGTGATTAAATCCGACCAGATGGCCCAGAACAGTACCGCGAACAGGGATATCATCAGCAGCATAGTGATACGCAAGGTCTGCTGGTTTACCAGCTCAAGGGCGATAGTCGGCTCTTCCAGCGGCTCAGCACCTTCGGCGCCCTCTTTGACCAGATTCTGTCGACGCGCCAGCGCACGACGCCAGGCAATACGCCGCGCCGCAACGCTCAGGCCACGTAGCACCGTCTGATACAACAGATTCCACAGGATCACCAGATAAACGGTCTCGATCCAGCGGCCTGCCAGACGCAGGGTGGTATAGAAATAGCCAGTTGCCGTCAGCACCAGCAGCGCCACGGGCACAATCGACAGCACCGTAATGGTGACCAGTCGCAGAGTATGAGTCTCTTTGTCCCGCCAGCTCTCGCGGCACATCGGCCACACCAGCGCCGCGATCAGCAGCAGGTTCAGGAAAATAACAAACTGCCCCATCGCATCATCCATCAGATGCAGCGGGGAGAGTTCCGCCACCACCGACCAGAAATGCAGCGGCAGCAGGGCCAGGCTGATACGGACAATCTGCCGCTGCCAGTGGCTGGTCAGCTGTACCGGCATATTGAAGTGCCTGATAGCTACCCCGTCTTTTTCCAGCACTTTCCAGCACAAACCGAATACCAGCCAGAACATGGTCAGTTTTTTACTGAATGCCCAGAGCAGTTCACTGATATTAAGCTGCATAGTTAGCAGAATCAGACCCGCAGCCAGAATCAGCAGGCATACCGGCAGCGCGCGGATCAGATCGATAAGAACCGACTTTGGCGTATGCAGCTGGCTGTCGTTACGCAGCGTTCCCACGTCGTCCGCGAGTTTCGCCTGCCATTTTTTCAGCCACTGCAGCCGCCAGCGGATCACACCGGCAATCAGCAACAAAGGTAAACCGGCCAGGAAAGCGCTCAGCACCGCTGGCCCGGCTTTTTCCCAGTTAACGGTGATTTTCATTGCCGAGAACTGATCTTTAAGCGCTTCCGGGAAGGCTTTAATCCACTCCCAGTCCATCGGTTTATTGCTGTTTACCCAGAACATCTGCTGGGTCAGGATCTTTTGGAGATTGGTTGAAACGCTCATCAGTTGCTGCTGATTAACCTGGAGGTTAATCGCCATCATCAACTGACTGCCAAGCTGTTTATTCAACTGGTCGAGCAACTCACGGCGCATATCCGCTACCTGCAGTAGCGCATCGTGCACGTCATCGTTGACGTCGCTTTGATTCGCCTCCTCCACCTTCGTTACCCAGGCGTCGCTCTGGAACAGGGCATCGCGCTGCTCGTTAATTTCGAACTGTTCAAGGCGCAGGTCGGCAATACGGGTGGTCATATCATTCAGATCGCCCGGAGAAGGCAGCGTCTGCTGTTGCTGATAGAGAATACGCGACAGCAGCAGGCTGCCTTTAAGGACAGCAATCTGCTCTTTAATATTGCGTTCCGACTGTAGGGCACGATCCAGCCAGTTTTTGACGCGGATATTTTGCTGTACCAGCGTGTTGCCCTGCTCAGTTGCCGTAATCAACCGCTGGCTGAGCTGGTGGTTAACATCCAGCTCCTGCCTGACCAGCGGGTTTTCCTGAATACGCGCCGCATCGTCCGGCGTTACCGCTTCCTGAGCCGTTTTTTCAGTCAGGGTCAAACGCTTGCTGTTGACCGCTTCCTGCAGAAGCTGCAGCTGATGCTCATACTGATTAATGTTCGCCGTCGCGAAATCCCGCTGTTTTTGCAGCGTGTCCTGTAGAGTGGTGTTACCTTCGAGGCTCTTACGCTGCTGTTCTATCTCGGCATTCAGCAGCCCCTGCTGTGCCAGCATCAGCGTCTGCTGAGACGGACGCAGCGGCGGCTCCCCTGGCGCAGAACCGCTCAGGCGATTGCGCAGCAGCTGAAGCTGCTGCGAGGCGTTATACATGGCGTTCTGCACGCGCTCTGGCTGCGTCTGCAGCGAAACCAGCTGGCTATTATACGTAGCGAGGTCGTTCTGGGCGTTTTGCAGATCTTCCAGCAGCTTGCTCAGGCGGTTTTCAAGCTGACGCAGAGACATCTGGTTCAGATTCTGCTTCACCACCTCGTCGCTGTCCTGGTTGTTCAGCGCATTAAGCCCATCGCTGGTCTTGCGCATCTGTTCCGGAGCCTGCGCCACGCGCTGGCGGAGCTGCGCCGTCTCCTGTTTCAGGCGATCGATTTTATCCAGTGCTTCCAGGGTCTGATTAAGGTCCTGCTGGATAAGCTTGTCCTGCCCGGAGAGCTCTTTTTGCTTGTTGAGCGTGGCGAGTTGGCTTTGGATATCCGCACGGTCGGGGATCTCGTTAGCCGTCGCCGCGCGGGCATCGGCCAGCGGCAGAGCGGCGAAAAACAGCATCAAAGCGACAAGCAGAGCGGAGAGCGCTTTTGGCAAACGAATATAGTGCAGCATAGTTTCGAGTGAATTCAGGAGCCGGAGAGACCGGAGATGTAGCGCGCAAGAATACCACGTCGAAGCCTCAGCCGGATAGCACCTGACGCCAGGAATAATCTCTTTGGTGCAGGGATAAAAAGGTCAGGCCGTCTGCAGATCCGGCTGCGCGCGCAGGGTGGGTGCAAACTGCAGCATTTCCAGCAGGATCGCCACGTAATCGCGGGCTTCTTTGTTCAGGTCAAAGGACTGTGGAGCAAACAGCCAGTTTTCCATAATGCCGGAAATAAAGCTGCGCATCAGAATCGCCGTGCGGCGCGTTAATAAATTGGCCGGCAGCATTTTTGCCGAAATACAGTCGTGCAGGGTTTGCTCGATTCGGTCATAACTCTCCAGACACAGGCTTCTCTGCGCCTGCTGTACCACCGCCATTTCGCCAACAAACTCACACTTATGAAAAATGATCTCCATCATTAATCGGCGGCGCTCTTCATTAACTGTCGCTTCAAGGATATAAACCAAAATTTCTCTCAAAACTGACAGTGGATCGCCGGGAAATTTTGCCCGATACTCAATCTCAAGATCGGTAATACTGGATTCTGACAGTTCCCATATTTCATTAAACAAATCTGATTTGTTTTTAAAGTGCCAGTAAATTGCGCCCCGCGTCACACCAGCGGCCTGTGCAATCTCTGCCAGGGAGGTAGAGAAAACACCTTGTTGAGAGAACAAACGCAGCGCCACATCGAGGATATGCTGACGAGTCTCAAGGGCTTGTTGTTTGGTTTTTCGTGCCATATGTCTGTGGATTTACAGGAGCTGGTCTTACATACGTTAGTGAATGTTTGTAACATAGCACGACGATAATATAAACGCAGCAATGGGTTTATGGACTTTGTGATCCATTGATCAATTTGAAATCGGACACTCGAGGTTTACCTATGAACAAAAACAGAGGGTTCACGCCTCTGGCGATCGTTCTCTTGCTATCTGGCGGCTTAGCGCTTACAGGATGTGACGATAATCAGGCTCAGCAAGGCGGGCAGCAGATGCCGGAAGTTGGCATTGTCACGTTAAAAGCCGAGCCTCTCCAGATAACCACTGAACTTCCAGGTCGCACCAGCGCATACCGCATCGCGGAAGTACGCCCTCAGGTTAGCGGTATTATCCTGAAGCGTAACTTTACCGAAGGGAGCGACGTAGAAGCGGGTGTTTCACTCTATCAGATTGATCCTGCAACCTATCAGGCTGCGTACGAGAGCGCGAAAGGCGACCTGGCGAAAGCTCAGGCTGCGGCCAATATCGCTCAGCTAACCGTAAAACGTTATCAGAAGCTGCTGGGTACTCAGTACATCAGCCAGCAGGATTACGATACGGCACAGGCGGATGTACAGCAGGCCAACGCGGCCGTTATCGCCGCTAAAGCCGCAGTGGAAACGGCCCGAATTAATCTGGCCTATACCAAAGTGACCTCCCCTATTAGCGGCCGCATTGGTAAATCCTCCGTAACCGAAGGCGCACTGGTACAGGCCGGTCAGGCGACCGCGCTGGCAACCGTTCAGCAGCTGGACCCGCTCTATGTTGATGTGACCCAGTCGAGCAACGACTATCTGCGTCTGAAACAGGAGCTGGCTAACGGCAGCCTGAAACAGGAAAACGGCAAGGCGAAGGTTGAGCTGGTCACCAATGACGGCAGTAAATACCCGCAGACCGGTACCCTGGAGTTCTCCGACGTGACCGTTGACCAGACCACCGGCTCTATCACGCTGCGTGCGGTTTTCCCGAACCCGGATAACACCCTGCTGCCAGGCATGTTTGTACGTGCAACGCTGGAAGAAGGCGTTAATCCGAACGCGATGCTGGTTCCGCAACAGGGCGTCTCCCGCACCCCACGCGGTGATGCAACCGTGATGCTGGTGGGCGAAGGCGACAAAGTTGAAGTTCGTCCGATTACCGCAACCCAGGCGATCGGCGACAAGTGGCTGGTAACGGATGGTCTGAAAACCGGCGACCGCGTGATTGTGACGGGTCTGCAAAAAGTCCGCCCTGGTGCTCAGGTTAAAGCTCAGGAAGTGACGAAAGAAGACAATAAAGAGCAGTCCGCTGGCGGTGCTCAGGCGGAACAGCCCAAGTCTTAACTTAAACAGGAGCCGTTAAGACATGCCTAATTTCTTTATCGATCGCCCTATATTCGCGTGGGTGATCGCCATAATCGTCATGCTGGCTGGGGGACTTGCGATCCTGAAGCTGCCGGTCGCGCAATATCCAACGATTGCGCCGCCAGCAGTGACCGTTTCCGCAAACTACCCCGGTGCTGACGCAAAAACGGTGCAGGATACCGTAACCCAGGTTATCGAACAGAATATGAACGGTATCGATGGGCTGCTTTACATGTCCTCCAACAGTGATTCAACGGGCAACGTACAGATTACGCTGACCTTTGATTCCGGCACCGATGCTGATATCGCTCAGGTTCAGGTGCAGAACAAACTGCAGCTGGCAATGCCGTTGCTTCCTCAGGAAGTACAGCAGCAGGGCGTGAGCGTTCAGAAGTCGTCAAGTAGCTTCCTGATGGTTGTCGGTGTAATCAGTGCCGACGGTTCCATGAACCAGGATGATATTTCCGACTACGTCGCCGCAAATATGAAGGACCCGATCAGCCGTACTGCCGGGGTAGGTGATGTGCAGTTGTTTGGTTCCCAGTACGCAATGCGTATCTGGATGGACCCGACCAGGCTGAACAACTTCCAGTTGACGCCGGTGGACGTGATTGCCGCGATTAAAGCACAGAACGCCCAAATCGCTGCAGGCCAGCTTGGTGGTACACCGCCGGTGCCAGGCCAGCAGTTGAATGCCTCCATTGTTGCACAGACCCGACTGACCTCCACGGAAGAGTTCGGCAAAATTCTGCTGAAGGTCAACCAGGACGGTTCTCAGGTTCGCCTGAGCGACGTGGCGCGTATTGAGCTGGGCGGTGAAAACTACGACATCATCGCCCGCTTTAATAACAAACCGGCTTCCGGTCTGGGGATCAAGCTGGCGACGGGTGCGAACGCGCTGGATACGGCGAATGCAGTCCGTGCAGAAATTGAGCGCCTGAAGGCATCGTTCCCGGCGGGTCTGGAAATCGTTTATCCGTACGACACCACGCCGTTCGTTAAGATATCTATCTTCGAAGTGGTGAAAACGCTGGCCGAAGCGATCATCCTCGTGTTTATCGTGATGTATCTGTTCCTGCAGAACTTCAGGGCCACGCTGATCCCGACCATTGCGGTTCCGGTGGTACTGCTCGGCACCTTCGCCATCCTCTCGGCGTTTGGCTACTCGATAAACACCCTGACGATGTTCGCGATGGTGCTCGCCATCGGCCTGCTGGTGGATGACGCCATCGTGGTGGTGGAAAACGTTGAGCGTGTCATGGTGGAGGAAGGGCTGCCGCCGAAAGAGGCAACCCGCAAGTCTATGGGACAGATCCAGGGTGCACTGGTAGGTATTGCGCTGGTACTGTCTGCGGTATTTGTACCGATGGCTTTCTTCGGTGGTTCAACCGGGGCAATTTATCGCCAGTTCTCCATTACCATTGTTTCTGCGATGGTGCTGTCGGTACTGGTGGCGTTGATCCTGACGCCAGCACTGTGCGCAACGATGTTGAAACCCGTTGCTAAAGGTGACCACGGCGAAGGGAAAAAAGGCTTCTTCGGCTGGTTTAACCGCTTGTTTGAAAAGAGCACGCATCATTACACCGACAGCGTGGGCAACATCCTGCGCAGTACCGGTCGTTATCTGCTGCTCTATGTGGTTATCGTTGCCGGTATGGCGGTGCTATTTGTGCGTCTGCCCAGCGCCTTCCTGCCGGATGAGGACCAGGGCGTGTTCCTGACCATGGTACAGCTACCTGCGGGCGCCACCCAGGAACGTACCCAGAAAGTGCTTAATGAAGTGACCGACTACTATCTTGAAAACGAAAAAGATAACGTCAACTCCGTGTTTGCCGTTAACGGCTTCGGCTTCCAGGGACGCGGTCAGAATACCGGTATCGCCTTCGTCTCCTTGAAGGACTGGGATGAACGTTCAGGTGCGGAAAATAAAGTTGACGGTATTACGGGTCGGGCAATGGGCCGATTTTCGCAAATTAAAGACGCGATGGTCTTCGCCTTTAACCTGCCGGCGATTGTTGAACTGGGTACCGCTACCGGCTTTGACTTCCAGCTTATTGACCAGGCAAACCTGGGCCACGAGAAACTGACTCAGGCGCGTAATCAGCTGCTTGGCGAAGCTGCTCAGCATCCTGATTTGCTGGCTGGCGTCCGTCCAAACGGTCTGGAAGATACGCCGCAGTTCAAAATAGATATCGACCAGGAAAAAGCGCAGGCGTTGGGCGTGTCCATTAGCGACATCAATACCACCCTGGCTGCGGCCTGGGGCGGAAGCTACGTTAACGACTTTATCGACCGTGGTCGCGTGAAGAAAGTGTACGTCATGTCCGAAGCGGAATACCGTATGCTGCCGAAAGATATTGGCAACTGGTACGTCCGCGGCAGCGAAGGTCAGATGGTGCCCCTCAACGCCTTCGCCACTACCCGCTGGGAATACGGTTCACCGCGTCTGGAACGCTACAACGGTCAACCGTCAATGCAAATCCAGGGGCAGGCCGTACCGGGCAAGAGTACCGGTGAAGCGATGGATATGATGGAACAACTTGCCAGTAAGCTGCCTGCCGGTATTGGCTATGACTGGACGGGGATGTCCTACCAGGAACGTCTGTCCGGCAACCAGTCAACCGCACTGTACGCTATCTCGCTGATCGTGGTGTTCCTGTGTCTGGCTGCACTGTATGAGAGCTGGTCGATTCCGTTCTCGGTTATGCTAGTGGTTCCACTCGGGGTTGTCGGTGCGCTGATGGCGGCAACCTTCCGCGAACTGTCTAACGACGTTTACTTCAAGGTGGGCCTGCTGACAACCATTGGCCTGTCGGCGAAGAACGCGATACTTATCGTCGAATTCGCCAAAGACCTGATGGATAAAGAAGGTAAAGGCCTGGTTGAAGCGACGCTCGATGCAGTACGTATGCGTCTGCGCCCAATCCTGATGACCTCACTGGCATTTATGCTCGGCGTAATGCCGCTGGTTATCAGCTCCGGTGCAGGCTCTGGCGCACAGAATGCTGTGGGTACCGGCGTTCTGGGCGGGATGATCACGGCAACCGTACTGGCTATCTTCTTCGTACCGGTGTTCTTTGTGGTGGTGCGCCGCCGCTTTAGCCGCAGAAACGAAGATATTGAGCACAGCCATAAGGTTGAACACCATTAACCCCCTCCCCCTCTAAAGGTCGCAATTGCGGCCTTTTTTTTGCCTGAACCGGCGAAGATAAAACGCTTATTGCCTCAGTTAATTCAAAACGATGAAATAAGCGCTAAGATGTTCTATAGTCAGAATATCCCTGAGGATACCAGGCGAATCTTTATTCATATAGCAAACCGGTTTCATTAAGAATATTCCTGGAACATAGTGAGCTAAGTGTGAATTAAGAATGGATTTTACGCGGCTGCTGAATGATAACTCAATGATCTGCAAGGGTGAATATTTTAAACCACGATCTTCACGCCACACCGCTATAGACCAGATACCGGGTTATCAGGATAATGCAACAAAATGACTTAATTGTAATTTTTCGTAATAGCGCGGTGAAATATTGCGTCGAGTAGATTATAGTTAACAATAGTAGTGGTCAGTATTAGCAGTAGTAGCGCCCATCCCAAAGCGGTTTTCAGCGAGTTTTAATGACGACGAAGAAGAAGGGGATGTGTTATGGACGAATACTCACCGAAAAGGCATGATTTCGCGCAGCTTAAATTTCTCTGCGAAAGCCTGTATCATGACGGCCTTGCGAATCTTGAAGAGAGTAACCATGGCTGGGTTAACGACCCAACCTCGACAACGAATCTTCAGCTCAACGAACTGATTGAACACATAGCGACCTTCGCACTGAATTATAAAATTAAGTACAACGAAGACAATAAACTCGTCGAGCAAATCGATGAATACCTGGACGACACCTTTATGTTGTTCAGTAACTATGGCATTAATACGCAGGATTTACAGAAGTGGCGACAGTCCGGAAATCAGCTTTTTCGTTGTTTCTCCAGCGTTAGCCGGGAAAATCCCGCCAGCCTGTCCTGTTAAAATGATTAGAAATTAAGGTAAAAACATGTCCGCCACACCATTAACTAAAACTGATTATTTGATGCGTCTGAGACGTTGTCAGACAATTGATACGCTGGAACGCGTGATCGAAAAGAATAAATATGAACTTTCTGATAATGAACTGGCTGTATTTTATTCAGCAGCCGACCACCGTCTCGCCGAATTGACCATGAATAAGCTTTACGACAAGATCCCGACTTCCGTATGGAAGTTTATTCGCTAATATTTCACGCCATTATTATCCGGTGTTTTAGTTATGGCGCCGTTTAATCGCGTTGCGATGACTGTCATCTTATTTGCATGTTTTGCGTGACGGCCACGGATCGCGTGGCCGTCTGGGGGAGACCGTCTGTTATTTTTTATCAGGAAATGTTAGCAATACCGGCAAATTGTTATGCTTTTTAGCCACGATTCTGTTACTTTTCGTCGGCTGTACCAGCACGTAAAATGGGCTGTTACCCGCCCGGGACCGAACGTAAAGGCCAAAAATGACAGAGATACAGCGACTCCTCAGCGAAACCATCGACGATATCAACCGCCAGGAAAAGCGCGATAACCGACCGCGTTTTAGTATCAGTTTTATCCGTAAGCATCCGGGTCTGTTTGTCGGCATGTATATCGCCTGGTTTGCCACCCTCGCGGTTATGCTGCTCTCTCCTACGCTGGTGGATTCCGTCTGGCTGCTGGTGGTGTTGTTTGCACTACTCAACGCTTTCTTCTTTTTTGACGTTTATCCTCGCTATCACTACGAGGATATCGACGTGCTGGATCTCCGCGTCTGCTACAACGGCGAGTGGTACAACACCCGCTTTGTACCGCTGCATTTGATTGAAGCGATCCTGCATTCTCCCCGCGTAGAATCGTCGCAAAAGTTCCAGCTGCAACAGATGGTAGCCCGTAAGGGAGAGCTCTCTTTTTACGATGTGTTTTCCCTGACAAAGGCGGAAGTCGCGTAATGACAATTCAGAATCAGTACGGTCAGCCCGTCGGTGCCCCTCTGCTGGGCTGGCAGCCGCGCAGGCGCCCGCTTCACGTCACCTTAACCGGCCGCTACTGCCTGCTGGAGCCGCTGAACAGAAAGCATGCGCCAGCCCTCTTTGCCGCCCACTCTCAGGCCGAAGACGCCCGCCACTGGACGTGGCTTCCGCGTGAGAAAGATAGCAGCGAGGAAGGGTACGCACAGTGGATTGCCAGCACGGAAACGCTCAACGATCCGCTGCATTTTGCGGTGATCGATATCAGGAGCGGGCAACCGGTAGGATCGCTGGCCCTGATGCGGATTGAACCTGCCGATGGCGTAATGGAAGTCGGACACGTTCACTTTTCACCGCTGCTCAGCCGTACCCCGATGGCGACGGAAGCGCAGTGGCTTCTGATGCAATATGCTTTTGAAACGCTCGGCTATCGCCGCTACGAATGGAAATGCGACAGCCTGAATGCGCCATCACGCCGTGCCGCACTGCGGCTCGGTTTTCAGTTTGAAGGGTGTTTTCGTCAGGCAAAAGTGGTGAAAGGCCGCAATCGTGATACCGACTGGTTTTCGATTATTGATGAAGAGTGGCCTGCGATTGACCGCGCCCTGCGGAGCTGGCTGGCCATCGACAATTTTAATGACGACGGCAGCCAGAAGCGTAGTCTGGAAAGCTGGCGACAAACGCCAGAACAGTAACTAACGGCGCTTCTTACGACCCTGCACCGCTTTAAAACGCGGGTTGCTTTTACAGATCACGTAAAGGCGCCCTTTGCGTTTGACGATCTGGCAGTCCGGATGACGCTGCTTCGCGCTGCGTAATGAATTCAGTACCTGCATGATTATTCCTTCTTACCGCCAAGAAAGCGGCCAAAGCGCTGCTGGAAACGGGCGGTACTGCCCTCGTTCGAAAATGTTTTCTGCTTGCCGGTGTAATACGGATGCGATGCGGAAGAAACATCCAGCGTCACATAAGGGTACTTCACGCCTTCGAGTTCAATTTCGCGATCCGTTTTAATCGTCGACCCCACTTTAAAGTACTCATCAACGCCGGTGTCGTGGAATACGACCGTGCGGTAGTGCGGGTGAATATTAGCTTTCATGGTAATGACCTGATTTGTTATAACATAACAAATCATACTCAGGACACGGCGTAAATACAAGTCGTTCTCGTTATCCATTTTTCGCAAATGCTCATTACCCGCCGCGAACATAAATTAGAAAAGAACGTTATTGGTCGGATACGCCGCAATCCGGCACCCTGCCAGCATCACCTACAAAGAGGCTTTCACTATGATGCGCTGTTGTTGCTCCCGAATCCTGAATCACAACCGACACCCCTGGCCTTTTATTAGCGGAGATAATGATGAGCGCAACCACTTTACCCATTCTCGATCTCGCCCGGTTACACAACCCGGCTGACAAGCAGGCCTTCCTGAGGCAGCTGCGCCATGCGGCTCGCGATATCGGTTTTTTCTACCTGACCAACAACGGTATTAGCGATGCGCTCCAGAAGGCCGTGCAGCGCGAAGCCCGCCGTTTCTTTGCCCACAATCCGGACCAGAAGCAGCAAGTGGCGATGATCCACTCCCCGCACTTTCGCGGCTATAACCGCGCGGCCTCAGAGCTGACGCGCGGTCAGCCGGACTGGCGGGAACAGTTTGATATCGGTGCCGAACGTCCTGCGCTGTCGCGGGCGGAAAGCGATCCCTGGAGGCAGCGTCTGCAGGGGCCAAACCTCTGGCCGGATGCCCAGCCGACGCTCAGGCCTGCCCTACTCGCCTGGTAGCAGGCGATGACCGATATGGCCATCACTCTGCTGCGCACCTTTGCCGAATCCCTCCAGCTGGCACCCGATGCCTTCGATGCGCTCTACGGGGAAAAGCCTAACGAACATTTCAAGCTGATTCGCTATCCGGGACGAGAGCAAACCGGCAGCACGCAGGGCGTGGGGACCCATAAAGACTCCGGCTTTCTTAGCTTCCTGCTGCAGGACCAGCAGAAAGGTCTGCAGGTAGAAGTTGCCCCGGATAACTGGATAGACGTTACCCCACTGGCGGGCAGCTTGGTGGTCAATATTGGCGAGCTGCTGGAGCTGGCAACCAATGGCTATCTGCGTGCCACCGTCCATCGCGTGGTTTCACCGCCCGCTCAGCAGGAGCGCCTCTCTATCGCCTTTTTTCTCGGCGCACAGCTTGATGCGGTGGTGCCGATCTACAACCTGCCGGAGGCGCTGGCACGAGAGGCGTTGGGTCCTGAAAGCGACCCGCAAAATCCGCTGCTGCGTGAGGTGGGATGGAACTACCTGAAAGGTCGCCTGCGCTCGCACCCGGACGTGGCGGAAAAATATTACCGCGACGTTCTGCGTGAGCGCGTCGAACAGCTGATTGTCTGAAGCCAGATAACACCTAAAGGGATCACAATATGAAATATGCCGCTTTCACTCTGGCAGGAGTTGCTCTGTCACTCTCTCTGGCCCTGGGCAGCGCCCATGCTGAAGCCCTGCGTATCGCCGCCGATCCGGTGCCGCACGCCGAAATCCTTAACTTCATAAAAAAAATCGATCCGAAGCTGGATATTAAAATCGTCGAGCTGACCAGCGGCGCCAACGTGAACGAGTTGCTGGCGAATGGCGATGTGGACGCCAACTACTTCCAGCACGTCCCCTATCTGAAGGATCAGGAAAAATAAAACCTTTGCCGTCGCCGCCATCGTGCATATCGAGCCCCTGGGTATTTATTCACGTAAATATCAGGACCTGAAAGCCATTGCGGAGAATGCTACGGTAGCGGTACCGAATAATGCCACCAACCTCAGCCGCGCCCTGTTCCTGCTGCAAAGCCAGGGATTGATTAAGCTTGACACGAAATTTACCGATCCGGCCACCACGCAGGCTACCCCGAAGGATATCGCTGAAAATCCGAAGCGCCTGAAAATCCTGGAGATCGAATCCCCACAGATCCCACGTTCTCTGGACGATGTCGATCTGGCGATCATTAACGGCAACTATGCTCTGGAAGCCGGGCTGACGCCATCTAAAGACACACTGGTGCTTGAGAGCACCAGCCATAACCCCTATGCCAATATCCTGGTGACCAACCCGAGTCTGGCTAACGATCCGCGCATCAAAGCGCTGGCAAAGGATCTGATCTCGCCGCAGGTCGCGGAGTTTATCCGTAAACAGTACAACGGTTCGGTGATCCCGGTTGCGGCACCTCAGTCATGATCGCCATTGAAGGGCTGAGCAAAGTCTATGCCGGAACGGACCAACCGGCTCTGCACAATGTCTCTTTCACCGTTCCGCGAGGCGCAGTGTACAGTATTCTCGGGCGCAGCGGCGCGGGCAAAAGCACCCTGATCCGCTGTCTGAATTTACTGGAGCGTCCCACAGCAGGTCGTATTCTGCTGGATGGCCAGGACACTATCCGGCTTGATAAGGCCGGGCTGCGGACGCACCGTCGCCGGACCAGTATGATTTTTCAGCACTTCAATTTACTGCACGCCCGCACCGTGGCGGATAACGTCGCGGTGCCGCTGGAAATTGTCAGCGTGCCGTAAACTCAGCGACAAACGCGTGTTAAAGAGCTGCTGCATCTGGTGGGGCTGAGCGAAAAGGCGCATGCTTTTCCGTCCCAGCTCTCCGGCGGACAAAAACAGCGGATCGGGATCGCCAGAACCCTCGCCTCTCGCCCTGATATGCTGCTGTGTGATGAAGCCATCAGCGCGCTGGATCCGGATACCACCGCTTCGGTACTGGCGCTGCTGGCGGATATAAATCGCCAGCCTGGCCTGACCATCGTGCTGATCACGCATCAGCTTGAGGTGGTCAAAACCCTGTGTGACCACGCTGCGCTGCTGGAAAACGGCGAACTGATTGAGCACGGAAAAATCGCCGATCTGCTGACTGCGCCCTGGTCACGTCTGCGTCAAATGCTGCTGCCCAACCCGGAGGTTGAGCGCCAGTTTCTGTTGCGTCACGGTATCGAGGAGAGAACGCTATGCGGGGTAACATGAACTGGGACGATCTCTGGCCGCTGCTGCTGAACGGCACCCTGGAGACGCTTTACATGGTGGCGCTGGCCACGCTGTTCACCGTCCTGATTGGCCTGCCGGTTGGGGGGCTGCTAATCGCCCTTATCCCCTTCACACGATTGCTGATCGGCACCACACTCGGCAGCACCGCGGCGGTCGTGCCCATCACCATCGGTGCCTTTCCTTTCTTCGCCCGCCTGACGGAAAGCGCGCTGGATGAAGTCGAGTCCGGGCGCAGCGAAGCCATTCTGGTGATGGGCGGCAACGCGTGGCACGTTATCAGCAAAGCGCTGCTACCGGAGGCGCTGCCCGCCCTGCTGTCGGCGACCACGCTGACGATTGTGATGCTGATTGGGTTTTCATCGATAGCCGGGGTGATCAGCGGCGGTGGTCTGATAGATCTTGCTCAGCAGATCCTGAGTAACAAACTCTCCTTTTTTCATCGTGCAGCTACCGCGCCTTGGCTTATCAGCAGAGCATACCAGGCTACCCTTAAACGGTAAACCGGAAAAAGGAGGAGCAGCTCATGCAGAAAAAATCCTGGCCGTTAGACGACGTGCGTCATTGGCTGGAACCCGGCCCTGTGGTGCTGATCAGCAGCCGCTGGCAGGGCGAGGACAATATTATGACCCTCGGCTGGCACACCATTCTGGCCTTTTCCCCGTCGCTGGTCGGCTGCATGATCTCCGCCGGTAATGCCAGCTTTGAAGCCATCCGCCAGAGCGGCGAGTGCGTGATTAATCTGCCGGAAGCCCATATGGTGGATGTGGTCGCCGGGATCGGCAACTGCAGCGGAGCGGAGTGCGATAAATTCGCCCGCTTCGGGCTGACAAAGGAGAAAAGCAGCCGGGTGACTCCCCCGGCAATTGCCGAGTGCCACGCCAGCTTTGAGTGTCGTCTGTACGATGACGCGCAGGTGGAGAACTATAACCTCTTTATCCTGGAAGTCGTCGCCGCCTACGTAAAACCGAAGCCGGTCTGGCCGCAGACCCTGCACTACGTGGGCGGTGGCCAGTTTCGTACCGACGGCGAGGTTATCGATAAACAGCAGCTGTTTACCAAAGTCTCCTGATTAAGCCTGTCGCCAGCTAAAGGCGTAGCGCACCCGCTCCTGATTTAGCAGAAACTCCGCAGAGACGCTCGGGCTCCAGGAGTCATCGCCGCCGACGCCCATATGGAAGCCGTCAAGATGCAGCCAGCAGCCCGGCTCCGCACGCAGGAGATGGTGGTGCGTGGTTTGGCGGAGCTGTTCCTGACCGTAGCGGCTCAGGGCGAAGTGGAACTGGCCTCGCAACTGGTGATCGCCGACGTCCAGTTCGCGCGTATCGCAGCGCAGGCCATTATCGCCAGGGAAGATATAGGCCGTGTGCAACGCCTCCAGCGGCAGTGTCCAGCGTCCCTGACGGGCGGCAAGCTTGCGGTCAGGATAGTTTTCATGCGGCCCCAGCCCGAGCCAGCTTGCCGTCGGTGCGGCATCACTCAGCTGACAGCTCAGGCCAATACGTGCCGGAGACGGTGCCGTGGTGGCGACCTGAACCTCCACTTCGCCATGAAGCACGCCATCACCGTCGATACGCCAGCGTTTGTTGCTCAGGAACAGGGTTTCGCCCTTCGCTTCCCACGCGTGCAGCATGGTGATAAGCACATCCGCTCCCTGCTCTGTTGCCTCGCCGCGCAGCAGACGCGAGGACATTTCATACATGCCCGCCGCTTTCCAGCGCTCGACCCAGGCGTTGGGATCGATACGGGTCACTTCGCTGACGCCGATATCGTTATCAACAGGCGCGCGGGTAAAGTTATCCCGCAGCGGGCTCAGCAGCGTCGGCTGCCCGTCACGCCACCACTGCTCCAGCTCGCCGCTGACGCGGCTGAACTGCCAGCGCTGGTTGTCGTAAACGATATCGTAGTGCGTGTCGCTGGTCGTCAGCTGCGCCTGACCCGCGGGCGCCTCAGGAATAACAATCGCCAGCGGAGCCGGTAAGCGCCACTGATCCCAGGCGCAGAGATGCCCGGCCGGAGACCATGCCGTTGCGTGCGACTGCCAGACCCCAACGTTAAGCCAGACTTCCCCCGGCTCTGCATCCAGCACCGGCCCGGCTATCTCAATACGCTGAGACTCCTCCGGGGCAATCTCCAGCGCATATTCCCCCTCCGCCAGCACCACGCCGTCGCGAGCGATGGTCCAACGCAGCATTTCGTTATCGCTGCGGCGGAACAAGTATTCGCTAGTTGCTTCAATCACCAGCGGCGAGGTGCTCACCAGCCGGAACTGGAAGAATTGCTGCGCGCGCTGGGCTTCATATAGCGTGGGATGCGACGTGCGATCCGGGAAGACCAGCCCGTTCATACAGAACTGGCGGTCGTTCGGCGTGTCGCCGAAATCACCGCCATAGGCCCAGAAACGCTGGCCGTTTTCATCCGTTTTGCTCAGGGCCTGATCGACCCAATCCCAGACAAAGCCCCCCTGCAGGCGCCGAAACTCGCGGAATGCCTGCCAGTATTTGGCGAAGCCACCAAAGCTGTTCCCCATCGCATGGGCATACTCGCAGAGGATCAACGGTCGGGTTTCGTCCGGCATTCCTACCCACTTTTTAATCGACCATTTTGGCACCGCCGGGAACGGCTGGTCCCGATCAACGCGGGCATACATTGGGCAGACAATATCCGTCGCGGCGCTGTTGGCACCGCCACCTTCATACTGCACCGGACGCCCAGGATCGGTGGTTTTCAGCCAGCGATAGAGTGCATCATGGCTGGCTCCGTAGCCCGATTCATTGCCCAGAGACCAGATAATAATCGACGGGTGGTTGCGGTCACGGGCGACCATGCGGGTCACGCGCTCGCTTATCGCCGGTAGCCAGCGCGCATCGTCGGAGAGACGACGCATCGGCACCATGCCGTGGGTTTCAATATTGGCTTCGTCCACCACGTACAGGCCGTAGCGGTCGCACAGTTTGTACCACAGAGGATGGTTTGGGTAGTGAGAGCAGCGCACGGCGTTAAAGTTATGCTGCTTCATCAGCTCGATATCACGGCGCATGGTGGCTTCATCCACCGTCTGCCCGGTTTCCGGGTGATGCTCGTGGCGGTTAACGCCACGGATTAACAGCGCCTTGCCGTTCACTTTCAGCAGCCCGTTACTGATTTCCACATGACGGAAGCCGATATCGCAGGCCTCACTTTCCAGCACCTGACCGCTGGCCGTGCGCAGGACCAGCACCGCCCGGTAGAGGTTCGGGATCTCGGCGCTCCACAGCGCGGGCTGGGGCACCGACAGCATTAGCGTCAGACGTTCCGCCCAGCTTCCCCGCTCGTCGATAATCTCGCTGCCCGCCTGCCCGCTGGTGCTGCCCAGCAGCTGACCATCGCGCCAGAGGGAAAACTCCACCTGTGCATCGGCAAAGTCATCCCCCTCGAGAGTGACCGCAGCCGCCAGGGTGCCGTGGTTAAATTCGCTATTCAGCGCTGGCGTCATAATGTAGTCGGCAATACGGGTAGCTGGTTTATGCTGCAGGCGCACGTCGCGGAAGATCCCACTCATCCGCCACATATCCTGATCTTCCAGATAGCTGCCGTCGCACCAGCGCAGCACCAGCACTTTCAGTTCGTTTGCGCCCGACTTAAGTATCGCACTGAGATCAAACTCGGCGGGCAAACGGCTGTCCTGGGAGTAGCCCACCCACTCGCCGTTACACCAGAGATAAAACGCAGAGTTCACGCCCTCAAAGACGATCCTTGTTTGTCCGCTGGTAAGCCATGTGCTGTTCACGTCAAATGTGAGCGAGTAACAACCGGTCGGATTTTCTGTCGGAACCGTGGGCGGCGTGACGGGGATGGGGTAGGTCACATTGGTGTAGATCGGCGTATCAAAGCCGTGCATCTGCCAGTTCGACGGTACGGGTATCGTCACCTCACCTTCATCCTGCTCCGTCAGCCAGGTTGCAGGTACCGCTTCCGGTGCAGGATACAGCTGAAAGCGCCACTCACCGTTGAGCGATTGCTGAGTGGAGGATGGGCTATCGTCGCGGGCATGTTTAGGGTCGCGCCAGCTGTGCATCGGCGCATGGGCCGACAGGCGGTTCCAGCCGGTGACAACGGGGTTTTCCCAGTCCCGGCGGGCAATCAGGGTATCTAAGGTCAGGGCAGATTTTAGGTTCATGCTTACCTCTATGTGAAGCGCTCACAATTTAGCATCACAGTGCACGTTTATTCGGGGGCGGTAAAGCCCCCTGACAATAAGAAGCGAGGGGGATCACAAACTATTCGCGGCCCGTCAGACGCAGAGCAGCGGTCGCCAGCGCCTGCAGCCTGGCCAGCGCCTCGCTGGCCGCTGCGGCTTCATCGGCAGGAGCGGTGGAACCACGCGCCACCAGGGTTACCGGCAGCTGTCTGCGGCTGAGATCCTCGGTTTCACTCTGCAGGCGTTCCTCAAGCCACTCTACGCTCTGCTCACCGACATCCTTAAACGCCTGACGTATCGTCGTCAACGGTGGCGTAAACCAGGCGCTGTCGGTCGTGTCGTCATAGCCCATCACCGAGATTTGCGCCGGGACGGCAATACCTTTCGCCGCGCAGGCCCGCAACACGCCGAGCGCCATCTGATCGTTTGCCACCAGAATGGCATCCGGCCACTCGCTGTCTGCCAGCAGCCGGTGCGCTTTTTCAAAGCCCGAGGCCGCGCTCCAGTCACCCCGCTCCGCGCCCGACGGCGTCAGCCCGGCCTGTGCCAGATGCTGCAGCCAGCCGGAAAAACGCGCCCGCGCCGAGACGGAGCTTTCCGGTCCGCCTAACAGCGCAATACGCTGACGTCCCAGGGACAGCAGATGTTCGACGCCCAGTCGTGCGCCCTTCTCCGCATCGAAGGCCAGGCTATTCACTGCCGCCGCTGGGCTGACATCGAGAAACAGCACCGGAAGGGGTGACGCCAGTGCGGCAAGGCGCTCGGCCTGGGCATCCTCCAGCGGAACGTTGATCAGCAGACCGCTGACGCGCTGGGCCAGCAGTTCCTGCAATGCCAGCAAACAGGCCGCCTCGCTGTTGTTTTCCACCATCGAGATCAGTACGGCAAAGCCCGTCTTGCTGGCGCGGGATTTGACAGAAGAGGCAATTTGAGAGGGGGCATGGAGGGCCAGATCGGCGGTCATCAGCCCCAGCGAAAGTGTGCGCTTACCCGCCAGCTGCTGTGCACCGCGATTGGGTACATAGTTCAGCTCAGCCATCGCCTGCAGCACTTTTTCCCGCGTGCGGACTGACACATGCTCGGCATCGTTGATTACACGGGAAACGGTCTGATAAGAAACGCCCGCCAGGCGGGCAACGTCATACAGCGTAGTGGCTTTCATAAGATCCGGTCAGCGATAAGAAACACATTAAGTGTACCCTAAAGTTTTACCGCTGACTGTGAGCGCTTCGCAATTTAGCCGCTTGCTTCGGCTTTTCAGCAAGAGGCTTTAGCGCAGGGCGCGCGCTGAACCACGGCAGGCAGATCTGGATCAGCGGACCAATCGCCAGAGCATAGAGCACCGTGCCGGGTCCCACCACGCCGCCGAGTAGCCAGCCAACCAGCAGCACGCTCACTTCGATGGTGGTACGGATCGACCGTACGGACCAGCCGGTACGGGCATGAATACCGGTCATCAGGCCATCGCGCGGCCCGGCACCAAACCCGGCACCGATATACAGCCCCGTCGCCAGGGCGTTGACCACCACGGCGACAACCAGCAACAGGCTACGGCCCAACAGAGATTCCATCGGTGGCAACAGCGCAAGCGTGGCATCCGCCGCCAGCCCGAGCACAATGACGTTGCTGATTGTGCCCAGCCCCGGCCGCTGACGCAGCGGGATCCACAGCAACAAAACCAGCACGCCAGTGCCAATCATCACCAGACCAATATTCATCGACAGAATAGCAGCGACACCGAGATGGAACACGTTCCACGGATCGGCCCCCAGATCGGCACGCACAAACATGGCGGTCGATACGCCGTACAGGCTCAGGCCGATATACAGTTGTAGCAAACGACGCAGCATAAAAAACCTCTGAAGCAGGAGTGTTGCGCCATCATTACCAAAAATGGCACCATAATTAATGACCAGTTTTTAAAAAGTGGACTGCTGATATGTCACGTCGTACCGCAACCCAGTCGCTGACGCGCCTGCTTGGCCACTGGCAGGAAAGCCCTTCCCGCACGCCGCTCTGGCAACAATTGGCCCTCGCCCTGCGCCTGTTAATCCTCGACGGCAGGCTGCCGCTGGATAGCCGACTGCCCGGGGAACGAGAACTGGCTACTGCGCTTGAAGTGAGCCGGACTACCATTGCCAGCGCGCTGGCGCAGCTGCGGGCAGAAGGCTACCTCGCCAGCCGCCAGGGGAGCGGTTCGCGGGTCGTCCTGCCGGAGAGCAGCCGCACCGTACCGACCCGCTCCACCAGCACGACAGCCCTTGATCTCTCAACTGCCGCACTCGGTGCCGGACCTGAAATACACCACGCCTATCAAAATGCCCTGACGCTGCTACCGCAGCACCTCACCACAACCGGTTACGATCAGCAGGGCCTGCCCGCGCTGCGGGAGGCAATCGCCAGGCGCTATAGCAGCCGTGGACTGCCAACCAGAGCGGAAGAAATTATGGTGATTAACGGCGCGGTCAGCGGCCTCGCGTTGATACTGCGCCTGTTTACCGGCCCCGGCGACCGGGTGGTGGTGGATACCCCAACTTATCCGCTGGCAATTGCCGCTATCCAGGGCGCGTCCTGCCGTCCGGTCGGCGTCGCGCTTCCGGCTCAGGGCTGGGATACGGACGGTCTGGCAGCGACGATTGCCCAGACCGCGCCACGTCTGGCGTATCTGATGCCCGACTTCCATAACCCGACCGGCCGCTGTATGGATACCGCCACCCGGCAGGCGATTGCCGATATTGCCGCGCGTACCCGCACTACGCTGGTGGTGGATGAAACCATGGTCGACCTCTGGTATGACGCGCCGCCGCCGCCGCCGCTGGCAGCCTTTAACAGCGAAGCGCCAGTCATCACCCTGGGCTCAACCGGAAAAAGTTTCTGGGGCGGTCTGCGGCTGGGCTGGATCCGGGCCTCAACCCGCACGCTTGCCTCCCTGGTCCAGACCCGCGATACCCTGGATCTGGGCACGCCGCTGCTGGAGCAGCTGGCCACCCTCTGGCTACTTGACCAGGCCGACACTTTTCTTCCGGCCCGCCGTCAGATGCTGGCCGAACGCCGGGATATCTGCGCTGCCATGATGCAACAGTTTTTCCCGGACTGGCACTTTGCCACGCCGCAAGGCGGGTTGTCATTCTGGGTCGATTTGCCCGACAGGCTGGCAACACGTTTCGCCGCCAGGGCGGAAACGGTGGGCATTCATCTGGGCACCGGTACGCGGTTTGGCCTTGCCGGCGCATTCGATCGCAACCTGCGTATTCCCTTTAGCCTGGACGATACGGCACTGCGCACAGCATTCAGCACACTACAGCCGCTGTGGGCGTCGTTAGTGAGTCAGCCGTGGGGTGGGAGAGAGCGGAAAATTATCTGAGAAAATACCGACGAGCCCTGAAGGCTCGTCGCAACAATCGTCCATGAAGCACATGAGATGGTGTAGTGTCTTTCTTATTTTGAGCATCATCACATTACACCATGTTATTTTGATGACGCAGCGATGAAAAAATAATTACGACTGACGGGGGATCGGAAAACCTTTCAGCGATATAACGAACTCCTCCCCATCTTTTTTTATTTTCGCACCGGTATCACACCAGTCGGAGGCGATGCGAAAAAATTCATCGCTGCCGATATTCCAGTTCAGACGAACTTGCTTTACGTAGCCCGATCGCAGCAGCTCACAGGCTTCGCCGTAGTTACAGGCGGTTGCGGGTGTCTGTTTCATTTTTTCTTCTTCAGAATCTTGCGTAATGCTTTGATCTCTTTAGGAGTAAAAGGAGAAACAACTTCTTCTTCCGTATGCTGACTGTCAACGTCTTCTTCCGATACTCCCGCCTCGTCCACTGCGTCAAATGCGATCAGCAGCAGCTTCTCTGTCGTGGTACCCAGGTTCTCGTTATTCACTTCCGCATACTGACGAAGTTTCTCTTTCAGCGCTTCGTCGATTTTAACATTCAATACCACAGTGGCCATATTTAGCGCTTCCCTTGTGAATTAACCTCTCAATTAATACACGAAGTTAACAACCTGATCCAGCGATATATTTTATAAAATATAGCAGATATAAAATTGCATTTCGAGTGTGCCATCACAACATGACAGAATAATGACAATATTATTTCAGTTAAATGACAGAATATTTTACAGCAATAATAACCATAAAATAAAAAAGTCTTAAGCAGCAAGAGAACAAGATGCGGGAGAGGTGTAGCAGAAATGGGTGGGGGCCCTGCCAGCTACATCCCGGCACACACGTCGTCTGCCCTGGCTGCTTCCTTCCGGACCTGACCTGGTGAACAGAGTAGCGTTGCGGGAGAACCAACAGGGCCCCCATTGAGAGCGTTGTTAATCAACGCGCTGGCGCATTATCCGCGGTGTATCCTTCAATTGCAAGCCATCGGCGACCGGTCGATGGTTTCTTGCACAATTCCCCCTTCACAGCATCCGCAGGGCCGACTATGCTGCCTCTTCTACCGGTGAAGGAAGATTATGGAATCTCACGACTCATTTCCCCAGCGCGTGTGGCAAATTGTCGCCTCTATTCCTGAAGGCTATGTCACCACCTACGGCGATGTGGCACGACTGGCGGGTTCTCCGCGGGCGGCGCGGCAGGTTGGCGGCGTGCTTAAACGCCTGCCGGAAGGCAGCACCCTGCCCTGGCATCGGGTAGTGAATCGGCACGGCGTAATTTCGCTTAGCGGGCCGGACCTGGAGCGTCAGCGCCATGCGCTGCTGGCGGAAGGAGTTCAGGTGTCGGGCAAAGGCGAGATCGATCTTCAGCACTACCGCTGGGTCTATTAGAGGCCAGGCATAAAATAGCCCTGGCTGAAACAGAATTTCGTCCTCACTGCAGCCGTCTTAACCCTGAAAAAACTGCAGTGCGGGCCGATCGTTTTATCTGAGGCCCCGGGTTGTGGTAATATTTACAGCAAATATTCTGTGTCCTGGAATTGCGCTGACATAATTAGTGTAAAAAATCACATCTGAACATATCCTCGATTATAAGTTTGCAAAGCTATATTCAAAATAACATAAAAGTCTATAAATTTAAAATTTATGCATTGACTCCGGCTGTGCACAGGCGTTTTCTATAAACAAATCAACGTTACCACTGGCTATAAACAAGGCCACATTAACACTCCAGTGAATATATTAAACGATCCAACAACGCCATCACAAATAATGAGGATATAGTATGTTAAAATTTACCAGCAGTTCTGCTACCGACAATGCCACCATGACAGAGGTACCTGTATTCAGCACTGTGCCGGGGGGGAAGATTACCAGTCTCACTTTACTGCAGAAAAAAGTAAGAGACATACTGCGACTGGAAGATGCTCATTTTTTTGATATTTTTCCGGTAATGCAAGAGTTGAGCCGCGACAATATCATTGAGATTATGAATAATGTACTTGAAAATAAAGATATCGTCAATGAATATGCTTTATTGTCAGATGACCATGTGTACCTTAATCGACAACATAACTTTCATCTACTGATGCGCCTGGTTGGCAATAAATCTACCAGTACCCTATCTGCTAACGAATTTGATACATTCGTCATAAACCCTATGTCTGTCCCCCTGAGCATTCCGCTCTATTATAGCCCGATAGATAATGAAAAATTCAAAACACCGGCGACCTTACGTAAACAAGAAAATATTCAATTGCGGCCCGGCAAGATTTATTGCTTTGAGGCCTATAAGTATATTCTCGATTTTGATGTTGCGGCTCCCCAAAATGCGTTTGTGCTGATCGCTCATTCTGAGCCGCGAGATTGGTTATCGTGGGTATATGACAGAACTACGCTGGAACCCATAGAGTCAATTTGTACCAATCTTCAGGCATCAAGAATACAAATGTACATAAGACTGTTGGGCGCGATGAAGGCAACTGCAGCAATCCCCACACTAAACCTGCTGGCAAAATCGCGATACGCTAATTTTATACGCTGGGAAGCGGTGGAAAGCCTGGCAAAAATAGCGCCTGAGCACACTCTGTCATTACTCACATATCTCGTCCGTAATGACCCCGACGATAGAATTATACAGGCTGCCGAACAAAGTCTGGAAATTAACCGAACATCCAACCGCGGGGAATAAACCATGGCTATCAAAATTGCTACCCGGGCAAAATCACCGATAACCATCGAGGATTTTGTACTGTACCTTAAGAGCAGCCGCGCCGTGGAATCGTTCAGGGAAGGACGTTACTTATCGCCAATGCTACGCGCCACGGCCACAGAGCTATGTGCTCTTGCACGGAATAAATCACATATCCTGGCGATTGTTATCAATCAACTGAAGCATATCGACCATTTTCAACTACGCAATAATGGGCAGCCGCAAAGCTTTGTGCTTTACCATACTCCACAGTATATCCTGCGTCTGATGCTGTGGCTCCCGGCCGGCCATCAGGCCAGAAGTGTCCCTTTTTCATATGATGTTGCCCACGATCATGCTTTTGATTTGATGACGGTGGGTTTTTTTGGCCCAGGATATCGTACCTCGCTTTATGAATATAACTATCGTGAATTTTCTCAACAGCGAAATGGCCAGGTCAGACTTGATTATAAGAGAGAGATGACACTGCGCGAGCATGAGGTTATCTATTATTTCGCCAATAAAGATGTACATACTCAGCATGAGCCGACCAGCCTTTCGGCATCATTAAATTTAATCATTCTCAGGCCAGCCCCTCATCCCCGGCAAACAGTATTTGACCTGCAGCCAGAGGCTCTACCGAGTAAAGTCTGTTGGTGCCAGCCACGTTTTAACAGTATGCAGAAACTCATTTCCCAGAGGTCGATTTTCTGTGCCTTAGCGACCCACGGAAATCAACGCTCAAAAGCACTCATTGAACATATAGCTAATTGTCATGAGGCAGAGGAAGCACAAGCCCTGGCCTGGCTGGCATTATTACGCAGTGCTGAATACGTGGACTCTAATACCTTGCAAATGAATAAAAGCTCTTTTGTTAAAAACTTACTGCGTCAGGAAAATCTGCTGCCGGGAGGAAATAATCATGCGCACTTATAACCTACCATCGGCCACTTCCCCGATTTCTTTAAGAAAACTGCGTGACTTTTTAGATCGCACTCCTGCGTTGCACCATGTGGCCCAGGGGCTATATCTGGAAAATGAACTTGATGAGGTTAGCACATGGCTCGCGGCCTACGCTGCCAATAAAAAAGAAATATTATCAACCATCATTAATGAGCTTAATAACCCATCAGCATTTCAGCGGCTAAATGACTTTCAGGCACCGAGTTTCATTATCTATCAACAGCAGCACTACACACTTCGCCTGGTCATGTGGCTGCCTGTGCAGGGATCATTCGATCGCGCCCCCTATTCTTATGGCGAAGCACATGACCACAATTTTGATTTCTGGACGGTAAATTTCTTCGGTAGTGGCTATCGCACTCGACTTTACAGTTATGATTACGCGACGATCAGTGGAATCAATGGCGAAACTGTGGCGCTGAATTTCCACGGCGAGCGGGGGCTTACCCCCGGCATCACCATGTTCTATTACCGCAGCCGGGATGTGCATATTCAATATCCTCCGCGCGATCTTTCTGTTTCTCTTAATTTGATTGTTCAACCATCAACACCGCTGCATCAATACGAATTTAACCTCGATCCACAAGCGATGTCGCATAACATCAGCGCCACAATTAAAACAGGGCGTTTTGAGCGTTATATATTCCAAAAAACGCTGTTGAACGGGCTTTTGAGTCTTGGAAGTAGCGAGAGCCTGCGGCGAATATTGAAAATATCACATGGTAGTAATCCGGAGGAAATCAGGGTTATTGCCTGGCATGCACTAATCAATTATGCACTCAACCACAGAGACCAACAATTTATCAACTTTCTTGCCACCCAAGCTTCGGCTGATCCGAGCCTGTATGTCCGCAAAAGTATTGCTAACAGAATTGGTAACATGCCATTGGCATAAATCCAATAACTCGTCAGGAAACTGACTGTTCTTTCTCACAACAAACGTAAGGAGACATTTTATGTCCAGACAAAGAGCTAAAGAAATCCTTCCCCTGAAACTGGCATCCTTCGGCAAACCCGTAACCCTGTCAGGGGCAGTACCGCGGACACTCTCCGGCCAGGAGGCCGGACGCGTACTTGGGTGGGGGTGTAATAATTGTACCCGGCTCATGGCTAAATAACGTTGATATCAGTTGATATCCCAGGCCGGGATCATGGCAACGCCCGGCCTTTTTACTTACCATTAGCAAGCGAGATAGTAATATTATGCCCTATCAACCACGCGTAATTTTAACGGGAGCATCCGGAGTAATTGGTTGTGCAATTGCCACTGCATTGCTTTCATCAACAACGAAGCTGGTACTTGCCGGAAAAGACCCGTTAAAATGGCCAAAAAAATTTCAAATCCGCGCCATGTCCGAACGCCTTTTTCTTTGGTCAGGCGACTTAACCGATGAAAGCGCATGCCGCGACTTACTCTCCTGTGCAGTTGCGCATATGGCCGGTGTAGATGTACTGATTAATTGTGCTGGCGTATTTAATTTCGCCAGCATAGAAGATGTCACTTATCGACAGTTAAGCACTACGCTAAATGTTAATTTATTAGTACCGATCTATATGACACATTTGGTATTACCCCGGCTCAAGGCCAGTAGCTGTCCTACCATTATTAATATTTCGTCGCTGGCGGGACGCGCCAGCGTACCTGATGGCATATGTTATGCGGCGTCTAAATGGGGGCTTAATGGATTTAGCTATAGCCTGCGGGATGCATTAGTTAAGGATGCGATTTCTGTTTGTACCCTGTCTCCTGGCCAGGTTGCCACTCTCTCTCCCAGCCCGCCACCCCCCCAAAAAACCATAACACCCGAAGACGTCGCTGACGCAGTAAAAATAGTGCTCAGCCAGGTGCAGAAAACCCATTGCTCGATCGATTTAACCCTATAAAAAATGCTGCCTTGATGGCTTACAGCGCGGCAGCGTCTGAAATAAGGCGTTGAAAGAGTCGTCTTGCGGCTCACAGAGAGCAGAACACAGGGAAGACAGGAATAAAATCCGGGCCATGGCCCGGGTGGTTAGTGTATTCAGGGAATCTGCGTCGGCGCCGGAACCGCCGATGAAGGGCTAACCTGCGTCGGCGAGGTCGCCGGAACAGTGGTGGCCACCCCGCCGCTTTGCTGCACCGGCACCGCCGTCTGCGGAACCGGAACCAGGGTCAGATCGACTTTAGACCCACCCTGATTAATAACCGGCTTAACGGTATCAGTGATAAACACCAGCTTATCTTTAACGGTAATGGCCGCACTCAGCAGAATACGCGCGTTTGGCTGAATATCTGCCGGGTTAAACGGAAGTTCAAAGCTGAACGGGGCCTGTTTACCCTCGGTGCGCACCACACGCTGAGCAATAACTTTCGACGGCGCATCCGCAAGCGATGCATCAGAAATAGTGACGGTCAGGACAGCATCCGGTGGTAGCGCCACTTTCTGACGGATCCATACCGTACCCGAAACGTTAGGCTGCTGGATAACAGGCTGGCTTGCTGAGGCAGAAGCATTGGGGTTAGGCGCAGGCGTTTGAATGTCTGCGCTTTTATCGGCGCAGGCCGCCAGGGCAACCGCCATCGCCAGACCACTAAAAATGTGCACGAATTTCATTGGCGTTCTCCTTATTATCAATGCACCAGTGAGATGCATCCCACCAGAGTGAGTGCCTAGCACTGTATTAACGAGCATAAGTGTGGCACAGATCTTTTATAATGGCCTGTAAACACCCCTTGATTCAGATTATTGCACCCATCGGACCACTTACGAATCTGCGTTATAATCAGCCCGTATCCCCGCCGCTACGGTTTTTATCATCATTGAGGGCATCTATGAGCCAGGCATTAAATAATCTGCTGACATTGTTAAACCTGGAGAAGATCGAAGAGGGATTATTTCGCGGCCAGAGTGAGGATCTGGGTTTACGCCAGGTCTTTGGCGGTCAGGTTGTGGGTCAGGCGCTGTATGCCGCCAAAGAGACCGTACCTGCCGAACGTTTTGTGCACTCATTTCACAGCTACTTTCTGCGTCCCGGCGATAGCCAGAAGCCGATTGTTTATGACGTGGAAGTCCTGCGGGACGGCAATAGCTTTAGCGCTCGCCGCGTAGCTGCCGTGCAGAACGGCAAGCCTATTTTCTATATGACAGCCTCCTTCCAGGCGCCGGAAACGGGCTACGAGCATCAGAAAGTGATGCCTACCGCCCCCGCACCGGATAACCTGAAATCCGAAACAGATATTGCTCAGGCGCTGGCGCATCTACTGCCGCCAACGGTGCGGGACAAATTCCTCAGCGACAAGCCGCTGGAGATCCGCCCCGTCGAGTTCCATAACCCGATGAAGGGCCATACGGCAGACCCTGCACGTCAGGTGTGGATCCGTGCCAACGGCGAGATGCCGGAAGATCTGCGGGTACATCAGTATTTGCTGGGCTACGCCTCTGACTTTAACTTCCTGCCGGTGGCGCTGCAGCCGCACGGGGTTGGCTTCCTCGAACCGGGAATGCAGGTTGCTACTATCGATCACTCCATGTGGTTCCACCGTCCGTTCAATATGAACGAGTGGCTGCTCTACAGCGTGGAGAGCACCTCAGCCTCCAGCGCGCGCGGCTTTGTACGCGGTGAGTTTTATACTCAGGATGGCGTGCTGGTGGCTTCGACGGTGCAGGAAGGGGTGATGCGTAACCGTAGTTGATAAGATGCAGAATGTAAAAAAGCCTCCCGCGGGAGGCTTTACTGCTTATGGAGACGACTCAAAAATCAGGCGTTGTAAGCGTTCTCGCCATGGCTATTGACGTCCAGACCTTCGCGTTCCTGCTCTTCCGGAACGCGCAGACCGACGGTGATATCAGCCAGTTTAAAGCCAACGAAAGCGACAACGGCAGACCAGACGGCGGTCACAGCGATGCTCTCCAGCTGAACCAGCAGCTGATGGCCCATGGTCACACCTTCCGCATAGCCCACGCCACCCAGCGACGTTGATGCGAAGATAGCGGTCAGCACGCAACCTACGATACCGCACACGCCGTGCACACCGAAGACATCGCACGGGTCATCAACGCGCAGCCAGCGTTTCAGCGCGGTTACGCCCCACAGACCGGCCAGCCCCGCAGCCAGACCGACAAGCATTGCCCCACCGACACCCACATAGCCACAGGCCGGAGTAATACCCACCAGACCCGCGATAGCACCGGAGCACGCACCCAGTAAAGACGGCTTACCGCGAATAACCCACTCGCCGAAGACCCAGGCCAGGATAGCGGCTGCGGTCGCGACCACGGTGTTCACGAAGGCCAGCGCGGAGATTTCGTTTGCAGAACCCGCAGAGCCGGCGTTAAAGCCAAACCAACCGATATAGAGGATCGCGGTGCCGGTAAAGACCATCGGCAGGTTATGCGGTTTGAAGGCTTCTTTGCCAAAACCAACGCGTTTGCCCATCAGGTAAGCACCCACCAGACCCGCAACGGCGGCGTTGATGTGTACAACGGTCCCCCCCGCAAAGTCCATCGCGCCGTGGGAAGCCAGCAGGCCACCGCCCCATACCATATGCGCGATAGGCACATAGGAGAGGGTCATCCACACCACCACGAAGATCAGTACCGCGGAGAAGCGAATACGTTCGGCCAGGGCACCGACGATAAGACCGACTGTAATCGCCGCGAATGACCCCTGGAAAGCAACGTGGATATACTGATAGAAGCTACCGGTCACCGCCGTCAGCTCAATGTTTTTCAGCATCGCCCAGTTAAAGCTGCCGAAGAAACTGTTGCCTTCACCGAAGGCCAGCGAGTAGCCGTACACTACCCACAGAATACAGACCAGCGCGAAGGTCACCGCGACCTGCGTCAGCATGGAGAGGACGTTTTTGCCACGGATCAAGCCGCCGTAAAACAGCGCAATCCCCGGAACGGTCATAAACAGCACCAGCGCGGTGCAAATCATCATAAAGGCGTTATCGGCTTTGTCGGCCACGGCCGGTGCAGCCATGGCCAGGCCCGGCAGCAACGCCAGTGAAGCCAGAGTCGTTTTAATTGATGCTATCTTCATCTTTTCCATCCCCATCACTGTGTGCAGGAGTTACAGTGCCGCTTCGTCGGCTTCGCCGGTACGAATACGAATGACGCGTTGCAGCTCGGCAACGAAAATTTTGCCGTCGCCAATTTTGCCGGTATAGGCAGCCTTGCTGATCACATCGATCACTTCATCAAGCTGATCGTCCGCAATCGCCACGTCGATTTTCACCTTCGGCAAAAAGTTGACGCTATATTCCGCTCCACGGTACAGCTCAGCATGACCCTTTTGACGACCGAAACCTTTCACTTCGGTGACGGTCAGCCCCTGAATACCAATGGAAGACAGCGCTTCGCGGACGTCTTCGAGTTTGAACGGTTTGATTACCACGGTAACCAGCTTCATAGATCCCCTCCAGTCAGAATTCGGTAGTAGCAGCAGCGAACACGAATAGAGTTAAGCAAGGGGCGTGCCAGAAATAGAAAAATCGCGAGATTCAGGCCGTTACGCCGTGGCACAGGCGGAGGACAGAAAGGAGAAAAGTGTGATCGGAATTAAGATTGTTCCGTAAAACAAAAAACGCACCATGACAGTGCATGATGCGTTGCGTTTTTGCACCAGGTCAGACAGACCCGGTCAGTTCGCCTGATTTTGGTGCATCAGGCACTGAGCGCGCTGGCCTGCAGCTCTTCACCCGCCAGCTGTAGCTGGTACATTTGCCAGTAGCGCCCCTGCGCTTCCAGCAGCTGACGGTGGGTTCCGCGTTCAACCGCCTGCCCGCGATGCAGAACCAGGATGGTATCGGCATCGACAATGGTTGAAAGTCGGTGAGCAATCACCACCAGCGTCGTATGCTGACGCACGCTGGCCAGCGCCTGCTGAATAGCACGCTCGGTACCAGAGTCGATGCTGGCGGTGGCTTCATCAAGGATCAGGATCTGTGGCGTAGATACCAGCACGCGAGCCATCGCCAGCAGCTGTTTCTGCCCTACCGACAGGTTATTCCCCTGCTCGCCCAGGCGCGTATGTATCCCTTCGCTCATGCTGCGGGCAAGTTCCGCCAGCTGAACCGTCTCCAGCGTCTGCCAGACCTGCTCCTCACTGATATCACGCCCAAGCGTGACGTTAGCAAAGAAGGTATCCGCCAGCACCACCGGCTCCTGCTGCACCATCGCGATCCCCTGACGCAACGCACCGTGGCTCAGCGTTTCCAGCGGCCTGCCGTCGAGGCGAATAGATCCCTCGCTCAGCGGGTAGTAGCCCATCAGCAGGCTGGCCAGCGTACTCTTGCCGCTGCCCGTATGCCCGACCAGCGCCACAAAACCACGTGACGGGACCGTCAGATTAATGTCGTTCAGCACCCGCACGTCATCACGATAGGCAAAGGAAAGGTCGGTGATATCGATAGTCCCGCTTTGTAACGGACGGCTCTCGTCGCCGTAGGTCTGACGCGGACGATCCATCAGTTCAAAGACGCGCTCACCGGCGACGACCGCCTGCTGCAGCATCGACTGCTGAGTGGTTAGCTCAATCAGCGGCTCATTGAGTCGGCCAAGATAGCTAACAAAGGCATACAGCACCCCAACCTCGACGGTACCGGGTGCAGAGAAGCCGAATAGCATCAGCAGGCCGCAGAGTATCAGCGCCGAGAAGAGGCTCAGCAGCGGACGCAGCAGGAAGCCGTCCAGTCGCAGGGTCTGCATTCGCGCCATATAGTGGGAACGGCTGGCCGCCCCCATTCGCTCCCCAAAGCGCGCCTGCTGGCGGAACTGCTGGATAACGCTCATGCCGCTGATGACTTCATTAAAGCCGTCGTTAATATCCGCCAGATAGGCGCGAAGCCGACGCACGATGGGCGTGCTGAAGTGCTGGTAAATCACCATCACCGCCAGCACCGCCGGGAAGATAGCGACGGCGATCAGCGCCATCCGCCAGTCAAGGCTGAACATCGCCACCAGCATCGCGCCGATCAAGGCAGCGCTGCGCAGTACGGTCGCGACAACGGTCACATAGAGATCGCGGATCACTTCCGTATCGTTGGTCACGCGGGAGATCAGTTGCCCCACAGGCTGGGTATCAAACGCGCTAATCGGCTGACGCAGGGCGGCATCCATCACATCGATACGCAGCTTTTGTACCACGCCGACGGCGGCCTGATTAAACAGCAGCGACTGCGCATAGTGTAGCCAGGCCGCCAGCAGCTGTAGCCCGATATAGGCCATCACCAGTCCGGCGATAAGTCCCATCGGCAGCCACTCTTTGGCAACCATATTATCGATAAAATAGCTGATCAGCAGCGGGCCGCTGACCTCTGCCGCTGCCGCAACCCACAGCATCACAACCGCAATCGCCAGCGGTTTGCGCCACGCGGAACCATAGGTCAGCAGCCGTTTTAATGTCGGCCAGATCGGTCCTTTATCACGCATTGGCAACCTCCTCGCCCACGTCCGGCGCATCGTTCAGTGCCGCCTCCAGCTGTTGATAGCGGTACATGTCCCGGTACCATCCCGGCTGTGCTACCAGCTGTTCATGACGACCACGCTGGCCAATATGCCCATGCTGAAGCACGATAATTTCGCTGGCCTCCGTCAGCGCCGACAGGCGATGGGCGCTGATAATCACCGTACGACCATCGCTCCACTGGCGCAGGTTATGCAAAATCTGGTGTTCGGTACGACCATCCACCGCCGAAAGGCCATCGTCGAGCAGCAAAATTTCTGCCTCCAGCAGCAGAGCGCGCGCAATTGAAATACGCTGTTTCTGCCCGCCGGAGAGCATCACGCCGCGCTCCCCCACTTCAGTATCATAACCCTGAGGAAGACGCAGAATATCCTCATGAACGCAAGCGAGCGTTGCCGCGCGTTCAATCTCCTCCTGCGTCGCCTGGGGATGACCGAGAGCAATATTCTGCGCAACGGTGTCGGAGAACAGGAACGGCGTCTGGCTGACGACCGCCAGGCGACTACGCCAGCTGTCGAGCTGTAGCTGCTGCAGCGACCTGTCGTGGAAACGAATGTCACCTTTATCAATATCGAAATGGCGCTGAATCAGCGACAACAGCGTGCTTTTGCCCGAGCCGGTTGGCCCGCAGATCCCCAGCATCTGGCCGGGACGGAGAGTGACATTGAGGTCGCTTAACGCAGCGCGTTCCGTATGGGGATAGCGGAACTCACGCAGGGCGATATTCAGTACGCCGCGCCCTTCCGGCAGCGTTTCGCTACCGTCATTCACGACCGGCGCTTCCGCCAGCATCGCACGGATACGGCTGTAGGCGGCGCTACCGCGCTCGACGATATTAAACATCCACGCCAGCGCCAGCATCGGCCAGATCATCAGGCCGAGATACATCATGAAGCTGGTTAACTGACCGAGGGTCAGCTGCTGGTGTACGACCATCCAGCTGCCGCCGCCGATAGCCAGCAGGTTTGCCATACCAATGGCGATATAGATAGTCGGGTCAAAACGGGCGTCCACGCGGGCAACGCGCATGTTTTTCGCTCCGGTGTCCGCCGCTTCTTCGGCAAACAGCGAGGACTGGCGATCCTCAAGCCCGAAAGCTTTGATCATCCGGATGCTGGTCATGCTCTCCTGGGTCCGATCGTTGAGTACCGAAAACGCGGCCTGCGCCTGCTTAAAACGCTCGTGTAGCTGGTCGCCGTAGCGTTTGATCACCATCGCCATAATCGGCATCGGCAGCAGCGCCAGCAGGGTAAGCTGCCAGCTAATCTGAGTGGACATCACGATCAGCACCACGCAACCCATCACCAGCGAATCCACTAGCGTCAGCACGCCTTCCCCGGCGGCAAACACCACGCGATCGACATCGTTGGTGGCGCGAGCCATCAGATCTCCGGTACGGTGGCGCAGGTAAAACTCCGGATGCTGACGGCTCAGCTGACGATAGAAATCTTCCCGCAACTCAACCGCAAGCTGCCAGGACGCACCGAACAGCAGGACGCGCCAGATGTAGCGCAGCAGATAGGTCGCGATCGCCACCAGCACCAGCGCGCCGATCCACAGAAGAATGCGCTGCGCCGAGGCGTTATCCTGGCTAACGCCGTCAACAACAATGCCCACCACTTTCGGCGGGATCAGCTGCAGTATGGCAATAATAATAAGCAGAGCAACGGCACCGAGATAGCGACGCCATTCCCGACGGAAGTACCAGCTTAGTTGAGCAAATAATCGCACGCAGTTATATCCTGAACGTGATTTTCCGGTCCGCAATACCTGCGACCGGGAGGGTTATTCAATGGGTAAAGCCGTGGTGTATTTTATCTGTTCCATGGCAAAGCTTGAAGTGACATCCGACAGGCCGGGGACGCTATTCACCAGCCGTTTATAAAAGTCATCATAGCGTTTCATGTCGGCAACCTGGACTCGCAGCAGATAATCATACTCCCCCGCCATGCGCCAGAAGCCCAGTACTTCCGGCATATTCGCCACCTCGGCAGTAAAGCGATTGTACCAGTCGCTGCTGTGCTGCTGGGTCTTGATCAGCACAAAGGCCGTTAAGCCAAGCCCCAATTTTTCGGGATCCAGCAGCGCAACTTTCGCCCGCAGAATTCCCTCGTCTTCAAGCCGTTTAAGGCGTTTCCAGCAGGGCGTGGTGGTCAGATTAACGGCATCGGCTAGCGCCTGCAAAGAGAGCGTACAGTCTTGCTGCAGCAGCGCCAGCAGTTTACGGTCAATTTTATCTATCATAAGCCACATCCATAGAAAAATTTTCTCTCAAAATTCTATTTCAAAGGTTAAATGGCAACAATTTTTTCCCCGCTTTCCGCTATTCTTGGCACAAAATGATAAACGGAACGCCACCATGAACAGCAGCTGGGTTAAATACGCCATTAACGAAATCAACGCCGATGCGCAGCGCTCGGCGGACACGCATCTCATACGCCTTGCCCTCCCCGGCTTTCCCGGGATCCAGCTCTATCTGAAGGATGAGAGTACCCATCCTACCGGCAGCCTGAAGCACCGACTGGCGCGTTCTCTGTTCCTCTATGGCCTGTGCAACGGCTGGATCAAAGAAGGCACGCCCATTATCGAAGCTTCATCCGGCTCTACGGCAGTGTCGGAAGCCTGGTTTGCCCGCCTGCTGGGTTTACCATTTATCGCGGTAATGCCCGCCTGCACCGCAAGCCGTAAAGTCGAACAGATTACCTTTTACGGCGGCCGCTGCCACTTTGTGGAAAGCGCCTGCGAAATTTACGCCGCGTCTGAAACCCTGGCCCGGGAGCTGAACGGTCACTATATGGATCAGTTTACCTTTGCCGAGCGCGCTACCGACTGGCGCGGCAATAACAATATCGCCGACAGTATCTTCCGTCAGATGAAAAACGAACCGCATCCGGTGCCGGACGCTATTGTGATGAGCGCCGGAACCGGCGGAACGTCCGCAACCATTGGCCGCTATATCCGCTGCCAGGGCTACGATACGCAGCTGATGGTGGTTGATCCACAGAATTCGGTATTTCTCGATTACTGGCAGAGCCGCGACGCCGGGCTGCGCAGCAGCGTCGGCAGCAAAATCGAAGGTATTGGTCGCCCGCGCGTGGAGCCGTCGTTTATTCCTGACGTGGTGGATGAAATGATGCGCGTGCCGGATGCGGCGAGTGTGGCGATGGCCCACTGGCTGGAAACCCAGCTGGGTCGCAAAGTCGGCGCCTCAACCGGCACCAATATGTGGGGCGCGCTGCAGCTGGCCGTACGGATGCGTGAAGAGGGCCGCTGCGGCTCAATCGTCACCCTGCTGTGCGACAGCGGTGAACGCTACCTTGACACCTACTACAACCCGCAGTGGGTCAGCGACAATATCGGGGATATTGCGCCCTGGACCGCGCAGATCCGGGCATTGATAAAATAAAAAACCGGGCTGGTCTGTTAAAACCAGTCCGGTGGCTGATAAGCGCCTTGCTATTCGGGGGAATAAGGAAGGTCAGGGTCGTTCAGCCAGTGAGTCAAATAGTGGGACACGGCCTGGTTCTGGCAGTGTCCGATAATCGGAAGATGCGGCAGGGCTGCGATAAGCTGCGGCATGGCGTTGCCCATAATCAGTCCGCGTCCGACGCTGCCGAGCATTTCGCGATCGTTCATGGCGTCGCCAAAGGCCATGCAGTCCTTTAGCCCAATCCCCAGATGCAGACCCAGCCTTGTCAGCGCCGCGCCCTTATTGCAGCCGAGCGGCAGAACCTCCAGACAGTCAAAAGCAGAGAAACAGAGATGCGCCCGCTCGCCCAGGGCTTCGTTAAGCTGAATACGCAGGCGACAGAGATCGTCATGATCGCCGCAGAAGCAGATTTTGGTCACATCATGGGCCGGGATACGCTTCAACTCCGTCAGCTGACAGCTAAAGCCGCTAATACTGTGAGCCTCCAGCATCCAGGGATCGGCATAATCCGTCAGCCAGCCACTGTCATTAAAAACGTGCATACTGGCCCCGGTATCCCATTTAGTGTGCAGCACTCGATCGGCCACTGCCGGGTCGAGATCCTGACGGTACAGCACATCGCCCTCACGGCTGTGGATACGCGTACCGTTGCCGGTAATCAGCCAGGCATCCAGTGCCAGTACCCTGGAAATATGACGCATCTCCAGCGCGTGTCGACCGGTCGCAAAAGTTAGCGTAACGCCGCGTTCACTCAGCTGTCGCAGGACGGTCAGGGTTTTATCACCCAGACGGTGATCCGGCATCAGCAGAGTGCCGTCCATATCAAAAGCCGCGAGTTTTGCCATAACCGTTTCTCATTCCTGCGATGCTATTCACTTGCAGAGCAGTATCGCGTGATATATACGGAAGTAATAGTGAATACTTTTAGCTAATTGTTCAGGGTTTCTATGCGTCTGCTCAATCGACTTCATCAGTATCAACGCCTGTGGCAGCCCTCTTCCGGTGCGCCGCAGCAAGTCACGGTAGCGGAACTGGCCGGGCGCTGTTTTTGCAGCGAGCGCCACGTCCGAACGCTGCTGCGCCAGGCGCAGGAGGCCGGCTGGCTGACATGGCGGGCACAGTCCGGGCGCGGCAAACGCGGAAGCCTGTGCTTTCTGGTGACGCCCGCCTCCCTGCGCAATCAGATGATGGAGCAGGCGCTGAACAAGGGCCAACAGCAGAACGTCCTGGAGCTGGCCCAGCTGGCACCGGAGGATCTGCGCGCTTTGCTCTCGCCTGTCCTGGGCGGACGTTGGCAGAACAATACCCCGACCCTGCGAATTCCCTACTATCGCCAGTTCAAGCCGCTTTGCCCCGGTTTTCAGCCCGGACGCGCGGAGCAGCATATGGTAGGGCAGGTTTTCTGTGGCCTGACCCGCTTTGTCCATGAGCAATCACAGCCGGAAGGCGACCTCGCCCATCACTGGGACGTGTCGACGGATGGACTGCGCTGGCGATTTTATATCCGCTCCCCGCTCTACTGGCATAACGGCGATGCGCTTACCACAGAGCAGCTACGGCAGCGCTTTGACCTGCTGCTCACCCTGCCTTCTCTGCGTACCCTGTTTGCCAGCGTCAGCAAGATAGAGGCGACCCACGCCCATTGCCTGACATTTACCCTGAACCGCCCCGATTACTGGCTGGCGCACCGTCTGGCAAGCTACTGTAGCGTACTGGCCCATCCGGATGATACGCAAATCGGCTGCGGGCCTTTCCGCCTGGCACAGTTCGATGCGGAGCTGGTCCGGCTGGAAAGCCACGACCGCTATCATCTCGGCCACCCGCTGTTGCAGGCGGTAGAGTACTGGATCACTCCGCAACTTTTTGGCCAGGATTTAGGCACCAGCTGCCGTCATCCGGTCCAGGTCGCCATCGGCCAGCCTGAAGAACTCAGCCAGCTACGCATGGTCAGCAGCAGTATCAGTCTCGGGTTCTGCTGGCTGGCAATGCGTAAAAGCGCGCACCTGACGCAGGGCCAGGCGCGACGGATCGTGCAGATCATTCATCAAACGCCGCTGCTGCATCAGCTGCCGCTGGATGAGGATCTGATCACCCCCAGCGATGCTCTGCTGCCTGGCTGGACGCTCCCTCGCTGGCCGGATAACGACGACCTGGCACTGCCGGAAAAACTGACGCTGCTCTACCATCTGCCGATCGAACTGCACACGATGGCACAGCAGCTTAAGCTGGCGCTGTCGACCCTCGGCAGTGAGCTGACGATTATCTTCCACGACGGTAAGTCCTGGGACGGCTGCGATCGCCTGCCCGATGCCGATATCCTGATGGGCGACAGGCTGATCGGCGAAGCGCCGGAGTACGCGCTGGAGCAGTGGCTACGCTGCGATTCCCTGTGGGCAAACTTGCTTAACAGGTCGCAGTTTGCCCATATGCAAACCACGCTCGATACGGTCCAGGCACAGTCGGATGCCACTATACGCAGCGCCGCACTAAAGGCGGTTCTGACCAGGCTGATGGATGACGCGACCCTGACGCCGCTGTTTAACTATCACTATCAGGTCAGCGCCCCCCCCGGCGTTAACGGTATCCGGCTCAACACGCTCGGCTGGTTTGACTTCAGCCAGGCCTGGCTGCCCACACCGGAGTCGTGAATAAGCTGGTCGACGTCGCGCTCAGGCGCTACCATAGCGTTTTACTTTTTTCGTCAGGATTTACCATGAAACGTGCCGTCGTCGTCTTCAGCGGAGGACAAGACTCCACCACCTGCCTGGTTCAGGCTTTGCAACACTATGATGAGGTGCACTGCGTCACCTTTGACTACGGTCAGCGCCACCGTGCGGAGATCGACGTTGCACGCGATCTTAGCGTGGCGCTCGGCGCCCGGGCGCAAAAGGTGCTGGACGTTACCCTGCTTAACGAACTGGCGATCAGCAGTCTGACCCGCGACAGTATTCCGGTCCCGGACTATAAGCCGGATGCCAGCGGTATTCCGAACACCTTTGTGCCTGGCCGTAATATCCTGTTCTTAACCCTTGCGGCAATTTACGCGTATCAGGTGCAGGCCGAAGTGGTGATTACCGGCGTCTGCGAAACCGATTTTTCCGGTTACCCGGACTGCCGGGACGAGTTTGTTAAGGCGCTGAACCACGCGATCGGCTTAGGGATGGCAAAAAATATTCGCTTTGAAACGCCCCTGATGTGGCTGGACAAAGCGGAAACCTGGGCGCTGGCAGACTACTGGGGCAAGCTGAACCTGGTGCGTGAAGAGACCCTGACCTGCTACAACGGCATCAAAGGCAGCGGCTGTGGACAGTGCGCCGCCTGCAACCTGCGTGCTAACGGGCTGAACGGCTATCTCGCGGATAAACCGGTAATTATGGCTGCCATGAAGCAAAAAACCGGGCTGAAGTAAGCCTGAAACCGGCCCTCTACATAAGGGCCGGATGGCTTAAACCTGCTCTTCCATCACCAGCTCAAGCTTTTCCCGCAGTTCCCCTTCCAGCGGCAGCGCCTTCTGAGTCTTAAGATCGATACAGACAAAGGTAATCAGCGCATCAGCCACCATTTCACCTTCAGGGTCCAGCGTCACGACCTGACTAAGCACCCCGCTTTTGCCGTTTAACTGTTGAACCTGGCTGGTAACCGTCAGACGGTCACCGAGTACTGCAGGACGCCGATAGTTAATATTAATATTCGCAACTACGAAGGCGATATGTTGAGCGGTCATCCACTGGAAACTCTCGCTGTTTTCGAGGCCGTCCCAGCGCGCCTCTTCGAGAAACTCCAGGTAGCGGGCGTTGTTCACATGTTGATAAACATCAAGATGGTAGCCACGAACTTTGATTTGGGTCTGCATAGCGCAATCGCCTTTCTGTGTTTGTTGTAATAGAGACAGAGGTCACCCTACTGGTATGACCTCTTTATCCTGGCAAAAAATAACAATTCTGCAACCTGCCAGAATACCTACAACATCAGAACCGCGAGATTGCGTTCAATCAGCGAGCCTCCCAGACCGGGCACCTGGCGCAGATCGTCGATAGTGCTAAACGGCCCGTATTCATCGCGATAGCTGACAATCGCCTGCGCTTTTTTCAGACCCACACCGTTCATGACCTTCGCCAGTTCTTCCGCAGAGGCTTTGTTGATACTAACCCTGCCGCTCCGGGCCGCCTCTGCAGTTTTAGCCGCCGCAGGCTGCGCAGCGTCCTTCGACAGAATGACCGGTGCGCTTTCTGCCACTTTCGGTGCCGCCTGAGCCAGTGACCCACCCCAGACAACCGCCAGCGTGATTGCCAGCGCTTTGATTCCATATTTCATGCTGTATCTCCCTGTTTGTTGACAGCGACGCCAGCATAGCGAGAGAGAAGAAAGCAGCACAAACAGCGAATGACAGAAATAGAAAAGGCCGCGAAAGCGGCCTTTTGTTATTACACTGAGATGACAAAAATCTGGAAGCGAGCGTGATTACTGCTGCTGGTCTGCCAGGTCACCCATTTTGATTTTGGCTTCCTGACGCAGATTGCTCATCAGCGCTTCGAAGGCGATCTGTGCATTGTTCTGGGTAATACCCTGTACCATCGCCTTCTTCTGCTCTTCCGGCATAGTGCCGTTTTTCACGTCATCCAGCGCCAGCACAACAACGTTACCCTGCATATCATCAGCCACGCCGTAAACCGGCTTGCCTTCCGCCGGCAGCGGCAGACCGAAAGCGGTCTGGGTAATCGGGTCCTGGCCGGTACGGTTCAGGGTTTTCGCTTCGCCAAAGCCCAGACCGGCAGCTTTCATGGTGTCGCTACCTTTACCGGCTTTCAGCTCGGCAACCAGTTTGTCCGCATCCAGCTTCGCCTGCTGCAGGGCTTTGTTGTGTTTGACGATACCTGCCACCTGGCCTTTCACCGCGTCCAGTGGTTTTGCTGCTTCCGACTTGTGCTCGCTGATACGCAGCACAAACGCGCGGTCGCCGTCGACGGTAATGATATCGGAGTTGCCGCCCGGCGTACCGTTATGGCCGACCAGGTTGCCGCTGAAAATAGCATCGGAAACAGGTTTGAAATTCAGGGCTTCCGGCAGGTTGTCACGACCAAACCACTCGGTCTGAACCGCTTTAGCACCGGCCGCTTCTTCGGCACCGACCAGAGAGTCGTTCTCGCTGCTGGCTGCGTCGCTGACTTTCTGCTGCTTCGCATACCAGGCATCCAGCGCCTTATCCTGCTTCACTTTGTCAGCCAGAGAATCGCGAACCTCAGCCAGAGGCTTAACCTGCGCCGGCTGCACATCATCAAGACGTGCCACCAGGAAACCGACAGAAGAACTAATGACGCCTGACAGCTGTCCCTTCTCTTTCAGACTGGCATTTTTCAGTTCGTCCGACGTGGAGCTTTCTTCCAGCCAGCCCATATCGCCGCCGTTGCGGGCGCTAATAATGTCGGTGGATTTTTCTTTTGCCAGCGTGGCGAAATCAGCGCCTTTGTTGAGCTCATCAAGGATGGCTTTCGCATCGGCTTCGGTTTTGGTCTGAATCACACTGTAGCGATTACGCTGCGGCTGGGTGAACTCCCCCTGATGCTGCTCGTAATACGCCTGGATATCTTCGTCAGTCACCGTTGCCTGCATATCAGCGGCATCCAGCTTAATGTAGCTTACACGGAACTGCTCAGGCGTCATAAAACTACCTTTGCTTTGTTCGTAGTATGCGCTGATTTCCTGGTCGCTGACCTGCTGCTTCGCCGCCAGAGCGTTTACGTCGATGGTCGCTTCGCGCACGACGCGCTGCTGTGCAACCAGCGTTGCCAGCGCGTCGCTTTCGCCACTGAGCATAAAGTCGGTACCGGCAACGGCGTTGATCAGCTGCTGAGTGGTGAGCTGATTGCGCAGCGCCTGCGCATACTGATTGGCAGTCATGTTCATCTGGCGAACAATCGCGCTGTAGCGATTGTTATCGAACTTGCCGTCGGTCTGGAAGGCCTGAGTAGCAAAAATCGCCTCACGAACCTGCTCATCGCTGATGTTCAGATTCAGCTTTTGCGCGTACTGATCCAGCAGGGCTTCGTCAATAAGACGGTTCAGCACCTGCTGACGCAGAGATTTGATGTAGTTTTCATTGGCAGCCAGTTCGGAGAACTGTTCGCCCAGCTGCTGCTGCATCCGCTGGCGCTCGCTGGCGTATGCATTTTCAAACTGCCCACGGCCGATTTCCTGACCGTTAACTTTCGCGGCATAATTACTGGAACCACCAATCAGGTAGCCACTGACGCCAGTCAATATGAACGACACGATAATGATACCGAAAATGATCTTGATCGCGAGGCTATTTGCCGCCGTGCGTAAATTGTCCATCATGGTGTAGCAACACTCCGCTGTAAGTGACTATCCCCTTCATACTTCAAGTTGCATGTGCGCTGGCTTTACTGCAACTCGAATTATTTTGGGGCTGTAAACCTCACACGGCAAGCCTTATGCCACCGCCGTGCGTGAACGCGTATTGTGACAAGAAACCGGGGCAATTGTCAGCCCACCACGTGCAGAAAGTCAGGTAATCACCAATAAAAAAGGCACATCAAACGATGCGCCCTTGTACTTTGTCACGTTCCCGATCGGGAAAGCGATCAGTTTACTGCGTCTTTCAGCGCCTTACCTGCACGGAAGCCCGGCACTTTAGCGGCAGCGATGGTGATCTCTTTACCTGTTTGCGGGTTGCGACCAGTACGGGCAGCACGCTCTTTTACAGCAAAGGTACCAAAACCTACCAGCGCAACGTCTTCCCCAGACTGCAGAGATTCGGTAACAGAAGCAATTAATGCATCTAATGCACGTCCGGCTGCTGCTTTGGAGATATCAGCACCGGCAGCAATTTTGTCAATCAGTTGAGATTTATTCACTGTTCTCTTCCTCTCTTTATAATTTATATCGCGCCTGAGTCCGTCAGAACGCGACCGCGCAGCAGTTATAGCAGGCCTACCCTGAGCTTACAACACCCGTTAATTATGGCATGGCCAACCAGCAATCTAAATTAGCTATACAAAAAAAGGCTGGCAAGCACGAAATCGCTCTCCAGCCTTATTTTTATCAGTGCTCTTTGCGCGGCGTCACTATTTTGCTGTTACAACCTGCATCCCGAACGGCGCATTCTGCAGTGCAAAGGTCAGTACCTCATCAATGCGCTTCACAGGATGGATTTCCAGATCGGCAATCACGTTGTCCGGAATATCTTCCAAATCACGTTTGTTTTCGTCCGGAATCAGCACCGTTTTAATCCCGCCGCGATGGGCTGCCAGCAGTTTTTCTTTCAGGCCACCGATTGGCAGCACCTGACCACGCAGGGTGATCTCACCGGTCATCGCCACATCGGCACGAACTGGGTTGCCGGTCAGGCAGGAAACCAGCGCGGTGCACATTGCAATACCGGCACTCGGACCATCTTTTGGCGTTGCTCCTTCCGGTACGTGAACATGGATATCGCGTTTTTCATAGAAGTCCGCATTGATACCCAGTTTCTCCGCCCGGGCGCGTACAACGGTCAACGCAGCCTGGATAGATTCCTGCATCACTTCACCCAGTGAACCGGTGTAGGTCAGCTTACCTTTGCCCGGAACGCAGGCGGTTTCAATGGTCAGCAGATCGCCACCCACTTCTGTCCACGCCAGACCGGTAACCTGACCAACGCGGTTTTCGCTGTCGGCACGACCGTAGTCGTAACGCTGTACTCCGAGGAAATCATGCAGGTTCTCACCGTTGATGGTGATATGCTTCAGAGACTTATCCAGCAGCAGCTGTTTAACCGCTTTACGGCACAATTTGGAAATTTCACGTTCCAGACTACGTACGCCAGCTTCGCGAGTGTAGTAGCGAATAATGCCGATAATGGCGCTATCTTCTACCGTCAGCTCGCTCTCTTTAAGCGCGTTGCGTTCGATCTGCTTCGGCAGCAGGTGACGAGTAGCGATGTTTAGCTTCTCATCTTCCGTATAGCCGGAGAGACGAATCACTTCCATACGATCCAGCAGCGGTGCCGGAATGTTCATCGAGTTTGAGGTCGCCACAAACATCACGTCGCTGAGATCGTAATCGACTTCCAGATAATGATCGCTGAAGGCCACGTTCTGCTCTGGATCCAGCACCTCAAGCAGTGCCGACGCCGGATCGCCGCGCATGTCGGAAGACATTTTGTCGATCTCATCAAGCAGGAACAGCGGGTTTTTAACACCCACTTTCGCCATTTTCTGGATCAGTTTGCCCGGCATGGAACCGATGTAGGTCCGGCGGTGACCACGAATTTCCGCTTCGTCACGCACGCCGCCCAGCGCCATACGGATGTATTTGCGCCCTGTCGCCCTGGCGATGGACTGACCCAGAGAGGTTTTACCAACCCCCGGCGGTCCGACCAGGCACAGGATCGGTCCTTTAATTTTATTTACACGGCTCTGTACCGCGAGATACTCAAGAATGCGGTCTTTCACGCGCTCAAGGCCGTAATGATCGGTATCGAGGATTTCCTGGGCCTGGCGCAGGTCTTTTTTAACCTTGCTACGGGCATTCCAGGGTACCTGAACCATCCATTCGATATAGCCACGAACAACCGTCGCTTCCGCCGACATCGGGGACATCATTTTCAGCTTCTGCAGCTCGGCTTCGGCCTTCTCTTTGGCCTCTTTCGGCATTTTGGCCGCGTCGATCTTACGCTTCAGCGCTTCATTTTCGTCCGGCGCATCGTCCATCTCACCGAGTTCTTTCTGAATCGCCTTCATCTGCTCATTCAGATAGTACTCGCGCTGGGATTTTTCCATCTGTTTTTTAACGCGATTGCGGATACGTTTCTCAACCTGCAGCAGGTCTATTTCCGATTCCATCATCGCCATCAGATATTCCAGACGCTCGTTAACGTCGGACATTTCCAGAACGGACTGCTTGTCGGCCAGTTTCAGCGGCATATGCGCGGCAATGGTGTCGGCAAGACGGGCAGGGTCGTCAATACTGTTCAGAGAGGTCAGCACTTCCGGCGGAATTTTTTTGTTGAGCTTGATATAGCCTTCAAACTGGCCGATCGCGGTGCGCACCAGCACTTCCTGCTCGCGCTCTTCAATAGCCGGTGAATCAAGGTATTCAGCTTTGGCGGAGAAGTATTCGCCGTCGTCAGAAAGCGCGCTGATACGGGCGCGCTGGAGGCCTTCAACCAGCACTTTTACCGTGCCGTCCGGCAGTTTCAGCATCTGCAAAATAGAGGCGACTGTCCCGACAGTGAAGAGATCGTTAACGCCCGGCTCATCGGTCGATGCATCTTTCTGAGCGACCAGCATGATTTTTTTATCATGGTCCATCGCCGCTTCAAGACAACGGATCGACTTTTCCCGCCCGACAAACAGGGGTATGACCATGTGCGGATAAACCACCACATCGCGCAGCGGCAATACGGGGATTTCAATGCGTTCAGAACGCTCAGGATTCATAGAGCTCTCTCTTAGTTAGTGTCCGCCTGGCAATCAGATGACAAGGCTGTGCTTAATGACATCTTTTATCGTGTAAACCAGTATATGGGGATGTTTCCCACACATTCAACGCCAGCTTTAGCGGAAAAGTAAAAGGGGGAATAAATTCCCCCTTTTTTTATTAACTGATTGTCTGGACTGACTAATTATTCACCAGATGCCTGCTGCGCTTCCGGCTTACCGTAAATCAGCAGCGGCTTGCTTTGACCAGCAATGACCGACTCGTCGATAACCACTTTTTCGACGTCTTCCAGAGAAGGCAGATCGTACATGGTATCGAGCAGCGCGGCTTCCACGATAGAACGCAGACCACGGGCACCGGTTTTACGCACCATCGCTTTTTTGGCGATAGCGTCCAACGCTTCGTCGCGGAACTCCAGGTCCACACCTTCCAGGTTAAACAACGCCTGATACTGCTTGGTCAGGGCGTTTTTCGGTTCTTTCAGGATCTGAATTAACGCTTCTTCGCTCAGCTCATTGAGGGTTGCAACAACCGGCAGACGACCGATAAATTCCGGAATCAGACCAAACTTGATCAAATCTTCCGGCTCGACCTGCGCCAGAAGCTGGCCTTCGTTGGCTTTTTCGGATTTTGCTTTTACCGTCGCGCCAAAGCCGATGCCAGAACCGGTTTCTACACGGTTGGCGATCACTTTATCCAGGCCGGCAAATGCACCACCGCAGATAAAGAGAATTTTTGAGGTATCAACCTGTAAAAATTCCTGCTGCGGATGTTTACGGCCGCCCTGCGGCGGAACCGCAGCCACAGTGCCTTCGATAAGCTTCAGCAGCGCCTGCTGCACGCCTTCGCCGGACACGTCGCGGGTAATGGACGGGTTGTCGGATTTTCGTGATATTTTGTCGATCTCATCGATATACACGATACCGCGCTGCGCTTTCTGCACGTCGTAGTCGCACTTCTGCAGCAGTTTCTGGATGATATTTTCCACATCTTCACCCACGTAACCGGCTTCGGTCAGGGTGGTGGCATCCGCCATGGTGAAAGGCACGTCCAGCAGGCGGGCTAAGGTTTCCGCCAGCAGCGTTTTCCCGGAGCCGGTTGGCCCGATCAGCAGAATGTTACTCTTGCCGAGCTCAACGCCATTGCTGGTGTCGCCGTTACGCAGACGTTTGTAGTGGTTGTATACCGCAACCGCCAGCACTTTTTTGGCCGGTTCCTGTCCGATGACATAGTCATCGAGATGGTCACGGATTTCGTGCGGCGTCGGCAGAGCGCTACGCTCGCGGTGCGGCGCAACTTCTTTAATCTCTTCGCGAATGATGTCGTTACAAAGATCGACGCATTCATCGCAGATATACACCGACGGCCCGGCAATCAGCTTCCGCACTTCATGCTGGCTTTTGCCGCAAAAAGAGCAGTACAACAGTTTGCCCGAACCATCTTTGCGTTTATCTGTCATGAGTAAAAACCTCTTTTCTGTTCTTTGTGCCGCACTTGACGACGCAAATGCCATTCAAAAGCGCAAGCTGCTACACAAGCGTTGTGCCGCCTGTTACCAGTTTCGTTAACCAGTATAGCGGCACAGGTGCTTCATGGGCATCAATTACGATGGGTCAATATGGAGTCAACCAAGCCGTACTCTACGGCTTCAGGTGCGGACAGGAAACGATCTCGTTCCGTATCGCGTTCGATCTGCTCAAGGGATTGACCCGTATGCTGCGCCATAAGTTCATTCATGCGTCCTTTCACTTTCAGAATCTCGCGGGCATGGATTTCAATATCCGTTGCCTGACCCTGATAGCCGCCCAGCGGCTGGTGAATCATCACGCGCGAGTTTGGCAGGCAGAAACGCTTGCCTTTTGCGCCGGCCGTCAACAGGAACGCGCCCATTGATGCAGCCTGCCCCATGCAGATGGTGCTGACATCCGGTTTAATAAATTGCATGGTGTCGTAAATCGACATCCCTGCGGTAATCACGCCACCAGGAGAGTTAATGTACAGATAGATGTCTTTTTCCGGGTTTTCCGCCTCCAGAAAGAGCATTTGCGCCACGATCAGGTTCGCCATATGGTCTTCAACCTGACCGGTCAGGAAAATAACACGCTCCTTGAGCAGACGGGAATAGATATCGAATGAACGCTCACCCCGTGAGGTCTGTTCAATCACCATTGGCACCAGAGCCATGTGGGGTGCAAAGTTATCTCGTTCGCCACTGTATGACATATCCGTCTCCTGGATAAAAAATGAAAAAACCTGCTGTACTGATTGTAACCTTATGGACGGATTATCAGCCAGACTCTTTCTACGTTTCCCACCTTCAGGCTGCCTCTGTTTATATCTTCCTGATACAACCCGGGTGATTCACGTAAACACATGTTCCTTTAATGGGTACGACATCATCATATTTCAAGCATAACAACCTTTTGCAGTTACGCTAATACCGAAACGATGATTTACGCCACGGTCGAATCCCGTTCGCTGACAAAAAAAGCCCGTCACCTGAAGGTGACGGGCTTTCTGTTTTTTAACACGGCTAAGCGTTGATTACGCCTGCTGGTTCATCAGCTCGTTGAAGGAAGTCGCTTTATCAGCAACTTTCGCTTTCGCCAGAACGGCTTCAACGGCCTGCTCTTCCAGAGCCACGTTACGCATGTTGTCCATCAGCTCTTTGTTTTTGCTATAGAACTCGATCACTTCTGACGGATCTTCGTACGCGGAAGCCATCTCTTCGATCAGAGTTTTAACGCGGTCTTCGTCAGCTTTCAGCTCGTTAGTGCGAATCACTTCGCCCAGCAGCAGACCAACAACAACGCGGCGTTTAGCCTGCTCTTCGAACAGTTCACGCGGCAGTTCCAAAGCTTGTTTCTCGTTGCCACCGAAACGCTGAGCAGCCTGACGACGCAGTACGTCGATTTCGCTGTCGATTAGCGCAGCCGGCACGTCGATGTTGTTGGCGTTAACCAGACCGTCGATAGCCTGAGACTTGATGCGGTTACGCACGGCACCCTTCAGTTCGCGATCCATGTTTTTACGCACTTCAGCACGCAGACCCTCGATGGAACCATCCTCAACGCCGAAACGCTTGATGAATTCTGCAGTCAGTTCCGGCAGCTCACGGCCTTCAACTTTCTTCAGGGTAATCTCGAACTTAGCCGCTTTACCCTTCAGTGTTTCAGCGTGGTACTCTTCCGGGAAGGTCACGTCGATGGTGAATTCTTCGCCCGCTTTGTGGCCTTTAATGCCTTCTTCGAAGCCCGGGATCATACGACCCTGGCCCATTGCCAGTACGAAGTCGGACGCTTTACCGCCTTCGAACTCTTCGCCGTCTACGGAGCCGGAGAAGTCGATGGTTACGCGGTCTTCCGCATCAGCAGCGCCGTCTTTTTCAGACCATTCAGCCTGCTGCTTACGCAGGGTGTCCAGCATACCGTCAACGTCACCTTCAGTCACATCAACAACCGGTTTTTCAACTTCGATGGATTCCAGACCTTTCAGCTCAACTTCCGGGTACACTTCGAACTCTACGGAGTAGGTAAAGTCTTCGCCCAGTTTGTATTCGCCCGGAACGTAGTTCGGCGCGCCGGCCGGATTGATTTTCTCTTTGATGATTGCATCAATGAAGTTGCGGCTCATCAGTTCGCCCAGCACGTCCTGACGTACGGAAGCACCGTAACGCTGCGCAACAACAGTCATCGGTACTTTGCCTTTACGGAAGCCGTCGATACGCACTTTTTTCGCGACGTTGACCAGCTCGCTTTTAACAGCGGTCTCGATGCTGTCAGCAGCAATAGTAATCGTTAAACGGCGCCCAAGGCCCTGAGTGGTTTCTACTGAAACTTGCATCTTGTTACCTCAAAAAATCACAGTGCTCGGTCAACTCTTACTCTGGAAGCATCAGTCCCTGCTTCACAGAACGGGGTGTTCTCTTCAATCAGAAAGACATTCCCTGTTGCCAGAATCATCCCGAAGACGTTACGAAAAATTAGACGCCGCATTATAGCGGCATCATTTATATGAGTCGAGAACGGTGATCGCTTCATATTGCGGCTATTTTCACAATTCCCGGCTAATTTTTGTCTGAACGCTGGCTGATAGGCACAAAATTCAGACAAAACAAAACGGCCCTCGGGCCGTTTTCATATCAACCGTACGCAACATACTGGAAAAGCTCAGCCTGTTGCAAATGTGATTTATACCCAAAGTAATTCAAGCTGCTTCACAAAACACATTGTCTTTTGAACAGTCCCCGCGCTGGCCCCGAAGGGGCGAGGTCAAAGACCGAGTAACGCTGCAAGGGAGTGAGTCCCAGCAGCTTACACCAGTAAGTGACTGAGGTGAGCGTCAAATCTATTCTATCAGGAACAGATTTGAAGGTCGCAAAGCGATGGCCCGCAAGGGCAAGGCTCAAGGATGAGTCGAGTAACTCCGCAGCCAACGCAGAGACAGCTTGAAGTACGAAGGGTATTAGACGAGGGTCCCTGCACCGCGACATGGCGGGGATGCAAAGACCGCATCCTGTAATCCTTCCCACTCTTTAACCGTATAGGTATGCAGCGCCAGAGCATGAATCGTGGTCGCCAGCTCTTCCTTTAAGGTGCCGTATATCATGCGGTGACGATTAAGGAAGCGTTCGCCGCTGAAGCGATCGCTGACCAGCACAACTTTGAAATGGCTTTCAGAACCAGCCGGTACATTGTGACGATAGCTTTCGTCGACAACTTCGAGAAAGACCGGGGAAAACGCGTCCCGCAGCTTCTCTTCAATCTGTTCGCGTATCATCATAAATGACTCCTCCGACAACCCTGAGCTGACGCCCATGTCTTTAAATGTTAGCTGCTTTTACCGGCTTCGTTACAGAAACACAACAAATATTTAGCTTTTATGGCCCCTGCCCTGCCCCCTTTTTTGCCGCTGATAGCGAACAGACAAAAAGAAAACGCGCAAAACGGTGAATTTCCGTACCTTGTCCGATTGCCCTCGCCGTTGGCGATGTTATGATGACGGCAATTTTTCTCCAATAACTCAACGATGCGCTGAGATCCTGAATATGTTTAAGAAGCTTTTCTTCCCGTTGGTTGCCGTTTTTATGCTGGCTGGCTGTGTGACACCGCCAACGACCATTAACGTTACGCCGAAGATCGCCCTACCGCAGCATGATCCAAGCCTGATGGGCGTGACAGTCAGCATCAATGGCGCCGATCAGCGTCAGGACCAGGCGCTGGCGAAAGTGACCCGTGACGGGCAGTTGGTTACGCTTACCGCTAACCGCGACCTGCGCTTCCTGCTGCAGGAAGTGCTGGAAAAACAGATGACCGCCCGCGGTTATATGATTGGCCCAAGCGGTGCCGTTGGCCTGCAGATTATCGTTAACCAGCTCTACGCTGACGTCTCCCAGGGTAACGTGCGTTACAACATCGCGACCAAAGCGGACATCTCAATTGTCGCGACTGCGGCAAATGGCAACAAAATGACCAAAAACTATCGCGCGAGTTATAGCGTAGAAGGCGCTTTCCAGGCCTCTAACCAGAATATTGCTAACGCCGTGAACAGCGTGCTGACTGACACCATCGCCGATATGGCGCAGGACACCAGCATTCACGATTTTATCAAGCAAAACGCCCGTTAATTTTGCTCGACGTGGCCCGGCATCCGCCGGGCCTGTCATCATGCTATGTCCAGCCACTACCTGAATCTCTTCCGTCAGCCTAAATCGGCCATTCTGCTGATACTCGGCTTTGCCTCCGGATTACCGCTGGCGCTGACCTCCGGCACCCTGCAGGCGTGGATGACGGTTGAAAATATCGATCTGAAAACCATCGGTTTCTTCTCGCTGGTTGGCCAGGCATACGTCTTTAAATTCCTCTGGTCACCGTTGATGGATCGCTACACGCCGCCGTTACTCGGTCGTCGTCGCGGCTGGCTTCTTACGACCCAAATTTTGCTGCTGGTCGCCATTGGCGGTATGGGGTTCCTCGATCCCGCCAGCCACCTGCGCTGGATGGCGGCGCTGGCGGTGGTTATCGCCTTCTGTTCTGCCTCGCAGGATATTGTCTTCGACGCCTGGAAAACCGACGTGCTAAGTCAGGAAGAGCGTGGAACCGGCGCGGCAGTCAGCGTACTTGGCTACCGGCTGGCAATGCTGGTTTCCGGCGGGCTGGCGCTGTGGTTAGCCGATCGCTGGCTCGGCTGGCAGGGAATGTACTGGCTGATGGCCGCACTGCTGATCCCCTGCATTATCGCCACCCTGCTGGCTCCGGACCCGCGGGAGGTCATTCCAGCACCGCGCTCGCTTGAGCAGGCGGTAACCGAGCCGCTGCGAGACTTCTTTGGTCGCAACAATGCCTGGCTTATCCTGTTGCTGATTGTCCTTTATAAGCTCGGCGATGCGTTTGCCATGACCCTGACAACCCCCTTCTTGATTCGCGGTGTCGGCTTTGATGCGGGTCAGGTGGGGATGGTCAATAAATCACTGGGACTGTTTGCCACCATTATCGGCGCCCTTTATGGCGGCGCCCTGATGCAACGGATGTCGCTATTCCGCGCGCTGCTGATTTTCGGTGTACTGCAGGCCGTCTCCAACACCGGATACTGGTTGCTGGCCGTCACCGATAAAAATATTGTCAGCATGGCGGGCGTGGTGTTCTTCGAAAACCTCTGCGGGGGAATGGGCACGGCCGCCTTTGTTGCCCTGCTGATGACCTTGTGTAACAAATCCTTCTCGGCAACACAGTTCGCGCTGCTGTCGGCGCTGTCGGCTGTGGGCCGTGTGTATGTTGGGCCCATCGCCGGGTGGTTTGTTGAGTCCTGGGGCTGGCCACTGTTCTATCTCTTCTCCATTCTTGCCGCACTGCCGGGCATTGCGCTACTGCTGGTCTGCCGCCGGACCCTGGAATACACCCGGATGACCGAAAGCTTTATGCCACGCACCTGCTTTAGCGGCGGCTACCGCTTTGCCCTGCGCTTGCTGCTGGCCGGTGCGCTAGTGCTGAGCCTGTGGCTGGCGGCACTGACGCTTAGCGCCCTGGGGCTGACCCAGCTCCCCGGGCTGGCACTGATGTTTGAAACCGGTTCGGCTCTGGCCCTACTCGGGATTGTTATCGGCTGCGTTCTCGATTATCGCGCGCTTCGTCAGACCGTTTAGCCTGAATTAATTCATATTCGGTCTTGTAATAACGGGTAGTAATTATATTGCTCAAAATAGCGCCACATCTTTACAAAAATATTTGCGCTTTCGTGCGCAATTGAATTCCAGAAATTATTGATAGTTTCTAAAAGTGATAAATAAATTAACCGCTTCAGCAGGGAAGCATTTAATTTTTTGTTCTTATTTTGTCTTTATTTTGATAATTAAATGTTAAACTACGGTGCGCATTTGTTGTGGTTATACCAATTGCCCATGGTAACAAGCCCTCCGCCGACCTTTCGTTATAACAGGCGCTTCAGACTATTTTTTGTCGTGTTTCAGACACAACCAGCAACATCTGTGACATGTCTGGCAGAACCCGGTAACACCGAACTGACAGGAGTCCATTCATGTTTACAGTAATGTAACCTTCCCGTAAAATGCCCGCACACTTTGAACGCCACCAGATCCCGTGGAATTGAGGTCGTTAAATGAGACTCAGGAAATACAATAAAAGTTTGGGACTGCTGTCATTAATCGCAGGCACTGTTTTACTCAGTGGCTGTGATTCTGCACTTCTCAACCCCAAAGGACAGATTGGCCTGGAACAACGGTCGCTGATACTGACGGCTTTCGGCCTGATGTTGATCGTCGTTATTCCGGCCATTTTGATGGCTGTTGGTTTCGCCTGGAAGTACCGTGCGAGCAATAAAGATGCGAAGTATAGCCCTAACTGGTCACACTCCAATAAAGTGGAAGCGGTGGTCTGGACAGTGCCGATTCTGATCATCATCTTCCTCGCGGTACTGACCTGGAAAACTACTCACTCTCTGGAACCCAGCAAAGCGCTGGTGGACAATGGTGAGAAGACGGTCACCATCGAAGTCATCTCAATGGACTGGAAGTGGTTCTTCATTTACCCGGAACAGGGTATCGCCACAATCAATGAAGTTGCCTTCCCGGCAAACACCAACGTGCAGTTCAAGATCACCTCTAACTCGGTGATGAACTCCTTCTTTATTCCGCGACTGGGCAGCCAGATTTATGCGATGGCCGGGATGCAGACTAACCTGTTCCTGATTGCCAACGAAGCCGGCACCTACGATGGGATTTCCGCGAGCTATAGCGGTCCGGGCTTCTCGGGTATGAAGTTCAAAGCTATCGCTACGCCGGATCGCGCAGGTTTCGACCAGTGGGTCGCGAAGGTTAAGCAGTCTTCAGGCAGCGTCAACGATATGGCCGCCTATGAGAAGATTGCTGCACCCAGCGAGTACAACAAGGTTGAATACTTCTCTAGCGTGAAACCTGATTTGTTCAAAGACGCCACGAACAAATTTATGGGGCACGGCCATAGCATGGACATGACCCAGCCTGAAGGCGAGAAAACCTCTCACGAAGGCATGGAAGGCATGGACATGAACCATGCGGAAACCTCTCACTAAGGGGCCGAGGAATAATACGATGTTGGGAAAACTTACACTGGATGCCGTTCCGTATCATGAACCCATTATCATGGTTACGGTGGCAGCAATTATCGTCGGCGGCCTGGCGTTACTGGCCGCGATCACTTACTTCGGTAAGTGGTCATATCTGTGGAAAGAGTGGCTGACCTCCGTTGACCACAAACGTCTGGGTATCATGTACATCATCGTGGCAATCGTTATGCTGCTGCGTGGTTTTGCTGATGCCATCATGATGCGTAGCCAGCAGGCGCTGGCCTCCGCAGGCGAAGCCGGGTTCCTGAACCCGCACCACTACGATCAGATCTTCACCGCTCACGGGGTGATCATGATCTTCTTCGTGGCAATGCCTTTCGTTATCGGTCTGATGAACATTGTTGTTCCTCTGCAGATCGGTGCCCGCGACGTTGCTTACCCGTTCCTGAACAACCTCAGCTTCTGGTTTACAGTCGTTGGTGTGATCCTGGTGAACCTGTCCCTCGGGCTGGGTGAGTTCGGTCAGACCGGCTGGCTGGCTTATCCGCCGCTATCGGGAATTGAGTACAGTCCGGGGGTCGGGGTCGACTACTGGATATGGAGTATTCAGCTATCTGGTATCGGTACGACGCTGACGGGGATTAACTTCTTCGTGACGATCCTTAAAATGCGCGCGCCCGGTATGGATATGTTCAAGATGCCTGTCTTTACCTGGGCTTCTCTGTGCGCCAACATTCTGATTATCGCCTCCTTCCCGATTCTGACGGTGACCGTCGCCCTGTTGACCCTGGATCGCTATCTGGGCACCCATTTCTTTACTAATGATATGGGTGGCAACATGATGATGTATATCAACCTGATTTGGGCCTGGGGCCATCCGGAAGTGTACATTCTGGTGCTGCCGGTATTCGGTGTATTCTCCGAAATCACTGCCACCTTCTCGCGTAAACGTCTGTTCGGCTACACCTCACTGGTGTGGGCAACCGTCTGTATTACCATCCTGTCGTTCATCGTCTGGCTGCACCACTTCTTCACTATGGGTGCGGGCGCAAACGTAAACGCCTTCTTTGGTATTACCACCATGATTATCGCCATCCCGACCGGGGTGAAGATCTTCAACTGGCTGTTCACCATGTATCAGGGCCGCATCGTATTCAACTCTGCGATGCTGTGGACCATCGGCTTTATCGTCACCTTTACCGTTGGCGGTATGACCGGCGTTCTGCTGGCGGTACCGGGCGCGAACTTTGTGCTGCACAACAGTCTGTTCCTGATCGCGCACTTCCATAACGTGATTATCGGCGGCGTGGTCTTCGGCTGCTTCGCAGGTATGACCTACTGGTGGCCAAAAGCGTTCGGCTTCACGCTTGATGAGAAATGGGGTGTTCGCGCGTTCTGGTTCTGGATTATCGGCTTCTTCGTGGCATTCATGCCGTTGTACGTGCTTGGCTTTATGGGTATGACCCGTCGTCTAAGCCAGCAGATCGATCCGCAGTTCCATCCGCTGCTGATGGTTGCTGCCGGTGGTGCTGCGCTGATTGCCTGCGGTATCGCAAGCCAGCTGATTCAGATTTACGTGTCCATCCGTGACCGTGAGAAAAACCGCGATCTGACCGGTGACCCGTGGGGCGCTCGTACGCTGGAGTGGGCAACCTCCTCTCCGCCGCCATTCTATAACTTTGCCATTGTGCCGCAGATCCATGAGCGCGACGCATTCTGGGAAATGAAAGAGAAAGGCGAAGCTTACAAGCAGCCTGCACAGTATGAAGAAATTCATATGCCGAAAAACAGTGGCGCCGGCATCATCATCGCGCTGTTCGCTACCATCTTCGGTTTTGCCATGATCTGGCATATCTGGTGGCTGGCCATCGCGAGCTTCGCGGGCATGATCGTGAGCTGGATTGTGAAGAGCTTTGACGAAGACGTGGACTACTACGTACCGGTAAGTGAAGTCGAAAAAATTGAGAACAAGCATTTCGACGAGATCTCTAAAGCAGGGCTGAAAAATGGCAACTGATACTCTGGCGCACGCCCACGCGCACGATCACGGGCACCACGACGCAGGCCCCAATAAGGTATTTGGGTTCTGGATCTACCTGATGAGCGACTGCATTATCTTTGCAACGCTCTTCGCAACCTATGCCGTTCTGGTGAACGGCACGGCGGGCGGTCCGACCGGCAAGGATATTTTTGAACTGCCGTTCGTACTGGTAGAAACTTTCCTGCTGTTATTCAGCTCCATCACCTATGGCATGGCTGCTATCGCCATGTACAAAAACAACAAGAGCCAGGTTCTCGCCTGGCTCGGCCTGACCTTCCTGTTCGGGGCGGGCTTCGTGGGAATGGAAATCTATGAATTCCATCACCTGATTGTTAACGGTATGGGTCCGGATCGCAGCGGCTTCCTGTCAGCGTTCTTCGCGCTGGTCGGTACTCACGGTCTGCACGTGACGTCCGGTCTGCTGTGGATGGCGGTAATGATGGTGCAGGTTTCCCGTCGCGGTCTGACCAGCACTAACCGTACCCGTCTGATGTGCCTGAGCATGTTCTGGCACTTCCTGGACGTGGTCTGGATCTGCGTGTTCACTGTTGTTTATCTGATGGGGGCGATGTAATGAGTCATTCTACCGATCACGGCGCGTCCCACGGCAGCGTAAAGACCTATCTGATTGGCTTTATCCTGTCCGTTATCCTGACGGTGATACCGTTCTGGATGGTGATGGACGGCTCGGCATCAAAAGCAGCCATTCTGGGTACCGTCCTGGTGATGGCAGTGGTACAGATTCTGGTGCACCTGGTCTGCTTCCTGCACATGAACACCTCTTCTGAGGAGCGCTGGAACCTGACGGCCTTTATCTTTACCGTCATTATCATCGCTATCGTGGTAGTGGGATCCATCTGGATTATGTGGAACCTGAACTACAACATGATGGTTCACTAAGAGCGGCGAGTATGATGTTTAAGCAATACCTGCAAGTAACAAAGCCAGGCATCATTTTTGGCAACCTGATTTCGGTCGTCGGCGGTTTCCTGCTGGCCTCTAAAGGCAGCATTGATTATCCGCTGTTTGCGTACACGCTGCTTGGCGTGTCGCTGGTTGTCGCCTCTGGCTGTGTCTTTAACAACTTCATCGACCGTGACATCGACAGGAAGATGGAGCGCACAAAAAACCGTGTGCTGGTCAAGGGGCTGATCTCACCGAAAGTCTCGCTGGTGTACGCCACCTTGTTGGGTATTGCTGGCTTTATGCTGCTGTGGTTTGGTGCCAATCCCCTGGCCTGCTGGCTGGGGGTGATGGGGTTCGTGGTTTATGTCGGCGTCTACAGCCTGTACATGAAGCGCCACTCCGTCTACGGCACGCTGATTGGTTCACTCTCCGGCGCTGCGCCGCCGGTGATCGGCTACTGCGCGGTAACCGGTGATTTTGATAGCGGCGCGGCTATACTGCTGGCGATTTTCAGCCTGTGGCAGATGCCGCACTCTTACGCCATCGCGATTTTCCGCTTTAAGGATTATCAGGCAGCCAATATTCCCGTGCTGCCGGTGGTGAAAGGTATTTCCGTCGCTAAAAACCATATCACGTTGTATATCATCGCCTTTGCTGTTGCCACGCTGATGCTCTCTCTGGGCGGATACGCTGGCTACAAATATCTGGTGGTAGCCGCAGCGGTGAGCGTCTGGTGGCTGGGGATGGCCCTTCGCGGCTACAAAGCGGAAAACGATAAGGTATGGGCGCGCAAGCTGTTCGTCTTCTCTATCGTGGCCATTACTTCGCTCAGCGTAATGATGTCCGTCGATTTTATGGTGCCGGACTCCCACAGCCTGCTGACTTACGTCTGGTAAACAAACCTGACGAGTAACGGACAGGTGCCATTTTCAACGACTCACGCCCGATGAACATCATCGGGCGTTTTATTTTTGAGCGACTAATGACCGATGCTACATTCTGTTGAGCATACCCTCCATGTATTAAGATCGATCCGTCAGAAGCCACCAATGATAGATAGCATATTTGTAATATATCCAGGCAACTTATTGATATTGAATATATAATGGCGGTGGTTGCAGATTCAGTACTTCCTCTTTTGAGAGAAGGCGGTGCGGTGGATATTTGGTATCATTTTTATAAAATAGTTTTATTCCTGGATATAATACCCCCCCTTCTAAAGATACTACCGCCTTATAGGTTGCAATTTTATTTTGCGGTGTTCCCCAGCCGTCCATATCCAGCACCACCTGCACATTTGGATCTGATTTTACCCTATCAAAATCGGTCACCATTTTTTTTGTAAACCGGTGAATGACTAATATTTTAGGGGGGAGTTTATGCTCAATGACAAGCTGTGAAAGATGGTCTATTACACTATTTATCTGTTGATAGTTTAGGGTGCCTATCTTGCGACCCGGCACAGATTTATCACCCATAGTAAATTCAGGATCGACGGCCAGATGAACATCAGGTTGCGTAAGAAAAGGATCAAGCCGGGTTATCTCATCTGACAAATCACTGAGGCCAGGCTGAACATCCAGTATGAGAACTGCGCCTGGTTCAAGCCTTACCATTGACAGCGCCTTATGAATCTGGTCGTCCCCCATACGGTTACGGTAGCGTTTATCCTTACCGGGACTGTTGCTTGCTACGGTGACAATATACTGTAGTCCCGTGACCACAGGCTTTGATGGGTCAGCTGCTTGCCATCCCTGTGCTTCAGCTTTCAGTTTTTTCCAAAGTTCCGGTGCGGGATACTGCCCCAGGATCCCCATTTTGGGTGAATAAAAATTGCCGTAATAAACCACCAGTCTACTATCCGGAAAAATTCCACTTCTGGCATCAGAAGCAGTAAGTTGCTCTGAATTATCAACAGGGGACGGCTGTACCTCTATATTCTGAGCAGTACAGGGAAAATTACAACCTGACAGATACAGCGACATTAACAAAAAAGTCCATTTTTTCAAATCATCATCTCCTAAAAGAAAAAATCAATCTAACAAAGCAGAGATGTTCAGGTCGAAAAAAAAGTCAGTCGTTGTACTTTTATTTAAAAATAAACCATAGAAATATGAAGTAAGTTACTCATCAGACACGCTCATGGACATCACATACCTTCACCGCCGATAATTATCCATCAGATCAATCAATGCAATTAATGCAATTAATTTCATTAAAAAAACGAATTAAACATCGAAAACTGAAACTAACGTCTACGAACGTATAAATAGAACCGCAGAGGTGATACCTCACAATTTTAATATTACTCAAATTAAAGTTCAATTCAGTAATAGATTTCCGCCCCTGTCAGACCAAAAGAGGCCACAACCCTTTCGTTGCAGCCTCCTCCAACATTTTGCTGACAAGTCGTATGCCTGTTATTTTTTGTTCTTGCCAGGATAAACCTGTTGTTTATGTAATATTTGCTAAGAAACCGGCTGTTTACCCTCCCCCTTCTGCAGATTACACTATGCCCGGTTTTCAGACTGAGGTGGTAATGAACGATTTTAAAATGACGCCGGGCGAGTTGCGCGCGACCTGGGGTTTAGGGACCGTATTTTCTCTGCGTATGCTCGGCATGTTTATGGTCCTGCCCGTTCTGACTACATACGGCATGGCGCTACAGGGCGCAAGCGAAGCGCTGATCGGACTGGCGATTGGCATCTATGGCCTGGCCCAGGCCGTTTTCCAGATTCCTTTTGGTTTGCTCTCCGACCGTATCGGCCGTAAGCCGTTGATTGTCGGTGGACTGGCCATCTTTGTTATCGGCAGCGTTATCTCCGCCCTCTCTGATTCCATCTGGGGCATTATCCTCGGCCGCGCGCTACAGGGCTCCGGTGCGATTGCCGCGGCGGTGATGGCTCTGCTCTCTGACTTGACCCGCGAACAGAACCGCACCAAAGCGATGGCCTTTATCGGCGTCAGCTTTGGCGTCACCTTTGCGATTGCAATGGTCGCCGGGCCGATTATTACCCATAAGCTCGGTCTGCATGCCCTGTTCTGGATGATTGCCGTGCTGGCAACGCTGGCCATCGCCCTGACCATCTGGGTCGTGCCGGACAGCCGGGATCACGTGCTGAACCGTGAATCCGGGATGGTCAAAGGCTGCTTCAGACTGGTTTTGGCGAATCCGAAACTGCTGAAGCTGAACTTCGGCATTATGTGCCTGCATATCCTGCTGATGTCCACCTTTGTTGCCCTTCCCGGTCAGCTGGAAGCGACAGGATTGGCACCTGCAGACCACTGGAAGGTCTATCTGGTCACCATGCTGATCTCGTTCGTTTCGGTGGTGCCTTTTATTATCTATGCAGAAGTGAAACGCCGGATGAAACGGGTATTCCTGCTGTGCGTGGCGCTGCTGCTGATTGCCGAAATCGTGCTCTGGGGTTCCGGCAGCTGGTTCTGGGAACTGGTGCTCGGCGTGCAGATTTTCTTCCTTGCCTTTAATCTGATGGAAGCCCTGCTGCCGTCGCTTATCAGTAAAGAAGCTCCTGCTGGCTATAAAGGTACGGCGATGGGGATTTACTCCACCAGCCAGTTTATCGGCGTCGCCATCGGTGGGGCGCTGGGCGGCTGGGTGGACGGAGTGTTTGATTCACAGACGGTGTTTCTGGCCGGTGCCCTGCTGGCCACCCTCTGGCTGCTGGTCGCCACCACCATGAAAGAGCCGCCCTATGTCAGCAGCCTGCGCATCGCACTGCCTGAAGGCATGGTAGCAGAAGATTCGCTGAAGGCGCGTCTGTTAGCCAAAGAGGGCGTGAGTGAAGTCCTGGTGGTTGCCGAAGAGCAGAGTGCCTACGTCAAAATTGACAGCAAGGTGACCAATCGCTTTGAGATAGAGCAGGTCGTCAGAGAGGCGTAAAAAAAGCGGGGTAACCCGCTTTTTTTACTTAATCGCGGAAGTTTTTAAACTGGAACGGCTGCCCCAGATTACCACCGCGCACCAGCGCCATAGCCGACTGCAGGTCGTCGCGGGCTTTGCCCGTCACGCGCAGTTCTTCGCCCTGAATCTGGGTCTGAACCTTGAGCTTGCTGTCTTTGATTAGCTTGACGATTTTCTTCGCCGTCGGGCTATCGATACCCTGCTTGAGTTTGGCCTCAACGCTCCAGGTTTTACCGCTGTGAACGAACTCGTCCGGCACCTCAATCGAGGCCCCTTCGATACCGAGTTTCTGCAGTTTGGCACGGAGAATATCCAGCAGTTGGTTAACCTGAAAATCAGATTCACTCAGGACCTTGATGGTATTATTCTTCTCATTCAGCTCGAAACTGGCCGTCACGTTACGAAAATCGAAGCGGGTCTCCACTTCGCGGTTGGCGTTACCTACTGCGTTCAGAACTTGCTGAAGATCGACTTCAGAGACAATATCAAAAGATGGCATTGTTTCTTCTCCCTCTATTTTTGTTGCGATGCATGATACCTTCAACCGGCCATAACACAACGAGTAATAACCTGAAGCCTGGCAGACAGCGCTATAATAGACTAAAAGTGCCTGGCGCAGTTGCAGGTGAGGAGGAACAATGAAAGTTACCGTGCTGGGATGCGGTGCGCTGGGTCAGCTGTGGCTGACGGCACTGTGTAAACACGGACATGAGGTTCAGGGCTGGTTACGGGTACCGCAGCCCTATTGCAGTGTGAATCTGATAGAAGAAGACGGGACAATTTTCAACGAATCCCTGACTGCCAACGATCCGGATTTCCTGATGCAAAACGACCTGTTGCTGGTGACGCTCAAAGCCTGGCAGGTTTCTGACGCCGTTAAAAGCCTGGCCACACGCCTGCCTGCCACTACTCCGATCCTGCTGATCCACAACGGTATGGGCACCGTCGATGAGCTGGCTGGTCTACGCCAGCCGCTGCTGCTGGCGGCAACGACCCACGCCGCGCGTCACGATGGCAACGTGATTATTCATGTTGCCAGCGGCACCACCCAGATTGGCCCGGCAAAACCTTACGAGCATGATTACAGCGCCCTGGCCGATACCCTACAAAACGTCCTGCCGGACGTTGCCTGGTACGACAGTATTCACCCCCCCCTGTGGCGCAAGCTGGCGGTAAGCTGTGTGATCAACCCGCTGACCGCCCTGCGCGACTGTACCAACGGTGAACTACGCGACGAGCAGGTTCTGATCGAGGCCCTGTGCAGCGAAGTCGCGGCGGTGATGGCGCGCGAAGGCCACCACACCTCAACCGAAGACCTGATGTACTACACCAACCAGGTGATTGAGAGTGCGGCAGAGAACACCTCTTCCATGCTGCAGGATATCCGCGCGCAGCGCCGTACGGAGCTGGACTACATCACCGGCTATCTGATCCGGCGCGCCCGCGCGCACGGCGTCCCGGTGCCGGAAAATACCCGTCTGTATGAGCAAGTAAAACGCAAGGAGAGTGAGTATGAGCACGTCAGCACTGATATGCCTCGCCCCTGGTAGCGAAGAGACCGAAGCGGTCACCACCATCGACCTGCTGGTGCGTGCGGGAATCAACGTGACCACCGCCAGCGTTGCCAGCGACGGCGACCTGACGATTGTCTGCTCTCGTGGCGTACGTCTGCTGGCGGATGCCCCGCTGGTTAAGGTCGCTGACGGAAACTATGACATCATCGTTCTGCCGGGCGGTCTGAAAGGCGCCGAATGCTTCCGTGACAGCCCGCTGCTGGTCGAAACCGTTAAGCAGTTTCACCGTTCCGGGCGCATTGTTGCCGCTATCTGTGCCGCGACGGCAACGGTGCTGGTACCGCATGATCTCTTCCCCATCGGGAATATGACCGGTTTTCCAACGCTAAAAGATAAAATCCCCGAAGAGCAGTGGATGGACAAGCGCGTGGTGTGGGATCCGCGAGTAAATCTGCTCACCAGCCAGGGGCCTGGCACCGCAATTGATTTCGCCCTTAAAATTATCGACCTGCTGGTCGGACAGAAAAAAGCCCATGAGGTCGCCTCACAGCTGGTGATGGCCGCCGGGATTTACAACCACTACGAAGAATAGAACGGCAGTCTGCTGTTGATTACGAGGTTATTGATGAAAGGAATTCTGGCGGGAGCCGCAGCCCTTTTGCTGTCATCTTCCGTCCTGGCCGCTCAGGTAAAAATTAGCGAAATCAGTTATAACTACCCAAAAAGCAAAGAGAATCAGTACCGCCTGCCGTGGCTGACAATCAACAACAACCCTGACGTTGCCCGGCGCATCAACGACTATATTTTTACCCGCTTTATTCCCCATCTGCCCGGCAAGGATCCTCAGATCACGCTCAACCACATGGCAGACGGAAAGATGGGACAGATTGCCAGCCTCGATTTTTCCGTCGTCAATAAGAACGAACGCGTTCTGACGCTGGATATCTTTTCCGAAGCCTGCGGTGCGTACTGCGAATCCTGGGATGCTATGATGAGTTTTGACCTGGCAACGGGTACCCGCATCTCGCCCGCCGATATTGTTATGCCGGACGCGCTTGAGACGCTAAATGAGCTTGTCAGAAGCGATATACGCCGCCAGATCGCCACCTTTATCGACCAGCATAAGGCACAGACAGAAGGCGAGCCGGACGTTAATTCGGACGATTATATCGATTACGCGGATTTCTATGCCTCCTGCCTTGACAGGACCACCCGCGGGCAAGGCTATGCCCAGGGAATGACCCTGAGCAAAGGCAACCTTGTGTTCCATAACGGGCGCTGCAGTAACCATGCCGGGCGAGCGCTGGATGAGCTGGGTGATTTCATCAGCAAAATCCCCGTCGCCAACATTGCCAGCCACCTAACACCCTACGGTAAAAGCCTTTTCGCCAGCAAACTGGAGCAGCCGATTGCGGCCCCGCCGGGACTTGAAGGCCGCCTGCTCTATGGCACACTGGGCGAAAAAACGCCGGTAGCCCTGACCGTCAACTGCGACCAGGACCATTTTGAAGGCGCATATTTTTACGCGCGCTATGGTCAGGCGATTGCGCTCAGCGGCACCTGTCCGCCGACGGGCGACGAGATCGTTCTGACGGTCGATGGCGAGGACGGCATAAAAGAAACCATTACGCTGGCGCTTGTCGATAACAAATACCGCGGCGAGTGGCGGGAAGGCGACAAAATCCTGCCCATTGAGTTTGCCCTGCCCTGAGCATAAAAAAAGAGAGGGTCTGCCCTCTCTTTTTGCCCATCCCAAACTGGCTTACGGCCGATACACCTTCACATTGGTAAAGCCCTGCTCGCGCAGATAGAGCGCCTGCAGACGGCTCATCACGCCGCGTTCGCACCACAGCAGCCAGGTTTTGCTCTGGTCGAGGTCGCCAAATTTGGTGCTCAGCTTATAGAACGGCAGAGAAACCACCTCAACGCCGTCAATCTTCAGCGGCTTGTCATCCTGCTCGTCGATAGAGCGAATATCGAGGATCGCATCGTTGGCGCTGAAACCGCTGACGGTTTCCACTTCCACCACCTGCTCCTGCGTCTGGTTTGCAATCTCGCGAATATCGATATTGCTGGCTTCCTGCACCACTTTATCAAGGATCGCAAAATCGAAGTTCTGCTCTTCGGCTTCAATCTTCGCCTTCACCGCCTTAACGGTTGGGCTTTTCGAGATCACACCACAGTACTCCGGCATGGTACGGGCAAAATCGGCAGTGCCGATTTCACGCGCCAGATCGATAATGTGCTCTTTATCGTGAGAGATTAGCGGACGCAGGATCAGCGTATCGGAGACGTTGTCGATCAGGCGCAGGTTGGTCAGGGTCTGGCTCGATACCTGGCCGAGGGCCTCACCGGTCACCAACGCCTGCACGCCGTAACGTTCAGCCACCTGCGACGCGGCACGCACCATCATACGCTTCAGCACCACGCCCATCTGGCCGTCTTCGACTTTTTCGAGGATCTCACCGACGACCGGCTCAAAGTTGATCGCCACGAAGCGTACTTTGTGCGAGCTGCTGTAGCGGCTCCATAAATAGTGGGCAACCTGACGCACGCCGATTTCATGGGCAGCACCGCCAAGATTAAAGAAGCAGTAGTGCACGCGAGAGCCGCGACGCATCAGCATATAGCTGGAAACACCGGAGTCGAAGCCGCCTGAAATCAGGGACAACACGTCTTCCTGGGTACCCAGCGGGTAGCCGCCAATACCTTCGTAACGACCTTTCACCAGCAGAACATGGTCATTTTCGATTTCCAGGTTCACGGTAACGTCAGGCTGGTTCAGTTTGACCTTCGCGGACTCAATATGCTGATTCAGCCCGCCGCCGACGTAGCGCTCGGCTTCAATGGAAGAGAACTCATGCTTACCGCGACGCTTCACGCGCACACAGAAGGTTTTGCCTTCCAGCTGATCGCGATACAGCGCCAGAGCTTTCTCAAAAATGTCGTGCAGGGAAGTGAAGGCTTCATCCTCCACTTCCAGAATATGGTGGATCCCTGGAATACGCGTCAGGGCTTCACGAATGGTTACGCGCTTAGTTTCGTCCTTCGCACGGACTTCAATATGATCCCAGTGGCGGACCACGGCGAGAGTTTCATCGTAGGGCTTCAGAACGTTACGAATGTTACCGGTCAGCATTTTAATAAAGCGCAAACGCACAGATTGGCTTTTGATGGTGATTTCCGGGAACAATTTAATGATAAACTTCATGGCGACAATTAGGTTCGTTGGCAAGCCCGCAGAGGGCTTTAGCAAGTAAGCGGTACTGCAGCGCACAGGAGTGCCTGCATCCAGAACGCGCAAGTATATCACCAACGCATAGTACCTGTGCACTTTGGGGCGAGCGTTATTTAATAACCGCCGGGATTTCGCTACCATACGCGCTATCGCGTTACAGAAGAGTTAGAGATTCACATGCCGAAAAAAAATGAAGCGCCAGCCAGTTTTGAAACCGCGCTGACCGAACTCGAAAGCATCGTTACCCGCCTGGAAAGTGGCGACCTGCCGCTGGAAGATGCGCTGAACCAGTTTGAACGCGGCGTGCAGCTGGCCCGCCAGGGGCAGTCTACGCTGCAACAGGCGGAACAGCGCGTGCAGATCTTGCTCTCTGACACCGAAGACGCTCCGCTCTCGCCTTTTAACCCGGACGCCGAATAAATGGATTTCAGCGAACAGTTAAACAGCTGCGTCGATCGGGCTAACGCCGCGCTGCGCCGCTTTATCGAGCCACAGCCCTTTCAGAACACTCCGCTGGTTGAAGCGATGCACTATGGCGCACTATTAGGGGGTAAACGCCTGCGTCCGTTCCTGGTGTACGCCACCGGCAATATGTTTGGCGTCAGCCTGCAGACCCTGGACGCGCCCGCCGCCGCCGTTGAGTGCATTCACGCCTACTCGTTGATGCACGACGACCTGCCGGCGATGGACGATGACGATTTACGCCGCGGCCAGCCGACCTGCCATATTAAATTTGGCGAAGCAAACGCGATTCTGGCCGGTGATGCATTGCAGACCCTGGCCTTCTCCATCCTAAGCGATGCAGAGATGCCGGAAGTAGCGGATCGCGACAGATTAGCCATGGTTTCCGAACTGGCACAGGCCAGCGGCGTAGCCGGTATGTGCGGCGGCCAGGCGCTGGATTTGGAGGCTGAAGGCAAAGGGCAGATTAGTCTCGCGGAGCTGGAGCGCATTCACCGGCATAAAACCGGTGCGCTGATCCGGGCGGCGGTGAGACTGGGCGCGCTGAGCGCCGGCGTGCGTGGCTGTAACGCGCTACCATTGCTGGATAGCTATGCCGAAAACATCGGTCTGGCCTTCCAGGTTCAGGATGACATTCTTGACGTGGTGGGGGATACTGCGACGCTCGGAAAACGCCAGGGCGCTGACCAGCAGCTTGGCAAGAGCACCTATCCCGCACTACTGGGCCTTGAGCAAGCCCGTGATAAAGCCCGTGATCTGATTGCCGATGCCAACCGGTCTCTGGCCGAACTGACCACGCAATCCCTTGATACTACGGCACTGGAAGCGCTAGCGAACTATATAATCCAGCGTAATAAATAAACAATACCTTCCATCACTCAGGCTACCTGAAGGATGAAAAGCGTAAAAATACCGCGATGAGTCTCTGATGAGTTTTGATATTGCCAAATACCCGACGCTGGCGCTGGTAGAATCCACCCAGGAGTTGCGCCTGCTGCCAAAAGAGAGCCTGCCGAAGCTGTGCGACGAACTGCGTCGCTATCTGCTCGACAGCGTGAGCCGCTCCAGCGGTCACTTTGCCTCCGGGCTTGGCACGGTGGAACTCACCGTGGCGCTGCACTATGTCTATAACACGCCGTTCGATAAGCTTATCTGGGACGTCGGTCACCAGGCCTATCCACATAAAATCCTGACCGGCCGTCGTGACAAAATTGGCTCTATCCGCCAGAAAGGTGGCCTGCATCCGTTCCCGTGGCGCGAAGAGAGCGAGTATGACGTACTTAGCGTCGGCCACTCCTCCACGTCTATTTCCGCCGGTATTGGTATCGCGGTTGCCGCAGCCAAAGAGGGCAAGCAGCGCCGTACGGTCTGCGTGATTGGCGACGGTGCGATCACCGCCGGTATGGCTTTCGAGGCCATGAACCACGCCGGTGATATTCGCCCGGATATGTTGGTGGTGCTGAACGACAATGAGATGTCGATTTCAGAGAACGTTGGCGCGCTGAATAACCATCTGGCGCAGCTGCTCTCCGGCAAGCTCTACTCCTCCCTGCGCGAAGGTGGCAAAAAGGTCTTCTCCGGCGTACCGCCGATTAAAGAGCTGCTGAAACGCACCGAAGAACATATCAAAGGAATGGTGGTGCCTGGCACCCTGTTCGAAGAGCTAGGCTTTAACTATATCGGCCCGGTTGACGGTCACGACGTGCAGGGCCTGGTCAATACCCTGCGCAATATGCGCGATCTTAAAGGCCCGCAGTTCCTGCATATTATGACTAAAAAGGGTCGCGGCTATGAGCCGGCGGAAAAAGATCCGATCACCTTCCACGCGGTGCCGAAGTTTGACCATACCAGCGGGAAGCTGCCAAAAAGCAGCGGTGGTCTGCCCTCCTACTCGAAAATTTTCGGCGACTGGCTGTGCGAAACCGCCGCGCGTGACAACAAGCTGATGGCCATTACCCCGGCCATGCGCGAAGGCTCCGGGATGGTCGAATTCTCACGCCGTCATCCGGAGCAGTATTTTGATGTGGCCATCGCCGAGCAGCACGCGGTGACCTTTGCCGCCGGTCTGGCCATCGGCGGTTACAAGCCGGTGGTGGCAATCTACTCCACCTTCCTGCAGCGCGCCTACGATCAGGTGATTCATGACGTGGCGATCCAGAAGCTGCCGGTGCTGTTTGCCATCGACCGCGCCGGTATTGTCGGTGCCGACGGCCAGACGCACCAGGGTGCGTTTGATATCTCCTGCCTGCGCTGCATCCCGGAACTGGTGATTATGACGCCGAGCGACGAGAACGAATGTCGCCAGATGTTGTTTACCGGCTATCACTATCAGCAGGGCCCCAGCGCGGTCCGATACCCGCGCGGAAGCGGGACCGGTGCCGAGCTGAAGCCGCTGGAAAAAATACCGATCGGCAAAGGCCTGGTAAAACGTCAGGGTGAAAAAGTGGCGATCCTCTGCTTCGGCACGCTGCTGGCGGAAGCCGCCGTGGCGGCAGAAAGCCTGAACGCCACCCTGGTTGATATGCGCTTTGCGAAGCCGCTCGACGAGTCGCTGATTCTGGAAATGGCCGCCCGTCACGACTCGCTGGTTACCGTGGAAGAGAACGCCATTATGGGCGGCGCGGGCAGCGGCGTGAACGAGGTGCTGATGGCGAAGCGTAAACCGGTCCCGGTGTTGAATCTCGGCCTGCCGGACCACTTTATTGCGCAGGGCACGCAGGAAGAGGCGCGTGCCGACCTCGGTCTGGACGCTGTCGGTATCGAGACCCACATACGCAGCTGGCTCGCCTGACCCTTTCCCCTTTCCGCTCCTGCTATGCTTATAGGTAATGTTTTAAGCAATCAGCCGGAGCGGAACCATGAAATACAATCAATTAGGAACCACCGACCTTAACGTTTCCCGTCTTTGCCTGGGCTGTATGACCTTCGGCGAGCCGGACCGGGGTAAACATGCCTGGACCCTGCCGGAAGAGAGCAGCCGCCCGATTATTCAGCGCTCCCTCGAAGGCGGCATAAACTTTTTCGACACCGCCAACAGCTACTCCGACGGCAGCAGCGAAGAGATCGTGGGACGGGCGCTGCGTGATTTCGCCCGCCGCGATGAGGTGGTGGTGGCAACCAAGGTCTATCACCAGGTCGGTGACCTTGCGGAAGGGCTTTCCCGCTCGCAGATCCTGCGTTCTGTCGACAACAGTCTGCGCCGACTGGGTATGGATTACATTGACCTGCTGCAGATCCACCGCTGGGATTACAACACGCCCATCGAAGAGACGTTGCAGACGCTGGACGACGTCGTCAAAGCCGGTAAGGTTCGCTATCTCGGTGCGTCCTCTATGCATCCTGAACAGTTTGCGCAGGCCCTGACGCTGCAGGCAGAAAACGGTCTGGCCCGCTTTGTGACCATGCAGGACCACTACAATCTGATCTATCGCGAAGAAGAAGAGGCCATGCTGCCGCTCTGCTACCGTGAGAAAATCGCAGTGATCCCCTGGAGCCCGCTGGCCCGCGGTCGTCTGACCCGTCCCTGGGGTGAAACCACCGCCCGGCTGGTCTCCGACGAGTTTGGCAAAACCCTCTATAGCGCCACTGACGCTAACGATGCCCAGATTGCCGAACGTCTGGCAGGCGTTGCCGAAGAAACGGGTGCTACCCGTGCGCAGGTCGCCCTGGCCTGGCTGCTGAGTAAGCAAGGCGTTGCGGCACCGATTATTGGCACTTCGCGTGAGGAACAGCTGGATGAGTTGCTACACGCGGTGGATCTGACGCTGACGCCGGTCCAGGTCGCCGAGCTGGAGACGCCTTATCAGCGGCACCCCCAGGTCGGATTTAAATAACCAGGACTCCAGCGGAAACCCGGTGTTTTTCCTCATGGGCAATCAGCCACGCTTTGCGGGCAATTCCTCCGCCATAGTCGGTCAGCGCCCCATCTTTGCCAATAATTCGATGGCACGGGATCACGATCGCGACCCGGTTAACACCGTTGGCGGCCGCCACGACGCGTGTCGCGCTGGGTTTTCCAATATCGACAGTAAGAGTCTGATAATTGTCGGTATCGCCGAAAGGAACGCTGCAGAGCTGCGCCCAGACGCTTTGCTGGAACGGGGAGCCAGGCGTATCCAGGGCCAGATCGAATACGCGGCGATGACCGGAAAAATACTCTTCGATCTCTTTTTCAGCCTGCCGGGTATGGCTATTTTCTCCGGCAATAATGCAGGCTTTAAACAGCCGCTGCAAATCGCGTAATACCGTCTCCAGCATGCGTCGGTCAACAAACTCCAGCAGACAGACGCCGCGTTCCGTCGCGCAGACAAACATCGGGCCAGGCGGCGTGGTAAAACGGTGGATGACGATTGTCTGGCTATTCTCACTCGGGGCATGCCGGTCAGTTTTTTTGCAGGTATAGCCAAACCCGCTGAGCGACTCATAGCCGCTATCAAAGGCGACATCGTTGGTCGCACGCCCGGTTTTTAACTCCTGAAGCGCGACGTTAAGCCGCTGCATACGTTGGAAAACCTGAAAGGTGATGCCGTGGTTTTGCAGGAACCAGCGCCGCACCCGTTCCGGGCTGAGATTATGTTGCCGCAGCGCGCTATGGACAAAATGCCCATCGAAATACGCCGTACCCCGAGTTCCGCAAGCGTAGCAAAATCCGCTAGTTCAGGTATACACATCACGTTTAGCGGCAGCGCTACATCACGCGCGATAGTGGCAATATCTTCATAGCGCGTAATCAGGCCGTTTGCACCGCAGGCGGCATACAGGCGGCCACGCAAGAGCGTCTCCCTTAGCGCATCTTCGGTGTTAAGCAAAAACGCATCGGTGCGCACGTTCGAAAGATGCCGGGGCACGCCTGACTCAGCAGCTGTAGCCTGCAGAAAAATTCAGCGGCGTCATCAAGCGGGCTCACGCCGTTCACCACATGACTATCCTCAAGGTTAATCCTGACCACACCCAGGACGGCAAGGCGGTGGATATGGTTGGCGATGCCGTCCGTCGTGTCGCTATATCCTGCCTGCTCCGCCACAAGCGCGCTGCTGGCATCCCAGACGTTGGCAATCAGTGAGGTCTGAGGCTGATGATGAAGTGCGTTGAAATCCATGATGTTCTCCGGTTGTAAGGGGCCGGATGAGTGTGCCGCAGGCGGCTTTACAGTCACAACCGAAATCGGACGACCATTTTTTTGCGTAGGTTTTTCTGCAGAGAGCATCGGGCGATGGAGCCCGGCGAGGACCACCGGGCAGGAAAGCGCGAGTTAAATCACCCCAACCGGCCAGTGGTGGCCAATCAGATAGAGGATCCCGGCGGAGATCACCCCGGCGACGATATCGTCGACCATAATCCCCATTCCTCCGTGGATGTTGCGATCGAACCAGCGGATCGGCCATGGCTTCCAGATATCGAGGATACGGAAGATCACAAAACCGGCGGCAACCCACTGCCAGTCACTGGTCGGCACCGCCATCAGAGTGATCCACATCCCGATAAACTCATCCCAGACGATACTGCCGTGATCGTGGACGCCCATATCTTTTGCCGTGCGGTGGCAGAGATAAACGCCGATAGAGATCCCGAGCATAATCGCCAGCGAGTAGAGCTGCCAGGGCAGCGCAATCAGCAGGAACCAGAACGGGATAGCAGCCAGCGATCCTGCGGTGCCCGGCATAATCGGACTTAACCCGCTGCCAAACCCTGTTGCCAGCAAATGCCAGGGATTACGCATACTCAGGCGGCTTTTCGCCACATCGTTATTACGCAAAATGATCGTACCCCTTAACCGCAAAATTTACCGGCTTGCCCGCACGCGTCAGCTGCAGGCCGTCAATCTCACCGCTGATTTGCCCGATACAGGTGCAGGGCACGCCGTGCTGGCTCAGGGCCATCTCCAGCGCACCACGATTGAGTTCCGGTACGGTAAAACACAGCTCGTAATCTTCGCCGCCGCCGAGCGCCCAGCGCAGAGCCTGGTCAGTATCAACATGGCGATGCATCACATCGGAAAGCGGCATCGCATCGAGGTCAATGCGTGCGCCGCACTGGCTGGCCTTCAGGATATGCCCCAGGTCGGCGATCAGGCCGTCGGAAAGGTCGATGGCCGAACTGGCTCTGTCCCGCAGCGCCTGGCCCTGCAAAATACGCGGCGTCGGACGCAGATGACGACGAAGCAGATACGCAGCATCGTTCTCATCCGGCACCGAAAGGCGCTGCTGTAAAAACGCCAGCCCGGCGGCGCTGTCGCCAGGCGTGCCGGTGACGTAAATCCAGTCGCCGGGCTTTGCCCCGGAGCGCTTAATGGCGCGTCCCAGCGGCACATAGCCGTGGATACTCAGCGTCATCGCCAGCGGACCACGGGTGGTATCACCGCCAATAAGCTGCATATCGTAATAGTTTAATTGCTCGAACAGACTGTCGCTAAACGCTTCCAGCCAGGCTTCGTCGACCGACGGCAGCGTCAACGCCAGCGTCAGCCAGGCCGGGTCTGCGCCCATGGCCGCGAGGTCGCTCAGGTTTACCGCCAGCGCTTTATACGCCAGATCGGCAGGATCGATATCGTCGAGAAAATGGTTGCCGCTGACCAGCGTGTCGGTGCTGATGGCCAGAGTATGTTTTTCAGGAATATTCAGCAGTGCGCAGTCGTCACCGATACCGGTTTCAACATCAAGTCGGGAGCTTCTTACGCGATCAAAATAACGGGCAATCAGGGAGAACTCGCCACATGCCATACGTTATGCCTCAGCTAAGAAAAAGAAAAGCCGGAACGGAACCGCCACAGGCAACCTCCGACTCCGGCTTGCGGGTCATTTTTTGTGGGGACGGATAGCCGGTGCAGCTTTATCCAGCACGCCGTTAACAAACTTGTGGCTGTCTTCGGCACCGAAGGTTTTCGCCAGTTCGATAGCTTCGTTAATGGCCACTTTGTACGGCACATCGTCACGCTTCGACAGTTCAAACAGCGCGATGCGCAGCACCGCTTTCTCTACCTGACCCAGCTCTTCGAGCAGACGGGACAGATACGGCTTCATCAGGCCGTCGAGATATGCGCTGTTGGTCGCCACCCCGGAGAGCAGTTCACGGAAATACAGAACGTCCACATCTTTAACGTCCTGTTCCGTCAGGAACTGGTATTCAACATCAGCGATGTCGTTCTGGGACAACTGCCAGGAGTAAAGCGCCTGGACGGCACACTCACGGGCACGACGACGAGCAGCAGGTTTCACGGAATTCCCCTTACAAAAAAATCAGCCTTTGATGGCTTTCAATACATTAATCATTTCCAGCGCGGTCAGTGCAGCTTCTGCACCTTTGTTACCGGCTTTAGTACCAGCGCGTTCGATGGCCTGTTCAATACTTTCAGTGGTCAGCACGCCGAAGGCGACAGGAATTCCAGATTCCTGCGCAACGTGCGCCAGACCGTTGCTTGCACCGCCAGCAACATATTCAAAGTGGGCGGTACCGCCGCGGATCACCGTACCCAGCGCAATCACCGCGTCATATTTGCCAGTTTTCGCCAGCGCGTCCGCTGCCAGCGGCAGTTCGTAAGCGCCAGGAACCCAGACAACGGTAATATTTTCATCTTTTACCTGGCCGATACGTTTCAGGGCGTCTACAGCACCGTCAAGCAGGCTGTCGTTGATGAAGTTGTTGAAACGCGCAATGGTGATGGCGACGCGAGCGTCCGGGGTAGCAACGGTAGCTTCAATAATGTTCATACTCTTCCTTTCGAGTTCTTCAGAACCCCGCAGGGGGGCGGATTTTATCATAATATTTCGTGCGCTGCTTCTCTATATTAGGAAGCGCATTACGCGTTGACTAAATGCAGACAAATATCAGGGCCTGTCTGGCGTATCTCTTTGAATTTAAAGCGTGGAACCGCAGCGAGAGATTCCAGTCCTGGCAGCACACACAGCCCGCGTGCGTCGCTGCCAAGCAGCACCGGCGCCATATAAATAACCAACTCGTCGACCAGTCCGGCCTGCAGCAGCGCACCGGCCATCTGCGCCCCGGCCTCAACCCAGATACTGTTAATCTGTCGCTTGCCCAGCAGCATCATCAGCACCACCAGATCCGCATGGCCGTTATGTTCCGGCACCAGCAGTTCCTGCGTGTTTTCCGGCCACTCTCGATCGTCGTGACGCGTTCTGGCAAACCAGCTTTCGCCGGGCTGCAGTACCAGACGATGCTGTGGCGTCACCCGGTTCTGGCTGTCGACCACAATTCTGATCGGCTGGCGCAGGGCATCCTGAGGATACCGCTCACGGGTCTCTTCATTCAGCTCGTCCCAACGCACGGTCAGCTGAGGATCGTCCGCCAGCACAGTGGCGCTACTGGTAAGAATAGCGTGGCTTTGCGCGCGTAGACGCTGAACATCGCGTCGCGCCTGCGGGGAGGTGATCCACTGGCTTTCGCCGCTGGCCATCGCCGTACGCCCGTCAAGAGACGCTCCCAGTTTTAACTGCACGTACGGGAAACCGGTCCGCATACGCTTGAGGAAGCCTTTATTCAGCGCTTCGGCATCGTCCATCATCACGCCGTGGCTGACGTCGATACCGGCCTGTTGTAAACGGTACAGACCGCGGCCCGCGATCTGCGGGTTCGGATCCTGCATCGCCGCAACAGCACGGGCAACCCCGGCGGCGATCAGCGCATCGCAGCACGGCGGTGTACGCCCGTGGTGGCTGCAGGGTTCAAGGGTCACGTAGGCGGTCGCACCGCGCGCCTTTTCACCGGCCATGCGCAGGGCATGGACTTCGGCATGGGGTTCACCGGCGCGATAGTGGAAGCCTTCGCCCACAATTTCGCCGTCTTTGACAATCACGCAGCCGACGTTGGGATTCGGGTGGGTGGTAAAACGTCCACGCTGCGCCAGTTTGAGCGCGCGCGCCATATACTGCTCGTCGTGCATGACGTTAATCCTGTAAGCGGGCGATCTCTTCGCCAAACTCGCGAATATCTTCGAAGCTGCGGTAAACCGAGGCAAAACGCACGTAGGCGACTTTATCCAGCTTTTTCAGTTGCTCCATAACCAGGTTGCCAATCAGCTTACTCGGCACTTCACGCTCGCCGGTACCGCGCAGCTGGGATTTGATATGGTTCAGTGACATTTCGACGTCGTCTGAGCTGACCGGACGTTTTTCCAGCGCTTTCAGCATACCGCGACGCAGCTTATCTTCATTAAAGGGTTCGCGCACATCATCGCTTTTCACTACCCGCGGCATCACCAGTTCTGCGACCTCAAAGGTCGTGAAGCGTTCATTACATACCAGACACTGCCGACGGCGGCGCACGGAGGAACCCTCGCCCACCAGACGGGAGTCGATCACTTTGGTATCTACGGCGAAACAGAAGGGGCAATGCATAGCGCGTCCTGACGAATAATTTCACGGAAGGTTAGTTTACCGCGAACTGGCGGGACAACAAAGAAGGAGCGCTTTTTGTGATAAAAGGCAGGGTGTTTTTTTGAGATAAAGAGTGATGGCAAGCGCGACGCGGCAGGCTACCATTGGGTAAACGGTCAAATGTAAGGAAAACAACATGGTGACAAGCGGTTATATTAAAACGCTGGTGCTGGGCAGCCTGCTGACCCTGAGCGCATGCGCCCAGCAGAGCGGCGTCAGCCAGATGAATCAGAGCGTTCATACGCTGACCAAAGAGATGGACCAGCTTAATCAGCAGACGGTGAAGATTACCCAGCAAAACGCCCTCAACGCCAAATCCGCCAACGGCGTGTATCTGCTGCCCGGCGCCCGTACACCGGCCAGGCTAAACAGCCAGATTGGGATGCTGCGTATGTCTCTGCTGAATATCGCGCCCAACGCAGACGGCACGCGTCTGACGTTGCGTATCTCCGGGGAATCAAATACGCCGCTACCGGCCTTTAGCGGTACGGTTGAATGGGGGCAGATTCAGGGTACGACCCAGAACTATCAGGAAGTAAACGTCCGCAATCAGCTTATTAATGCCCCGGCAAGCCAGCTGGCGCCGAGCGACGTGGATATTCAGCTGCAGCTGGACGGCGTCACGCCGGAACAGCTCGGATTTGTACGTATTCACGATATCCAGCCTCCGATGCAATAATCCCTGTCGGGCAGGGCCGTCCCCTGCCCATTTTCTGTTCGTCCAAGCCGCGGTTTTACGACGTCTATTGGCACTCCAGCTAAAAGCCAGTACAATCCTGGCCGTTTAAACGCGCAAACGTGAACGCAATCGATTACGTGGTTCGCAATAATGTGAAATCCTACGTATTTTTGTGAGCACGGATTTATATAATAGTCGCGCAAAACAATATAACGAATTCGACGCTCAGGCGTGTCTCTCATCAAACAGTGGCTTTACTATGAAAAAAACAATTCTTGCAGCTGGCGCTGCACTGGCACTCTCCATGACGTTCACCGCTAACGCGGCGGAAGAAACGTCAAAACCGGAATACGTTTCCGACTGGTGGCACCAGAGCGTCAACGTAGTGGGAAGTTATCACACCCGCTTCGGACCAGCGCTGCGTAACGATACCTATCTGGAATATGAAGCGTTCGCGAAAAAAGACTGGCTGGATTTCTATGGCTACGTCGATGCCCCGCGTTTCTTCGGCGGTGACGGCAGCTCCCGCGGTATCTGGAACCAGGGTTCCCCGCTGTTTATGGAGATCGAACCGCGCTTCTCTATTGATAAATTGACCAATACCGACCTGAGTTTCGGTCCGTTCAAAGAGTGGTACGTCGCGAACAACTATATCTACGATATGGGTCGTAGTTCGACTGGCCGCCAGAGCACCTGGTATATGGGTTTGGGTACCGATATCGAAACCGGTCTGCCGATGAGTCTCTCCCTGAACGTTTATGCCAAATACCAGTGGCAGAACTACGGTGCGAGCAACGAGAACGAATGGGACGGCTACCGCTTCAAGATCAAATACTTTGTTCCGCTGACTCCGCTCTGGGGCGGCCAGCTGAACTATATCGGCTTCACCAACTTCGACTGGGGTTCCGATCTGGGTAACGATGAAAACCGTACCAGCAACTCTATTGCTTCCAGCCACGTGCTGGCGCTGAACTACGATCACTGGCACTACTCTGTCGTTGCCCGTTACTTCCATAACGGCGGCCAGTGGGAAGACGATTCTACCCCATCCTTCCAGCCTATGTCGGTTAAGTCTAGCGGCTTCGGCTGGTATCTGGTGGCAGGTTACAACTTCTAATACCGCCGGTATTACACAAGATAACGGGTCGCCACGGCGGCCCGTTTTTTTATTGTCTGACCATCGGCTTAATTTTGCGAAAGAAATCACTTAACGAGCAGTCGGCCCGCTCGCTAAACCGGCGGGCGACAGGCGCAATCGCCAGGCAACGGTCGAGACGAAAACAACGATAATCCTCCCGCAGTTCGCACCAGGCCACCAGCAGCCAGTGCTCTCCCCAGAAGAAAAGCCCCAGCGGCTGTACCTCCCGCCGTGAAACCTGCCCGCTTTCATCACGGTAATGCAGCGCCAGCACCTGCTGAGCGGAAACAGCCTGATGCATCAGGTCGAAATCACTTTTCGAGTGCTGCTGTGCGCCAAAGGCAGGTGCATAGACGCGAGTCTGTTCCGCTTTGCGGCGGCTTTCCGCCGGGAGTATCGCCAGCACTTTCTCCTGCGCAGATTCCAGCGACTTAGCAAGGGAGTCGCCTCCCAGGTTTTTAACAGGCAGATCGCCACCATCAGCGCCTCCGACTTAAAATACCTCTCCTGACAGCATACTGTCAGGAGTCCTTTCTTTTTACAAAAATAAGCCACGAGCCTACCTTAATGATCCTTATCCGCTAGCGAAAATTGAGACAAAAAGATCCTTAAGATCGTGATCTATTAAATTATTTGCGTTATTTTTAACATGGATCAAATTTGGATGAAAATGCGCATTACCAGGCGGATAAAGAATTAAAAAACTGTTATTTATCAAAAGAAAAGAATATACATCGACTTATAGCAAACTATCTCGCTTTACGCCCATAGCACAATAGGTTAGGACGATCATTGCAATAAAACCAATAGATTAAAACTATTGCATGGAGTAATATTGATCGATGAAAACAATTTTAAAATGATCGTCATTAATCATAAGATCGGTCCCCCCTGTCATCTTCCAACGATGAGTAAACTAAGAGTCGATAATGAATACTGTCATTATATCGGGCGAAGAGTTTTCTGTTTCTACAGCCTTCCAGCCTGTTTATTCACTGAGCTCGAAAAAAATTTATAAATATGAGTCGCTGGGCAGATTAGAAAATATTGCTGGTGATGGTGTAGCAGCGACGGACATCGCAGAAAGCGCCGCCAACAGAGCAGTAATAAGACAGGTTACAGAAATTATTTTTAATTTAACCTGTAGCTTGCTGATCCGCAAAAATGAGCTACGTGCCTCTTTCCATTTCCCCAAATCGCTGCTTGGCGATGAGGAGTTTCTGGCCAGGATGCACGGCCGCTGTGAAATCCTCGGCATCGCGCCAGAGCAGATAGAGATTGAGCTTAGCGAAGAGATCGTCGCCGCGCAGCTGATCGAAAACCTGAACTTTCTGCTGGTCACAAAGCGCTACGGGTTTAAAATTGCGCTGGATGCCATTAGCATCGGTGAGCGCCCGGCAGAAGTCCTTTCATTCTTCGGTTTCGATAGCATTAAGATCGATAAAGCCTGTATCGACGAAGAAGATAAATGCTATTCACTGATTGAAAGCTGCCGCCATTCCGGGGCGGAGATCATTTATGAAGGGCGTAATAAAGAATTTAATATAGCGAAACTTCAAGAATATAACAGTATCGGTTTCCAGGGGTATGTATATTCCCGGCCGCTGTCGATGAGCCAAGTGCGTTTACTCGAAGGCGTTTGATTTGTTATTTCCCCGCCATAAAAATCTATGGTCTCCACCATTTTTGCAACACTGATTTTTGATTGATGTTGGCTGCTTAAATCTATCCGGCGTCATTATGGGCATGGATGCCCGCGCCTCGATGAGTTCCGTACCTGATTAGCCTAAAAAACCGCACGGCTTCAGAGAGCCATTTTTTATGTTAGGTTTTCACCAGGTCGATACGCCGTTCATGTCATCAATAATCAGTCTTCGCAAAACCAGATTGGGAACTACTTTTGTTAACAATTAACCCGTCAGTTAAACTGTTTAACCGTTACCTTTCGAACACGGTTTGCCGGGTCGTTATTGCCCACGCTATTCGGGCCATTTTGTTAGCCAGGGCACAGGCCACAACATTCGAGTGCTTTCGCTCAAGCTGAGTTTTACCCATTCAGCCAGACTTCCTGACTGATGCTCGATTCTCTGGATAAATACCCTGGCGCACTGAACCAGTAAGCGTCGCAGGTTTTTATCCCCGCGTTTACTTATTCCTAAAAACGTATTTCTGCCGCCCGTGCTGTACTGGCGTGGTACCAGGCCGGTTGAGGCAGCAAAATCCCTGCTGCTGCCGTATTGCTTACCATCACCCAGTTGAGAGGATAAAACGCTGGCAGTTATTGGTCCCACACCCGGTATCGTCTGAAGACGCTGCCCTGTTTCATCGTGACTCAGTTCCTGCTCCAGCTCCGTTTCCAGTTCAGCGATCTGCTCTGTCAGGTAGAGATAATGCGTGTGCAAGCGCATCAGCAACCGTGCAAGATAAGCTGGAAGCTTATTCTCAGCCAGTACCTTTGAAAGCCTTCTTACGACGGCAATGCCAACTGGCATGCTGATGCCAAATTCCAGTAAAAAAGCATGCATCTGGTTCGTTGTTTTAACTCTGTCTCTGACCAGTGATTCCCTGATACGGTGCAGCGCACGCATAGCTTGTTGTGCCTCGGTTCTGGGTTGTACAAAGCGCATGGATGGGCGGGATGCAGCTTCGCAGATAGCTTCAGCATCGACAAAATCATTCTTGTTGCTTTTTACAAAGGGGCGGACAAATTGCGGAGAAATCAACTTAGTATCGTGCCCGAAAGCAGCAATTCGGCGAGCCATAAAATGAGCACCGGCGCAGGCTTCCATCACAACAGTTGCTGATGGTGCCCCCGCTAAAAACACCATCAGTTTGGTGCGGGATAATTTTTTATGCAGCAGGGCTTTACCCGCTCTATCCTGGCAGTGGACGCGGAAGGAGTGCTTGCCGAGATCGATACCAATAAGCGTAACGTTTTGCATGATGGTCTTCTCCATAAAGAAACACCCTGCCAGCGTACCGCTCACAGGGTGGTGGGGACCATCTCATTAATCGCAGCCCGAAAGCTGCGGTTTTTTATTACCCGAACGGGATTATGGCAGAATTGACGGTTGATCCGCCCCTTCTTTCTCGACCTTCTGCTGGATCAGATGCTCGCGCTTCATGCCCAGTTTCAGTGCCAGTGCGGAGGCTACGTAGATAGAAGACGCGGTACCGATAGACACACCGATCAGCATGGTCAGAGAGAAGCCCTGCAGCATCGCACCACCGAACAGATACAGCATCAGGATAACCACTAAGGTGGTCCCGGATGTGATCAACGTACGGTGCAGCGTCTGTGTCAATGACACGTTAAAGATCTCGTAAGGCGTACCGCGGCGGATCTTGCGGAAGTTTTCACGAATACGGTCAGATACCACGATGCTGTCGTTCAGCGAGTAGCCGATAACCGACATCAGCGACGCCACAATGGTCAGATCAATCTCGATACTAAAGAGAGACAGCACGCCCATGGTGATGATCACGTCGTGCGCAAGCGCGATAACCACACCCGCCGCCAGACGCCATTCAAAACGAATACCTACGTAGATAAGGATCGAGATCAGCGCCACGATCAGCGCCATTGCGCCAGTCTGTGCCAGATCGGCACCGACGCTCGGGCCAACAAACTCGATACGCTTAACCGCCGCGTTCTGGTCGGTCGCTTCGTTGATCACGCTCACGACCTTGCTGCCCAGCACCTGGCCACCGGTTTCACCCTGTGCAGGTGGCATACGTACCATAATGTCACGGCTGCTACCAAAGTTCTGCAGCAGCGGATCGGCAAAGCCAGCTTCCTCCAGCGCTGTACGCATCGCTTCCACATCCGCTGGTTTTTCCAGGGAAATTTCAATGACCGTACCGCCGGTGAAATCGAGACCCCAGTTAAAACCGCGCACGCCGATAATAATAATCGACACGATCAGCAGAAAACCGGAGATGCCGAAGGCCCAGTAATCCCAGCGCATAAAGTCCCAGACTTTACGGCCGTGGTTCAATTGTTCAACAGTATATTCCTGTGCCACAACGCACTCCTCAGATAGACAGCTTTTTGATGCGTTTGCCGCCGTACAGCAGGTTCACGATGGCACGGGTACCGACAATTGCGGTAAACATCGACGTCGCCACCCCAATACCGGTAGTGATAGCAAAGCCTTTAATTGCACCGGTACCGACCGCATACAGAATGATGACTTTAATCAGCGTGGTGATGTTCGCATCAAAGATGGAACTGAACGCGCCCTTATACCCTTCATCAATCGCCTGCTGGACGGAACGTCCGTTGCTCAGCTCTTCTTTAATACGTTCGTTAATCAGTACGTTGGCGTCAACCGCCACCGCAAGAGTTAATACAATCCCCGCGATACCCGGCATGGTCAGCGTAGCGCCAGGTAGCAGCGACATAACGCCAACTATCAGCACCAGGTTCGCCAGCAGCGCGGTGGTCGCAATCAGACCAAACTTCTTATAGAAGATCAGCATAAACAGGATCGACACGGCCAGACCGGCCAGACAGGCTTCCAGACCCTGCTGGATATTCTGCATACCCAGAGTCGGCCCGATGGTGCGCTCTTCAACAATCTGAATCGGCGCAATCAGCGCACCGGCGCGCAGCAGCAGTGAAAGCTGGCGTGCTTCGTTCGGGTTATTGATGCCGGTGATGCGGAAACTGCTGCCGAGACGGGTCTGGATATTGGCGACGTTAATCACCTCTTCCTGTTTCACCAGAATCGAACGGCCATTAGCATCTTTTTCGCCGCTGTCTTTGTACTCCACAAACAGGGTCGCCATCGGCTTGCCGACGTTGCTCCCGGAGAAGTTAGACATGATGTTGCCACCCGCGCTGTCGAGCGAGATGTTAACCTGCGGCTGGTTGTACTCATCCTGGCTGGAAGTCGAGTCGGTGATGTGGTCACCGGTCAGAACAACGCGTTTGTACAGCACAACCGGCTGACCGTCACGCATCGGTTTCACTTCCGAATCACCCGGTATGCGGCCAGCGGCGGCGGCAGACGGATCGACACTGGTATTCACCAGACGGAACTCAAGGGTTGCGGTCGCGCCGAGGATCTCTTTAGCACGCGCGGTATCCTGAATACCCGGCAGCTCAACCACGATGCGGTCGGCACCCTGACGCTGAACCAGCGGTTCGGCAACGCCGAGCTGGTTAACGCGGTTACGCAGGATATTAATGTTCTGCTGAACGGCATACTCACGGGCTTCGCTCAGGCGCGCATCGGTCATCACTGCAACCAGGCCGGTACTGCCCTGATTTCTGATAATCATATCGCGATGGCGAGTGGTGAGATAAGAATTCGCTTTGTCGCGCGCATCGCCGTCACGGAAAGTAATGGCCACGCCGTAGTTTTCGGACTTACGCACGTTGGTGTAGGCAATACTCTGCTCGCGCAGATCGCTACGCAGGCTGTCCATGCTCTGTTCCTGCAGCTTGCCCAGCGCCGTTTCCATATCCACTTCCATCAGGAAGTGCACGCCACCGCGCAGATCGAGGCCCAGCTTCATTGGCTCGGCGTAAATAGCCGACAGCCAGCGTGGGGTCGCCGGAGCAAGGTTGAGCGCGACAACATATTGATCACCCATTACGCCCATCAGCGCTTCACGGGCGCGCAACTGCGTGTCGGTGGAGTCGAAGCGCGCAAGGATAGCGCCCTCTTCCAGTGCCACAGACTTCGCGGTAATTTTTTCTTCTTGTAACGTTTTCTGGACCTGGATCAGCGTTTGCTCACTGGCGGCGACACCGCGCGCACCAGTGATCTGAACAGCCGGATCCTCACCATACAGGTTGGGAAGTGCGTAAAGCAGGCCGACGACAATGACGACGACCAGCATAATGTACTTCCACAAAGGATAACGGTTTAACACGGCAGTTCCCTTTGGGAAAACAAAAGATTACAGCGCCTTCATGGTGCCTTTCGGCAGAACGGCAGCTACGAAGTCACGTTTGATAACCACTTCATTGGTGTCATTCAGCGCGATCGCAATGTAGCCACTTTCTGCTACTTTGGTTACGCGACCCACCAGGCCACCGTTGGTCAGCACTTCGTCACCTTTAGTGATGGAGTCCATCAGCTTTTTGTGCTCTTTGGTGCGCTTCTGCTGTGGGCGCAGGATCATGAAGTAGAAAATCAGACCAAACACCGCCAGCATCAGGATCAGAGACATCGGGCTACCCTGCGCCGGAGCACCTGTTGCCGCTACCGCATCAGAAATAAAAAAGCTCATTCAAATTCCCTCATTATTAAATTAATCAACGTTCAAAGGTGGAACCGGTCGACCCTGGCGTTGGTAAAAATCAGTCACGAAGCCCTCTAATTTACCTTCTTCGATAGCCTTACGTAAACCAGCCATTAAGCGCTGATAGTAGCGAAGGTTATGAATCGTGTTGAGACGCGCGCCCAAAATTTCATTGCAACGGTCAAGATGATGCAAATATGCCCGCGAATAGTGACGACAGGTGTAACAGTCACACTCGGCATCCAGGGATTCGGTATCGCTTTTGTACTTCGCATTACGGATTTTTACCACGCCGTCGGTCACAAACAGATGACCGTTTCGGGCGTTACGGGTCGGCATGACGCAGTCGAACATATCGATGCCGCGACGTACACCTTCGACCAGATCTTCCGGCTTACCTACGCCCATCAGGTATCGTGGTTTGTCGGCCGGGATCTGCGGGCAGACGTGTTCCAGAATGCGGTGCATATCTTCCTTTGGCTCACCGACAGCCAAACCGCCGACAGCGTAGCCATCAAAGCCTATCTCTACCAGACCTTTGACGGAGATATCACGTAAATCTTCGTAAACGCTGCCCTGAATGATGCCGAAGAGCGCATTTTTGTTTTCGAGGCTGTCAAAACGGTCGCGGCTGCGCTGCGCCCAGCGCAGGGACATTTCCATCGAGCGCTTCGCGTAATCCCAGTCTGCCGGGTACGGCGTACACTCATCGAAGATCATGACGATGTCGGAACCGAGATCATACTGAATTTCCATCGATTTTTCCGGATCGAGGAAAATCGGATCGCCGTTGATCGGGTTGCGGAAATGCACGCCCTTTTCGGTGATCTTACGGATATCACCAAGGCTAAAGACCTGGAAGCCGCCGGAATCGGTCAGGATCGGGCCTTTCCACTGCATAAAGCCGTGCAGATCGCCATGCAATTTCATGATTTCCTGACCCGGGCGCAGCCACAGGTGGAAGGTGTTACCGAGGATAATTTGCGCGCCGGTGGCCTCAACCTCTTCCGGCGTCATCCCTTTGACGGTGCCATAGGTGCCAACGGGCATAAACGCAGGCGTTTCGACCACGCCACGATCAAACACCAGCCGACCACGGCGAGCGCGGCCGTCGGTGGTATCGAGTTCAAATTTCATTTTTTCTCCAGCGCCAGAAAGACAGTCTGACGAATAAAACCTGCGCCCGGGATTTACTCCCCAACGCGTTCAGTAATGGCTGACGGATTGTACGTGATAAACATCGCGTCACCGTAGCTAAAGAAACGATATTTTTCTTCTACCGCCGATTTATAGGCATTCATGGTGTGCTGATAGCCCGCAAAGGCCGACACCAGCATAATCAGCGTCGATTCCGGCAGATGGAAGTTGGTCACCAGGGCATCAATCACCTGGTACTGATAGCCGGGAAAGATAAAGATCTGAGTATCACCAAAGAACGGCGCAATCAGCCCCTCTTTGCTGGCCTGAGCGGCGCTCTCAAGCGAACGTACCGAGGTGGTGCCGACGGCAATGACCCGGTTGCCACGCGCTTTGGCTGCCAGCACCGCGTCGACGACCTCCTGCGGCACTTCTGCATACTCGGAGTGCATAATATGGTCTTCGATGCTGTCAACGCGCACCGGCTGGAAGGTACCGGCCCCAACGTGCAGTGTAACGAAGGCTAGCTCCACGCCTTTGTCGCGCAGGCGGGCCAGCAGCGGTTCGTCAAAGTGCAGACCGGCTGTCGGGGCAGCAACGGCGCCCGGCTTCTGGCTATAAACAGTCTGGTAGAGCTCACGGTCCGACGCTTCATCCGGGCGATCGATATACGGCGGCAGCGGCATATGGCCGATGGCGTTGAGAATATCCAGCACCGGACGCGCGTCATTAAACTCGACTTCAAACAGGGCATCGTGACGAGCGACCATGGTAGCGTGAATGCTTTCGTCGTCGCCCAACAGTAGCTCAGCGCCCGGCTTTGGCGCCTTAGAGGCGCGGATATGCGCCAGAATGCGCTTATCATCCAGCATGCGTTCAACCAGCACTTCAATCTTGCCGCCGCTGGCTTTACGGCCAAACAGACGCGCCGGGATCACCCGGGTATTATTAAAGACCAGCAGATCGCCGGGGTTGAGCTTATCGAGTAAATCGGTGAAAGTACCATGCGTCAGCGCGCCTGTTGGCCCATCCAGCGACAGTAAGCGGCAGCCGCTACGTTCCGGCTGGGGATAGTGGGCAATCAGGGATTCAGGTAACTCAAACGAAAAATCTGCAACGCGCATGACACTAACTCAGGACAAAATAAGAGGCGGGTAGTCTAGTGCTGACGCCCCTTCGCTGCAACCGTTAGCCGCCTCGGGACAGGTAATAACCGATGAATTTTCTTGCTCACCTGCACCTGGCACACCTCGCCAACAGCTCCCTTTCCGGCAATCTGCTGGCCGATTTTGTACGCGGCAACCCGGAAGATGAGTATCCGGCGGATGTTGTGGCCGGGATTTTTATGCACCGTCGCATCGACGTGCTGACCGATAATCTGCCGGAAGTGAAAGAGGCCAGGGGCTGGTTTCGCCCGCAAACGCGCCGCGTGGCACCCATTTCACTGGATGTGATGTGGGACCACTTCCTCTCCCGCCACTGGGCACAACTGTCTCCGGACCTGCCGCTGGAGGATTTCATTAGCTATGCCCACCAGCAGGTCGCCACCATCCTGCCCGATTCACCGCCGCGCTTTGTAAATCTGAATGCGTATCTGTGGTCGGAACGCTGGCTGGTGCGCTATGGCGATATGGACTTTATTCAACGCGTGCTGAACGGCATGGCCAGCCGTCGCCCGCGCCTGGATGCCCTGCGCGACAGCTGGCAGGATCTGGACACCCATTATGAGGCGCTTAGCGAACGTTTCTGGCAGTTCTATCCGCGGATGATGGCACAGGCCAAAAATCGGGAACTTTAATAATCAGTTAAGAATGGTTACGCCTATGAACCTGATAGGTGCAGCCTATATTATTGATTGTTAGTGTCGCGTTGTGCTCGTCGATCCTGCTCTCTATACTGTCCCGCATTGCGTTCTAAATATCCCTATGCTTAACAGGAGAACACCATGGTTCTGGTTACTCGTCCGGCTCCGGACTTCACAGCTGCTGCCGTTCTGGGCAACGGTGAAATCGTTGAAAACTTTAATTTCAAACAGCACACCAGCGGTAAAGCCACCGTCCTGTTCTTCTGGCCGATGGACTTCACCTTCGTTTGCCCGTCTGAGCTGATCGCTTTTGACAAGCGTTACGAAGAGTTCCAGAAGCGCGGCGTGGAAGTGGTTGGTGTTTCCTTCGACTCCGAGTTCGTGCACAACGCATGGCGTAACACCCCGGTCGACAAAGGCGGTATTGGCCAGGTGAAATACGCGATGGTTGCGGATATCAAACGTGAAGTTCAGCAGGCATACGGCATCGAGCATCCGGACGCAGGCGTTGCGCTGCGCGGCTCTTTCCTGATCGACGCTAACGGCATCGTTCGCCACCAGGTGGTTAACGACCTGCCGCTGGGCCGTAACATCGACGAGATGCTGCGTATGGTTGACGCACTGCAGTTCCACGAAGAGCACGGTGAAGTGTGCCCGGCTCAGTGGGAAAAAGGCAAAGAAGGTATGAACGCATCTCCGGACGGCGTTGCAAAATACCTGAGCGAAAACGTCTCCAGCCTGTAATTACCCGGCTTTGCAAAAAAAGGCTCGCACCCAGTGCGGGCCTTTTTTATTACCGGGAGTTCCCCTGCCACACCGAGGCAGAAATGGCCGGCAGGCTGAGAATATTGCCCAGCACACCGCCCGCACCTTCACGCAATGCCCAGGTATCGACCGCCAGCAGCGGCGAATCCTCCAGCACCACCTCGTCGCCGTAATAGATGCAGGGCACACCGGGCCAGCTAAACAACCATACCACCGCCAGAGGCAGCCGGGCGATATCGCGGCCCAAAAGCGTTTTAAAGCGCGGCGTATTGTGACTGTCGAGCTGGTTAAACATTCTGAGCTGCTGCTGATGCGACAGCCCGGCACGGTAGTTATCCATCCACGCTATACAGGTATGGGCGCTAATATGCTGGGGATCGCCGGCGATATCGGTCCGGGAAAGGAAGGCCCACAGGGGGAAGGTAAAACCGCGATAATTCATCGCCGCATCTTCGGCATCCGCCTGCAGCCACTGGCGGGCATCACCAAAATACTCACCCACAACATACGCATCTGGCCGGGTCTCCTTTGCCGCCCGGCTAATCCCCGCCACGTGCAGCAGGTTATTCGCCGCACCGCCGCCTTCGCCCAGCATATGCGCCACGTCCAGCCGCCAGCCGTCCATCTCCCAGGGCGCTTTCAACCAGTGGCGCGCAATGCTGTCGTTGCCCTGATTGATCTCTTCCACCAGCGTTGCTGAACGATAGTCGAGCTTCGGCAGACTGCTGTAGCCCAGCCAGTCGAGGGCCAGCCCTTCAGGGGAAAAGCTGTACCATGATCGACTGGCGGAGTCAGGATTGTGAAAGGCCCCGCCCTCGCCGCGCCGGTGGCGATCGAACCAGGCGTGCGAATCGCCGCTGTGGTTAAACACGCCGTCCAGCACCAGGCGTATCCCGGACTTGCGGGTAGCTTCGCGCAGGCGCAGCAACACCTCGTCACCGCCAAACTGCGGGTCTACGTGGCGATAATCCTCCGTATCGTATTTATGCACGCTCGGGGCAACAAACACCGGATTAAGGTACAGCGCATTCACGCCGAGCGCCTTCAGCCAGGGCAGCTTCTGGCGAATACCGTCGAGATCGCCGCCGTAAAAGGTGGAGCCACCGGCTTCGGCAGTCAGCGGTTCATCCCAGTCGCGCAGGGCGATTTCTTGCCCGGTCGCAGCGTGCCGGTATACGTTATCCTGCTCCGGGCTGCGCGGCTGACCGTCATGAATGGCAAGCGTCACCTACCAGGCGCTGATGCCGGGCTGCGGCGCACGCTTAGGCGCGTCATCGCCAGCTGGCTCTCTTCGTTATCCCGCTCGGCGCGCAGGGACACCCGCGTCGGCAACGCGCTCCCCGTCAGCCACAGGGTTATGGTCAGACGTTCTCCGCGCAGGGTCACAAACGGCGCAACCGGCAGGTGCCAGGCATTCAACACCAGGATTCTCCCAGGTGCAGTATTCTGTCACCTTGCCACAGCGTAAGGCGTTCTCCCTCCTCATTTCCGCTTTTTACAGGGGAGAGGATGGGGGCGCAGAAGGCTATTTTTGTGATCCCGCACAAGAGGCGACGGGCAACTGGCAAACAATTGCCCCGGCAGTTAGGGCTAATGCATGAGGAGCCAGCTACGATGGATTTCTATACTAAGCGACACGCTTATTTTTCCCGGAGTCAGCATGAGCAACAAGCCCCATATCCTGATCGTCAGCGAACTCACGCAGCCAATGCTTGATGCACTGGCAGAACATTTCACGCTGCATAAATGGTGGCAGGCAGACCAACCCCAGCTACTGCGCGACTACGCCACGCAGATCCGCGGTGCCTTTACCCGTGGAAACCAGGGCATCAGCGGTGAGCTGATCGACAGCCTGCCAAATCTGGAAGTCATTAGCAGCTTTGGCGTCGGCGTTGACGCCATTGATCTGGCCAAAGCGCGGACGCGCGGGATCCTTGTCAGCAATACGCCGCGCGTGCTGGACGAGTGCGTCGCCGATACCGGCCTGGGGCTGATGCTGGCGGTGACCCGTACCCTCTGCACCGCCGACCGCTTTGCCCGCAGCGGAGAATGGTTAAAACGTGGTTATCCAATAGCATGGAAGATGACCGGCAAGCGCTGCGGCATCGTGGGAATGGGTAATATTGGCCGGGAAGTGACACAGCGAGTGGCCGGGTTTAACATGCCGGTACACTACTTTAGCCCACGCGATGCCGGAAACCCGCTGTGGCAGCGCCATGAGTCTCTGATTGGGCTGGCGGCGGCGGTCGATTTTCTGGTGCTGACGCTGCCGGGCGGCGCAGCGACCCGACATATTATCAACGCTGAGGTTCTGAAGGCGCTGGGGCCGGAGGGGATTCTGATCAATATCGCCCGTGGTTCAGTGGTCGATACGGATGCGTTAATCGGCGCCCTGTACAGCGGACAGATCCGCGGCGCGGGGCTGGACGTATTTGAGCAGGAGCCGCAAATACCCGCAGCCCTGTGCGACATGGACAACGTGGTGCTGCTTCCGCATCTGGCGAGCAACACCGCAGAGACTCGCCAGGCAATGGCCAGTCTCGCCATCGATAACCTGCTGCGCTACTTCCGCGAAGGCAGCGTGAATACGCCGGTTTAAGCTATTATCGAGGGGAAATTCCCTGAGGGATCTCCCCCCCCCAGAAAATTTAGTTGTATCAGCTCAGACTTAAGCTGACAGGTTTTGTAAATAGAACACAATTAAATCTGACAGTCTGGTTAGAGCTGTGAGTTCAGCCAATGCCTGCTGCTGGTACCAGGCAGACGGGAAAACATAATCACAATTTGTTATTAGTTTTCACATCAGGTTAAAGGGAGCGGACGGTTGAAAGGAGGAAAAACCTTATCTGTATCGGTAGCTTTCATCCCGCAACTGTACCAGCCTGGTTTGGGGATCTGCACCTGCTTATCCTGCGTCAGTCCATAATGCTCCATCACTTCAACTGCATAGTCTTCTCCTGATTGTCTGTTACGAAAATAGTCTCTGATGCGGGCAAGTGCTTCACTACGGTTAAGCGTCTCAGTCAGAATACTGTCGATAAACGCCCGGTCTTCATCCGACATTTTGGCCAGTGGAGTGGCGAGATCGTCTGCAATAGCCAGTTTTGCCGCAATAACGGAGGGAAAATGGTATTCAAATTTTCGGTTATCAAAGGGTTGGTGCGGCAGTTCATCAATGTGCTGCTGAGTGTCATCACTGACCACGCAGAGATCGCTGCCGGACAACGCGCTGATGGGGATATTCAGCTGTTGGGCCAGGGCATGGATACGATCGGCGCGCTCAGCTGCTTTACCGCGTCTGAACGTCCGGTAACGATGTAGCGGCACAGGCCCCGACACCGGATAAAAGGCCCCCCACGTTTCACCAACAAACTCGATATACATCTCTTCGTCAAACAGCCCCCACAGCAGAATGACGGTTTCACCCGCCATACCCGGTTCAACTTCCCATGCGGTACCGTCGATCGTTACCCGCGCATCAATGCCCACCTTGCGGGATTCCGGCTCACGGGCGAACCGGCAGTATTGTTCCCAGCTGCACATATCCCTCACTCCATCCATCCTGGGGGAGATTTGCCAGCCAGTCATCCTGCCGTGAGTGCTTCTCGCTGCGGTGACGCTGCGCGTTGGGACCGTGCCGTCGTCCGGGTGCCATCCTTACCTGCTGGTGTGTGCGTCAGCCAGTCAACCTTCAGGGACTGCATCACTCTCTGGAATACATGGCTTTTGGCCACCGGACCGTTATCGAGATACAGCATTTGGCACTGTTGCAAAGTTCGCGATGAGGTAGCCTTTTATATTACTGAAAAGCATTACATTTCAAAAACTCTGCTCACCAGACGCATCTCGCCCAGGGGGTGACCAAAGTAAAATAACTCAGCCTGGCCTTTACGCAGCGCACGCATCACCTCTATACCTTTGATTGTGGCATAAGCCGTCTTCATCGATTTAAACCCCAGTGTTGCGCTGATTATCCGTTTCAGCTTGCCGTGATCGCATTCAATAATGTTGTTCCGGTACTTAATCTGCCGGTGTTCCACGTCAGGCGGACACCGGCCCTCACGTTTCAATAACGCCAGTGCGCGACCATATGTGGGCGCTTTATTGATGTTGATGAGGCGGAGGATTTGCCAGCCTTTCACGTTGTTTAAAATCTTTCCCAGAAACCGGTATGCGGCTTTGCTGCTACGACGCGGGGAGAGATAAAAATCAATGGTGCGTCCTCTGCTGTCAACAGTACGGTACAGATAAGCCCACCGGCCATTCACTTTGACATAAGTTTCATCGAGATGTCATGAACAGAAGCCGGAAGGCTGACGCCAGTACCAGCGTACCGCCCACAGGATGATATCATGCTGAAAATGCCGACCTTTGAATACGTTCATGAATACCGTCACTGGTTTAAACGACAGCGAAGTTTATCAACGCTGCGATCTTTGCAACAGTGCCGTTTCTACAGCCGCCACAGAATCACTGACAGGATCTACACTTCAAGCAACTGTATCTCGCACCTCTAATATAAAATCCCATCATAAGGGAAGTAATATATATTTTCGCCGTAAATGTATTTTCTTTCTTCATATATTGCTTCCAAAGCAAGTTTCATATGATCATATTTGTAAGTGTTTTGGTATCCTTTATAAATGCATTTCATTAGATACTTTACTTCCTTATCATTAAATACATGAGGATTATCTATCATTTGATTCTCCAGTCTCATACGTCGGACGAGTATAGACTCATGTCTGGGGGTAAAGCTGTTCATTTTCAACAGGTTGATTTCCTCATAAGTAAAAGCATTTTGATACGACAACAATTCGGTTATCCTGGCATTTCTGGATGCATTCAGATCTCTCATTGTTATAATCTTCATGAATTTGGGATGTGTACTCCTGAAGGACTGGAGGTCTTCCAGAGGAAGGTATTTGCCAATTTTCCGGATCATCTCATCAGGCAAATTTTCTATACCTGTTACACGTCCTCTGCTGGCCTCATCATTCCCCCCCCGCAACCGCAACGGGCTCCCGTCACTATCTTCCACCATTGATACCAGGTTTCCGGCCCCGCTTTTGCTTCTCATTATCCCGCGGAGACCCTGCCCCAGCCCCGCCAGCCCGGTCGCTATGGACACCCAGCCCAGCACCGATGAGATCTGAGGGTTTCTGTCCTCCTCTGCCCCGCTGGCTATCGCCGTGGCATCAGCCACCACACCCAATCCGCCCACTACCAGTGATGTGGTGGAAGCCGCACCCAGCGCCGCCATCACCCCGCCAGCCGCAGCAATGGATGCCCCGGCCGTGAAGACAGAGAAAGCCAGCCCCAGCGCGCCAGTCACGATGCCCAGTATTCCCTGCCAGCTGATATGCCCGGACGGGTCAGTATGGTTGACGGGGTCGCCCGCACAGTATGCGTACGGGTTAATGCCCCCCGGCCCGAACGGACTCAGGTTGTCCGGGCAGGTAAAGCGCATCAGCTCCGGACTGTATGCCCGGTAGCCGTTGCCGAGATGATATATCCCGCTTACCGGGTCAGCGCGCTCGCCATTAAACCCCGGCAGCCCGTCCGTGGCTGTTCCGCTGCCGTAAGGGGGCCAGCTGTGCTGCTGCCCTTCCTTCTGACCGGTGTCCCGCGACCACAGCAGGCTGTCATGATGGTCGCCCGCCGTCAGCGTCAGGCTGCTGTCGTGGCTTACACCCAGACAGGTATGCCCGGTCTTTATCAGGCGAATTTCCCGCTGCTGCTGCGTCAGCACCTCATTCACCAGCTCGTCTCCCCGGTAGTACAGCTGACGGGTATCCGTACTGCTCACCGTCTGTCTGACCAGCCGGTTCAGGGCGTCGTAGGCATAATGATCTTCGCTGATATTGTTCCCGCTGACGCCTGTCAGCCTGCCGGTACTGTCATAGCTCAGGATCCTGCCCGCCTCGTCCCGGGTCATATATCCGTTCGCGTCATACGCCAGCGTGATGGTGGCAGGATAATTCGGATGACTGTGTGTCACGGACGTCAGCTGTATCGGGTCATCTGCGTTTTCATAGTGATACGTCGCCACATCGGTTTTACCATCGGCCAGCACGGTGGTCACCGTAGTCAGGTTATTCAGGGCATCATAGCGGTACCGTTGTTCCGTCATCGCATGACCGGATGCATCCTGCGGTAGGTCACTGCCGCTGACCGTATACCTCGTCAGACCGTTACGGGCATTGTACCTGTAGCGCTCCTGGCGTATTTCTTTGCCGTTCAGCGCCGTCCTGCGTCCTGCCAGCAGGCCATTCTTCTGCCAGGTCAGCCTGACGTTTAGCACGGCGCCGCCGCTGTCGACAAGGGTACGGGAGATTTCGCGACCGAAGTCGTCATACGCCAGCGCCGTGGTCAGCGTGGCCCCGTTGATGGCATCCGTCACTATCTGCGTGTCCGGACGACCCAGCGCGTCGCAGGTTAGTCTGGCGTTCAGCGCGTCGTCCCGGATGGCCGTGACCCGTCCGTACCCGTCCCGTTGATACGTCGTTGTCTTACCGCTAACGTCCGTGTAGCTGACCATCGCCCCGGCCAGCGTACGGGTGTATGCCGCACTGCGCGTGGTTTTCCCCCGGGTGAAGGTTTCGGCCTTCAGACTCCCGGACCGGTTCCATGTCTGACCATTTTCCGTATAGCCTTCCTTCGCCATAATCCGCCGGCCCGTCAGCCCGTCATAGCTGAATGTCTGCGCCACACCGTCCGCCGCCATGCCACTGACGACATTCGAAAGCTCCGGGATATATGTGTACGTCAGGCAACAGGCTGACGTACACATATATCACGGAGCTATAGAAT